>Ga0209270_1000191_pt1 | contig 153993 bp, 130 predicted proteins | sample MTBAKSrepl1MetaG_FD_187456 | JGI IMG/M metagenome (GOLD analysis project Ga0209270, IMG submission 187456) | Enrichment culture microbial communities from Arthur Kill intertidal strait, New Jersey, USA, that are MTBE-degrading - MTBE-AKS1... | ecosystem: Environmental > Aquatic > Marine >... | reverse complement strand
TGCTACGGTGATTTCCATCTTCATGGGCGCTTCTCCTTTTTTAGGTGGTTTGTGGCAAAACCCTTATAAAGGAAAAGCGCCCTTTTTTCGAGCTATTACAAAATTACACAATAAAGATTACACCACCCGCTGAAAGTGTGCTGTAATTTTTGGCTCCCCGTGTGCAACCCTCTTCATAACCGTTCTCTTTCTCCCGCAGTTAACCAAAAACCTTCAATATCAACGGGTTATCAAAGACCAGGACGCTCCCGGTGAGGCGGAAATGGCGTTGATCTGGATTTCACCTCCGTGCTTGGCGACCAACAGGTTCATGGCTCATTCTCAGACTTCTTAACTTCATAGATCATGATATGGTGAAAACGCTGGAGATCGCGCTGTGTCAGCTCCTTCAGGGATCGGATCGGTTTCTTAAGGGCCAATCGTTCTTGTGCCAGCAGGTAGAGGTCTTCTTTGGAAATTCCAAGCTCGCCTGCACGTGCATAGATCGGCTTGAAAAAACTCTGCTTCCATTTCTCTGGGGCCTTCCTGCGGATTTTGGGTCTGGCCATTGCGATCTGAGCATGAAGCCACTGGATTGCACGGTCTGAATCCTGGGCGGGAATTTCCTTATAACTGGTTACGTTGAATTCTTTCTTCAAACTGCTCCAAATCCGTTGGGCCGCTCGCTGCGCTTCCTTACCTGCCGACGTGTGAATATCGATATATTCCTTAACCATCTCTTGAATTTTGCGGGCGGTGGTATTTGAAATGTGTTTGCCGCCCGGATCGGTCTGGACAATTGTCTTCCTGACCACCCGTTCGGTGCTAATGTTCAAATCGCGCCCTGCAACCATGTTACCCTTTCCTGAGACTGTCTGAATAACATGGGGTACTTCGTTTGGAAGCGGTGGGAGCGTATTCAGCTCTTCGACCTTCGAGAACCAGTTGTCACGATGTTTCGATAGTTCGCTTTCGGAGAATTTTCGCCCTCTTGGATGCTGATTGTTGTAGTGCTCAACCTCCGCGTGGCAATCAAAACAGAGGGGAATACAGTTCTCGAAGCTGTCGTCTCCCCCTTTGGAAACAGGCCGAATGTGATGCGTCTCAATCCTGACGCCACAAAACTTATGGCATATACAACAGCAACGTCCCGAGGCGACAAGCGCCATATCGACGGCATCCTTTGGGAAGCTCATCGCGCCTCCTTCGAATCGAGTAGCATCCCCGCCAGCTCCAAAGCGTCCGCCGGCCAGAAGCACTCCGGGCGGGGACGGCGCACATGCGGTTGTCCGGCCACAGGGCGGCAGTTCAACACGCATTCGGTCCATTGGTCGGGAATCGCGTTCCGGCCCCACACAGCGCCAAGAAGCGCGCCACAAATGGCGGCGTTGGTGTCGGTGTCTCCGCCGCGCATGACGGTGTCAACGACGGCTTCCTCCAGGTTCGGGGCATGCAGAAGCTGCCACAGGGCGTTACGGAGCGCCGTCAGGACCCACCCCTGCTGGTGGACATAGTCGGCGGGCGGTGCTTCGGGGGCTCCTCGGACCGCATCAAGAAGGCTCCCATCCACCTCCATGTCTACCGCCCAGGTCACGATCTGCGCATACAGATTTCGAGCGCCGCACCCATGGCGGACGGCGTGGGAAATCGCCATGCTGAACAATGCGTTGGCTTCCTGACAGACCGGATGGGGATGCGTTATCGCGGCATCCTGTCGCGCCCACTCTGCTACATGCTCCAAATCATGGTTGGCCCCGAAGATGCCCAGCGGGCTGACCCGCATCATCGCCCCATTGGCCTGGCTGTCCGGATTGGGACGACCCCGCAGGCCGCCGGAGACGGTCATGCCGCAATCGAAGGGCCCGGAGTCCAACCAGAACAGGTAAGCCTTTCCGGCTTCCCCTGGGTCATACCGCCCCTGATCCGCCAACAGACGGGCCAGCAACAGCGCCATCTCGGAATCATCGGTCGGTTGGCCGGCAATCGTATTCCAAGTCCCCCCGTCGGCAAGCTCCCGGACGCCGTTGGGATATTCCCGTCTGATCTGTTCGGGCGTCTGAAATTCGACCAGGCTTCCCAACGCATCACCGGCGAGCTGCCCGAGGAGGCAACCCTGAGCACGACCCTGAATATCATGTTGTTGTTTGGCTTCGTTGCTGTTTGTTTCCATTTGTCCATTACCGCGGCGGTTCCAACGCCACCCGCCACATATCCAAAGAACAACCGCCCTGCTGCTCTTCGCCTACCCTATCCGCCAGATACTCGAGCAGGTCTTCCTGCCTCGGTTGCCCGAAAACCATGCGGTAGACCGCGAGCATTTTCTTTAATCGATGAAAATGCGGCTCGTCCTTGCTGTAAGCAAGGATAGGGACGCGTCGTTCAATCCTTGCACCTCCCTCGACTTCATAAAGCCAATATGGGATCAAGTCGTTTGCTTCAGCTGGCCGATCAATCTTTGCCAACTCAAACATGAAACGCCATGGATCGCCCTGTTGATCCCATCTTTCTCTCAATGCGTTCAGTCCATAGGCCAGCGCGATATTTTTCCTGACCGCGTGTCCCTTATACCTATGGATTCGTCCTTCTCGCTGTTCCAAATCAACAGGGTTATTGGGAAGGTTCCAATGGATTACTGAATGACACCATGTATGAAAATCCAACCCCTCCTGCCCAATTGACGTCGAAGCGAGAACAAACGGTCTAAACGGTGAATTAAATGCCTCTCTTACGGTGTCCGCCCGAGCGACGGTTGCTCCTCTTTCGTCTTTCAATTCGGCAAAACGTAGGGCAAAACGGCACCTGGTGTTATAACCTTCGAGTTCAACCTTGCGGTTTTCTGGGTCTACACGCACTTCATCCATCTGCAACTGTGAGGTTCTGACAGAAAGGGACGAACCAATGCAATCCCCGATGGCAATCGCTCGTTCAGACTCTGATTCGTCGATGACGCCAAGCGATTCGATGAGGCAGTGACTTTGTTCATCAAGCAGAGACTGGATGTTTCCCTCAAGGCAATGCCGTAATGCAAGCTGCCAATAGAAGGTCTCGGGCTCATCGCCCCGAAGGAGCGCGATGCTTTCAGGTAGGTTGAACAGGGTTCTGAATCCCTCCGATATTCTTACCGCCCCATAAAGAAGGGCGTCAGAGTCCCAGTCGAGGGAAGGAGATTGTCTTCTAAGTGCTCGCAGAGCACATACACCCGGTGCTGCAACGGCCATCATGCTAAGTATCTTGATCAAATCGGCAGGAGGACGTCCGAGTGGTGTTTCGATATCCTGACCCATTACCTGGTGGAAGAGCTCCAGATGTTCTTTAAAGCGTTCGCCCCTCTCGGTGTGTCCGTCTGCTGATACCGACGGCCAACCTTTGTAGTCATCTACCAGCCAGGTTTTCAGACTCGGAAACCGATGTCCGTCCATGAGCGCCGGAGCTGCCCAATACCATCGCTGATCCTCCGGTCCACTATCGGTGGTTCCTTCAATAAGTCTAAGAAGGAGTGGTTTCAGAACCTCCCCGGCTCTCTCTACCATGACGTCGGGTGGAATAGGACCTTCTCCATGATGGGCCATCGACAGGTTTAGAGGGTCTACCAGATCTGCCAAAGTCGGGCTTGGATATAGAAGAATCAGAACGGACATCCCGGTCAACCGACCTTCGGCGCTTCGAGAGTATCGAAGCAGCGGACGCAACTCTTCATAGAGCTGGTTATGGCTTATCTGTTTTGAAAAGCCGGATATCATCCTCCGCTCCGCCTCATAGGAGCAAAGGGATGCAATCGCGTCAGGCACAACGTTCCAGGCTGAAAACACCAGGTTCTTCGTCACCTCATTGACATCGGCATAGGGGCCGTCTGGCTTGCTGTAGGGCATGGAAGGCGGCATCCAGAGAATCTTCCAAAGCCCACGGTCAATCGTGAGAGAAAAGAGCTCTCTCATTCTCGGGTTAGACGGAGATACCTCCTGATACGATTGGATGGTGGCTTTTTGAAGCAACCTACTTTCGTCTGCGCTCAAAGCAGCGATGAGCTCATCGCTCGGATCGTCACATTGAGCCTCCAACTTACGCCTGAATTCGTATCGTCTAAGAAAGTTGATAAGATATGGGCTCGATTTCCAATACTCAATAATGTCACGTGCTCCAACGCTTGACGCGACTCTGTCGGCCATAACAGCTTCATGCAAGTCGCATGGCTGCAAAGTGGGTCTATCTCGGGATTCAGTAAGCATTGCATCAAGAGAGTGCGTCATACCCACCCGTTCTGTTCGACACATAACACGACAAAGTGTCGATTGGAGGGCATCTCGGGCACTTGAAACCGCGGAACCGTTGTCCGTTCCAAGCATGTATAGAGATTGCCTGAACGTTTGTATTTCCCTCTTAAGATCACCTATAACCGATTCAGAATCGAACAGGAACCGGAGGGTATTTAGAAAATCCGGGTAATGATCGTCATCTTGCTCGTGATCAAGAGATAGCATCTTATATGGTGTTGCCGACAGAAGCAGTGTTTTGACTTGCTCGTACCGAAACAACTTCTGGGCAAGCCGGGCTTCAGGATTTGTATGGTCCAGGAGATTTTTGAAGCGCTGAAACTCATCCAGGATGATCAAATCCGGTTCCAACATTTCGACGCTCATTTCGGCAAGACGGATTCGCAGTTCCGAAACGAGTTCCAGTCGTTCTGGATGGTCCCACAGTACTCGTCTTTTTGACATTGCACAGAAGTCTGCTATCCGCTGATGCAGCTCTTGGTCTTCGACGACGTTCTTCACAAATGCTTCACAGATATCGTTGTCGAGTGCTTCAGGCCTCCATTCATGGGTCCACCACCACCAGTTGTCATCACTCACCCGACATTGAAGCAACCGTCTGAGTCCGGCAGGGCTGACACCCAATTTCCCTTTCAACAAGAGGTGTATCAGGGCTCGCTCTTCGTCTTTTCCTTCTCGGGATTTTGGATCGAAACTCGTGCCTGGCGTAAGGCTGACATAATTCACATGGTTCTTGCGAATTCCAGCAATATGCATTGGCAAAAGGGATAACCGAGTGGGGCGAACGAATTCCTGAACACCCGTAACATTCAACCGGTGAATATTCTGAGATGCGATGCTGACGTTGGAGCAGATATAGACGATGTCGATTCTATCCACTTCTCTTCGCAAATGTTCGATTGCAAGCGCGATGATCCCCCGCGCCACAAGAGTCTTCCCGAGACCAACCTCATCAGCCACGAGAAAACGGTCTGTGGTGGTCGGGTCGAGGTAGAAACGGCGAAACACGTACTCAGCGGTACGACGTTGGAAGTCCTTTAACCTGGCAAGGACAAGTTCTGTATTCTCAGATTTTCTTGTCACTTGTCAGCTTCCTCCATGGCAATTTCAAAGACCTTCCACAACGCGATGAATTCTTTTGGGACGATGGATTTGCTATCCTCATCGCGCATTAAGCGGTTTACAACGGCCTTGACATCTTTGAGCTTGTCCGGGCTTCGACTAAAAGCTCTGGCGAGTTCCTCGAGGATTGGCACTTCGTTAGTGAAGCCTTCAGTCCAGGAACCAGACCCATTCCCGGTATTGAAGAGGCCACCCTTGTTTAAGAATCCACCAGTATATTCTCCAAGAAGTAGGAGTATATAGCGAAGAAAGCCTTCCCGATTATTCAAAACCAGTTTGAAGATGGCATCGTCCCGGTTTTCAGGGACTCCCTCTATGGGAATATTCAACACTATACGCAACGACAACTTCCTGATTTCCGAAACGAATTCGAAGGCTACAAGCCCGGTCACAGATTCAGTGGCGTACCTTCCAATCTCAGCGAATCCGGACCGGGTTAGGTCGAAAACATCCGTAGCCCGGTCCTCTGACACAGTAATGGGCCAGGCCTTGAACCCAGACATGCCTGATATGGAAAGGGGCTCGGTCGAAACAAGTGATAACCGCCAGGCGTCTCCATCAGCTTCACAAATCAATTTCAGTTTTGCATTTGCCAGTAAGTTTCTTGCTTTCTCAAGAGCCTTCCGTGCAGAAGCTTCTTCGTCGTCTACTGGTGCAAGCTCATCTGGTTGTGTGTACTCGGCCAAGATTGGGCCTATTCCGTTTTCACCAAGAAGCGTCTCTATGCCGCCAACACGACTTGTTCTCCCGACCAGCTCGACCAGAACCTCGCTATTGTTGCATTGGAGCAGTGCTGCGGACGTAGCATTTGCTGAACCCAGGTAGAGCCTTGTCCACCAGCCCTTTTCCGCCACATACACCTTTGCGTGCAGGCCAACGGTATCTTGCTTGTCTGGCTCCTCGCCATCTTCCGTCTCCGCCGCTTCATCGAGAGTGAACCATTTATCAGCCAGTTGCAGTGTCTCTGTGCGGATTTGGTTTAGTTCGTCTGGCCTGGAAACAACGGCAACCAATTCCTCTGTCTGATCGCTCAGCCACGAGAGTGCCTCGTCCGTTATGAATGGAGAGATAATTGCCATCCGCCTTGACCAAGACGGTGACCACGCTTTTCTTTTGTTGCCTATGATATGAAATGCAACTTTTTCAAATCCCTCTGGCAATTCCCATACTGTCTTTCTGAGGTCATCTGCAAGTCGGTCTATCTGGATCTTTCTTTCTTTTTCCACCGGCTGCGTACTTATGGTTGGCAGAGAGCTCAGGAACTCTCCCAAAGGCCGATTGGCGGCAACATATCGTCGTCCAGGCCGTCCCTCCAGTTGCAGTGAGATATCCCACGACCGGTCATAGGTAATGTTGCGTGATAATATGAGTAGCCGGATCAAAGGAGGCTCATCTATCTCCGGTTGAACAAAGCGTAGCACCCACATTTTGGGGTGAAATACACCTCCTCGTGGTGCTTTGGTCGGGATTACCATTGATTCAAGCAGGCCGAAAAGAACGTTGCTGCCAGAGGGGGTTTTTATGCCGGCATGGTCCACGTAGACACTAAACCGGCCAGAAAGCCGACGGAGGGATTCCAGAAGCTTTATCGGGTCGATAGCGGACGAAGAAGGGCGCTCGGCAAGTGCAATATGTGTCGGTAGTGAGAGTACCGTGGCCGGATCGAGGGAGTATGTTGTCGCAACTGCCTGATCGAAAAGGTATCCCGGCGGTGGCGTTACGGCTCCTGTGTATAGGCTTCTAGCGTCTGGATTAAGCATGACCGCTCCCATTCAAGCCCGCATCGAGATCTGAGAGCAGGGTTCTTACGTTTGACCAACGGTATGCCATCTGACCCACACCGGCGTACCCTTTCCACTGGTCCCTCGCCCTTGGATTCGTGAAGCGGGATCGAACGCCTTTGAGCCGCCGTTCCCTGGAGCGGATTAGCATCCTGCTGTCGGAATCGTCGGCTACATTGCCACGAGTAGCCAGCGCCCGTCGATGCCACGCCGAGACGAAGTCCTTTGTCTTCCTTGTGATCGTGTGTCCCCGGCCTGCAGTCAAATCCCACAAGCCCTGAAGCGGAAGATCAAGCCATTGACAATGTTGAAGTCGGCCTCTCCATTCTTCGATGTTTTCCCGATGTTCGTCTTCAAGCTCCTGTCGATCAGACAGCTCTGCCAGCATTAGGTTGTATAAAAATGCAGCACCATGCATGAGCGTTGAAAAGAACTCGGCGTAATGCATTAGTTCCTTGTGTTCCGAAGAAAAGCTATTTAACTCCGGATGTTGCCAAGGAAACTCGCAATCAACGGGTTGACAATTGAGAGCCAAAAAAGCCAGAAGGCTGTCCTTTTGAGATTTCAACAGCCGGTCAAGCAAAAAACTGGCTTCATCTGGTTCAAGTTCAAAACTGATTTGATCTACGTCATCAGGAAAGCCGTCCGGCGGAGCAGGTAATCGAGGATGCCAAGTCTGAGTTTCGCTTTCTGGATAATCGTCCTTTTCATAACGACGGTGGGAGACATCACGGCGGTTGTATACCTCGTCCACATGTCTATGGTATTCATCCTGAGAACAGGAGATTCTCCGAATACCCCATTCGCCCAAACCATTCCAGTAGACCGAACTCGGTAAGCGTTTTAAAGACCTGCCCGCAAGCCTCCCAAAAACACCTGCATGGTCAGAATTCGATAGGAGCGGATCGACCAAGGCCATTTCCATCTGGCGGGCCTTGACGGCAAATGCAGGTGGAGAAATTCGCCTTTTTTCAAGATCCGTGTACACCCATGGAACAAAGAGCATGTACCGTAGTCGGGTTTGGATCGTGCTTGTACCGGGAAACAAAGCGTCTGCAAAGGAATCCCTAATCGCACCTAATCCGAGCTCATCTCGGCTTTCCCTTTCCTGAAAAAGCGAGAGGATGCGCAATGCCCTTTCTCGAGCAGTTGGGTCATGATCTATCCATGTTAGGGAAGAAGGCATACCCGAAATCCCTCATTATGCATTTGGTAGACGCTACTGTCTCCACTTGAACAAGCCATTTATCTGAACCGTACCATTTGGCAAAAGATGTCCTAAAGACATCGGTCGCGAGTTATCGCAAAAGGATTCGACAAACACCTTTAGCAGACGGCTTTGCCGGAGGACGTCAAGCTCGCCTGAAAGATGGTTTACCACCTCTTGTGTCACCAATGTAATCAATTTTGCTCGAGCACGTGATGTCATCACATTGAAACGATTAAGGCTCATCAGGAATTCATCTTCATCCTGGATGGCATCCTGATCTCCCAGTGCAAAAGAAGCAATTATCACGTCGCGCTGCTGTCCCTGGAATCGTTCGACCGTGTCTACAGCGCCGCGGATCTGCTGGTTTGATGCCCCCAAAGGACCAAATACCTGCTGGAGCCTCGCAACGATTAACGCTTGCTGAGCCCGGTGAGGTGTGACGATACCTATCCCGCTTTGCCAGAATTCATCCATCGTATAAACGATATGAGGAGTGGGTATCGCGCCACCGGCCCCGGGGTCCAGTTCATTGAGAAGTTGGTTGCCGAGACAGCCGTACAGCAAGAAGGCCAGTGCAGCTACCGAGTCAGCCTCGAATGGATTCCATTGACTGCTTCGCCCTTCGGGATAGACAAAGCAACTGACTGGAGAGTTAGGGTCAAGCAACGAGACCCATTCAGGTGTCCAGAATAGAGTCTGGGGCCACCCTGTGGGAGGCGAAACGGTCGGGAATGGGGAAACCACATCAATTCGCAGATCAGGCGAAAAACTTGAAAGCGACCTGTCGTAGCCTGCCTCGTGGGCCAGCTCGACGATCACGCGACTTGAACGATAATTCTCTTCCAGGATGGCGGGCTGAACTTGATGAAGCTGTTCAAAAAAGCTGTAGACCGAGCCGACCATCGCTTCGAGACCGACTGGCGCTTTCGCTTGGTGGATCGGTGGCAATTGCTTTGGATCGCCCGCGACCACAACGACTCCATCCGCTGCCAGAGACGCAAACGGAAGAATCGAATGGGCGACATCCACCTGTGACGCCTCATCGAGAATGATGCAGTCGAAGAACTCCTGGCGGGCGGCGTCGTTTGCAGTCACCAGAAGGTTGTGCGTCTGCTCCGGGGTAGCACCCACCACCGTGATACCCGTGCTGTTCTGCAGGCGCTGCCGTAGCTGCTGTACCGCAACAGATGGATTCCATTTGTTCAATTCCAGATCAAGGCCGGCAGGAATATTCTGGTCTATTGGCCGGTAACTGGAGCGGACGCGCACACACCGCAGATCGGGATGCTGAACCATCTGGCCGATGGCTGCGACAGATTCCAACAATACGTTATCAAGGGCGTTGTAAGTGGGAGCGCAGACCAGAAGGCGCAAAGGGATGTTGCGTTGCACCGCATCGACAACCGCACCAATAACGACCGCTCGGAGTGTTCGGCTCTTTCCCGTTCCTGGAGGGCCCCAGATGGTTTGGAGTCGATTGCTAAGCGATGCCTCCCATGCAACCCATTGTGATGGATTCAGGGTTATTCCGTTCTGCTCAAGGTGCTGCCTGATCGCCGGCAGGTTTCTAACCACAGCAGTATTCGCCAGCGCGTTGCCCGACCATAATAGGTCAGCCGCCGGGCTGCCCGCAGTCTGTCGGCCCCTACGCCTTGTGGATAATCCCACCGCACGACGAACAAGGGTGTTGTTTCGGGCGTTCGGAGGATTACCGATGGCATGTAAGGTCTCTCGCAGCTTCTTTGTAAAAGTGTCGATCCACACGGGGTCCATAATGACGTCTTGATTAAAGTCTGCGAGTCCTTGCTGTTCCAAATCGTCAAGCATCGTCGGATAGCGGTTGTTGGGTAGGACAGCAATAAGACCGGCGTCACGGTCAATGGCAACGATACGAATCCCGGTCGCCGTTTCCATGTAGGTTCTCCAGCCGGAGCCATTTGCCGGTTCCAATGGTGTCCCTTGTGTGACGAGCTGGAGCCGTCTGTCGAGAAATCCGGGCAGGTTCTCGGGGGCCAGCGCAAAGCTGAAATCTCCCTCGCGTGCCTTTACTTCTCTCGACTCCGGTCTCATCTGGTAGACTCTCAATCTTGGAAGCGCGGTTATTCCCAACTGCGCAACGGCCGCTGTCTCCGCTGCACCAGTCAGTCGGCGGGTTAGACGCGCGCTTCGATACCTAGCCTCCCGCTCCTCTGGAGGCATGGCCCTTATTTGGTGAACCTCCAGCTCTCCCAAAGCGGCGTTTAGTTTCGCGAATCCATACCACAACTGCCCGTCGAAACTTATGCCTGATTGACGTTGTGGTGGTTCAATACGGATTGGTGGCGCTATCTGCTGGAGACTGGTTCGGAGGTCCTCTTCAAGTCGCCTGGTAACAGCTTCGAGAGCGTCGAGTTGCTTGTTCACGGTTTCCCGAAGAGTTATTAGCTGGTCAGACCATAATCTCGGTCGTGTCACTCGCGCCCAAATCTCGTGAGCCCTTTCGCTTGGAATCTGGTCACTCAGGGTGTCTTCGAACAAAGGGTGTACTGAAAACGCTGCCACCTGCTGAGGCAAAGCCGCCTGATGGTAGACCCTGGCCGTATGAAATAGTGTGTAATAGTGGGGAATTGGGGCTGCAAGCAAGGTCCGTACTACTTCGCGTACAATAGTTATCGGCGACCTTCGGGTTTCTAAAGAGGGGTTGGGTAAAAGCTCCTCTGGCGGAAAAAGCCACGCCAGATGCTGAATGCTCTGGTCGGCGAGAATAGCCTGTAAATGGCGGCCGATGATTCGGGTTAGATGCTTGTACTGGACCGTATCCCAGATGTAGAACTGGACCGTCGTATCTGTGCTTCGGTTGCGGGCATCCATCAAAATTGTGTTGATGTTGTTCAGGAACGCCAGGAGTTCTCGACGTTCTACCGGCAGATCCTTCTGATCAATTACATGTGTATGCGGTCCATAGGCCTGGTTAGCTCTCTGGCCGGTAAATCCATATGGTTGCGGCTCGACCCAAAATGCCTTCACACCCAAAGAGAAAGTGATTGCGCTGCCCAGGTCGAAATCGACCGAGAGGTAAATGTGCAGATCAGTATACTTCGGCATGACTCCGGAAGTGCCGCCCTGTGGAGGGATAGCTGATTGTTGGGCTTGAAGGGAAGCGGCTCTCCCGGCAACCACATGACGTGTTGCCCGGAGTGAATAATGCGCGTTGAAGGCATTGGAGGTCGGCTGAAGCTGAGCCAAAGCAGGGACATCTGAAATCCCTTGATCGCTTAAGGCAGCGGATGCCCCTCGCGAAATGAAAGCAACTCTGCTGAGGTGATCTGTATGCTCTGCAGTCGGCATGCAATGATCGGCGTGAGCAGTCGGTTGGCCATTCCGGTCAATCCATGGGTATCCAAGGTAATCACATCCCTTGCACCTGTTGTCGACATGCCAGGGGTGTTGTTGCCATGGACAAGAGAAAGCCTGTGGCAGGTCGGTCATGAAGAAGTGCTTTACCCGGCCGACAAACACCTCGAAGGGAACCGCTTCGAGGTCCTCCTGCATCGCTTCCCACATCTGCGCGTAAGTGGGTGTTCCTCCCTGATCTTCAATCTCCCTGCATGTTCTCACCAGGCATGACGCATCATGCGACCCCGGCCAAATTGCACCATCTGGAACGACAACGTAACGATTGTCCAAGCCATGATCAACGAGCCATCCAGCTAATGCCATGGAATAGAAAGTGACCTCCGCAAAGTAGGAAGGAGATGGCTCAGCCGTGAGTTTGATATCAATTACGCGAAGTTTGATCCGTTGATCGTCGTCAGCCAGCCACAGTACCACACCAGCTGGTGTGACATGCCTGTCAATGTCTGAAGTTGGAGGCAGGACTTCGATGATGTCAGGCCTTAATCTGGAGTAATTCAAACCATAGGTCTGCCTGTAGCCTGCGATCCCCAAAGCCCCCTCGAAAGCAGGCCCCACATCAAATTGCGCTTCTACAAGGAAAGAACCCTGTGGAGCAGTGGGTAGGTAGCTGACAAGCTCGATCTCTCCGAATCGTTCCTGGCCTGCCTGATTCGTTTGCCGGTCACCGATAACAACCGCAGCACCGAAGGTATCCGAAAGGTCCGCGATCTTCTCCGCCTGCCATTCTTCCCCGGCTTGGGCCAGATATTCGAGACCAGGTCGGGGTGGTTGGACTGGTGGCATGCCCTCTGTTGTTCTTTCTTGTTGAAAAGCCTGGGTAGCGGGACTCAAGTTTAGCCTGAGTAGACGAAGGCATTCGGTTCTTATGAATTGAGATAGGGCCTCTTTTCCAACCTGTGGCATCTGTCACCGTCCTCCAGCTTGCTGTAGTTTCAGGGCGTCCGAGAGTGGCATTAGTCTTTTTGAGACTGGAGCGACGACAGCAGATGCCACGATCATTGCGCGTTCAAGGTTTATTCGATCCGGTTCACGGAATGCGATTTGTCGGTGTTTAGCCAAATCCTCAGCGTATTCAGAGGCTCGTATCTGGGCTTGTTCGATTGCATCGACCGAAACTGCGACCTTGCCAGAATTACCGGGCGACAACGGTGTCCCGCTTCGGCAAATAAAGACAGCGTCCCACTTGATGGTACCGTTATATGAGTGAAGCCCGCCCTGACCTTCACCACGCAAGGGCAAGACGGTGGTACATTTCAATCCGGAACGGACCAAAGCATCACCAAGTGCGCCCCAAGCCAACGGTGACTTGTGATGATAGGTAAAAACCAGGATTCCATCCTTTTTGAGCACACGTCGGCACTCGCTAAGAATGCAGCGCAGGCTGTTTCGGTAATCCTCGACAGCCTCATCGCCACGATCCGCCAGGGCTAGGTTTTCCTTTATAGGCGCTGAAATGGTCGCATCATCGTAAGGATGCTCCGCAATTCCGAGTGCCTGGTGCCAGGAAAGATAGAAATCGGATAACTCCGAATAGCTCAGGTTGTCGAAGTAAGGCGGATCTGTAAGAATCAGGTCTATACTGCTATCCGGTATTCCTTGCAGGTCTTCCGAGGTCTTTGTCACAACGCATGCTCGGGATGATCCGCTCAAGACTCTCCAAGGATGCTCGAAAACTTCGGGTGTGGTTGTGGGATGTTGGCGTGATGCCTGACGTCCACCATTCGGGTCAAGTTCAGTGGGCTCTTTCGCAAACGCGACCGCTTTCGTGATTTTGCCCAGCACATTCGGGAAGGTGCCTCGACCAATGCCCTGAAGCCAAGGGTTGACCTCTACGGGACGTGTGATGTGGCGGTACGAGTGGATTGAGAACATGGGGCTAATTCGGCGGTAGCCAAAGGCATAGGCCGTATACATGCAGTTTGTCGTAAGGTGCTCACTGAAGGCCATGGCAAGAAATCGCCTCGCCAAATCACCCTCGACGTTCTCGATAGCACGCCCAAGCAGTGTCAGATGAAGGAGTTGCCTACCATTGAAAAGATCACGGTAACGGACAAATCCGTGAATCAATGGACGATTATCAAATCGATTCTCTTTTGGAATAGCTCTATCAGGCGCGAGAGGGCCAAAGGACTTCTCAATATCCTCCAAAAGACGGCGGGCGCGACCGTACCGGATACGGTCTCCCTTGGTGGCCTTTTTGAAATGGCGCATGATGCCATCGGAGGATTCTTCAAGGTATTCCTGTGCAAACAACCTCCACTCAGGTCTGACGGGATTGTCCCCACGATCACCGAGACCGGAAATCGTGCCACATCCCGGACATTGAACCTTCCCTTGATTCAGAGTTCCCTGTGCGATCCGGGTGCGTATCCCACATCCACATCGTATTTCTTTTCGGCCAATGGATAGCTCGGACACTTCATGGCAGTCTTTGCAGAACACCCACTGGAGCCCCTTTTCTTTGCTGTAAGCCAACTGGTAGTGGGGATGGATTTCAAATAAAGTCCCACATGCACTGCACGTCCGAAGCTCGACCCAGAAATGATGCAGAACCACACGCTCGCCAACACCGGGAACGGTTGTTCGGTGAAAAGGGGTGATTTTTGAGGACACAGATTCGCATACCGTGTCAATTTCAGGTGCCGTTGGATCAAGAGCCCTGGCTTCGAGTTCAAACCGCGTGATGAAAGTAGCTACTGGATCGATATCATAGCCGATCACCCTTGCCCCACAACGCTCCGCCTCGATAAGGCTGGTACCGCCTCCCACGAAAGGATCAAGGACGGTCGCTCCTTCAAGTGGGACATCCCCAAGGTACATATTCCAGAAGCGATCCGCTTCATCAGGGTTCAGAGATAACCCGGTCAGGATGGCTCTGAATTGGCTCCCGAGCCGACGTGCAAACCAACGGTGAACCCGGTAAAGCGGGTTCGTGCATTGGCCTTCACGCAGGGCGAGCTCTGCTATCTGGGCAATAGGAATGGCGCCTGCCTCCAGCAGGGTGCGGGCAGACCAACCATCAAAGGCACTACCTTTGTGGTTTTCGTTGATCTGTTTTGCCTGGCCCGCGTTAGACATAGAAACCCATCACCTTTCCATTTCAGTAATACTGCCTGATGTACCCATAAGCCTTGTCGAAGAGGTCCTGATCCTTGATTTTGTATTTCACGTAAATCACCTTCCGCAGAGCCTTCTGAACCTCGCGTTCGCCGGCCTTTGTGCTCTGCCAGCCGGGGAATCGAACCAGGCGGACGATCTCATCAATGTCCGCCACGATGCGCTCGACCATGACCGGTGTTTTGCCATTCTTGACTTCCTGAAACAGTTCGGTCAGCGCTGCTTTGGCTTTGTCCTGCTCGTCTTCCGGATCGACCTGCTTCTCGGCCTCGACGACTTCCTTGGCCAACGTCAGGAGTTCCTTTAGGAAATCCAGGCTATGGAGGAGCCCCTGCTCGTGCTTTTCCTTCAGCTTCTCAAGGCGCTCGCCAAGTTCGATGAATTTGGGATTCTTCTTGTGCTTGCGGAGCCGGGCAATCAGCTTGATCTCGATCTCCTTGGACTTCTTCTCAGGGTCCTTGGCATCGAGAATGCCTTCAAGCACCTCGGCATCCATGACAAGCGTCTCCAGATCATCACGGACGGTTTCCAGAAAAACGTTTTCGTGAACCAGCTCAATGGTTTTCGCGCCAAGGGAGTGCCACAGGAGCTTGCCGTGGCCACTCGCGGGCTTGACCGATTCGTACACCTGGGTCAGCCACTTGTAATCGACCTCGTAAGGTCCAAGGCACGGGTCCGGAGATAGCGCCTCCCACAGACGCGAAAGCACCGTGTACTCGGCAGCGAATTTGTCTCGCGTCTCGTTGTCGGGCAGGCAGTCCTGTGCAGCGATGAGCCCTTCGTAGCCGCCCACTGAACGGTCCACCTTGGGAAAGAATGCGAGGCACTTGGTCACCTGACCGGGCAACTCCTTTTTCAGCTCTTCCAGGTTGGTGATCACCTTCAGCACGGCCTTTTCATCAAAGTCCATTGCGCTGGCGACGTCGTCGAAGATACCAAGGTAATCGACGATCAAGCCATGCGTCTTGTTCGGGTACACCCGGTTGGTCCGGCAGATCGCCTGCAGCAGGTTGTGGTCCCGCATGGGCTTATCGAGGTACATTACCTGAAGAATGGGCGCATCGAAGCCGGTTAGGAGTTTGGACGTAACGATCAAATATTTGAGCGGATCATTCGAGTCGCGGAACCGGTCGAGCAGCGCTTCCTCTTCATCCTTGCTGAGCTTCCACTCCGAATACTCGTCGCCTTTGCCGCCCTTGGTGTGCATGACAATCGCACTGGAATCGGGTCCTACCAGCTCATCGAGTACCTTCTTATAAAGCACGCAACATTCACGGTCGAAAGTGACGACCTGGGCCTTGAATCCGTTCGGCTCCACCTTCTCTTGATAATGATTGACGATGTGTTCACAGATGGCCTGGACCCGGGCAGGCGCTTTTATCAACACCGCCATTTTTGCGGCCCGCTTTGCGAGGTCGTCCCGATCCTGTTCGCTCAGGTCTCCGGTGATCTGCGCGTAGGCCTCGTCGATGGCTTCCCGGTCAATTTTCAGCTTCACATCCACTGCGTCGAAGTGGAGCGGCAGCGTGGCCTTGTCCCGGATCGAATCCTGGAACGAATATCGACTCATGTAGCCCTGCTCATCCTCGTCCGCGCCGAACGCCCAGAATGTATTGCGGTCGGCCTTGTTGATGGGTGTGCCGGTCAGACCGAAAAGGAAAGCGTGGGGAAGGGCCTCCCGCATCTTCCGACCGAGGTCGCCTTCTTGCGTGCGGTGGGCCTCGTCCACCATGACGATGATGTTGGCGCGCTCGTTGAGTTTGCCTTCGGCCTCGGCGAATTTGTGGATCGTGGTAATAATGATCTTTCGGATGTCCTTTTCAAGGAGGTCCTGCAGCTCCTGACGCGTTGTGGCCCCGACCATGTTGGGGATGTCGGCGGCGTTGAAAGTCGCGGTGATCTGCGTGTCCAGATCGATCCGATCCACGACAATCATGACGGTCGGGTTTTTCAGGGCCTTGTGCATGCGCAGCTTCTGGGCCGCAAAGACCATCAGCAGGGATTTACCCGATCCCTGGAAATGCCAGATCAGCCCCTTCTTGGGCTGCCCCTTGACCACGCGGTCGACCATGAGATTGGCGGCTTCGTATTGCTGATAACGGCAGATGATCTTGATGCGGCGGTGCTTCTTGTCGGTGGCAAACAGCGTGAAGTTTTGTAGAACGTCGAGGATGATTCCGGGGCGCAACATGTTCCGAACGGAACGCTGCACATCCGCCAGGGTTCCTTCAGCCTTGTTCTCCGGATCGTGCCAGGGCCCCCAGATCTCGATGGGCATACGGATGGAACCATAGCGGTACGCTTTCCCTTCCGTGGCGAAGGAAAAAACGTTCGGCACGAACATCTGCGGGACACTCAGTTCGTAACCGTTATGGATATCACTGGCCCCATCCACCCAAGTGACCGCTGGGCGCACCGGTGTCTTGGCCTCGCCGATCACCAGCGGCAATCCGTTGACCAGCATCACTACGTCAAACCGCTTACCGCCTTCCTTAACGGGGTAAACCCACTGGTTGGTGACAACGAATTCGTTGTTGGAAAAGTCCTCGAAATCGATCAGTCGGACAGGAGTGTGTTCGCCACGTTCTCCAAAGGGCATGGTTTTCTCGCCACGCAGCCATTCAGCGAACAGCTCGTTGGCCCGGACAAGCCCTTCGCTCTGAACTGATAACGGGATGGTGCGCAGCCGATACAGCACCTCGTCGGCACGGTCGGGATTTTCATTGATTTCCGGGTTAAGCCGGATCAGGGCGTCACGAACCCAAGACTCCACGAATACATCCGTATGCTGACGTGGCACGTCGTCAGCGGCAACAAACTTCCAGGTTCGAATTTCCTTGCCATAGGGCTCGGTCACTTCGGCAACCCCGGCATCGGAAGAGCGTCCGCAAAGTGTGTCGAGGACCATCTGTTCGACGGTATTTTCTTCGTTAAACATGGACACCTCCATCGCGGATAAACTCCATGAAGAAGCATCCGGACATTCTTTTACCCAAGGCAATATGGGCGCGAATAGCAGCAATGCTCCTATCGATCTCAATGATCTTTTTCGTTAGTTCCTCTTGCACACCCAAGCTAGGGAGTTGGACTGGAAAATTCTTCACTTGGGTACTGTTTATCGATGCAAGATTCGAGGTCTTCTTCGCACACTTGAGAAAGTACAGCTTCCCATACGGGCTGCCCGTTTGGTATGATAGGTATTCAGGAAGCAACTTCTCTGAATTCGTCCTGACGCAAAACACATGGTTTTGATGAAGGCACGGCTCTATGCTTTCCATCCAAACCGTTCCACGTCCCAATTTATCAAAGTCTCCGCCCTCCGTTAGCAAGACGTCACCCGGGCGGACAGAGTAGCGTTCTACTTCATCGATGCGAACGGTGATTTCTTTCAGCTCAGATAGATCGAGATACCCATCCTTGACGTTGGCAACACGGAGATACGGTAGTGTAACCAGATCCTCCGAATCGGAATATTTTCTCCCCTTGGCAATCCCTGTCTGTAGGCTCGCAACTTCCTTAAGTTTCTTGGTCGGCCATGGAACATTTTTGCGCAGAGAGGTCCCAAAATGGTCAATGAATATGCTCCGCTTGACTGATTCGAGTTTTTGACTGACTTCTTCCCAACACTCGACGGCCTCATCTGCTGTCCAGAGAATCTCAGCAATACGTTTCTGTTCCGGGAGTGGCGGAATTGGGAACTCTTGAACTCGAAGGGTTTTCCAGTTGATAGTCGGTGAAAGCGAGCCCACCGAAATCTCGATAGCACGCTCCATGAACATGTCGGACTGCAAGAAGAACGGAAGAAACTCGGGGAGCAGACGACTCGGCTTGGCCCGAACAACCATCGCGTGGGCAGAGCAAATTCCATCGCACTCGGCAAGGGCCAGCTTTCGCTGATAGGCCCGCCGCCGGCCAAAAATGACATCACCCTTTCTAAACACCAGTTTCTGTCCGGTCACATCCGACGGCTGGCCCCATTCACGCAGATGGATCGTACTTGGGTCCAGATGTTCCAGTCCCACATACACGTCCGTTTCCGCTTCGGCAGGATCGATTCGCTGGGCGATGTTGTCGGCGACATCACCGAACTTCATAACTTTCCATCCGTTTTTTGAGGAGTTCTTCACTTCACCCCTCCCGTGATTCCCGATTCGTTCAACTCAGCAAACAACCCCGCCATCGATTTTCGAAGGATTACAGAACTGGCCCGCCACTCTTTGATTGTCTGTTTGAGGCTGGGTGCTTCATCTCCATTGCTGTTGGAGCCATTACCCGTCTTCACATAAAGAGCAATAGCCAGGCTATTCTGCTTGGCTCGGATTTCATCATTGGTGGCCACGTGGACAAAACCCTCAACATCCACAAAATCTTGATATGCCGTGGTGATCTTGGCGATGTGCGCGTCGGTTAGAAAGCTTTGTGCGTGTTCCCTGGTTACCTCATTGAGCGCGTTGATGAAGAGTACCTTGTTGCGTCGTTTCTTTGGTTTGCCGGTACGGCAGATCACGACACAGGCTTCCATGGGCGAGTTGTAAAATAGATTCGGTCCCAAGCCCAACACGCACTCGACCACGTCGTGCGCGACGAGCTTCTTGCGCATGGCGGCTTCCTCGTTTCGGAACAGCACGCCGTGGGGAAAAAGAATCGCGCAGCGCCCCGACTTGGGCTTCATGCTGGCGATAATGTGCTGCCAGAACGCGTAGTCCGCGCGACCCTGGGGCGGCGTACCATAGATGTTTCGGCCCCAGGGATCGGAAGACCAGGCATCCCGATCCCATTGCTTGATGGAGTATGGCGGATTGGCGAGCACAACGTCGAACTGCATCAAGCGGTCGCCTTCGACAAAGGCCGGCTGGGCCAGCGTGTTGCCGCGCACGATCTTGAAATCTTCGATTCCGTGCAGAAAGAGATTCATGCGGCCGATAGCGGAGGTCAGCAGATTGCGCTCCTGGCCATACAACTTGAGGTTCCGCCACTCCTTGTCCTGTCGTTGCAGATGGGTGACGGCGGAAAGCAGCATCCCGGCCGATCCGCAGGTGGGGTCGTAAATAGACTCGCCCGGTTTCGGCTGAAGCATCTCGGTCATTAAATGGACCACGGTGCGGTTTGTGTAGAACTCGGCAGCGGTGTGACCAGAGTCGTCTGCGAACTTCTTGATCAGAAACTCGTAACCCACGCCCAACTCGTCTTCCGGACAGTTTCGGATGGAAAGGGTTTGGGAACTGAAATGCTCGACCAGTTCGCGGAGCATGCGGTCCGGCAGGCGATCCTTGTTGGTCCACTGGGCGTCACCAAACACGCCATAAAGCTGTTCGGGGTTTGCCTTCTCAATAGCCCGCAACGAATCCTGAATTGCCTTCCCGACGTTCTTCACCTTGGTGCGGACGACCTTCCAGTGGGCATCTTGGGGAATCTGGAACCGGTGGTTTTCTGCGAAGTGGGCATACTCTTCGTCACCATCGGAGTCTTCGAGTGCCTGAGCGACCTCTTCGTCATATACGTCGCACAAACGCTTGTAGAACAAGAGCGGGAAAATAAACTGCTTGTAGTCGCCTGCATCAATGTATCCGCGAAGCAGGATCGCCGCCCCCCACAAATAGGATTCCAACTCGGATTGAGAAACGGGCTTCACCGTCATGCCATCACCCCCGCATTCTTGAGGAGTGATGCCAGACGGTCTTCTGCGGCGTAGGCAGCATCCAGAGATTGTTTGAGATTCTTTAGCGCCTCGTCGACCGTGATGCTTTCTTCCTCGATGACCGGCTCAACGTAGCGAGGGATGTTCAAGTTAAAATCGTTCTCACGTATCTCATCCATGGAAACGACGCGACAGGCACCATCCACGTCCGCATAGCTCTCATACCACTCGTGAATTTGGGTCACGTGTTCCGGCAGCAGTTCATTCTGAGCACGGCCAATCTTGATCTGTCCTGAAGCATCAATAAAGATGACCTTCTTGCGGTGAGGCTTGGGCTTCCTGTCACGAAAGACAAGGATGCACGCGGCAAGGCCTGTTCCGTAAAACAAGTTTGGTCCGAGTCCGATCACCCCTTCGAGGATATCCATTTCCAGAATCTTGCGCCTGATCTTCCCCTCCTTGGACATGCGAAACAGCACGCCATGAGGGAGGACAACAGCCATTCTCCCGGTTTTCGGTGCCATCGATTTAATCATGTGTTGAACCCAGGCGAAGTCACCCGTTTTTGCGGGTGGCAACCCGGCGAAGTTGCGGCCATAGGGGTCGTTCGTCCACACGTCTTCGCCCCATTTTTGTAGGGAGAACGGCGGATTGGCAATCACGCAATCAAAGACTGCAAGGCTGTCACCCGTATAGAAGGATGGCATCCGCAGCGTGTCACCGCGCTCGACATGAAAATCCTCGGCACCGTGAAGGAAGAGGTTCATGCGCGCAATGCTGGAAGTGGTCAGGTTCTTTTCCTGGCCGTATAGCTTCCCCAACATCAGATTTTCATCGCCGCCGTGCTCCTTGACGTGGTGGAGCGCCTCCAGGAGCATGCCCCCTGTTCCGCAAGCCGGATCATAGATCGTTTCTCCAGCCTTTGGCGCGAGGATTCGAACCATTAAGGCAACGACGGGACGTGGCGTATAGAACTCACCCGCCTTCTTGTTGGTCAGGTCGGCGAATTTCTTGATCAAGTATTCATAGGACCGGCCGAGAATATCCGCTTTGCAGTTTTCATTGCCCAGGCTGAGCCGGGAGAAATGCTCGATCAAATCCTTGAGAAGTGCGTCGGAAAGGCGTTCCTTGTTGGTCCACTGGGCATCACCGAAAATGCCGTGCAGTGTGTCCGGGTTGGCTTGCTCAATGCAACGCATGGCTTTCTGGAGCGCATGGCCGATGTTCGTGCTCTTGGCCCGCACTTCCTTCCAGTGGCAGCCCTCCGGGATCTGGAATCGGTGGTTCTCAGGGAACAACGCAAACTCCACGTCTCCGTCAGATTCCTCCAGGGCAGAGTTGTATTCCTCGTCGTAGACGTCGGAGATGCGTTTGAAAAAAAGCAGCGGAAAAATGTATGTCTTGAAATCCGCAGCGTCGACGGGGCCACGTAGAATATTGGCCGCCTCCCATAGGTGACTGGAGAGGGTCCCAATATTCAGATCGCCCGAACTGTTGTTTCCGTTTTTCCTGCTCATTCAGCGTGATCCTGTTTCATCATCATCGCTACGTGTATTCTCGAGCCATCGGTCGATGGCCTCTTTCCTGAATCGCCAATGGCGACCGACCTTCTGGGACGGAACCTTGCCCTCGCGAACGAGCTTGTAGAGGGTCGACTTGGGAATCTTCAGGTAGTCGGCCAATTCTTCGATGGTGAGTACATCACCTGGTTTCTCGTCCATCAGAAGCACCTCTCTGCCTGCGCAACGAAAAGTCACAATAAATGCATCATATAACCGCCGTAGTTTACAGTTATTATCAGTTGCTGTCAATCGATTTTCTGCGGAGGAGAATGAAAATCACCGGCGCTAGGGGGTCCAGAGTCCGTGTTTTAACTCCCTGAAACCTCTTTCGATTTGTTGCCCAGAAACGTACATCCAGGCAATATCGATCCGTTCACCAATACATACCGGCAAGAGGACCCGTTTGTAGAGGCTGGAGCCACCCGGATGGAAACCTTCCAGACGGTCGATGGCGGGCAGGCGCGTCTCGGGGTCGTCAAAGGTGAGAAGCTCCCCGTACACGCGGCCCCAGTCGCCCGCTGTGGCGCTTTGCAGGGCCGGTACGGGGTATGAGGCCAACTGTTCGGAAAGCCGCGCCTGTGCGGCCACGTCGGCCAAAGGGTCCGGGCTGCCGTGGGCGAGGACATCCTCGTCCGGGACCTGCAGGACGGGGATACCCGAGTGCATTTCGTAAAGGCGGCCACGGACCTCGGCTTCCCGGATATCCAGAACGCCCCGGCAGAAACGGTCATGATTCCAGAAACCGCGCTTCAGGGTTCCGTAGACGAAAATTCTCAGCATTCCCCGAGTGTTCTCCTTCAGGGGTTCCTCGGGGTTCATTGCATGCTCTGTCATGGTGCCTTCCCCCTCTTTTCCTGGACGATGAACTCGAGAGACTCCCTCGAGAACTCCGTGAGAACCTCGTGCCGGAACACAATCATGCTCATGGAGGGAACAGACAGCTCCCGCCAGCCGCGCTCTTCGGCCAGGACCGCATCCAGAAAGGCCGGATCGGAGGCGTAGAGCACCGCCCGATGCTTTCGGTGGGTGCGGAGCTCGAGCGGTTTGTTCCCCTTGAGCACGAGGATGGTTTCAGGATCGAGCCGGGATGCGAGCACCGCTGTCATCTGGCCCCGGCAGCGCCGGAGCCTTTCTTTGAACCACTCGATATCCATCCGGCCGCTCCGTGCAGCCCTGGCCGCCAGGCGGAAGAGCAGCTCGCTGTCCACCTCGGCGAAGCGCCGCAGTTTGAAACGGCGGAACAGATAGTCGGCGTTGTAGATGGTGCCGTTGTGGGTGCCGATGACGTCCCCGGCCCGAATCGGATGGTTGTTGCGATTGACCCGTTCATCCCCGCGGGTCCGCCAACGCGTGTGGCCGAGCAGAACCGTTGTACGGTTATCGATGCCGGCCACGACCTCGTGGAATGCCTTGTCGATGACGAACTGTCCGGCGGAAACCGGTCTTTTGAAGAGGCGATGCTCACCGTCCCGATTGAGCCAGGCCACCCCGGTTGCGTGGGGCCCCCGGCTTTCGCTCAAGACCAGCAGCCGGGTGAACAGCCAGGCGAGATGCTCCCGTTCCTCGGCCCGTCGCCGTTTCTTGCCCAATATGACACCCGCCAGCCCGCACATCAGGACTTCCCTCCGTCCGGTTCCACCACGAAGCCCCGGAAGACGCCCTCGGCGTATTCCTTGGGGTGGGCTTCGATCCATCCCGCGGCTTCGGTGAAGTCGAGTTCCCGGGCGATCCGGATCACCTCGGGCCGGTCGAGCATGTTGGTGAGTCCCGAGAGTCGCACGGCGTCGATGCCCTGCCAGACAACGGCGGGGACGGGTATCTGCACGGGCGCGTCATCTTCAAGGACTTCAGCCAGGCCGTGTTCGATCAAGGCGGCGAGGAGGGAGTCGGCCTTCTCCTCGGGGCTGTCGCCTTTGACCATCAGGTCGATGCCCGCGAGCATCTTGGCGTTGCGCAGGAGCATGTCGATGTAGTCCTCGAAGCTCCCCTGGTCGGAAAACAGGGCCGCCCCCTTCATGGCCCGGACGATTTCAAGGGAGGTCTTCCCGGTAAACACCTCGCCATCGCCCTCAAGGGGTTTTCCGGCGAGGTCGGTGTTCTTGATCAGCACTCTCACGGCGCACCTCCTTCATCCGTCTCCGCGGGGCCGTTCCCTGAAAACGCCGGAGGCCGGGTTTGCGGCCCGGCCTCCGTGGGGACTTCCGCCTCGACGGCGGTTTGTGTCTTTGGTTTCGGTCTGCCTCGTTTGAACGCCGAGTCCCCCGGAAGCGCCGCGAGCAGGTGTTTGCGCGCGGTTTTGAACTCGTCACCGATGAGTCCCAGGTGGAGCAGAAAGACTCGGAAGTCATAGCGGGCGCTCTGAGGATCGAACCTGCGCTTGCGGCTGGAAGCGGCCCGCCCGTTCAGGGCTTTGGCGGCTACGGCCAGGACCAGCTGGATATAGGCCCGCACCTTACCGGCGTGAAGCGTTCCCTCAAACCAGCGGAACTCCACGGTTCCCCGGTACCAGACGTTGTGCAGGTTCACCCCGTGGTAGCGGGATGAGTCGAAATGCTGGGGCCGGCTGTTGTGATAGCCGTACCAGATGCGGTTGAGCTGGTCCTTGGTCTTTGGCCGTCGGCGCTCGATCTTTCTGATCAGGTCATCGCTTACCGGTTTGCTGTAGTTCCGGTGCCGGGTCTCGTTGACGCCCAGGGCGTTGAGGATGAGCGGCTCCTGCTTGTAGATGATCTTGGCCAGGTTGCCCAGGGTGCGGCCGTCGAATGCGGTGGCGTCCACATGAATATGGATGCCGCATCGCTGGTCGATTTTGGCCCCGCAGCGGCGCACCGCCCGGATCACTTCCTGAAGGGTCGGGATGTCGGTGTAGGCGAGTACCGGGCTCACCACCTCGGCCCGCAGGTGGCCAGGAACATTGATGAGCGATCCGTCGGCGACGACCTTCCAGGTCCGGCCCTGTTCATCGGTGATCTCCCAGGGGTCGAAACTGGCCGGGCTCCCGACATGGCGGACCTCGCCGCCCACCACCGACTGGACGGCGCGGGCCACACGCTCGCGTGTCCGTTTGACCGTCTCGATCTCGATTCCGAAGTTGATTTGGCGTAAGTCCATGGTTTCTCCTTGCTGTTCGTAAGCCCTTGTATCGCAAGGGTTTCTGCGTTGTGTTCACACACATACAGGCTTCTTTCCGAACAGAAAGCAAGGCGAATTCGACGGACATGCCGAAGATAAACCATTGATATTCAATGACTTATGTACATCGAGCCGTAACCGGCGGAAACGTCGGGATTTATGGGCTTCCCTGCAAAACGGGGTGGCTGGGATCACTTCGAAAAAAAGAACACCGGTCAGCTCTTCTTCCACTCGGTTCCGGTGTGTTTCTCCCATTTTCCGCCGCCGGAGAGATCGGTGTTGAACCATTCGTCGCCCACGGATGGGATTGGGATGGTCGCGTCGCGTTCGGCCTCGGTGCCGACCCCTCGATGGATGGCTTCCCGCGCGGTGAGCCCCTGTCCGAGCCGGTCCGATCCTATAATGTCCCGCCAACCGAGAATCGGCGCGCGGAGTCGGGATACGAAGGTCCGGTAGGAATCCGCGTCCTTGGAGGCCCGGTAAAGAAGGAAGGAGCCGTCGGCGTCGGTGACAAGGCAGGGTGTGTAACAGCGCTCGAGGAACGGCCCCTGGCCGGCCTGGAACACGGGACTGAAGGCGGCCTTGGTCCAATGGATGCGGTCCCAGGACCAGGCGTACCCGATCCCCGCGTTTCCGGCTTCTCCGCCGGAATAAAGCATCCACCAGCGGCCGTCGGCCAGACGCTCCACGTGGCAGGAGGAAACATAGCCGTTCGCTCCCTCCCAATCCTGAGCATCGATCAGGCCGGAGAGGATCGGCGCGTTTCCATACAGTCGCCAGTCCAACCCGTCGTCCGAGTAACCCAGACCGAGACTGTCGTTGCCGCCGGTCGAGGCGATGAAGAGCATGGCGTAGCGCCAGGTGAAAGGCTTGCCGGGGGCGGAGGACGGCTCCGGGTTGTACCAGAGGAACGAGGGCCCGTAGTGGCCTCGGTTCCAGACCGGTTCGCTTCCCTCGGTGACAAGTTCTCCCGTGCAGGCGGTGTCTTCGGTGAACGCCGAGGCATCGACCTGGGGATTGCAGATCGCGGAGCGCAGACCGGCCATGGCATAGGGCTGGTTTGGAACGTTCGGGTCCCAATAGAGAATCCGTAGACGATCCGGAGTTTCCAGAGCGCAGACGACATGGTAGCCGCCCGCCGCGATGCCCGTGACCTCTTTTTCGTTGTCCCAGTTGATGCCGTCATCGGAGAACGCGCAGCTCACGCCGTCTCCGTCTCCATAGTAGGCGATGAAATCCCGGAGGGCGGTCCCGTCGTGAAAACCGCCGGGAGCGCGAAGGACGCGGCCGTAATAGGCTCTGTCCACCGCAAGGGGCAGCACCTGGGGATAGTGATGCTCGAAGATGACCGGGGGCAGACCCTCGGGCGCTTCCGCACCGGATGGCACGAGCAAAAGCCCGAGATCGACGGCCCGGACCAGGTCCTCGGTCATCGCGGGAAGTGTGGTCGCTTTTCCCGGTCCGAGCGTGCCGGGCAAGCCGGGGAGTTCCAGAATGGTGTCTGTATTGCTTTGAACGGTGATATTCATGATTCAATCCTCTCTTCGTGATTCACCCCGGCGGCGATCATCTTCTCGTTGATGCGCCGGGCTTCGGCTTCTTCTCTGTGTATGCGCGACATGACCTTTGAGAAGGCATCCGCCTCCTTCTGCGGTAACCCGAGTTCCTCCTCGATCCGTTTCAGCCTGGCGTCCAGATTCTGGAGCATGCGCAGGGTGTGATCCCGCAGCACGCCCTCGCGTTTTTCCTGCGGGGAGGGAATGAACTCGGTCAATCCGCCTTGCTGTCGAACGATCATCGCCATACCTCCATCAACTCAGCGTCGCGCCGAGGGTGTGAATGCGCGGGTAGACCAGGTTGTTGCCGGTCATCTCCGCCTTGTAGCGAACCTTGGTGCCGCTTGGATCGGCGAAGGTCCGGGTGAGGGTGTACTCGGTCCATTCCTGATCGATCTCGCGCGTCGTTGCGATGGACATGGGCTCCCAGGTGGCACCGCCGTCGTTGGAGGCGAACCAGTTCAGCGAAGTGCCGCTGGGGATATTCATCTGCGTATAGACCTTTGTGGACTCCACGCCCTGGGTCAGTTCGTTCTCGCGGGTGATGTACGCGCCGGTGGTGTTGTTCAGATACCCGATCAGGTTGACGTCCTTGAAATTGAGCGCGGGGGAGTCGTTGGCTTCGGTCCCGCTGAACACGGCCCGCACCAGAACATCGGCGGCGATATTCGGCAGGTTCTCCTCCTCGGCCGGCACGATGGCGTCCCAGGTGCTTCCGCCGTCGGTGGAATACTCCCAGACGATGCCGGCGCCCTCCGGGATGGAGGAATACTCGTCGAGGTTCAACTCGCTGAACTGCGCGCCGCTGATGGGCAGGAAACGCACTTCACCACTCGGCTGGAAGTCGTAGCCGTAAATCTTGACCGTAAGATCGGAACCGTTGAGCGGTGTCCAGGTCTCGGCGTTGGAGCTCTCCAGCAAGACGCCTTCGGCATAGCTCTGGCGGGTGATGACGCCGTTCTGCCCCATCTGACCCAAGGTGGCGATGCGTACCCGGTAATTGGTGCTGTTGGTGAGCAGCACCACCGCGTAACTGGTGTTCGCCTCCGCGTAGAAGGGATCGTCGAAGGTGATCTTGGTCTCCGTGCCCAAGTTGATCTCGGCCGGGGAGATGACCTTTTCGGCCAGCACGACCTCGTTGGGCAGACCGGTGGTCACGCCGCGGATCTGGACGGTGACCGGAATGGACGCGTCCTTTTGGGTGAACTGCACACCCACCGCGGAGATGACGCGGTTCTGCGTGAAACTGAAGGTCTGCGCCAGGGGATCGCGCCGTCGGGTTCGCCAGCGCCAGCGCCAGACGGTGCGGACCACCGGCACGCGGATGATGCGCGGCGGCACCTGCTGGACGATGGTCTGCCGTTGGACGATGGTGCGGTTGACCACGATGCGCTGGATGCGGGTGATCACCAGCGGATCGTTGACCTGCAGATTGGTCTGCGCCGAATACGTGCCGTCGTTGACTTCGACGATGCGGTTCCCGTTGCGGACATTCGAGGGAATGGTGAAGGAGGCGATCACCCGTCCGGCTGCATCGGCATTGAGGTTGGAGGCGACCACCTGTCCGTCGCAACGCACGGTGACTCCGGTTGCGCTGGGCGTGAAATTGGAGCCCACCACCGCGATGCCGGTCTGTCCCCGCCGGCCGATGTTCGGTGTGATCTCAACCGCCGCCTCCGGCTTTTCGAACACCGCGTACGGATTGATGTTCTTGTCTTCGGACCAGTCAGCCTGTTCGACCAGGACCTGTTCCGTTCCGGGAAGCAGCACGAGGCTTCCCTTGAACAGTGCGTCGCTTGCGGCCTGATCCACCTCGAGCACTTGGGGCGAAGCGGTCCGGTCCGGTGCCACGAACTGTTGAACGCCGTCGATGCGGGCGCTCCATTCGCTGTGATAGATGTCCGATTGGGCGTCATTGGAAAAATCGTCGGAGTAGATGCCTTTCTTGGTCTGTGCGTCCCGGTTCTGAAGTTCGTTGTTCATCTGGAACTGGGCGTCGTTGTATTTGAGGTCCTCCACATCTTTGATGATCTCGTGGATCTGATCCATGGTGATGCGGGTCAACCCGAAATTGAGCACCGTCATCGCCGTCGAGTCGGGCGGGCAGTCAACGCTGCAAAGTCCCAGCGTTCCCTCGGGCACAACCGGCAGCTTTGGAAAGTCGGCGGGCGCGCCTTCCAACCGTTTGATCTCGCCGGTGGTGGCATAGATGATGTCCTTGCGGCCCAGGAAATAGTCGTAATCGACGCTGCAGTTCGAGCCGTCCACCGGGTCGTCGCCCAGCCCGGTCCGGCCGAAATTGATGAGGCTCAGACCCGCGGGCAGGATTTGGGCCGCCGACATGGTCAGTCCGCTGGTGTTGGACGCGGGTGGATTGCCGCCCGCGATCTCGTCCACGCCGTCATCCATATAGGTGGTGACGCCCGCCGCGACCTCCTTGAGCCGTTGAAAATCAGCTCGACCGGTGTTCTGCGTGCCGCGGTAGATGCGGTATCCCGTAGCTCCGTTCACGGGGAGCCATGTGATCTTGCTGATCTCTCCCGCCAAGGTGTCTCTGGAGATCACCTCCGCCGAGTCGTATTCGGTCTCCCCGGAGGCGCTCAGCCCCGTGACCAGGTAGAAATATTCCCCGGCCGCCGGATGACCGGACTCGCCGAACCAGCCCCCATCCACATAGTCCGTCCCCTTGATCATCTGCTTGGTGTAGGTCCAGCGGACGGTGTAGGTGGTGCCGATGGCCGGCTCGTTGCCCGACCCGAGCCAGTCCACGTAGTTTCCGGACTGCTGCCAGTCCACACCCTCCTGAAAAACGGTCGCTCCCTGGCTCACCTCGAGGATGTCCACGACCGGATTGGGCGTCAGCAGGTCCTCGCCGCCCCCCACCGAACCGCGGGTGATATTCGAAACGATCTCGACGATGGCCTCGACCTGGGTGGTTTCCTTGAGGGGAGTGCTGTTGAGCGCATAGCGCCGGGTGCCGACGTTGTAAGTCTTCTGCTCGCCGCGCACCGATTTGGTGGCGACCGACTTGGGAACCATCGTTGTCGTGGGCAGATCTTTCTGCAGGCGGAAGCCCTGGATGTAGGCGCGCCCGGCGTTGGTGATCACCTCGACGTTGTCCCCGTCGTTGTCGCCGATGAAGCTGTCGAGTCCCTTGACAAGGTAGCTGCCGGCCTGGTCGAAGGTCCGCTCGGCCAGGTTCTGAAGCAATGAGTTCAAGCCCTCGGCCGCTGCGAAGGCGAGCTGGTCCTCCGTGATGGAGGACACCGTGATGCGGCTGCCGGGCAGCGTTCCCAGCAGGTCACGCAGAAAGAGGTTGGATTTCTCCTGGACCGTGGCGGTCACATCGCCGGTCTCGCGGTCGAACTTGCAGACCGGGACGACCTTCCGCTCGGTCACGTTGTTGGGCAGCGTCTCGCCGCTGGTGTCGTGGTCCTTGAGCGCAAGGACCCACTTCTCCCGCTCGGCGGTGGGTTCGCCCGTTGCCGGATTGATGAGCGCGGCGTCCTGGTTGTAGCCGTAGTTGTATTTGAGCAGCTCGACGTAAACGTAGTCCGCGCCAGAGGTCTTGGCGGGATCGTATGTCAACACCGCACCGGGGACCTGCTCAATGTATCCATCGACGTAGACGAAACCCTCGGCCACGGTAAGCACGTTGTCGGTAACCGTGACGCCGAGCCCGCTGATCACCGCGCCCTCCTTGAAGAGCATGTCGGCGATCTTCTTTCGCTCGTGGTTGATGATGTCCTGCTGCTCGTTTAATTCCGAATCGAGCAGGTCGCGGTCCTGATGGTAGCGGACACGCTTGTAGTTTTTTGCCGGATCGAATGTTTCGCGCGAGATGGACATGGTCGCTCTCCTCCTATATCTTGATGACCCCGACGAGCTCCACCCGCGTATCAGAGGTCTTGTTGAAGTCGGGGATGTTTTTCACTTCGTACAGGTATCCGGGCGTCAGCACCTCGCCGGTCGGATTGGTGTCCGGGTGGTAGACGCCGTTGGCCGCATAATCGGACTGGAGACCTTCGATGTACGCCACATCCCCTCCGAAGAACCCGTATTCCCGGATGGTGATGCCGTTGGCCTCGCTTTCCTCGAAACGGAAGAAAACGCCGATGGTCTGGGTTTCCCCGGCGGTCTCGATGTAGTGAATGCCGTTGACGATGAGCGTCCCTTCCGGGTCTTCCTTGAGAAAAGTGCGCTTGTAGTGCTTCTTTCTGGCCCTTTCATTCTTGAGCGCGGTCTGGTCGATCTCCGGTGCGGGCGGGTTCAAGGGGTCGGTGAACGTGGCGTCGCCTTCACCGATGGCGCAATGGGTGATGCCCTCGATGGGATCGCCCATGAGCAGCCTCGCGGTGAGGATGCGGCCGGTTTTGACTATGAGTCCCAATGACATGTGATTTCCTCCTTTAGGTCTGTACCTCGTGGCTCTCGTTGATGAGCACGGCGAAAAGGATCTGGCGGACATCCGGGCCAAGCGCCAGTAGGTGAACCACGCGCTGCTTTGTGGTCACGGTCCGGTCGAGTGAACCGAAAACGGTCTGGCGGGCGTCTTTCTTGGCGTCGAGCCAATGCTGAATCACAACGGCGATGTCAGCGCTGAAAGCCAACGGCTGTTGAACCACGAGGGTCGAATCCGCATGGTTTTCTACCGCGCGAACGATTCGATGCCCAGCATCGACATTCACGCCAACCATCCCCGACACGACGATTTGAATATCTGTTTCCACGCTGATCGACATATTGACTTTCCTACAGGATCGGGTTCTCCGTTCCGGTTATCCGCAGCTTCAAGTCGGTCTTGTTCTGGACCGCCGTTCCCGGCGGTACTTCGCAGCGCCTCCAGAAGGAGACGGTGACGTCGTGGGGTTTGTCGCCCAGGTTGAGCGGATCTCCGGGCACCGCCCCGTCTAAATCGACCTGGTTCAGCGCCAGTAAATACCAGGCTGATTCGTCCCCGCCCGCGGTGTCGACCGGTTCGACCACAAGGCCGGTGTAGTCGTATCCCGAGTAGACTGGAGCGCCCGCGGCATGGGCGGCTGGGGTCGTCCCCCCGTAGCCGCGCTCCACACCCAGGGTGGTGGTTCCTCCGCCGCTCTGGATGCGCATCTGTTCCGAGTCGATGATGATGACCTCGCCGTCGGTGAAGCGAGGGTCGGCCGTTTGCAGCGAGGTTTCGCCCGACGCCAGGGGCGAAGCGAGAACGGTCTGTTCATTCGCCAGGAAGAGTTCCTTGTCCTTCGCCTCTCCATCGGTCCCGTTGTAGGTGTCGTCGTCCGGGTTCGTGAGGTCGCCTTCGGATATCTGCTGCGTCAACGCGCCGTCTTCAAACAAGTGGATCGCCATTCATTCCTCCTATGCCGCCGGCCACTGGGTGACCGTGTATCGATTGGCCGCCGCTTCGAAACCGGCCTGCGCTTCCGCGTGGTCGTCCTTCTGCCGGAAACGCCAGCGCAGCGACGGCTTGGAGATGCGGAAACCGGCGGCGTTGAGCGGCATGAGTCCCAACCGCATGGGCCGGGTCCGGTCCACGGACAGCCGCAGTCCAGTGTGGTTGAGCCTGCGGTTGCCCAGCACCAGTGTCTCCACCCGTCGTCGACGGGGGATACCGGTGTCCACGTCCAGTTCGAAAGACGCCCGGGCTTCGGTCACATAGGCATCGGTGAGTTCCGTTCCGTTCAGGGTGCGCCCGTTCAGCGAAAAGCCCGGTCTACGAGCGCGCCAGCGGTCGACGATGTCCCAAGCCGCGCTGACCTCGGACCACTGAGCGTCGGCGTAGGCTGTGATGAACTGATGCCTTCCCACAGCGGCACCGGAGACCTTGTCCCGGCGGCCGATCCTGGAATATCCGATACGGAACCAGTGCGATAGCCGGGAACGTCTGCCGTAGCGGTGGGTGCGGCGGTCGCCGGTGATTTCGGAAACCGGTTGATCGGCCTCGGACAACAGGTCCTTCTGCCTGAATTTGATCTTGCAGGCGGTCGCGGATCGATTGAGACGGGAACGGTTCAGGTCTTGGCCGGCGAGTCTGATGAAGGCGTCGACCGGAGGTTCCGACGGTTTGGTGTCGATCTCGCAACAGAACGCGGCCCGACGTTCGCTGACCCACAGGTTGGGCAGCCGCTCATCGTTGAGGTTTCCAACATTCAGCCGGAATCGGGGCGTGCGTCCATGCCAGCGGGAAATGCATACCGCGGCATGCTCCACGTCCTGCATCAGCGTGGTGCCGTCTGTGATCCGCCACCAGCCCCAGGTCTTGTTCTTGCGTGTCAGGTGATAATCGGTGTTCAGGGCGTTGTGGCTGACCACGAATGTCTCGTGCAGGTGCCCGAGGCAGACCCGCTCCACCACTTTCTTGATGACCGCCTGGAAATCCGATTCCATGGACAGGAGCGAGTAGAGCCACTGGAGAAAAAAGACCTTGGTTCCGGCGGGATGGTGAAAGACCAGTCCGGGACGGATTCCCTGGACGATGTTGTCGCTATCGATGCGGTAGACGCCCAGGCTGTAGATTAAGCCGGGCAGCTTTGCCCGCCCCACAATAGACCTGCGGTTGAGGCGCAGCGCCTTGCGGAAGGTCTCGTCGATCCGCCCCTGCCACCCCAGGTCGGTAAGCGAGCGTCCGATGGCCTGGATGGTCGCCTTACGCCGGTAGATTTCTACGGCCTCGCGGATCAGCCGTCGTTGCCTCGCTGCGTCGGAAAGCGGGTCGAAACGGTGCCCCACGATCTCGCCGAGGAGAGGAAGAAATCGATCCTCGCACCGGTCGATATCGAAAATTTCGGGGAACCGGTCGGCCAGGAGCTTGAGATCGTCCAGACTCGCGGCCGGAACCTTGAGGAAGGTCTCCAGGTCCCCGGTCTCGTCACGCTCCCGATAGAGGGGCGGAAGAAGATCGCTGAGTTTCTTCTCGAAATAGGACGACATCAGGATGCCCTCCTGACGTCGAGGTTCAACTGTCCCAGGACGGCGATCTCGCCGGGCCTGATATCGATGTCCTGCTGCGGGGCGTACATCTGCACGTGGCTTACGCCCCGCACGCCGTCGAGCACGGCCACCAGGTCCGAGAAGTGAACCGGAACACCGAAAGCCATGCGCTCGAAGGCGAAAAGCTCATCAAGAGCCTGCTCGGTCCGGCTTCGGATTAGGTCGAGGTCTTCGCCCACATAGGCGTACACCTCGGCATCCACGTTCACGGAGCGATAGACCGCATCGAAGAGATTGATCTCGATGGTGATGACCTTACGCGATTCAAGGAAAGCGGAAAGGTCCTGCTTGAGCAGCGCCGAAGGCGGGCCGCCTCCGTCGGGGGCGACCGCCAGATTGACCTGGTAGTAGCGGATGTTCTTGCAGTCATTGACGTCGAGGACCTGGGCCTTGGCCACGCCGGGAAAACCCTCGGCCAACGCCTGGTAGTCGTCCTTGGTGACAGCCTTCCACAGGGACCGGACTTCGCCCGGAGCCTGCTTGCGGGCGTGTTCCAGAGATTCCCTGTCCGCGCCGCCGGTCGCCGGGACCGGGTTGGTGACGGTCAAGGCGACCTGTTCGCCTCCCTGGTAGACAGGGCTCAGCAGCTCCGAGACCAGGTCCGATCCGAGGTTCCCCCCGGCACCCAGGGTTTCGAGGTATTCGACGCTGATTTCGGAACCGACCGGAGGCACTCCGCCGCGTAAACCGTCGCCGAAGAAGATGCGGACATGGTCGAGGCCGTCAGTGTCGGTCTGGAAATGATGATCGTCGCTGTCGGTCTCCTGGAAATGAAGAACCTCCGTCCATTGTTCGGCCTGGATGGTGATCCGGATGGTTCCATGGGCGACCGCCGTTCCCGATAGGAGAAACGACTGGTTCGGTTCGCCCGTGGCCGTGAAGGTCTCGGTCCTGCTTTCGCCCTGACGCGCGCCCGTCTCGACGCTTGTCTGTCCCCTTGGGATCGTCGCGTCCGCCGCCGTTTCGAATACGATGTCGCCTTCTTCCAGGCGGGCTTTGCACGCCGTTCCTTTCGGAATGATCAGATCCGCGTCGAGGGGCGCGGCCAGGGAGAAACGCAGGGAGGTTGAAGCGGCCACCGGACCGTCGAGCCGGTAGCTGACCAGCTTGCAGAGATTGATGACGTTCTGTCGTTGACGGGCGGAGGGCAGGAAAGCCTCGGCTGCCTGGGCATCGAGGTAGTAGGCGAGCATATCGCCCACCCCGCAGAAGAGCTCCAGCAGGACCACACCGAGGTCGGATGCGTTGAAATCCGTCCAGCGGTCGGTCAACTGCGGCACCCGCGCCAGCAACTCCCGACGCAGGGACTCGTAATCCTTGTTGGTATAGTCGATGCTTGCTCTGCCCATTTCCGGTCATCCGTCGTTTTTCGGTATCAGGGGCCGTCCCGGACAGCCGGGTGGACCCGCTTGTTACTTACCGACGGAGGCGCGGAACTGTCGGGGCTGGGATACCTGGCGGGGCTCGCGGTAAAAGGGGTAGACCAGATTTCCTTCCACCTGGCTCTGAATGACCCGGTACGAGATGCGAACCGGCAGGAGATTGCGGTCGATGTTCTGCGCCGAGTCATCGAAAGAAACGTCGGTGATGACGACCCGCTTTTCCCACCGCTTGACCGCGTCGATCACGTAATGGCGGATCAACCCTTTCAACACTTCGTCATTGGCTTCGAACACCAGGTCTTTGAGGCGGGAGCCGAATTCCGGGCGCATGAACCGTTCGCCCGGGCGTGTGCCGAGAATCTGGATGATGCTTTCGTGGATGTGTTCGTGTTCCCTGGATGTGGCCGAGGAGATCTGGGCTCCGCCCGAGCGTCGCTGGAATCTGAAAGGGAACTTCAGACCTCTGCCGAGAAAGTCCAGACTCATCAGTCGCACTCCTCGCAGATGATCGTGGGCTGATCGTCTTGGTCATCCTCCCCGCCGGCATCGATGCCGTCCGGAAAACGGATGACAAGGTCGAGACCGTTCTCCATGGACAGATGGATCGTTCCGTCCGCCTCGATGATTCCCTTATGACCGCTCTCCTGCGTCGAGAACCCCTTGGCTCCTCCGGGGACCAGACGTACCGTCACCTTTTCTCCGATACCTTCGATGCGGGTGATGCTCAGGACGTCCACGGTGCCGACCGGGTTACCGATCAAGGCCGTCCGATCCCCGTGGGAGACATCCAGGCGGTAACCATCCGGAAGCTCGAACCGATAACGGTCTTCCGACGTTTGCACTGGATCGATATCCAGCGGCAATCCTTCAATACCCGCGGCCTCGTGAGTGACACGGACCGCTTCCGGCTTCAAGGTCAATTCCCTGCCGTCCGGCAGGGTTACAATGCCGCCTTTGGCGGGCTCCAGTTCAGTGGCTGTGCCGTCGTTGCCGATTGCGGTGAGTGCCCCCGCCGGACTCACGCGAACCATTATGCCGTCGGCAAGGGTGAACAGTCTGCCGCCGTCCGGAAGTTCGCGCACCGACGTGCCGGCCGGCATGGTCAGGAAGGGATGATAGTCCTGCGGTTGCGGTTGATCCACGTTCTGCATGTATTGCTGGGCGCTCTCCGCATGGGCTTCCAGGACCGTTTGCGCCTCGGCTCGCAAGGCTTCGGATGCCTGGTGACTCTGCAGAAGGATGTCCTTGATCTCAACCAGATTGTCTTTGATTTGCAGGAGAAATGGATCTTCTTCGTCGCCGGTCACACCGAGGCCGAAGGCCAATAGTCGCACCAGCGTCATGATCTCATAGTGAGACAGCGACGAGCTGGTCTGTTCTATGATCGGTCCGCCTTCCTCACCGTATCCGTATCCATCGCCATACCCGTCGCCATAACCAAAACCTTCTTCATCCCGCAGGGCCATTCCACCTGTCTCCTTTATGACGGCACACCATAGCCACCGCCGTATTCCTCGATCACTTCGACCTCCACATAACGAACGCTGTCCCGCGAGGGGGAGTCGTAAACCATGATGATCGTCGCACCCGTCCGCCAACCGAGCCTGACGCGGCCTTCCCAATCGACCCAAGCGATGCTGGAATCGACGGTTTCGTACTGCAACTCGCCCCTTGGCATGCCCCGAATCGAAAGCGGAACCGACATGGACCACCAACTGCGCGTCACCTTGATTTTCTTGGGAAACACATCCCAGTAATGAAACCCCAAATCTTCATATTCCATCCGTCGAACCTCAGTTGTCCGTGGTGTCCATGCTGCCGGTAACGATGACCGCGCCACAGGCGGTGATGTCGCCGATCCGCGCGTTGGGCATGCCCTCGGTTGTCGTGTCGAGACTGCCGGTGACGATGGGCGTGACGCCGTGGCCCGGTATCGGGCAGGCGTGTAGATCACCCAGTCGTGCGGCGGGCATCCCGTTGACCACGGTCCGGATTGCGCCGGTGATGATCACGCCGCCGTGGCTTGAAATGTCCCCGAGCCTGGCTTGCGGTCTGGCCATGATCACTTCCCCGTCAACACGCGGATCAAAAAGCCGACCACGCCGCCGACGGCTCCGCTGATGGCGAGCACCAGGCCGACCACCTTCCACATGGTCTCGACGCCCATCTTCTGGTTCAGACCGGTTTGCAGGTTTTTGATGTCGTCGCTGTGACGCCGCAGGTCACCCTGGATGTTGCGCACAACGAGATCGACGTTTTCCTTGTCCGATTTCTTCTCGATCTCACGTTCGATCTTCTCCAACCGCGCCTGAATCTCCCGGCGGTGGTCCTCGAGGATGGCCCTGAACTCGGCTCGCCATGCGTCGAAGGTGCGCGCCAGGAGGCGCTCGCTCTGCTCCCAGTTGCACGGCACTTGGCCATGATCGTGTTCACTCATCGAGGTTTCTCCTTCTCAAGGAAAAGCGTTCCTGAATTTGAAGGTCGACCTCGAAGCGGGCAGCCAGCCCTCTGCGCTTCAACGCATTGGAAATGGCTTCCCGAGACCAGTGGACCTGTTCCAGACGCATCTCATGGGAAATGGACCGGGGATGGACCCGGTATTGGTAGAGCGGTTTTTGAATATGGCGGATTTCCGTGATTTCAGAGATACGCAGACATAGGTCGTAGTCTTCGGCGCACCTGAAATCCTCATTGATGCCGCCGACCTGTTCCAAAACGGAGCGGCGCATGAGGCGGAAGTGGAAAGTCATGAAATCGAGAAGCAGCCGGTCTTTGCTGTAGGGTATGCGGCACCGTCGCCCGCGCCCCTTGATTCGTCCGGCGGCGTCAATGAGCTGGTAATCGGTATAGACCATTCCCACCGAAGGATGCTCGTCCAGGACCGCAACCGTTTCTTCCAAGGCCGTGGGTGACAAGAGGTCGTCGCTGTCCACCCAACACAGGTAAGCGCCGAAGGTATCGGCCACGGCGGCCTTCAAGGATTTGACGGCCCCCCGATGCTCGCATGCGGCGACACGGATGCGCCTGTTTTTCTTGGCGTATTCAATGGCGATCCGGGCGGTCTTGTCGGTCGAACCGTCATCCCAGATCAGCAGATCGAAATCCGTATAGGTCTGGGCAAGCACGCTTTCGATGGCCGGACCGATATATCGCTCCCGGTTGTACCCCCTGATGATCACCGACACCGTTGGATATGTTTGCGTTTCCTTCATGTGTTGATCAGCACCTTATTGCTGGAGCGGACGATGATGTTTCCCATGACCCCGTCCATGAGAATCACGCTGCCCGACTTGTCCGTGGCCTGAATGCGTTCCTGACCGGCTGCGGCGTTCATGACGATGACCTGGCCGGCCTTGTCCGTGAGACGGATCATCTCGGCCCCGGAGGTGGAGTCGATGAGAATTTCCTGCGTACCGCAGAGTCCCCAAACGTGGACCTTTTCCCGTCCCTTGGTGGTGTCGATCAGAATCTTCTGCCAGCGGGCGCGGGTCTTATCGCAGGATTGGATGTGGATTTTCTCCTTGTCCTTCCAGGCCTCCCACCTCATGAACTGCCGGCACAAGTCGGTGATCTCGATCCTGGCGCGTTGCGCCTTGATATCGGTGTCGATATCGAGCTGGTCCCCTTGCTCGGCGTCCTTGGTTCCACGCCGACGGGCGTTGCCGGTCTGCACATCCCGCTTCACGCGGCAGTCCATATGGAGAATCTGTCCCGCCCGGTCGATGACTTTGAGGAATTCCTCCTCGTCACGATCATCGACCACGATGGTGTGACCGGTTTCGGTCTTCAGCAGCACCTTCCGGCGCGGGCAGTAGTACGGAGGATGGTCGTGGTATTTGCGGTGTTCCAGGTTGTCGCGCCGGTCCGGCTTGTGCTCGACCTTGTCCTCGCAGTCGTGACAGGTCGGGTCCGAACACAGCCGCTTGCCTTCTTCGGGTTGCTCGCCGGGATTGCTCTTGGCAAGCCACACCCCGGACCAGATCGGGTACTGAATGTTGCCGCCTTCGAACTCGGCCCACACCGACGCGCCCTCCTCGGGGACAAGAAAGACACCGATGTCCTCGTTGCCGCCGTATGGGAAGCAGGGCCACGCCCAGTCGGACCAGTTGTCCCTGCCTTTACCGAGCACCGCCGGTATTTCCAGCCGGCAGCGACCGAGCCTTTCCGGATCGTTGTTGTCGCGGATAAAGGCCCGGTACTTGCCGTACCAGCGATTCTTGTAGCGTTCCTCGTGCTGTCTGTCCTGAGTCTCGATCACGTGGCCGTCTCCGAGCTATTTCCGCGGCAGGACACCGCGCAGCACCTCGCGGACGACGGTAGTCACGGGCCCTGCGGCCTTTTTCTTGGGATCGACCTTGGCCACGGCCTGACGCAGGGCGTCCTGGGCGGCTGCGCCGAGCTTGGGTTCCTGTCCGGCGACACCGGTCTTGATTTCTTTCGCCCCCAGTCGCTCGATGACACCGATCACGGCATCGAGAGCGGCGGCCTTGGCGCGTCCCCACGCCGTGAGTTTGATGATGGTGAGCAAGGTCACGATCAGGGTCGCCAAGAGCTCCTTGTGATCGAGCACGAATGTCAAAATCTGTTCAAGCTGTTGCATGTTCTTCTCCTCCAATCGGTTTCAGTGCTTTCTCCAACGCCACGTACCGGCCGTCGAGCCGTCCCCAACGGGCGCGGCCGTCACGGACGTCCACGTGGACGAATCCCTGCTCCGGATAGACCCCGATCCCGCCGTTACGGAAAGCTGGGACCTGTTCGGCAAGCTCATAGGTCTCCGCCACCGAGCGGCCGTCGATGACGATGTCTGCCGCGTTGCCGAGCAGGTGCTGGCTTCGACTCGCGCCTCCCACGGCACGGTTGTGTTCGGGGCATCGATAGCCGCTGGTGATCCTTACCGCGGCGGCGGCCAGGTCGCGGAGCTCCTGCAGCGCGTCCACCAGGTTCGGATTGATCTCGGCCCGGCCGCAACAGCGGCAGTTGAATTCATGCGTGGAAAAGTTCCGGCTCAGATCTCCCATTTCCTATTCCTCCTCAAAGGCGTTGCCCGCTGTCGGCGTCGACCGTCACCATGGGCGGCGGTTGTTCCTCGGGCGTCGGCGGCGCTTCACGGTCGTTTTGCTTGCCCTTGGCATCGTCGGATTTGTCGCCGGCACCTTTGCCCAAGGCATTCTTCTTGAGTTTCAATTCGCAGTGGTAGCCGCCTGCGCCGATCACGTGGCGGACCGAATGGCAGTAGTAGACGCCGGAGAATTTTTGTCCCACGCCCTTGACCTCGACGTTTTCTTTGGCGCGCAGCGATGGGATGCCGATGGTCTGCGACACGGCTTCCACCTGGCGCAGTTCGGCCTCTTTGAACTTACCCTCCGCCAGGTCCTGCGCGGGCTCCTGGCGCGGTTCCTCATGAAATGCCTCGGACCGTTCGAAGCTCGGGACGATCTGTCCGGATTCCTGCTCCTTGTAGGCCGCTTCTCCGGTGTTGCCGTCCACCAGGTAGGTCCGCTTGCCGAGAGAGGTGCGTTCCGTGGTGGTTTCGTTTTCGGCTTTGTGTTCGACCGGCTCTTTCTTGCGAGGATCGACGCCCACCGCTTTCGTCTCTACGCCGGCACCTTTGGCTCCCTGGGATTGGGTCGACGGTCGAAACGAACGCAGAACTCCTTTGCGGTCGGTGAAATACTCGAGAACCACGGCGGGGCCCTTGTCCAGTTCGCGGGGATGAAAATGCAGCTCATCGTCCTGGATGAAAAAGACGTACCCCGTTACGCCGTCTCCATCCCGGTCGCGGGCCTTTCCCGCCAGCTCCTTGAGGAACTGCGCGTCCGAGGTGTTGCTTTGAACCACACGGAGATGCTTACCCTTCGTTGGCTGCACCACAGGGGTGAGGCCGTTGGCACCGGCGATCTGTTCGGCGATCTCCGAGTAGAGGATGCCGGGAGCGGGCTTCTGCCAGACCTTCTGATTTTCCTTTCCGGCCAGCTTGAAACCCTTGTCGTAGGCCTTGATGCGGATCGTGGGGTCGCCGTTTTCGGGGAAGTCGTAATCGATGTCCTTGATGACCGCTTTCTTGCGCGGCGATAGATTGCCGACGTATCCGAAGCGGGCGACGATCTCGTTGCCCTCCTGGAACAAAGGATCGTCCACGAACTGCAGGTTGCGATCCGTGACCGACAGTTCCAGAACATCGAGTTCCTCCTCGTTGTCCTCGAAGACGAACGAGGTGATCTCCTGGGTGATGTCCGCGGAGAGCTGCTGCCCTTCGATCTGGATCAGAAATGTCGGTTTGAATGTGTCAAGGTCCATACGCCGGTCTCCGGTCGAGCCGCACTTCGGGCGGCATCCACCGGATACTTACCGGCGCGGGGGGCGAGGTGTCGGGTCGAAGGACCGGACGGGGGGACTCAATCCAGCAGGCGCATGTTCACGTGTTCCACCGATGGAATCCGCAGGACCGACCCCGGCTCCAGTTCCATGGGGAAAAAGATGTCGTTGTAATCACAGATGATCCACCACAGATCGGCCCGGCCCAGATAGCGATGGGCCAACAGGTCCAGCCGGTCCCCGTCGACAACAGTATGGAAGCGGTCGTCGGGCCTGGGCGCGGCGTCAACGGGGACCCGAATGCCCAAGAATTCCTCCGCACCACCGGTGTAAAGGATGGCGGTTGCGTACCTGGATCGTCGTCCGATCATCCGCGCACCTCCGAATAGTCCACCGATTCGTCGATGTATTCCTCGAGCATCATGTCCACCTCCGCATGCTGAGGCAGTAGGTTCTCACGGTCGAAGAGGTGGAAATAGCGGGCCTTTACCTGGCGGACCACGCAAACCACGCCCGGGTAGAGATCGCCGAACATGAAAAGCACGCGGTGCGGCACGTTTTTCAGCATGGTTCCGGCATGCTCGGGATAGAGCAGCGAGCGCAGCCAGTCCACGGATTCCTTGACCGGTCCCTTGAAGAACAGCAATTTGAAACCGATCTTGCGCGGTTCGCCCGCCACGTACTGGTAGCGGGGATGACTCATCCCCGGTATCTTGATGGCGGCGTAAGCCGTGCTCTTGTCGTCCAGGATGTCGTTGGGATTGTACTGGAAATCCAGATAGTCACCGGTTTCCACATCCACCAGGTAGGCCGTTATCTCCTTTTGATCCCAGGCCATGATCAAATCTCCCCGATCTCGACCACCGGCTTGCCGAGACCTCGGGCGTGATCGATCTCGCGGCGCATACCGTCGGAGACTCCCGCACCGACGAATACCCATACCTCATCGCACGCTTCCATGAACCTCATGCCGCAGGCGATGCCGGCCTCACGCTCGGAATGCTTCTCGTCGTCGAGGAACCGGGTGTACAGAAGATGCGGCGCGAACGGCGCGCAGCCTTGTTCCACGGCCTTGCGGCACAAGCGCTCTGCAACGGTCGTGTTTTCGGCGATGTGTCCTGCATATCGGCTGCAGATGAATACCCGTTTCACAATTCCCCTCACAGCGTCTCGTAGTTTTTGATCTTTCGTTCACGAATATCCCGGTACACCGACTGAGCGACCTGCCGCCCGTCCAGCAGCGTGGTGACGGCCACTTCTATAGGCCGATCCGCCAGTGCGTCGAGTTTTCCAATCAAGGCGTCGAGAACCGTTCTCAGATTCTCTCCGTCTGTTTCTGCCGCCGCTCCTGAGGCACCGGGGGACAACGCTCCCCTGGTCTCTCCGAGAAGACGGGCTTGATCGGGTGCCGGGTGAACACCCAGCGCCGATTCAACCGCCACCGTTTCCGTGCCGCCAACAGGCCCTGCGACGGCTGGAAGGTCACCGGTAACAACGGGCGTCAACGTCAGCGTCCCGGCCAGGGCTGAAGGAACCGCGATCCGTCCCGCCAGGTCGCCCATGAAACCGAAAGCCTTTGCGAGCGCCTCCGCCGGGGCCGTCGCGGTCCGCGTGATTCCACGGGCGATGGTTTCGATCAGCGCCGCGCCGCTTCTTGTCAGGTTCGCCAGCGGACCCTCCTTGGCGTCTGAAAACGGCAATAGGTCGCGGACGAACGACAAGGCCGACTTGGCCGCCCGGTACGGCGCGGTCACCGCCGACTTGATCCCATCACCCACCGTGGTGAGGATCGCTTTTCCACTTTCGAACGCGCCGCCGGCCAGGCTGGAAACCGTGGACGTTACTGAATCCCATGCACCGGAGGCGGCGTTTTTCACCTTCTCCCAAGCAGAGGAGGCGGCCGTGGCGAGGCCTTCGAACGGGGCCTTGATCCACTCCCAGGCGTTTTGCGCCATGGATTTGAGACTGTCCCACGCCACGGATGCGGCGTTGGTGATATGACTCCACGCACCGGATGCCGCATCGGCGATCCATGTAAACGGAGCGCTCACGAAGGACCAGGTCGACTGGGCAAGATTGCCCAGTCCGCTCCAGAGTTCAGCCGACGTGGAGCGAATCCCGTCCCAAACCTTTCCGGCTATGTCACCGATCCAGCGGAACGGCGATGCCACGGCATCGAACGTCGAAGCACCGATGGTCTTGATGCCGTTCCAAGCGGCGGTGGCCGCATCCGTGACACCGCGCCACACGGACGCGGCAATCTCGACACCTTTTCGGAAGGGCTGGGTCAACGCCGAGAGGATTCCGGAGCCCAAGGACTTGATGCCCTGCCATACCCATTGAACAGCGGAGAGCATCCCTTTTAGCGCCATGCCGAGGACCTTGCCGGGCAGCGCTAATAAACCGGCCATCCCCTTAGCGAGGGTCTTCAGAATAGCCGCGCCCGAGGCTGTCAGGCTTGAAAGTGGGCCGGTTTCCGCATCGGAAAAGGGCAGCAGTTTTCTGAGCCAGCCGAGCGCCTTTTTGAGAAGCTCGAACGGATAGGTCACCGCCGACCAGATGCCTTTTCCCAGAGCGATCAGAATCCGTTTGCCTGCTTCGAAAAATGTGGTGTCGCCCGAGAAGAAGCTTCGCACCGCTCCGAATACATCCCGCAAGGTTCGCACCAAGGGCAGGTCCATGAACGCGGCGACCAGGGACGATGCGACGGCGGTGAAAAACCGTCCGATGGACGAGAACAACCCCCTGATGAAATTCCAGACGCCGACGATCACATCCCGGGCCCACTGAAACGGTGTGGCCAGGAAATCGAACACGGCACCGCCGATGGATTTCAATCCGTCGAGCACGGAGATGTCGCCGGTGAGGACCTGCCAAACCGTGTAGACGACCCGTCCCACCATACGAAGCGCCTGGACCAGGAGCCGGATCGGGAGGAAGAACTTGTAGATGAACTTTCCCGCCTCGATGAAGGCGGTGACGATGGTTTTGCCCAGCCAGACGACCGCATCCACAACCCACGTGACGACTTTGATGACCGCCACCAGGTTGTAGATCACGAATTTGAGCAGATAGGCCCCGACCTTTGCGATCACTCCCAGGATCGATCCCAGGGTCTCCCCCAGACTGCGGAAGGATGATGCGTCGGTCGATGTGGCCGCCAGTCCGAAGATCTCCAGGACCGAAAAAACGGCCTTGTAGAGAGCGCCGAAAGCTTGCATAAGCGCCCGGACCGCCGGTTCGAGAATCGCTCTTATCTTTCCAAAGGCGCTGGAAAAGGCCTGCCACAAGCCGGTCAGAAACTGCCGCACCCGGTAATAGATGCGGAATACAGTGACGACGAGCCCCATCAGACCCGCTTGCTCGAGTTTCCGGGCCAGCTCTGCGGACATGCGACCCGAACCACCGCTCAAGGATGAAATAAGCTCGCGGATGCCCTGGAAAACGAGTTTCACCTTCTCCCATGCACCCAAGACCATGTCGCGGATACCGCCGAAATTGGTCTCCCACGCCCGTCTGAGCAGATAGACCGCCAGCACCACACCGCCGATGACGGCTACCACCGGCAAAAAATAGGTGGCGAAGGCCGAACCTACACCGGCTACGGCAGCGCCCATGGCCGCGAGACCCGCTTTGATGGCGGGAAGCATCAGCCCGATGGTTCCGGCCGCTGCAATCACGCCACCAACGACCGCGAGCACCGCACCCAGGGCCATGGACAGAGTGAGAAGGACCCGCGTCAGCCCGGGCATGGACTTAGCCAGTTTCTGAAAGAAGAGCACGGCCTTGGAAATGCCTTGGATAATAGGCGTGACCACCGGAAGCAGCGTGCGGCCGAGGATTTCGGACAGATTGGCGATCTGCTGCCACAGGAGTTTGAGCTGGCTGCCGATGTCCATGTTCATCGCTTGAGCCATTTCTTCGGTGACGGCGGTGCCGGTCTTCATGGCCCGGGAGACGGATTGAATATTGCTCTCCAGCGCTTCCGCGCCCTGGGACATCTGCAGCAGAAATTTCACGGCTTCATCGGAGCCGAAGGCCTTCTTGATTTCCACCTGGGCGGCGGCCTGGGACAGGTCGGGAAAGCGTCCTTTGATCTCCTCGAGGATGGCGATGATCCCTTTCAGCCGTCCCGTCGAATCGACGAACGACAGCCCGAGCTTCTCACCGGCCTCGGCGGCTTTCATGATGAACGCCTTGTACAGGGTTCCGGCTTCCGAACCGGGCATGGTGGTCTGGAGCTGACCGAGTATGGCGAGCTGCTCCTGCAAGGGGACATTGGAGGATGCCGCTACTGCGCCGATGTTCTTGATGGCGTCGGCCATCTGGCGGCCGTTGGTCTTGAAGGATGCCACCGTCTGGGCCATAGCTCCGGCGAAGGTGCGGGCCCACTGTGCATCCGACATGTCCTGCATGAGAGGCTTGAAGATGCCGTAGGCCGTGGTGAACGTCCCGACCATTTCTTCGGTGGTCGCTTTGGTGGCCTTGCCCGTGAGAGCGGCCATGGCGGTGAACGACCCGACCGCTTCATCGGTCAATCCCGAGAGGGCCGAGCGAACGTCATAGGCGGCGGTGATGAATTCCGCTTTGTTCGATCCGGACCATTTGTTGGTGAAGGATTCCGCGGCGTCCTCGATGGCCCGCAGGTCCTTGACGCCGAGGGAGGACAGCTCGCCCAGCGCCTTTTGTGTGGCAGCGGTGGAGGCGACAAGACCGACCGGAACGGCCATGAGCGCCAGGCCCGCGCCGATCATCATGGTGCCTTTCTGGATACGGTCGAGGTTGCGCGTCATGCGCTCGCTGGAAGCGGCGACCGTGGCGTCCAGCGACTGCATGGACGTCTGGACCCTGGCCGCGTTCTGCGAGAACGCGTCCTTCATCGATACGATGACGCCGAGTCCGAGATCTCCGTTCATTTCCGGTTGCGCTCCAATTCCTCACGCTCAAAATCAAGCTGCCGCTCCAGGGCCTCCACGAATTCGCGGCGGACCCGAAGCGGCAGCGCGCGTGTTTCCGAATAACTCCAGTGGAGCCCGCCGTAGGCGAGAAAGAAAGCGTCCCTTACAAGCGAACTCCGGGGAACAAAAAACCCGGTTCCGCCTCCAGCCGGGTGCGGATACGTGTTCCGCAGGACTCGCAGTCGACCTCCAGCGTGGTATCGACCCCCGCATCGACCCTGAGCATCTCCTGCCGCAGGGCGCTGCGGTCACGGAGTGACATATCGTTCATCAGTTTCTTGCTCGGGGCCGTTCCGTCGATATCGATGATGCGGATGAGCATGGCCGAAGAGATGGAAGGCTCTTTGAGAGCGGCCAACCGTTTTTCCTTATGGCCGTCCAGGTAGCCGAACTGCACCTTGCGGTCCGAGCCGGGCAGCGTGAAGTCGAATTCCCGGTCCTCGCCGTAAGGGGTCGTTTCAAGCTCCTCGATGTCGATGGTCACCAGATTCGTCGCGCGGCACGCCGGGTTGGCGCAGGTGAGTTCCAGTTCCACTTCGTCACCGAGGGAAATCTGCCGCAACTTCACCAGGATGAAGAGCCGGTCGCCTGAGAGCAGGTCGAGCACATCCTTCACCGCCGGTTCATCGTTGTCGCCCAAGCGCACGATGCAGTTCCTGAGCACCTGATTCACCGCATCGCCGGTGCGGATGAGCCGCTGATTGGTGAGCAATTCCTCCTCGGCTCCGGTCATCTCCCGAAGCTCGACCTCGACACCGCTGGGTAGTTCAAAAACGTGCATGGTTCATCTCCTTGGATCAGGTCCAGTACTGGTAGCTGATGGTGAGCTTCTCGATGGTGTTGTCCGTGTTCGCGCCCTCGAGCTCGTCGTATTCCAAGACCTTGATCCACGCGCCGTGCAGGGTCCAACGCCGGGTTTCGTTTCCGGTGCGGTCGTAACGGACGATGTCGATGTCGCGCATGTAGTCGTTGGGCAGTCCCCCGACCACGGCGTTGACGTCCACCTGCTTCTTGATCCAGTCCCGGGCGGCCTCGTCCGAGCCGTCCTGGAGAATCCCCTTTTCCAGGTTGATGTCTTCGAACTTGACGCGTCCGGCCACTTTCTGGTCGAACATCGAACCGGCCGGAGCGAAAGCGACCTCTTCGAACTCGGTTTTGGGCTCCTGCCCCTTCTTGAAAAGCGCCACATCGAAGCCGTTGACCTCGACGGCGAATTGCCAGTTTTGATACAAGCTCTTGGGCATGTTGCCGCTGCGCATGGTTTACCTCCTTACCCCGTCGTGAAGATTTCTTTGAAGTCGGCCCCCGTGGCGGTGAGCACGAAGTTGAGCTCGATGAATTCCGCCGTCTTGGTGGGCTTGACGAAGATGCGCGCCACGAGCTCGTTCCGGTCGATCACGGCCGGGGTGTTGGTCTCCTCGTCGCATTGGACGGCGAAGTCGTAGAATCCGCCCTTGTCCTTGATGTCCTGCAGGAACGGGTTGATCAACCGGACCAACGACCGCCAGGTTTGCGGGTTGTTGGGTTCGAAGACCACGAAGCGGGAAGACTCGGCGATGGCCTCCTCGATATACATCATCAGCCGCCGGACATTGACGCGGTCCAAGGCCGACGGCTGGCTCTGCAGCGTCTTCTGGCCCCAGATATTGATTCCGGAGTCGGGGAAGGATGCGATCACGTTGACGCCTTCCGGATAGAGAACGTCCCGTTCGCCGCGGCTGGTTTTGTACCCCAGGGACAGCGCGTTGAAGATGCGTCCGCGGTCGATGCCCGCAGGGGCGTACCATACATAGCTCTTCTGATCGCTGCGGGCGAAACAGCCGGCGATGGCACCACACGGCGGAATCAGTTTCCGCTTGCCCGTGACCGGGTCGTTGATCTCGATCCAGGGGTAATAGAGCGCCGCATAGGATGAGTTGAACGCCGCATGGTTGTACATGCCTTGTCCCTTGCGGAAATCCACCGCCTCGAGCGGTTCCAGCATGAGCGGCGTTTCGGCGAGGAGCATCAAATCCTTGCGGTTCTCCGAATATGTGACGCCTGCATGAATCACCTCCGCCGTGGTCACGCCCGGCACCATGATCATGTTGAGCGCGTCGATCTCGTCGAAAGCGTAGTAGCCGGTATGTTGCGACGGGTCACCGGTGTAGTCGGCGTCGTCAAGGCCAGTAAGCCCGTCGTCGCCTCCGGAAAGAGCTCTCAAGCCGGTCGTCGGACGATCTTCCGCGACGCCTGAAGACGCACCGAGGTCTTCGACGCTGATGAAATCGGAACGCTCGTTGACGGCCAGCTCGACATGGTTCGGAGCAGCCTCGTCCATGGACAGGTCTTTGAAGACCTCCACGACATCATCCTTGTAGCGGACCACGAGGTTGAACGATCCCGCAGGATCGAGCGATCCGTCTTCGATCTGGACGCTGATGCGGTTTCCCCAGACGCCTTCATTCGCCGCAAATACGCGTAGGGTGTCCTGGGCGTCCAGGCCGCCTGCAAGGTTCGCCGCCGCGGCCGGTTGTACGACACCGGTGTCCTCGGAAGCTGTCTGGACCAGGGCGTCGGCCTCCGCTTTCGCAGCGATGGCGGCTACGACCTGATCCGCCGTTGCGGACGGGTCGCCGGCGCTGTCTGTCGAAAGGTTCACCGTGATCGCCTGGCCGGTGACATCCACCGAAAGAGGCGTATCGGTCCCGGAAGCGATGAGTTCGACGGTGATGCCGTTTCCGGCGGCACCGGCCTGCCGTGCCGTCCAGGCAATGCGGTCGGTCCCCTCGGTGCCGGTCTCGAGCGCCGCTGCGGCCGCACGCCGGTCCTTCAGCGTCGCCGAGGCCTTCACGGCGGTCAGACTGTCTCTGTCCGTCGGATCGGAAAGGTGGGCGATACGGTTCACATAGAGCACCGAACCGCCGTTGTCGAAAAAGGCTCGTGCGGCGTAGGCCAGGTAGCCGGCCTGCAGGTAGGAGCCGAATTTGTTGATGAACTGTTCCCAGCTGGTGACCAGCACCGGTTTGTTGATCGGACCGCGCTCGGCCACGCCCACCATGCCGCAAGAGGAAGTGGAGATCTGTTTCACATAAAAGCTGAAATCGATTTCCCGCGTGTAGACGCCGGGTGAAAGATATGTCGCCATGGTCTACCTCCGCTTGCGCCGTTTGGACTTCGGTTTTCCGCCGCCTTCCTGTTCCGGCGGGTCATCGAGCGGCTTCTCGGAACGGGGGACCGTTTCCGGCGGCGCCGATCCTCCGGAAAGCGAGACGAGACCTCGTTTCGCCGCGGCTTCTATCTCGGGCGAAAGGTCGTCGTCGCTAATGCCTCTGATTTCACGGGGATTGAGGTGCAGGCCCCGACCGTCGCCCGCGAGGTGCAACGTCAAAGGCTGAAAGAGCAGATTTTTGATTTCGATCACGACAGTGCCTCCTTATTTCATGGTGTGTAGAGCCGGTCCTCCTCCACGCCGTCCCGGAACTCGAATTTCCTGTCCTTGACCAGCGGGCCCGTCAGCACGACGCCGTCGTAGACGGGGCAGTCCTCGATTCGACATCGGCCGCTACTCTGGCGGAGGTCCGACAGGTTCACGCGGCGCAACCCCCCGAGCGGGGTGACCTCTGTGAGATTGATCGTTCCGCGGTCTTCCACGATCAGAACCGGGTGGCGTTGGTAGAATCGGGCGACGTTTTCCTGCAGGTCGAGCAACTCGCCTTCATGTGCGGCGGTGACGATGACGTCGAAATCCAAGTGATAGAGGCGGGGATGACGGCATTCTTCGTAGCTCAGGTTCGAAACATCCTTTTCCACCATGCGCGCCTGGGTGCGGCGGTCGCCGTTCTCGACCAGCGTGGGTCCCTGGAGGATGAGGCTGGGAACCTTGGGCACTTCGAACACGTCGTCCGCGGCGACAAGCACCGCATCCGGGTCGATCTCCGCCTTGACCAGGCGGATGAAACTTTCAACAACGATTCGAACGGTTTCCAAGGTCCGGCACCTCCGGTTTCAAAGGCCGCCCGCAGCGATACCCGCGGGACGGACAGTTGTGTTTCCGCTGAATATCTACCGGAGCGGCTCGGGAAGTGTCGGGCGGGGATCAGAGCACCGTGCGGATGGCCTGCCGGTAATTCTCGATGATCTGCTCGCGATGCTTTTCCATGGTGGGGTGAAGGAAGGGACGGGGCGGGATGACGATGACCGCACCGTTCGGGTGCTGAATGGTGGCTCCGTACTCCATCACGGCACCGATATTCACCAGATCGTCGCCGTCCTTGTTGACGGTGCCTCTGAGCAATCCGACAAAAGCCCGATCAGCCAGGATGCGTTGGGTGATGGAATTGACCAGAAAGCCGGTATCGATCAGGGCTTTGCTGGAACCCTTGCGCTTGATGGTACTTTCGGCGAGCTTGGCGAACGGCTTTCCGCCGGGAGCCTGGCTGCGGATGCCGTGTTTGATTTCCCGCACCAGGAGCAGCGCATTCTTGATCGTCGCCTGACGCAGGGCGAGGGCGAGACGGGGGCCGGGGTTTGCGGCCAGCTTCGCCTTGGCCTTGTCCCAGTCTCCGAAACGTTTAACTGCCATAAATCTTTCTCATTTTCAAAAGAATATCATTTAAATTTCAGTCAAGGCAAAAACGGTTGCAGGGGTGAATATTATGTCATAGCATCCAGTGGCAGCACAAGCTTACGACCCATTTGGAGGATCTTCCCAGAGTCTTTTAGCCGTTTCATTACACGAGTAATACTGACGCGATGCGCTCCGATCAGAAAACCCAAATCTTCATGCGTTAACGGAAACTGAATAACGTAACCCTCTTCCTTTTTCTCGCCATGCTCCCGGGCAACATTGAGCAGGACACTGTAAAGTCTTTCTTCCAAGTGAGTTTGGGACATAGCCCCGACCCGATCAGTTAATTGAGCGATTCGACCGCTCAAGTTCTTGATGACCTGGAGACCAATATTGGGATACTCAAGAACCAATTTTTCAAAACGATCTTTTGTAAAGCTGCACACCAATGTCTCCTCCATACTCCATGCACTCACAGGATAGTTGAAATCGTCGCTAAATATATACTCCCCCAAAAAATCGCCAGGCTTCCTTATATCCAGAGTTAATTCTGTACCATCCTCTAAGAGTTTGCTCAATTTTACGCGACCAGCTTTGATCAAGGAAATCTGTTTCGCTGTATCGCCTTGCATAAAAACTGATTGTCCCGCTTGATATCTTTGACGCAACGCCCCTCGGACGACCGCTTCCATTTCCGACTGGCGCAGTCCTTCAAAAACCCAAAGCTGCCCGATGCATATTTGCGACCATTCACTACCCTTCGGTTTTAGCTTTTCACATAGGCAACTCATCGAAACTGCCTCCTTCCGGCAATTTTCCAATTCCCTGGGCTGTCGTGGCAAAAATAGTCCCTTTCAGACAGCCGAAGAGACCAGGCCACCTGTAGGTTAGTTTCATCCCAGCGACCTTTTTAATATATTATCAAAATGATCCAAGTTCAAATTCATAAATTCGACGGGGACCTGTACCAAGTCGAAAAATTCAAGTATTTCATCCTCCGTCAAGGAATTAACTCCGGAATCCAGCACAAGAATCCGTTCATATCTTCCAAGATTCATACGGAAATCCACCTCATTCCATCCGAAGAATCGTTTCATATTTGCAGGCCAAACTCTCACCCATGTTGGTGTCATAAGCATCGTGTTGTTTTGTTCCAATTCTATTGATTTCTCTTCTCCGAGGAAGGCTGACAAACAGTTTTTTGTAGGTATAATATGCACGCCCTTACTGTCAGCTATGGACTTAATTGTTGGAAGGCACCCATTACCGTACAATATCTTGACATCAGCATTTCCGATACTTTTGGCATTATCGATAGCGGATAATAACTCATTTTCCAATAAGTTAAGATCGGAATGAAGTCCAGCGTCAAGCCATATCACTTTAATGTCTGACAAACCACGATTTCTTTCCAGTAGGAAATTGATCTCATCCTTGAAAATCCCACATGCTATTAAAACCTTGTCCACTTTCATAGCCCATCTCCCTTATGTTAAAACTTTTGGTACCTCTTTGCGTTGCGCTACTACTTTCTTTGCACAATTATTGGTCACGGCACTTTTGAAATTAAAAAGTCAAAACCATGCATCCTTCCTTAAGATATCGTGTAAAAGGTTCTCCCATATAAATAACCTGGCAACCGAGTTCTTCGAGTTTTTCAGATACTCCGTACCTGTCAGCACAAGCCTTACACGCCAAAGTTTCAACACCAACCTTCTTCATTTCGACGAGTTCAGCCTGCAGTTTTTGGTCCTCTGAAAGTAACTTCGCAGATGGACCCCAAACTACCATTCTGACAGCACCCCACCATCCTTTGAGCATAGAATTTTTGCAATACATAAATACCATGTTCAGAGCGACGTCTGGATCTTGTGAACTCCATACGATCACAAGTGAATTGTTAAAATCGGATTTCATGGAAATCGGCTCCTTCTGCGTTTACAGACTCTAGAAAATAGTTCCAGTACCCCTGGGGGCGGGAAATATTACGCCCCCAGGGTCGACCAGGCTCTTGAATCACAGCACCTAATGCTTTCCAACTGACCAATTGGTGGCTATGAGCAGAGCTACCCTATTTTCTTTCCTGCGTTTGGACCCGGAGACTGATCATAAATCTCTTCAACTGTGATCTTCGCCACGTATTTAGGTTCGGGGAGCGGTTTTGGCGCCTCTTTCAGCTCCTCTTTTACCTTTTCATAAAGCGGGCCGCTGTCGATAAGCTCCACTTTTCCCTTGAATTGATACCCAATGAATTTTTCATGGTCTACAAGGGTTACTGCGACCTTTGGATTGCTCTTGAGATTGTCCCTGGTTTTGAGAGAAAAGAGGTCGGCAAAGATAATCGTGTTTTCGTCCAACACCTGAATAGTGCCTTTGGGGGTGACGTTGGGCATGCCCTCCTGATTAGCTGTGGCCACCCAGCCCAGTTTACCCTTTACAAATTCCTGCAATTCCTTGGAAATGCTTGACGTCATGATTGCCTCCTGTGTGCTATAAAATGTTATTAAGATACGGATAGGTAAGAAGTTTTGCCAACTTTAAAATCTTTTGTCTTTATCGTGTTTCACCTCCTTTCCGTGGATGTGGGCGCACTCCATCGTTACATTGCCAGTTGTCCACGCAGACGGTCAGCGATTACACGTCCGAGATCATGTGCCTGCTGCCATGTTTCTGTTTGGTTTTCAACGTTGCTGAATTTCTCGGATGTGACGGTCGTGTCTTCACCGAATATCCACGGAAGAGCGCTCATGGGGCATGTCTCGCCATAACCGCATACCATGCATTCGGGATTACCAACCGCTTTCAATTGGCCCAATATCTCCATTCCTTCAAGTTTAAGCGCATAAGAAATTTGATCGGCAGCCTCATCAAGACCGGGTGCTCCACGCCCTATCCCAGTAGCGACAATAACAGCCAGTTTTCCCCTGTTAAGGCCATTTTGATGACGAAGGGAGAAGAGGCGTTCCAGAAAAGCCTTCGTAAAACCATCCACAGTACCATAAGGGCTGTATCCACCGACTACGAGCGCTCCAGCGTTGCGGACCTTCTCCGCAATTGCCGGGAAATCATCTTCCACTTTGCAGATATTATCCTTCTTGCAACCCAAACAAGCAATGCACGGGCTGATACGTGTCTTACTCAATTTTATGAACTCTGTACGGAGACCACTGGCCTTCAATACCGCTTGGATCAATCGATCCGTATTGCTATTTCGGATTGGGCTTCCAGATACGCCGATAATTTGCGTCCCCATAATAGAAACTCCTTTATCTTTTTGGTGAGCCATGGTGCAGCGCTCGATTTGAATCAACGGTTGCCAGATCTAAGCAATTCAAGTTTTTTGATGGTTTCTGACGGTTCAGGCCGTATCGTGTAGTCCACATTCACCTCCGCATCGAGGATACGGCGACTTCGATCAACAATCAGCCGTGCCGGCATGGGGAGCCGCCATAGTGCGTCTGCATTAGCTCGTTGAAGGTCCACTCCCAAGGCAGTGTAGATTTTTTGCAGACGATGAGGTAACTCGAATACCAAACCGAGAGATTCGGAGAGGGTAAGCCCGACATCACTGAACACCTCGAACTTCAGCCCCAATTTACGTTTAGCCGCATGATTGACTGATGGCTTTTGGGGGGAAATTGCAATTAAGCCAGCTCTTATCCCATTGATTTGGTCGAAAAAATCATTTAGAGCCTCCAGCTCCAAATTACAATAAGGTCACCAAATTCCCCGGTAGAAGGTGACAACCGTATATTCTCGATATAAGTAACTCGCTGGTTTGACTGGTAAACCGCTGCTATTCATAAGCATCTCATCTGGAAACGTGTCCCCCTTTTGTACAGTTCGCTCCAGTATGCCTGATTTGCACAAATTCTCGGTAGATTCTTGCATAATCATTCTGAAATCTTTGGGAATTCTTGCAACCGAGCGCAGCTTGAGGTCGTTTATCCTCTCTTTGAGAGTCTGCATATCGCCCTCCTGATTAATCACCTACGTATTGGGGTTACCTTTTGGGGTTACCTTCTGATTTAAAATAACAAAGGAAATTGGGGAGTGCCGTAGCAATTGCTACAATGGAAAAATTTTTCAGACACTGAAGAACATAACGTAGGCATGGTTTTGGAAAATGGTCGGCATGAAAGCTGAGATACGGTGAAATCTAAATGACGGCATAGACTCACTGCTGTCCGGTTAAGAACGGTTAAAAACGCTATAACTATTTATAAATATATTAGATATCGCCAAAAAAAAGAGTCATCGATTTGAAATTTGTCTGGCTGAGCGCTACGGCTACCGCAACGGATAAACCAATGCGGAGAGGCCGGGGTCATGAATGTAGGCAAGACTGTTTTCGCTCAGGTAATGGATTTTCTGCCAAAGCACCAGTTCAGGCGCTGCGTTAACCGGTATCAGGGTAATCACCGGGTTCGTTCTTTTACATGCTACGATCAGTATTTGTGCATGGCTTTTGCCCAGTTGACCTATCGCGAAAGTCTTCGCGATATTGAATGCTGCTTACGAGCCATGGGCAAGAAGCTTTACCACTCTGGATTTTGCGGCACGGTTTCTCGCACCACCTTAGCCGATGCTAATGAAACCAGAGACTGGCGAATCTATCGAGATTTCGCACACCGGCTGATCATCACTGCCAAGAAGCTCTATGCCGGCGAAGACTTTGGAATTCAACTGCAAGAGACAGTCTACGCCTTGGATGCCAGTACGATTGACCTGTGCCTTTCGGTTTTCCCGTGGGCGAAATTTCGTAAAACCAAAGGGGCTGTAAAACTGCACACGTTGCTGGATCTGAGGGGCAATATCCCGTCCTTCGTCCATATTACCGATGGCAAGGTCCATGATGTCAACGTTTTGGACATTTTGATTCCCGAAATTGGGGCCATTTACATCATGGATCGCGGATATCTGGATTTTGAGCGCCTCTTTACCCTTAACCAGACACCCGCGTTTTTCATCATTCGATCCAAAACGAACACGAAAGTTCGTCGTTTGTACTCACAGGCTGTAGACCGCTCTATCGGTCTACGCTGTGATCAGGTTGTTACACTTACTGGCTATTACAGCCACAAGCACTATCCGGAGAAGTTGCGCCGCATAAGCTATTACGATGATCTGCAAAAACGGCAATTGGTATTTCTGACAAACAATTTCAACCTTCCGGCACTGACAGTGGCTGAGTTGTATCGCTGCCGATGGCAGGTTGAGCTTTTCTTCAAATGGATAAAACAGCACCTGCGCATCAAAGCATTTTACGGAACATCGGAAAACGCCGTAAAAACCCAGATCTGGATCGCCATATCGGTCTACGTCCTGGTGGCAATCATGAAAAAACAGTTGGGTATTGAACAGAGCCTCTACACAATTTTACAGATTCTCAACTTGACTCTTTTCGAAAAAGCTATGCTTTATCAGCTACTTGAAATTACTAGTTACAGAAACGAAAATGACTGCAACCATATCCAGTTGAAATTATTCGAAAGTTAACCGGACACTACTGGCATAGACTATCAACTTAATTGTATAAGACCATGTCGTGAATAGTCGCAAGTTCCCGAAAGGCTAACTCCCATGCAGCCGGAACAGTTTGAGCACCTTGTGGGTGATTACGCCGAAAAGGCGTTCTTCTTCCACGGTTTGAATACGGAATGCGTCTGCGCCGGTCTGCACGCGATCTTCCGGTCGAACATCCTGGACCGGCAAAACACATGCCACGGCGTCGATCTTGTTGTTCAGGTCCTCCGGTGGAGTCTCGACGAACTCGAGCGGAAAGGTGCCGACCTCCTCAAAAGCTGCGTCATCAGAGCCATAGAGTCGCTCGCCGGGAACGGCACGCAGAAGCATCGCCTCTTGTCCGGACGCCAGGATGAGTTCTTTCACATCATCGGCGGCGCGGATCTTTTCCGGATCGCTCAAAAGAGTCACAGATCACTTCCTTGCTCGTAGATCACCGGGTTGAGACCACCGGGCGTGATGATGTAGTCCTCAGGCGACGCAGCGGCTCCCGGTTTGATATCGCTCAATCGCTGCTTGTAGACGGCCTTCAAGTCTTCTTCGAGTTCGGCCCAGTGTTGGGGCTGCTTGGTTTTGTCTACCCGTTTGTCGCCGCTTGAAAACGAGAACGCATTCGCCGTGGTCGCACGCATGACCTGGCATGCATGAATCTGGCCGAGCAGCAGAAGCAGTTCGAGTGTTTCCCCTTCAGGTTCCGGAACGATCTCTCCGTTTGCGACCGAAAGGGATATCTCCAGATCACGGGCCAGTCGGTGGACGCCTTTGAGGATGCAGCGCTGCAATACCTCGTCGGTGAACAGCTCACCGGCCGGGTCCGACAGGTCGGTTCTCAGGATTGCAACGAAATCACTCAGTGCCACCGTCCACCTCCGCCAGTCGTTTCTTCAGCGCATCGATGACCGTGCGCCGCTTTTCGTTGGCAAGGTGGGCTTTGAGCAGATCCGTATCGCTTTCAGCGCCGATCCGTGAGATCGCTTCGGTAGCCGTCACTTTGGATAAGTCGCTCTCGCCGGGTTCCTCGGGGGGATGCTCCGGCTTTTCAGATGGTTGCGAAGCCTTCGTTTCCTCTTTGTCGATACGGGTGAGATGCCCTGCGGACAAGGCCTGTTCCATGTGGGTTGTCAGATACTCGACCTCCAACACTTCGCCTGGCTCGAGACGCAGTCGCGCATCGGCTATGATGAGGACGCCCGGACGGACGTTTTTCATCTTCTTCATTTCGAATCACCTCCATCAGCCGAGAATCTTGATCTTGGCCACGACGTCCGGGCGGGTTACGCCCTGTCCCATTTCCGACCAGACCAGCCAGCCCGTCTTGAACCGAGTCTTCTGCTCGATGGCTTCCGTCTTGAGGTTTTCCCTCACCGGCATTTTGCCCACCTCCTCGTCGGGGATAAGCAACACTTCATCGAGAGACTGAGCCGCGGTGAGCAGAATGCCTCCGGTGCCGTAGTTCTTGATCACGCCCTTAGCTCGCAGCTCGGCCTTGGTCTGAGGATCGAGGTTCCAGCCGCGCAGATCGTTGAACCGCCGGCCCCGCATGACGATGTACTTCACGGACAGCTCGAGGTCCTCGATGATCGAAACGGCCTCGTTCAGGGCTTCCTCGGTCAGCGTGTTGCCGGTGACCTCGACGGTGTTCCCTGCCGGGACCGAAGCGGAGAGCACGGTGATGGTCCGCTTGTCGATCTCCTTGCGGATTTCGTCGGCCGCAGAGGTCTGAATGTCCATCAGCGTACCGATATTGCCGTTCTTGAGCACCGACACGTCGACCATCGGCGCGGAATGGATGCGGTGGGTGGGAAACTCCACTTCGTCCTTTCCCAGCTCCTGTTCCTGGGCTTCGCCCTCGTTGCTGATCCAGTACGCCTTGACCTTCGGCTTCTTCTGGTAGAGCGGCCGCTCGCCCTTGGGAAGCGTATGGCGGGTCAGCAGCAGCGAGGAGATTTCCTTGCGCTTGATCTCCTGCTCGATGGGCGCTGCGATGGCCGCGGCCAGGGCGCGCATCCCATCCGGGGATTCCAGCGCCTCGGACATCAGGCGCGCCATCGTTTCCATGTATTCCTGGCTGTGCACGTTCACTTGGGTCGTCTCCATAATAGATTTCCTCCTCTAATCAGATCAGCAGCCGGAACTTGATCGTTCCGCCGGAGGCGGAGATGGCCCGCGCGATCACTTCTTCGCCGGCCTGGACGCCCGCCGTGAGTTTGCCGTTCGCCGAAACCTTCAGGTCGTCGTCGGGATTGACGGTCCCCTCGAAGACGTCGGTCTCGTAGACGCCGCCCATGCAGTAAATGCCGGGCATCTCGCCGTTGTTGTAGTCCTTGATCAGAATGCCGAACGACTTGGCTGTCGGATCGGTGTTCACGGCGAACAGGTCGTCGCCGGAGATCTTCACCACCTGGCCGAGTTGACCGTCGCCCTGCATGTAGCCGTCGCCGTAAGCGAGGCCGCGATGATTGGGATTGATGAAAGGCATGTTCTTTCCTCCTTATCAGTTGGTTGCGACGGGCTCGCCCGCAGCGGACGCCACCCGATGCCGATAGGCGGCCATAAAGCCGTTCTTGAGCTTGTCTTCGAGGCTGTTCTTCTGGTCGTCCACATCCTTCGGTCGGACACCGGCGTCGCTGCGCATGGGGGTGTCCTTCTTCTGGGACTCGGCCTTCGTTTTCGCGGAGTCCTTGCCGTCTTCTTCTTTCTGTTTCTCGGCTTTCTCGGCGTTTGACCGGATCATCCGATCCATGGCGGTCTCCGTGGCCGCGAAGGCCTCGTCCGAGAGCCCGGCGAGACGTTCGATTTCCTTCTCGCGCTCATCGTCCGAGCCGAAGGAGATGTTCTGTTCCTCCATCTTGCGGATGAGCTTTTGCGCCCGGGTGCGGTTGGCAGCGGCCTTGCGCTCGGCTTCCATTTCCTCGAGCTTCTTCTGCAAGGCGAGCACCTCCTGTTTGAGCTCCTGATTCTCTTTCTCGAGCTCTTTCACGCGCGCCTTGTCATCGACGGCACCGCCGCCATCGTCCTTTTTCTGCTCGGCGGCTTCGGCCGCCTCGTTTTTCGCTTTCTGCTTTTCGTCCATCGGTGGACCTCCTTCTTCAACGGTTTGGATTTGTACGCCTCCCTCGGAGGCGACCTGGGTGATGCGGGCGTTATCATCGGCACCCTTGCGGTCGAGGAGGCCGAGACCGGTAAAGGTCACGCCGTGCAGAATCTCGTAGACGGGTTTCCCCTGAAACTCGCCGGCCTTGTGCTTGCGCAGGTGTATGCAGTAATCATCTTTCGACTGCACCCGTTTGCCGCAAATCGAGCATTCTCCCTCCTCGTAATCGCACTCCATCGACACCTGGGTGACGATGCCCTTGCGGATCAGCTTGTAGGCCAACTGCGCGTGCAGGCTGTCCGACACGAAGAGCTCACCGACGCATTCGACGCGCCCGCCGTCCTCATCCTCGACGAAGATCGCCGAGACGATGCCGCCGACGATGTCCGTGAATTCCTGGGAATGCTTGAGATCGATCTTTTTATTGACGGCTGTGGTGTAGCGGGTCGACAGCTCTTCCTGGGTGAAGTGATCGCCGTTCTTGTTGGTGCCGACACGGCAGAGGGCGAACGTGAACTTCGGGTCACCGGCGTTCCTTGGGACATCCAACGCTTCGGTGCTCAAGCCCGTTGGTGCCGAGGCGTCGATAACTACGGGAATGGAGGTATGACAAAGCGTGCTCCGGGACGCCGCCGCGGACCGGGGGGAACTTCTGGGCTTGGAAGAGACAAAGAGCAGCTCCCGGGCGTGTTTGCCCTCCCGACCGATGTCTTTGGCGATGTTGTAGTCGACCTCCATCCCGCGGACCCGGACCAGGCCGTAGTGCTCGGCGAGGATTCGTTGGATTTCCTCCTCGCGCGGAAACGCCCGGTCTCGATAGGAAAGCAGCACCGTGCCGTAACGAGTGCGTGCCTCCGCCGACAAGGTCTCGAGCAGGGACCGAATCGACTCCTTGGTGTATCGTGTTCTCGAAGGGAAATTCCTGCGCGGATTCGAATGGATCGCCTTGTCCGCCCAGCGGGTCATGAGCCCTTCGATGAAATGCAGGGAATCCCCGTAGTCGTTGCTCCCGAACTCGGTCACATAGGGCGGATCGAGGTAAAGGGCATCCGATCCGTACCGCCGGACGGCCTCGGTCGCATCCAGGTTGAATGCCTTGCACTCCTTCCCGTTGTCGAACACGAGGTTGTTGAGCTGTCGGATGGACCGCCTGAAGGATTCGATGAATTTCGACAGGGGCGGATTGGACAGCTGCGACTGTTCCAGACTGGCCGCCGTCTCCAGGTCTGCTTTTCGGTTCATCTTGGAGCGGGAAAACTGACCGAAGGCGCTCTTTGATTTCACGGTGTTTCCGAGCGCGGCCAGCGCCAGGTCCTTCTTGTATCCCGGCAGCCTCTGGATGTTCGCCCACACCTGGTCCAGCCAGCGGAGCACCGGTTTGGTGTAGTAATAGCCGTAGAAATGATCCACGATGAACGTCCCGGCGTCCGGGTTCGGAGCGAGCAGCCTCTCGACGTCCTCGTCGCTCAAGGTCTCGTTGGAGTTCTCGATAACTGCCCGCGCCAGGTGATAGGGAAAGCGCAGCAGGTCGTTGGCGATGACCTTCAACCCCTTGCGCTTGAAGTGGTAAGCCACGTTCGCACCGCCGGAAAAGGCATCAAGAAGGCTTTCCGCGTTTTTGGGCACATGACGCTCGATCCATCCGAGCATCAGGTACTTGCTGCCCATGAATCCGGTGACCCGGACGGGGTCCGCCTTGCCCGCCTGACAGGTGAGCAGATCGACGGAGTCCCCCAACGGGGCGTCGTCCAATGCACGAAGATTGGCATCCACCCGCAGGGCAGCATCAGCCGCCTTGTCGGCATCGTTCTTCCCGATCCACTCCTTGGCCTTTTCCATGGTCCAGCCGTCGGGGTTCCGTTCCGTTTTGCGTACGAACCTGTAGGCTTGAAGAACCATGGAGCGCGGATTGCCGCCTTCGGGGACAAACTCCTTTTTCAACCGTCCGATGATGATGGCCACGCCCTCGACAACCTCGAGTGTCTTGCGTCGGAAGCTATCCGGTACGAACCGCTCCGGGTCCAGTACCCGGTAGCGGACTTCATTCTCCGTTTCCTCCCAGATCGCCTGCGCGGTCATGGTCTCGGTGGATGCGTCGGCGTCCGCCTTGGTGGACCGTCCCGCCGAACGGGAACAGATGAACAACCGTTCCTTGGCGTGGGAGGCGTCGCCGTGACGCGATGTGATGGCGTAATGATGATCTCGGGAGCGCATGCTCGAATCACGACCAAGGGATGTGATGATTCCACGCATCTCCCGTTCGGTCGGATGCGCGTGATCGCGATACGAGATGAGCCAGTGCGGGATATGCTTCGCGTTGCCGAGGAAGGTCTCGAAGAACCCGGCCGCATTGGCCCGGGTCACGGTCTTGTGATCCGTCTCGTAATGCTTGGTCTTCGATCCCTCGACGAGGTTGAGCCCCTTCCAATAGGTCATCAGCCCTTCCACGAAGTGGTATGCCTTTTCGTAATTCGTGGTCGAGAACTCTGTGGCGTAGGGCGGATCGAAATAGGCGAGATCGACCTTGGCTCCCGGCAGAAACTCGTTGATATCTTTGCGTAACGCCTTGCAATCCTTGCCGTTATTAAAAACCAGGGCGTTGATGCGGGCCGCGTTTTTGCGGAAACGGGCTTTGAACTCCTCGGGGCTGTCCTCCCGTTTTCCGTAACGGGTGGACGACGAAAAATGACCGAAACCGCCTTTGCCGGACATGCAGGTCTTGCCCAGGGCGAACAGGGCCAGGTCCTTCTTAAAGCCCGAGAGCCGGTCCACATTGGCCCGGATCGTATCGATCAGGGCGTGGACGCCCTTGGCGAAAAAGATGCCCTTGAAGTTGTCGCGGACGAAGCTCCCGGCCTTGGGATTGTCGGCCAGCAGCGCCTCCACGTCCTCGTCGCTGAGCCGGACGCTGTCGTTTTCGATGATGGCCCGGGCGGCGTGATAACAGTAGTGGAGACGGTCGTTGGCCAGGACCCGCAGGCCCTTGGTCTTGAACATGTAGGCCACGACCGACGACCCTGAAAAGGCGTCGGCCGCCGATGACACTCCCTCCGGGGTGTGCTTCCAAATCCAATCGACCAGCTTCTGCTTCGAGCCGATGTAATTGGTGATGTATTTGGGCCGTTTCTCAGGAGGCAGTTCCTCCGAGACATCGCGTCCCTGGGCTTCGAGTGCCTCGAAGTCCAGGTCAAGCGAGGCGTCTGTTTCCATCAGGAACGCCAGCCGGTCACGGTCGGTTGCGAATAGGTCCATTCGGTTCTCCGGTCATGTCGCGACAATCCGGTTTATGCCGGTGGGGCGCTCGTTCCGTCCGCGGATCGCAGCCCGCGGGACGGGCGGAGAGCCCTGTCGCTGTGATATCTACCGGAGCCCGTCTGAAAGTGTCGGAGGGGGGTCAGGAGATTCGGCCGGATGCGATCTTGTCCAGGAGGAGCCGCGCGCAGGCGTCTGTCGAAGAGAATTCGTCGGTTTCGATGATGGGGCCGCGCATGCCGCGGTAAGCTGGGAGCGTGGTCTGATGGTAGGCCAGAAAATCCTCGGGCAGAGACCTGATGTCGTTTTCCACCAGGCGGTTGATGATCCAATCGGCTTCCTCGCGGGCATCGGTATTACCGGGCAGGAACTCGATCACCAGATCCAGGCCGGGCCCCGATCCCTGGACCCAGACGCCGACAGATTCGTACCGCGGGTCCCTGATACGGTTGCGCAGGACATGCTCAATCATGTAACGCAGTTTCATTCCCATTCCTCCGCGATTTGCCGGTGTTCGGTCATCAGGTCCGCATCTATAAGGGAGAACCGATCCCGGTTCCGCATCTTGTACCTCCGCCAGCTGCTCCAATCTGAAGCCAGTTCCGGCTCCTGATCCGGGAAGATCAACTCGATGTGGTACTTCCGGTTGCGGTCATCAACGAGATCGAGCAAATAGGTGTCCCCCTGGGACCAGCCGACTACCTTGACGGTGTGCGCGTGCTGGAATCCTTCGTCGTAGCCGACCGTTTTAACGAGGAGCCAGAAATCAACCCGCTTGACTTCACCCTCGGCATCGAAGTGCGGGGCCACACGGATTATGGTGTAGCTGTCCACGATGCCGAGGCGCACAGAGTCCCGACCGGGTTCGACCAGACTCATCCAGGAGCCGCCGTCGTTGAACGGTGCGAACAGGTCCTGGAGTTTGGCTTTTTCCTTCTCGATGAACTCCTTCATAATCACCTCACCAGCACGATGTCCTCGACCTTGCGGCCGTCGGGCAACTCTGAAATCCTGCGTTTCAAGAATGCATCGACCAGGCGTTTCTTCTCCCGGTCGCTGCCCACCACGATCACGTCAATGTTGTCGAGCAGGGTGACCGAGTACTTGAAAATGGTCTCATTGCCGCCCCTCCTGGCGAACTGTTTCCATTCAGTCGGTGTGCTCCCGCGATGGTTCGAAACGTATTCGTCCCGAACGCGCCCAAAGGCGTCGTGGTCGTAACTGATGGCGTCCATGCGTCGGAGCATGCGCTTTTTGAAATACAGCCCCACATCGGAGGACCGCCCGGCGGTCGGCAGCTTCTTGATGCGGGCGAAAAAGTAGCTGGCACCACCGGTGTCCATATCCGCCACAGGCGACATGCCGCCGACCGGAATGCCTGCACGAAGTTTTTCCACGGTGCTCACCATCGCGCCGTTGTTGTCCAACACCGTCTCGATGAATGAAGGCAGGTCCTCACCGTTGGTCAGCCGGTGATAAAGGCCGTAACCCTTCATCTGCTTTTCAAGATCATCATCCGACAGGTCAAAACGGTATTGATGGCGATATCCACCGCCTTTAGCGACGCCTTTGAAGGCGAGCTGATGCTCACCCAGAGGATCGTATCCCGACATCCGGGTCAGGTCCTTGACACCCAGACGCTTCTCCCAGAATCCCCGCATCTCCCGGATGCGTTCTTCCTTGCCCGCCGCCCTGCGGTCCAGTTCCTCCACCATGCGTTTGTATTCCGAATCTCGGTCGGCTTTGGTGAGATATGCCTGTTTGTGGAGATAAAGCAGCTCCGCATCCTCTGGCGTGGCGGCCCCCGCCTTGATGCCCAGAGATTCCATTCGCTCGAAGGCTCGCTCGACGCTTTTGCCATCGGGTCGGTCCGGGAGCACCAGTTCGAATTCCCCTTGCTGGGCATAAAGGTTCTTATTCGACCATGGCCTGTAGACACCGCGGACTCCATCCCCGAAATCGATTTCATATTGCTCGCCGGCCTTCATACCGCGTCCGCCGAAAAGAGCCGAATTGTCGACGCCGTCCTCGAGCACGACAATCTCGCCGTTCCTGATTTCCCGGCGCGGCTGCCGCACCTTTGTTCTGCGAACGGTAAACGGGGCGTCTTTTTGCTTTTTGGTACGGGTCGCACGTTTCTTCAGATAGGTTTCGAAGCGCTGGTCGATGGTTTTCTTCTCATGCGCAGCTTGCTGGACTCTTTCGATCCAGGCGATGTAAGTATCCGCCATCTCCCGGATGTCCTGGTCATCGGACTTGCTCAAGCGCCGGAGCGCCTTCAAGTGGTCCGAGACCTTCTTCAAGGTCGCCTGGTTGTATTTTTGATCCTGGGCGTGGTGGTTGATGGTCTTCACCGCGGAGAGAATGTCACCGGCGAACAGATCCTCCGGCAACGCCTCGCCGACGCGTGCGGACGCCGTATCGACACCCGCCTTGCGCAGGGCATCCATGAGCTTTCCTTCAGCCTCCGGACGAACCTTCATCTTGAACACTGTCCGCTGTCGCCCTTTCAGGGTCTCGACAAACACCAAGGCGTTCTGGTCTTCGATGTCCTCCTCGTCGAAGGGAAGAGCTTTGCCCTGCCAGCCCAATCGACGAGCATCTTCGAGGAGCGCCTCCTCGGCTGCACCGAGACGTTTCTTGGGCAGGGCATCGAGTACGTCGTCAAAGCGGAAATCCTTTCGACCGAGAACATCGCCGTAGAACGATTCGAAATCCCGGCGCAGGTTCCGCTTGCGGGCCAGTGCGGTCTCATAGAACGCCTGCTTGCGGCCCGCGTCCCCGCCGAACCGTCCTTCCGCGTACGGCCGCAAGATCGCGAGATAGTCCTCGTCGGGAATCTTTTCCACCTCGCGGATGTACCGCAGCGTCACCGTGGGGTCGATCTCGGTTCTGCCCTCTTTAACCGTTCGGAAAAGCGTGTTGTAGAAGGGCTCCTGTTCTCCGTAGCGGGCGTTGGGGTGGTAGTCGACGGCGAGTCGGTCCTGTCCCAGGTGTTTGAAAAGCTGAGCCTTGTCGATCCCGTAGACTTTGCCGTCCTTGCCGCGGAGAAACTGCTTGGAGTGACCGTCATGGTTTGAGATGAGCCAGTCAATGACGTGCTCCCGTTGAATCTGCTTAATGTCGAGGGTGGTGAGATCGGTAGGGTCCAGGCCGGCGAAGTCCAACTGCGCTTTGAGATCGGTCCGCCACTTCTGGATGGAGCCCACCCGTCCGTTCAGACGGATGGTGCGGACCTCGACGGCGTCCGGATCGATGAGCCTGCCGATCTTGTATGCGGCTTCCTCACCGTAAGCGATGAACTCATCGCCGGGCCGCTCAACGGGTTTGAAAAGCCATCGTTCGCCTTTTTCGTCGGTCCAGAATTCCTTGCTGTGCGCACCACCGACCTGCGCCTTACCCGTATATTTGAAGCTTTCCGGTTTGCCCTTGTCGGTCCATGCCCCGTCCACTTCTTCGAACGCCGCACCTTTCTTGGAAAAAACAGGCGGTGACGGTTCCGATGGCTTGGGCGCTGTCGCCGGCTTGGGCTTGACGGCCTTTTTCTTGCCGCCATGCTTTTCGAGCCAGGTCGCATGCTTCTTTCCGATACCGGCCTTGGCCGCTTCCACCTTGGCCGTGTCCGTCTCGGTGAACAGCGTGACCAACTCGTCCTTGTTGGCCCACTGCCAATGTTTGACCTTGGTCTCCTTGGCCAGAGTCTTGAGGTCGCCCACCTTCATGGATGAGACCTGGTCGCGGAAAAGCTTCTTTTTGAGGGCGAGCTCCTTGGCGTGAGATTCAAGCAGTTCCTGGGGCAGGTTTGCGCCCCCGGCAACAGCCTTTTCGGCTTCCTTCACCGCCGACAGAAAATCGACGTAGCCGGAAGGTGTTTCCGGCACCACCACCTTGGCGGCCGCCTGATCAAGGGTCTCTTTGGCCATTTTGAGCGCCTCCTTCTTCGCCGCCTCGACAGCCTCCTGTTTGGCCTTTTCGGCCATTTCCTCCCCGGCGGCTTTCTGCAAGGCCTCGATGAGTTGCTGCTTATTTTTAAGCGGGCCGATGTGGTGTTTCTTCTTGGCCGCGATGAGTGTCTGGCCCTTCAATCCGGTGTGGTCGACTCCGGGCTCCAGTTCATCGAGCAGATCGATGACGTCCTGCTTGGTCATGTTCAGAGAGACACCCTTGGTCTTGGCTATCTCTTTTAGCTCGGCGACCGTCAGGTCCTGCAGTCCGCCGGTATCCGGGACTTTCTTCAATTGCTCGGCCAACAGTTGAGCCTGTTTCAGCGCCGCCTGTTTTTCAGCCAGGAGATCGACCAACTCCTCTTTGGTGCGCAACAATCCGATCTTGTGATCCTTCAGCTTCGCCTTCAGGGCGGCTCCGGTGAGATCGGAGTGGTCGATACCCGGCTCGACCTGGTCGAGCAGCTTGATGAAGTCGGACTTGGTACGGGCGATGGAAACGCCGTTCTGTTTCGAGAGGGTCTGAAGCTGCTTCACGGTGAGGGTGTTCAGGTCCGCGACCTTTCCGCTCTCGAAGGCACCTTTGAGCTTGGCGTCCTCTTCGGACTTCGCCTTCGCCTGCGCTTCGACGGCCTGGGGTGGAAGGATACAGGCATCGGGTTCAGCCGCGGCTTTCGCCCCCAGTTCTCCTCCGCATATCACCAGCGGCCATGCCACCACGCTGGTGCACCGGCAGTTTGGATGGGCGGGCTGACTCGGAAAACGGCCCGTATCGAATACCTTTCCGTCCAACGGGCCACAGATCGGGCAGACCCGCTCATCCTCCATGGTCATCCACTCGAGCTTGCGGACGCCGACCCGGTCGTGGAACTTGATCCGCCCCTGGTTATGAGCCCGCAGCACCTCGGTGCGTGCGATCACCTCCATCCGGTACTGGGCTTTACTGAAAACCTTCGAGCCCGCGTGCCGGAATGACTCGGGGTCCTTCACGACACGGCCGAGATCGCGGGCGATGTCCTCGACGCCCTTTCCGGTGGCGATGCCGTTCATCACGGTCCGCTTGATGCCGTCGGCCAATTCGCGGTGGACATCGCCGGCGAGCACCAGGTTGTAGTTGGTCATGAAGTCGAGGGCGTCAGTGTCGACGATGGTGAAGACGCGGGTAGCGAGTTTGTCGATGCCTTCGGGAGTCAAGTCACGGTAGAACGGCAATTGCGCCGCGGCGAATTCATCGATGCCGCGGTAGATGCCTTGGCGGAAGGAGGCTTTCGCTGTCTTCCGGAAAAGCAGTGTCTGGTCCCGGTGTAGTCGGGACGTGGCCTCCCGGATATCCGCCTGGAGCTTCTTGAGGCCTTCCAGGGCGGCCAGCTTATTGTCGGGAAGCGAGCCGAGGCTCTTGTACCGGAGGATGGCGCGACGCACCTCGTCTTCGGCGTCGCCGAGCATGGCGGTCAATGCGGCGACCGTCTGCTCCGTGTACAGGTTTCTCGCCCGGACGCTTTGTTCCGTGGCCCGTCGTATGGCCTCGGCCTGGGAGACCGGTTTCTTGGCCGCGAGCGCACCGATCATTCCCCGCACTCCCGGCAGGCCGTGGTCTTCCGGGACACCGCGCCTTTCTGCTCGGATGAGGTTTCCGAAGGAACGGTCTTGGCGTCGAAAAAACGGCACGCCGGGGAGTCGAAGGTGGTTTCGTTTTGCTGGACTCGGCAATGGTTCTGCTCGTCATCGAAATGCGCGCAGTCGTCGCAGACAGCGTCTCCAATGTCGCCCCGGGTGAAGGGTCCGCCCCAGGACGCCTCCGCCCGGCTTCCGACGGGGTTCTTCGCCGGGTCGAGACCGAGTATTTCCTGGGCGGTTTCGACACCCATGATCCCGGCCATGACCATATCCGCGATGGGCTTGATCTGCTTTTCATCCAGCAGGTCCACAGAACGCTTTTCGGTTTCGCGGTTGGCCGATTCGATGTCGGGATCAAGGTCCATCTTGAGCTGGAGACTGGATCGGCTGATGAGCTTGCGGTCGTACAGCTCGATGAGCAGGCGTTTGAAATCGACGGCGTCGGTGGGATCGAGGTCGTTGAACAGGAACTGGATGGTCTTGTCGCTCCAGCCGTTCAGTTCGAGCCAGTCGTTGAAGAGCCAATCCAGGATGGCACGGGCCGCCTGCTTTATTTCCCGAATCATCACCAGCATCTTCTGGAGGCTGACCGAAGCGGTGGCGAAATTCGGGCCGTCGCCGGTGACCAGGGAACGGGAGAGACCCAGCGCCACCACGATGTCCTCTTTCACCTCCTTGACCTTGTCCTCGACGTTGAGGACCTGGCCGTCGGTGCCGTGCGTCTCGACCGTGACGTAGAACGGAACGACGAGACCGCTCTTGAGGTCCATCTTGTTGACCATGTCGCGGACCTGCTCCAGCATCTTCTGGTCGGGCATGACCATCTTCTGGCCGAAAGCGCCGCCGACTTTGAGCAGTCGGAACGGGGTCGTCCACCGCTTGGCGATGGCCTGTTCGGCCCGGCGATAGTCGCGCAGCAGCTCGATGGATTGGAACGCCGGGAGCGCCATCGAGTTGCCGCGAGGCGAAAACGAAGGCGCATCCCACTTGAGATGGAGCACCTGGTCGACGGGCAGGTCCAGCCCTTCCCCCACACCGGGGTTGTCGTCAGGGAACTGGCGTACCTCGATGAGACGCCCTTGGGCGTACTTGACCTTGATCGAAACCGGGTTGACGCAGACCAATTCTTCCAGGTCTTTGCCGTCTTTGGTGTAGCGTTTGAATCCGACCGCGTCGCCTTTGACCAGAAGCTGGAGAATCATATCCTTGACGAAGGCGGAAACGCCGAGTCGGTCGGACAGATCTGCGGCTTCCCATTTCACCTTCTCGTCATCGCCGGCGATCTTGATCTCGTCACCCACGGCGAAGGTGCGCCACGAGTTTATGCAGTTCTTCACCAACGGCTCTTCGAGGTAATATTCCCAGGCCTTGGAAGCCCGTTCCTCCCAGGTTGCCGGGACGGCCTCGGAGGCGTTGACCTTGCTGAACACGGATGAGTCGAGTGCCGCGGCCGCCGCCATGGGAACAACCACAAATCCGTCCGTTTGCAGCGCCGGGTTTTCATCAAGTGCAGCTGTGGTCGAATGGCCGGTTTGTGGGTCAGTTCGATCTTCCACCGGGGTCCTCTCGGTTTCTTGCCGTTGTGGGCGCGACATTCGCGCCGTGTGGCGGGGAAAGCCCGCTCTGCGGGTTATCTACCGGAGGCGAAGGAAGAACGTCGGTGGGCGGGTTTCTCCGCGTGTGACAAACAGGCGGGAAAGTAGCAAATATCCCGTGCTTATCTCGCCGACTTGTCAAAACAATCGGGCAGCCACTTGAAAGCGACACGAGAAACCCAGGGCGATGCATGGGTTACTCGTCTTTAGGTCAAGTTGCTTTTGAAGGATTGCGTCTGCGTATAACCGTTCAGATAAACACCGGCTCCGTGACCAGGGGCGACAGGGAGACGGTCTCCTCGCCCACGAGGTCGAGGTTGGCCTGTTCCCGAGCCAGCATTGCGCAGCGGACGGCGTCGATGATGTGGTCGTTGCCCTTCGAGTAGACCACCCGGCCGTCGTGCAGCGTGTAGGTGTGCGTGGTGAATTGATCTTCGATTTCGAGATCGTTGACAGGGAACACGACCTGCCGGCGCTGCAAGGCACCCGAGATGAGGCTGGTCATATACTCCTTGGTCCGCTTCCTGATCTCCCGGCCATCACGGACCGCCAGGGTGGTCATCCCCCCGAAATCGTATCCCCGGAGACGCCCCTCCAGAGCCAGGTCTTTGTACTTGTCCAGGGTCAGCAGTTCCTGCACCACAGCCAGCCCGTTGCCGCCGTTGTCCACGCCGATTCCTGCGGCGGTGTAATACCGGTCCAGAAGCGCGATGGTCTGGGCGATATGGGGGTAGGCCACGTGCTCCATCCGGACGCGGAGGATCATCTTCACGATTCGGCGTTCAGGCAGTTCAATCTCCTGGAACACGACGATCTCCGTCGGGTCGTTGGTATACCCCAGATCTCCGCCGATCCAGAACACGCCGGTCCGTGGCATCAGGTTGAGCAGCATCTCCAGGCGGTCATGGGATTCCTCCTCGGTGGCGCAGCCCCGCAATTCGTCTCCGGTGACAAAGGTTTTCTGGTACTCAACCACATCCTGGCGGCAAAGATTGAGATGCTCGACATTGAACGCGCCGTAGGAGGGCTTGCCGTGTTCGCCGGCCACCTCGTGCTGCCACCCGGCGCTGTCCCGGCCGCCGTAGAACTCCAACAGCTCCGCTTCACGTTCCTTGCTCCAGATCGGGTTCAGCCAGGAAGGCCAGCGGAACACCTGAAACTGGCTCGACCCGGTGAGCCGGTAATAGGTCGTGTCCCGGAGACCGTTGGGCGTCGAATAGATGCGCAGCTTCCCGCCGGACTTCAAACACTGTCGCAGCGCCTTCCAAGCCCGCTCTGTGAGCCACGCGCCTTCGTCCACCCATACACGGTCCACGTGAAGGGATCGAAAGGAATCGCCGTAGGCACCCGCAGGCCGGAAGTAGAGAATCGCGCCATTGGTGAATTCGAGACGGAAGTATGGTTTGCGGTGAATCTTGGGTTTGCCGTACTTGGTGAGGGCGATGCTGCTCATGAGGTCCGGGTTGTTGTCCAACTGGAACTCGATTTCCTCGATCAAAGTGTCGAGGTGCCCCTGGTGCGGCGCACCGATGAGCCCCTGAGCGCCTCGATTGGTAAAGGCGAAATGCAGGGCATCGGTGCTGATGCAAACGCTTTTGCCGACATCGCGTCCGTCCAAATGGATGATGTTCTTTTCGAGGCATAGCAGGTCCTCGACCTGGTGCCGCCAATAGGTTCTTTGTCCGCCGTCCCGGTTGCGAAGATAGGCTTGTCCCCAGAGGACAGGGTCCGCCAGGGTCCTTGCCAGCTTGCGTTCTCGGGCGGACATCCGGGGCATCAGGGGAGCCTCGACCTCAAGGCCGACCCGAGGACCGTACCGATCAGTTCGGCCAACACATGCTGCACGGCGAGCATCCCTTCGCGGTCTCGGATCACGCCTTCGATGTCCGCTACGGCCTGGTCCAGCTCGTCCCATTCGCGATAGGTTTGGCGGATGGTTTCGACTCGGGCCAGGGCCTCGTCGATCTTCCCGGCGGCCAGTTCCGCGCCGATTTCCACCAACTGTTGACCGGCCTCGCGGACCGCCTCGCTGTTTCGTTCCAGGATTTCTTTCATCGTTCGGTTTCCTCCCGTGCTTCTTCCTTCCCCGAAGCCCAGCGGTCCAGAGCGTCCACCGCATCGGTCAGACGCTCGCCCATGCCGATCAGACGTTCCTTGTCCGGATGCTCGGAATCCGCCAGGGCCTTGTTGGCCTCGGTCACATACTCGGGCATGTGGCGGTTCATGGTGTGGATGGCATCCTGAATGCGCTGAGGCGGTCGGGTCGCGGCGCACCCCATCAGGGAGACAGCCAGGGACGCCGCCAAGAGCGCCTGCAGAATCGTTTCAACCTGTTTTCTCATGTTGTTCCTCCCGGCCCGCGGCGGGCCTGATATTTCTCGTTGAATGTGCATCGAACGCCTTGACTTCCGGCGCACACGAAGCCTGTATGTGAATGTGCGTAACCGGTTGAAATCCAACAACTTGAGCCAACCGAAAGGAGGTCGAGCCATGACCGAAACACTGCATCAGGCCACACAGGCCTACCTGGAGCACCTGCGCAGCCAGGGCAAGAAAGAGCGGACGCTCTACACCTATGGAAAGGACTTCGAACAGATCGAGGTCTTCTTCGGATCGGAGCGCAAGCTGTCCGCCATCCTCACCCCGCACGTGGGCAAATTCTTCAAATCCGATGCGCTCCTCAAACTCCCGAGCGGTCGGGAACGCTCCCAGCCCACGGTCGAAAAAACCAAACGGGTGCTGCGCATGTTCCTTATCTGGGCCAGGGAGACCGGCCGTATCGACAAACTGCCCCTGCCCAAGGACACCCCCATGGGCCGGAGCGTGAAGAAAGGAGACCAGAACAATGACGAACACAGCAGCGGGAAGGCTTCGGCTGTTAAGCAGTCCTGATTCCACGTCGGGACCGGTCACGGAGCGGAATCTCAGCCTTTCCCAAGCATCGGAAGCCTTCGGCAGAAGACTCGCCGCCGAAGGGCGCTCGCCGAACACAATCAGCGCATACCTTCGAGACCTGCGCTGCATGACGGCGGTGCTGCAGCAGCGGCAGCCGGACCTCACCGTCGACCGTGTAACCACAGCCATGATCGATGAGATGCTGACTTCGCCGGAGGTGACCGTCTCGGCCAGGGGAGGCATCCGGTCGCCGGCCTCCATGCACCGATTCAAGGCGGCCGTCCGGTCGTTTTTCGCCTGGGCCGAAGAAACAGGGCAGGTTCGGGAAAACCCGACCGGGTCATTGAAGCTTCGGCGGCTTCCACGTAACCCCCCGAGTTTTTTGACGGAAGCAGAAAAACGGAGGTTGCTCAAAGAGCTTCGCGGCAGGTCCTCTACTTTGGCGGCGCGGGACCGGGTCATCATCGAGTTGTTCCTCGGCACCGGTATCCGGCTGCAGGAACTGGTCGATCTGGACATCGAGGATGTGGACCTCGATGCCAAGCATCTCCGTGTCCGCGCCAAGGGTGATGTGCCGCAGGTGAAATTTCTAAAGTCCACCCTTCGCTCCCTCCTGCGCAGATACCTCAAAGAGCGCTGTCGTCTCGGCGACGAGGAATGCCGGGCGCTTTTCCTCTCCAACCGCGGGACCCGCCTCTGCGAGCGCCAGGTGGCCAGAAGGCTCAACCAATGGCTCCGGGTGGCGGGGATCGAAAAGAAGCTCAGCCCGCATGCGCTGCGCCACACTTTCGCCACCCACCTCTACAGCCGCACCGGGGATATCCTGGTGGTCCAGCGCGCCCTGGGCCACAGGGACCTTTCGACCACGCAGGTCTATACCCATCTGGTCGACGGAGCTCTCGAGGACGCTATCGAGCGGCTCTAAGGCGGAACCTTCCATGGGGAAAACGCGGTCCGCACGGACCGCTTTTCCATTCCCGCCTCCGGACAGGCACTCACAGAGGCAGGAGACAGTCGGCCCACAGTACCGTCCCCGAACACAATCGGACGGAATGAACCGGGAAGCATTGAAGCCTTCATAGGCAGGGAGGAAGCATTGATTGATAAAACCTTCCGCCGACCGCGGGTTGAAGAATGTCAGAGAACACGTCTTATCTGACATTCCGGCAAACTGAAACGCCGTAACCCCGCGTCCCTGGCGGTCTCTTTTCCGAGTGGCTCCGGTGTTATCCGACATCATTTCTGCGTTTTCCTTCTCTTAGCGGACTTCCCGGCCGGTTTCTTCTGCGACTCGGCCAGTTTTTCCAGTAAGGCGGTGGCCCACTCGGCGGGTGTCGTCTCCGGGCCCTGCGCAGCATCTCCCTCACGGGCTATCTTCGTCGCCTTGAGGTCCTTGAGATGGCAGCGGATCATCCGGTCGAGACGCTCGGCGGCGTCCCAGTCGCCGGACTCCTGGGCCCTGCCCAACTTGAGGAAATAGACCGCCACCAGCTCGACCTGCATGAAGTCGGAGCTCTTGTTGAACACGAAGTCCTGGTACAGCTGCCCGATGATGTTTTCGAAGAGGGGGCGCTCCTCCGGGGACAGGAACCGGTCGGCATAGATGCCGTGAACCAGGCTGTTTTGGTTGCCGGGAGCCGCACCTTTGCCGGTTCGGGACTTGGCGGCCTTGCGGACCTCCTGCTCGGACGCGGCGTTGCGGTGCCAGCGGTCGAGTTGTCCGGCATCGTGTTTGCCTATGTTGGATTTTGCCTTGTCGTCAGCCATGATCTCCGCCGTTCGGTTTCGGCACTCCGGGGTTCGGGGCGGGAGACGGATTTCGCCCCCATCCGGGGAAACCCCTCCATTACCTACCGGCGGACGTCCTGATGCGTCGGGGATGATGCGGTGCGGTTCTCGGCCACGATCTGGCGCACGCGGCGCGGTGTAATGCCGGACAGCCGTGCGATCTCACGTGTGGAAATGCCCTGGTTTTTCAGCGCGAGGACGAGTCTGCGGCGTTCCCGGTAGAAGCAGGTGTCGCCCGGCACCCATAGGAGGCCGGTGAACTGTTCCTGAACCGCACGAAGCAATTCCGGCGGCAGGACGTCCTTGGCGTTCGCATATCTGCGTTTCAGTTTTCGCTCTTCGTTTTCTTGAGCCATGGTTGATCCACGTCAGGGTTGTGAAAGCGCAGGCGGTTTTCACGCGGAGGCGGTCCGATGATCTCGATGTTCCGGCGGGTGACCTCCCCGATGCGCTCCTTTTCATCGACGAAACAGACGAGTCCGTAATCTTGCCCGCAGGGAAAGCGGAACCGTCCCCGGTTTTGATAGAGCCTGGCTTCGCTCCAGCCGAGGGACAGCGCCTGGTCGCGGATGGCGTCCACCTGGGCTACAGCCGAGGGCGGAACCCTCTGTGTGAATCGCCAGTCGCCGTCCTTGGGAAAGAGATATTGAGGAACCGATGGAGGAGGCTTGTCCGATACGGTTCTTTCAGAGAGATGCCGGGTATCTTGTCCGTATGTGCCGAGTTCCGGCGGTGAATAGGTTCTCGGGTTCAGGGCCCGGACAGCCGATCGGAGTGGTTCCTCTCCGAAGCATTCCATGGCCCAGGCGTGAATACCGTTGAACCGGCAGCGAAGCGTTTCGAAGGCCTGGGATGGAAGACGACCCGATCCCATGGCCTTTTTGGCCGCGTCCATTTTGTGGCGGAGCCAGGCGTAGTAATCGGGATCGAGCCGACGGAAGCAGGTGCCGTCGATACCGACGTCCCGCGCAAAATGATGAGGCTTGTCCGTTTCCCATGATTCCAGGTTGGTTGCCGCGTAGAGTGCGGTTCTCTGGGTGATGGCGTATCCAGCGGGCACATCGTCCCTTGCGGATTCATGCAGTGTCTCTTGTTCGGAGACAGCAGCGGGCGCTTGATCGTCAGACTGATTCTGTATCCTGGCCCCGGCGGTCTGCTCCGTCATTATTCTCAGAAGGCTCACGTCCGGCACTCCTGTCAGTAAGGTTTCCTCGGGGGATACCTACCGGAGCGAACCGGATATCGCCGGAAGGATGAAAGGGGAAAGGTCTCGTTTGCTTTCAAGGAGCTTTCACCGGACCTTTCGCGCGGCCGCATCAGGCTGATTTGATTGATGATTTGATATAGATTGGTGAAAGGGTGAAAGGTGTTTGAGAGTGTTCGTCCTTAGTGGCCTCGGCGTCTGCAATGGCCCGGAACGTCGACCGGAGATGCACAGATTATTTTTCATGTAGTAAGGGGTGGACATCCCGAAAACCCCTTCACCCTTTCACCGACACGACGTAACATACTGATAATGCGTTAGATAAGACAGGTGAAAGCTGTGCCGCGATAGGTGCGGGTGAAAGCCTGCCAAGGGTGCCCTGCTCGGGACAAACCGTGAATGTCTTGCGGTCGGAGGGAAGGCGACGATGGTATTCAGTTCGTAATACAGCGGATGTCGTAGGTGCGAATACGGGAGCGGTGCTGGTGAATCGCTATCTCGAAGCCGACTTCCCGGATCGTCTCCAGGTCGTTCGAGAACCTCTGTGCGAATTGCTGAACCGAATTCATGTGGAATGAAAGCCCGAAATCCTTGGCCAGCCGCTTCAAGGCGATGAAAAGGTCGCGCGCCAGGGCACCCTCGATGGTTTCCTCATCCAGGAAGTCGAGCTGATAACGTTCGAGGAACGCCGCTTTGTTCGTCTTGGTCACGTTGAGAGCCGTGCTTTCCCGGTCGGCTTCCAGGGCATGTCGATACGCCTTGAAGAGCGCGGCCAGGACCGTGGCGATGGGATTCGACTCCCGCGCCGTTTCCATGCTGACGCTGTTCAGCGATGCGATCCTTTCCAAGAACTCGGAGTGGAGATCTTCAAGGGCTTGGTCGATCACTTCCGACGGTTCGCCGGCGAGCATCATCAGGTACATGAGGCTCAGATAGTCGTTGCAGCGCCGCTTGCCGTGATTGCCCAGGGTCTTGTGGAGCAGGCGCATCACCTTTTCCTGAGCTCCGTCCCGCAGCATGGCCAAGACCTGGCAGGTGCGTTTCATCAGGGCGGAAAGGATGAGGTCGCGGTGTTCCCGGATGGATGCCAGGATTTTAGCCTCGAGAAAACAGTCGCTGGCCTGCTCGTCCATATCGAAACGAATGATGAATGAACGGGACAAGATCTCCGCCAGCTCGCCGCCAAGCGGTTCGATGCCGGTGGTGTTGAGCAGACACTTGGTCCGCTCGATCACCGTCTCGGTGTCGGTGCCGCTCTTGCGTTTTTCCTTGGCGATGCCGGTGATGCTGGTCAGGATGAAGGTGGTCAGGTCCTCGGTCATCTGTTTGACCTCGATGTTATCGAGGACGATGAGCGGATTCTGCGACCCGTCGGTGTAGTTGGCCGCGTCGGTGCTCTTCTTCTGCTGGGGCTCGCCGTAGAGCAGCGCCGAGATCAGCTTGCTCGCGGTGGTCTTGCCCGATCCCGCCGGTCCCTCGAACCGGGTCATCGGTCTGGTGCCGGCGAAATCGATCAGAAGAAAGCATGACAGCCACGAGAGGATCAATGACCTTTCGCCCGGGGCGCAGGTCATGTTGTCCAGGACCAGCTCCACCAGGAGGCGATCCGCCTCGTCGGGGTCGGCGTCCAGCAAAAAGCGGATCGGAGCCATCTTCCGCGAACCGTCCAGGATGACGCCGTCCTCGTTGCCGCCATTCTTGAGCACCTCGATGTCATCCGGTGTGATCCGGACGATCTCATGATCGTCGTTGTTGAGATTGAAATAGATGGTGTTGCGGGCCACGTCGGTGTGGAGCCAAGAGAAGTGATCCCTTACCTGGCCGCGCTCGACCGCGAGATTGGCCAGCACTTCATAGAAGGTGCGGCCACCCCCGGTTGTCTGTACGAGATTCGTGTGCTTGTAGATGGTCGAGAAATAGAGCCTCTTGCGGCCGCGGTCCGGCGTGTCCATCCAGAAGATGGCGTCTTCGAAAAACATGAACGGCTCTCCCTGCGGCGTGCGGAAGAACCGTGCGCCGTTGGCGGCGAACCATTCGAATGCGGCTTCGGCCATGCGGGCGAAGTCCGGTGAACCGTTCTCTTCCTCCGTTTCGATCATCACCTGCTCGATCCTGGCCCGGCAGGAACCGGGAGGTGCGCCGGTGCGGTGTTTTTCGCGCTTCTTCTCTTGACCGGCCTGTGACCGTCTCTCCTTCTGCACGGCGCGCACCTGGTCCCGCAGCGTGGACAAGGAGAGATTCGATTTTCCGAACCGCTCCTGGACCAGCTTCAGATGTCGGTTCTGCTCCAGGGGAGACAGCCAGGCTATCTCGCGCAGGATCGGCTCGAGCTTCCGGTTGCGTTCATCTTCGGGGATATCGGTCGGCAGCTTGGAGATACCGTATTCAAGCGGCGCGCAGGCTTCGCCCAGAAGCCCCTCGAAATCCTCCGCCGTATGTCCCGAGGCGAAGTAGTCATTGACATCGATCTTGGCCGCGGCGAGGAGGCGTTCCGCGTCCTTGACATCTTCCTTGGGGCGTCCTTCGAGCCGCTTGGCGAGCTCACGTCGCCCGACCGCTGCATCGAGATCGAACCGCTCCCGCAGTTCACGTCGCGCCTCTTCTTGCCGGTCCTCGAGCGGCAGGACGACGAGCTTCGTCTGAATTTTGTGCCCGGCCAAGACACTCGCGGTCTTGAGGGCACCGTCGAGCCCCGCCTGCGAAACCTCATTGTCCTGACAGACATACACCGTCTTGACGCCGCGGAGCTTGGGCATGAGACGGTCCCAATCGGAGCTCCTGATTCTGACCGTCACCGGAGAGACCGCAGGAAAACCGTGTTCCATCAGCGAGATGCAATCGGTGACGCCCTCGGTGATGATCACCCTTTCAGGACCTGCCAGCAGGCAGTCTTCGTTGTAGAGGTGACTGTTGTTGATACAGGGGGCGATGTGTTTGTTCGAGCTGTCGTCATGGACGGGCAGCTTTTTGTATTTACCCTGTTCCCAAGGTTTGTCCGGTGTCCAGGGCGTCTTGCGCCCGATCATGAAAACGACGCGTCCATGGCTCCAGTATGGAAAGACGATCCGACCTTCGAAGAAGGGGAAAAGACCGTCCTGACTCGTCGGCCGGAATGCCCCCGCCGCGGCGAGTTCACGCGGCCTGAAGGCCTTGTCGCCGTTGGTCAGCGCCGAGATAACGCCGGGATGTTCCCCGCCTGAGCCGTCCTTTGTCGGTTCGTTGGCGGCGTACCCGATGGTGAGTGAATCGATGGTTTCATCCGATAGTCGATAATTCGACCGCAGCCAGTCCAACACTTCCGGCGAGTCTTTGAGCCGTTGATGATAGTACGACGCCAGCGCGGTCAACGCTTCTTGGGCACGGAGTTCAAGCACCCGTGCCGCTTCCGCCTCCTGCATCCGTTCTGGTGACAGCCCGTACTTGGCGAGCGGGGGCAGGTTCGCTTTCGCGGCCAGGAAGTCACGGGCCCGTTGGTGGCTTTCCGGCATGGGACCGGACCGACCGGTTGTCACCTCACCGGATTGAATGAATTCGACGAGCTGAAGAACATCGCCGCCCAACCCGCAGCCGAAGCAGTACCAGCCCTGCTTGTCGAGCATGATGTGGAGCGACCGGTGCGATTGACTCTCGTGCCTGGGGCAATCGCATTGGAGAAGACGGGCAGACTCATGTTGAATGTGGGAGCCGAGCAGTTCATGGGCGACAGAACCGATATCCAGATCGGTTATCAGCCGGTAGTATTCCTTGACATTGTCCATCGCCGCATTCGTCATGTCGCGCCTGGCTCCTCCACGGATTCTTTCTATGCCGTCCCGGCGTCGGTCTTTTCGGCCAGGAGGAGGGAAAGAAACGTCTTCCTCTGGTCGACGTGGCGTTTCCTGGCGCAATTGCTGATTCCCCAACGGTCTCCGATGACCACCGCCGTTTCCTTGGCCCGGGTGACCCCCGTGTAGAAGAGATTGCGGTGGTGCATGAACGCATGGGATTTGTGCACGATGACGACGGCGCAGGGGAACTCCGACCCCTGGGTCTTGTGAATGGTCAGAGCGTAAGCGAGCTGAATATCGTAGAGGTTCGGGGAACCGGATTCGATCTCCACCGGCATTCCGTCGAACTCGATAATGAGCGAGCCGTCCCGCGCGACATTGGTGACAACGCCCACAGCGCCGTTCATCACGCCGAGTTCGTAGTTGTTCCGGGTCTGGATGACCTTGTCGCGTGGAAAGAGCTTGGGTTTGCGCCCGGCCGGTATGACCGGAACCTCCACACCCCACAGCTTCTGTTGGATCAGCCGCTGCAGTTCCCGGTTCAGATCGCGCGTGCCCAGCGGCCCTTTATGTGTCGGCGTCAGTACCTGGACATCGTTCACGAGGTCGAAGCCAAGGCGCTCGTGCAAGACGTTCTCGAACATTTCGAGAAGAAACCGTTGCGCATCCCACTGGTCGGTGAACTGGTCGACCAAGTACCACGGCCGTCGACCCGAGGCTTCGGCTTCGCTGGTTTTGTGCACCTCGCCCCGCAGCACGGCGGTGCTGTTCTCCTTGAGAACGCCGGCCTGCCGGACCACCTTGTCCAGAACCACCGTCGGGATGGCCCGCGTCTGGACCAGATCGCGCAGCAGGTTGCCCGGACCTACGGGCGGCAGCTGATTGTGGTCGCCCACCAGCACCACGGCGGTCCGAGCCAGGTCGATGCACCGGAACAGCTGCCAGGCCAGCGGAATGTCCACCATCGAGACTTCGTCGACAACAACCACGTCGGTGTCGAGGGGGTCTTCAGGCCCGCGGGCGAAATCTTTACCGTTAAAACCAAGCAGTCGGTGAATTGTGCTGGCACCGCGGTTCACGACCTCTTCGAGCCGTTTGGCGGCCTTGCCGGTGGGCGCGGTGAGGGTCACATGAAGGTCGAGTTCGTCATAAATATCCGTGATCGCCGAGACGGTGAATGTTTTTCCACTGCCTGCACCGCCGGTGATGAGGATGATGGACTTGGAAATCGCCGCCAGGACGGCAATGCGTTGCCCCTCGTTGAGAGTGGGGACGATCTTGTCCACCAGGCCGGGCAGATCACACCGTTCAGGAATGTGCGGATTGGCGACTCCCCCTCTTCGAAGCGTCCCGGCCAGGTCATCCTCCATCTTGCGGATGTTCGGTCGGGCGACCAGGAATCTGCCGCCGTGAGCGGCACAGGATAGCGCGCCTTCATCAATCAGCGTGCTCAGCGTCTTTTCGATGCGGTCGCGGCTGTCGAGGACATCCATGACCAGAAGCATGTTGGCCTGATCGATCAGCTCTTCATACTCGATCCAGCAATCGCCTTGCTCCAGCGCCGTCGACACGCAATGGGTGATGCCGGCGCGGATGCGGGCCGGATCGTCCTTGTCCGTTCCCATCTTGCGGGCGATCTTGTCGACGCGTTTGAATCCGAACCCGCGCACCTCGCGGACGATGATGTAGGGGTCGGCCTTGAGCAATCCCAGTACGTCATTGCCGAACTTCTTGACCAGAGATGTAACTTGGTAATGGGTCAGCCCGTAAGCGGCCAGCCAGGTGATCGCCTTGTTGGTCTGCCTGGTCTTCCGCCATTCCGTGCGCAATCTTTGGATTGCCTCGACCCGGAGCCCCGCCGCCTGGGCAACGGTCTCCGGCTCCTCGCTGATGGCGCGGTCGAAGTCGCGACCGAAACGCTGGGCGATCAGGCGGGCTTTTGCCGGTCCTATACCTTTTATATCCGGGTGATTGGCCAGGTAGTTGGCCAGACCGTCGGTATCCAGCTCAAGGTCATATTCCATAGTGTCCACCTCGAACTGACGCCCGTACTTGGAGTGTGTAATCCAACGGCCGTGGAGTACGACGTGGTCCTGCTCGCGCGCATAGAATCGGCCGGCGAACTGGATTTCATCGCCGGATTGCGTTTCCAGGCGGCCCGCGGAGAATCGCGGCCCTGCGTAGAAGACGGCGTCGATCCGTCCTCGGACGGTTATGGTGTTGTCTTTGGTTCGTTTTCCCATCGTGTCGGTCCCTTCCGGTGAAATCTGAGCAAATAGCCTTCGACGAAGCGGCAGGCGGCCTGCCGGTCCGAGCAGAAGAAGACCGGAATGTCGAAGTCGACGACGATGGAAAGAACGGTCCCGAGAACGGCGTTGGGATTCGCACCTGAGCGGTAGCGTCCACCGAGGATGTCGCTGAGGTCGGCCTCAACCACGACACAAGCGGCTGCATATCCGGAAAGGCGCTGAAGCTCCCTCTTGAACCGTTTCCGGGAACGGATGACGGTGGAGACGAAGTCCTCGAGGGTCTTGCGCTCCACCGCAACCGAGTCCTCGTGCCCTTCGATGGAATAGTCCCCGGCGGGGAGTGCCCGGCGGATGACCGCCACGGATCGGGGATCGAAGGTGTAGGGCTCCTGCTCCCGCGTGTCGACGACGACGGTGATCCGGTCCTCGTCAGAACGGCGCGAGGGCATCTTTGGCCGCCGTATCGTATTCGTCCCCGCCGTCTTCGAGCACGATGCGCCGGTTGAAATAGACGTTTTCGTTTTCGCCCCGGGTGCGCTTGGTCACCTCGATCTTGACGTTGAGCAGTTTGTCCAGGTTGTCGGGAAGCTCGGAGAGCTTATCGAGATCGAGTCCGCAGGTATGCAGGTCCGTTTTGAGCCACTTAATGTTCTCGCGGGTGGCCATCACGTTGTTGCGCCAGAGGAGCCTTCCTTGGAACCGCGGCGCGATCACTCGAAGCGTCCATTTGAGCATGGGATTGCCCGAAGTCTGCGCCCGGGTCAGTTCCACCCGCTCGACGTTCACCTGGTATTTGCCGTCGGGGATCGGTTCGAATTCCCGATCTTCGACTTCGGCCTGCGCGAAATCATCGTCGAACTGCGCAAGGTCGAGGTCCTCTGAGCCGAAAGACTGGTCGTTGTGTCCGTAATCTTCGTTCTGCATGGTTGTATCCTCCATCTATGGGTTATTTACCGGCGGGAACGGGCTTCTTATCCCGTGTATCCCCCGGTGCCGAGGTCGGCCGCGAGGCACCCGCCTTGGGCGCGGCCGCCGGCTTGTTGAACACTTCAGTGAACTTGGAGAAGTCGAGATCAATGGTTTCGGGCAGGCGTCCCGTCCGGTCACCCGCCTCGTAGTGCGGACTCGGCTTGGTGCGCATGACGCGGCGATAGGAAGTCTTCCCCTCCTCGTCGGTCACCGCCTCGAGGTCGCAGTAGAGGATGAGGTCGACCATGCCCACCACGATTTTGCGGGCTTTGTCCGGCAGGGTCGGAACGATGCGGGTGTATTTTCCGGTGCGGGTCTCGATCTCTTTTTCCACCGAATGGGAGACCAGGAAGAGGCCGTATGGCATAAAGGCCATCTTGGTCAGGACGCGATGGAACTCGTTGTTGATCAGAGCCCAGCCCTTGCCGTAGCCGAGGTCGGACTCGTGCTCGATCTTGAACTTGGTGCAGATGTAGTCGCTGCACATCCGGTAGGCGTTGTCGATGGTGTCGATGATGACGGTCTTGAACGGGTGCTTGCCTTCGGCGATCTCTCCGCATGCGGCGAGCAGTTCGTCCCATGATCGGATGGGAACCTGGTACACATCCAAGGCGTTCAACCCCGGTTCGGTGGCCAGGAACAGTGCCCCGTCGGAATGCGAGCACCAGGTCGATTTGCCGATCTTGCTGCGCCCGTACACGAGCACGGTCAGATCGGCCAGGTTCTGTTTCTGCGGTGTTGTCTTGGTCGGTAGCATGTGTCTTCTCCTTTTCTTGTCCTCAAAAGGCCGGAGCCTCATTCACCGAGGCTTCGTCCCGCAGCTCTTCATGCGGGGGGACTTTGCGGTAAAGGTTGTCGATGACGTTGGGACTGCCGTCGGAACGGCAGAGCGGGAAATACGCGCAGGGTCGCCGATAGTGGAAACAGAAAGCGGTGTTCTGGTAGAAGACGCCGCGCCGTCGGGCGTCGAGGAACGCCTGGGTCAGCTCCCACAGCTCGGCCTGCAGCGTCTCGAAGCGGTCGCGCGAGATGTAGAGCATCTCCCGGTGGAACATGCCCGGCTCGGCGTACTTGGCGGCCAGTCGTTCCTGAAATGCGTCATCACTTTCCGGGAGTTTGCGTTTGGCGCTGGTCTTCCCGGTCTTTGATTTCGCGATCAGTGCCGCACGACGGGCTTGGTACTCGGCTTCGGTCTCGCCCCGGCCTTGTTGAAGGCGCGCTTTGACCAGGATGTTGTAGAGCACCCCTGCTATGCGGATGCCGAGTGTCTGCTCGACGTAACGGGAGTACAGAACGATCTGGAAGTCGGTCCACAACCGCTCCAGATAATCGGCGTCCACCTGAGAGGCTGTCTTGTGTTCGAGCAGGTAATGCTCGTCACCGGTGCGGACGATTCCGTCCACGCGACCGGCCAGCACGAAGCTCCTCGATGATGCCCCCGTGGCCGGGTTGATGATCTTCCCGTCGAAGGTTCTCTCGAGGGATACAACTTCGAACTCCTCGGTCGGATAGCACGACGCATAGCCCTTCATCATGGCGACAGCCAGGTGCCAATCGCGTTTTTGGGCGTCCTCCTGGTTCCGATTCGGGTAGGTCCGGTCGATATGGTCGAGGACCGCTTCCAGATTTCCGGTGCCGTGCCAGACCTCTAGGCATTGATGGATCACCGTCCCAAACGCCAGGTTGTGATCCTGCTCCAGGGGGACCAACTCGTGGATGTACCGCCATTCGCACGCCTTGCGGCAGTTGCGGAACAGGCTCCACATCGAATAGGTGGTGGTCGTATTCGCTCCCATCACGCGGCCCCCGTAGCTTTCAGCACCTGAGAGGCTGGCGGCGCGTCTCCCACCCGTTCGACCTTGAACGCCTCTTCGCCGAACTCGCGGGAAAGGAACCCGGTGAAAATCCTGGCGATGGCGCGGCCGACATCGGTCGCCGCATCCACCACGCAGGAACGCTTTTTCGAGTCCAGACAGAAAGACGCATCGAGTCGTACCAGGGCGCGGCCGTGCAGGCTCTCGGCGGCGAGAACGGCAAGGAGCAAAGACTCCTCGACGTCCCGGAACGGGACCTTGGTATTAAAGTTGTATCTGTAGATTTCACGGTTCATTGTCTTGCCTCCGTTCTTTGCGGTCCGTTTGGAGGGCGCGCCCGGGCCGGATGTCGCTGGGGCTTCTCGAACGCCTTGCCGGCATCCGACCCGGTCAATACCTACCGGAAGCGACCCTGGACCGTCGGGCGGTCACAGGTAGTCCCTCAGTCCGGCGTCCTCGAAGATCGCGCGCAGCTTTTTGATGGATTCGTAGATCGTGCCCCGCGGAATGCCGGTGTCGCGGGAGATCTCGGTGACGGTTTCCGTCTCGAGACGCTGGCACAGGCTGCGCAGCTCGGGTGGGAGCTGCTCCACGGCCTTGTGGACATCGATGGTGAGGGCGCGCAGCTCGTCCGCCGGGCGCGACAGCTTTCCGGTGCGTCGCAGGTATTCCTCTTGATCGATGGTCTCCATCCTTTCGATGGAGCCGCCTTCTTCGTCCTCGAACCGGTCGTTCAGGGAACATCGGCAGAGGCGGTAGTCCCGCATGCCGGCCTTCTGCGATTCGATGATGGTGGCGATCTTGTGCTCGACCACCCGGGCGATGAACGTGTTGCGCTGGGCGCGGTCGGGATTGAATTTGGGCAGTCGGCGAAGCAGGTCGAGCATCAACTCCTGCTCCAGATCGTCGCGGTCCGATTCCGTGAATCCGACCCGTCCGACCAATTGCCTCGCCTTGTACTTGATGAGTTGAACGGCATACTCGTCGATTCCTTCGTAGTGATTGTCGAAACCCATTTGAGCCTCCTCGGGGCCGAGGAGGAGCTCGTGTGGGTGTCGACCTGTGCCGGTACGGCCGCTCTAAACGAACTGAGCGGAGGTGTTGCGAGTACGCCGGTTTCGGCGACACCCACAACGACCTCCGCTCTGCGGCCAGTCAGTTGTCTGGTGTTGGACCGTGCTCTATCTGCCGGGCCGGATTCAGGCCCGGAGCGCGTCCGCGACGGTCATGCGGACGGGCAATCCGTTGTCGATCATGAGTTCCTGGATCGCGAGCGAACGCTCCTGGTCGAAGACCTCGAACAGCTCCGCCACCTTCTTTTTGAGAGCGAAGCCGTCATTGCCACGGGAAGCGTTCGGCCCGTTGTCCTTGCCGAACAGAAACAGCCGCAGCACGGTGGGCGGCGGGTCGAAAACAGGTTCGCCGTTGCGCACCTCAAGGCTTTCGATCCGCCCGTAGTTGATCTCCTGCATCAACTCGATCAGGCGTTTCCTGGCAGGAGTCAGGGCCGCCTTTGTCACTACATCCGTCATACCGGACCTCCTTTTGCGCCTTCGGGCGCATCAACGAAAAACCCCCTGGAAGGCAGGTCCGGCGAAGGGTCCTCCCAGGGGGTGTTACCCGGATCACCCGGGCGTTTCATACTGGGGTGAAGGTCTCGCCGGACCTGTCACCCCTCATTGGCGAAATTTCGATGGATGGAGCCGGAAGCCCCGGTACGCGGAGGCGAAAAGGCGAGAATAGCCTGATATTTCAGGAGGATGCGCAGACCAAGACGCGGAAACTTTTTTTGATTTTTTTTCCGATGGCCCAGCGAAATTTCGCTGGCGAGGACGGATGGCTATTCGTCGGGGGAAATAAGGAAGAGTGCCTGCCAACCTTTTCCGTCATCTGTCAGACGGAAGGGGTCGCCTTCTATGCGAAAGAAGTCACGCAGGTTGGTGGCGAGGATTTCACGACGCTTCTGGTTTTTCCGGTCGGCCTTGTTGCTGCTCCAGTCCAACACGCCGTGTTCGTCGGAAAAGGTGCGGAGCAGTTCCCACTGGACGGTCGGATCACCGTTCTTCTTGTTGGCCATACCCATCTGCGTGTAATTGAACACACCACCGGCCGACTTCACCTTGATCGAAACGGTATGGCCGTCCTTGAATCGTATTGAGACATCGCCCCAGGTGGCATCGGGAGGAGTCGGGAAAAACACCATACCGCCATTGTCTTTGGGAGCCGGGAGGTTGGCCGTTCGGAACGGTGACAGGATGTCCTCCAGGGGGCGTAGGAGGCGAAGTTTGCGATTGCCGGTGAACCCTACGTTCTCCGATAATGGGATGAACGCCGAGCTTCTATTCGCCAGGAGCTGCTCCGTTTGCGCAGTGCAAAGATCGCGTGAAGGAGCCAGAAGGATGAAGGGGATATCGACCCTTCCCGTCAGGGCATCGACGACGCCAGCGAGATCTGCAGGCTCCAGTTGGATTGTCAGGTAAACGGGGAATCGAAATCCGGCGTATGGGGAGTAGACGCCGATACGTGTCGTTCCATGGAGATCGGTTCGGGAATCCGAGTCTTTGATCAGCTTGAAAGTCTCGACTATCGCTCCATCCAAGGCCGCACGGTCCAATTCATAGACCACGATGTCGGACCGCTTCAAAGGAAAGGTCTCGCATCCGCGCCCGCACCTGCAGACCGCAACGATGTCCTCCGGGTCATGCATTACCACATCGTGCTCGCAACCGCAGCCGCGTTGAACCGTGCAGGGGTGTGAAGACGCCAGTTTGCCGTTCGGTCGAAGAAATCCCTTGACGGATTCATACCCGTCTCCGAATTTCGCCCGCCATTCAGCCTCCACGGCGGCCAATCCGGGGACGGCTTCGAGCGCCGGCCATGGATTCTTGGTATTACTCACTCTCATCTTCCTGGTCGGCAATGATGAAGCCGCGTCTGGTGAGCCAATTTTCGACCACGGATGCATCGCTGTCCCTGGTGTACTGCGCGATGTTCGATGGCCGGATCGTGACGGTGCGAGCGGTCTTGGAATCGGTGAATTTCACTTGGAAGCTCGCCCGGATGATCCGCGCCTTTTTGGGCATGGCGCGGCCGCTCCCGGAGTATGCGGCGAAGATATCGTTGGCTTTTCGAATCTCGATTTCCTTTTCCGCACCGCCCCAGAAGTATTGAATCTCTTTGAGCCGGACCCACTCCATGCCGTCGATGTCCGTGCAAACGATGGATGCCTCTCCGTCAGCCCGCAAGGGTTCGAGTGTGTACTTGCCGGTTCCGGGAAAGAAATCCTCGTCGTTGAAAAGATGGCGACCGAACTCCTTGCGGAAGGTATCCTTTTCACCCTTGTTGCAGGCATTCATCCGGAATTCGCCGATGGCGGGTTCATACACCAACACGTCGTATTTTTCGGGACGGTAAAAGACGCTCGATGGTTGGCCGCTGACAAGGCTGCCTTCCCGCCTCATCGGATCGCCATGGCGTACCAGGAACCAGATGGAGTCTTTCTTGGGATAAACGAAGACCTTTGAGCCCCGGTCCCGCTTCTTCTTTTCGTACCAGTCGTCGAGGCTCTTTTCGAGCGCGGCCAATGTTTTCGACGTCGGCCGCTTGAATTTCGGAATCGGGCGTATCTCCGTCTGGAAATACTCGAAGGAGCGGGGCCTGGTGAGATACTGTTCCGCGTGCTTACGCTCCAGGAGGTCCTTGTCCTGAAGATAGACCTGAACGGCCACGTCCGCAGCCGTGGGATCGGGCTTTCCGTCAAGCGAGATGCCGTTGGTCTCCGCCTCCTGGAGAAGAGTGTCCATACACTCGGGCGTGGCCATCTCGTGTACGAAGAAGAGCGCGTCGAGCAATGATTTCGGCGTATCCGCGCCCGGATTCATGAGCACGTTGACAAGCTGATCGTAATCCAGACCGTCGGATGCGGATGGCGGTGGCAGCGTCAACCCTCGGCTGTCGAAATAGGATTTATGGGGCTTCAAGAGCGCCAGTAGGTGCTTACGCGCGATAGCCTTGAGGCCGTCGGCGTGGGCGAATCGCCTGAGGTTGTACGTTGCCATTCGTGTGTTCCTCCTTGTCGTTTATTGCCAGACTGTACCCGGCGTGTGCATTTTCGAGCCGGGTCGTCTGACGGCGACGACCTTGCCAAGGATGCGAAGCCCGTCGTCGGGTCCAACCGGGATCGGTTGGTGCTTTGGATTCTCCGGCCTGAGTTCGATCTTCTCTTCACGGATATAGAGCCGCTTGACCGTGGCTTCGTCTTCGAGAAGGGCGACTACGATGTCTCCGTTCTCCGCCACGGGCTGCTGGCGAACCACCACAAGGTCGCGTTCCCGGATGCTTGCCTTCACCATGCTGTCGCCTTTCACTTCAAGGGCGAAGCACCGGCCTGAACCGGCGATCCTGCTTTCGACCAAGACCTCGCCGATGATGTTTTCCTCGGCCAAGATCGGCTGGCCGGCCGCCACCTGACCGACAATGGGGACGGCCACCAGATCGGGGACATCGTCTTCCGGCTCGCGCACTATGGCGATGCCGCGGGCCTTCTTCGGCTCACGCTTCAAATAGCCCTTGCGCACGAGTTGGTTGACCTGACCGTGCGCACTGGCGTGGGAAATCCCCAGGATATCAGCGAGTTCTTTGATTGTCGGGGGGTATCCCCGCTGGCTTGTATAAAGTCGTATTTCCTGCAATGTCCGCCGTTGTGGGGCGGTTATTTCCTGTATAGGGCGTCGCCCCCTCGGTCTTGATGCCATTTTATTGACCTCTTATCTCAATGGCTGAAATGCCATATTTCTCTGAAAACTCAGGAACCCAGTCATCGTGCTTACCGCTTGCCGAAATCACCTGGAACAACTCCTGCGTGCTCACGCCGATAACTCTTGACCGTATACTCGACGGGAGCATTGAAACCAGGAAGGCGAAGACTCCCCGTTTCCCATCCGGACCATCACAGCTGAATGTAGGATTTCGCTCGTCGTGAAGGAGAACGAAAATCCCTTCCTGATGGAGAGCGAACAACATCTCTCGAAAGAATTGGTAGTAGCTGGATAGGGGGCAGGTCGGGCTTTCAAGCCAGGTCTGATCGAAAACGCCGTACTCCTCAATCAGCTCCCAATACTTGCGACCAATATGATGCAGGTAGCAAAGCGAATGCTGTTTCGACGGATTCCTTCCGTCGCAATCGCCTCGGCTAAAAACGGAACACCCTCCAAACTCACGCTCGACGAATTTGGCTTCAATGAAAAGGGATGGCCCGTGTCCGTTCTCAACAACCAGGTCGATGGATGTCGGTTGGCCGAAATCCTCATTGAAAACTTCTCGGTCCTCCACCTCAAACCGCGCTTTGAGATCGTCACCGTCCCAATCGATATTCTTGGCCGCCATAAGCTTCTGAAACGGCTCGAAGTCTTTTCTGGTTACCAATGGCCCTACGAGATTAAAGAGCATCGCCTGGCTGCTGAGGCCGTGGTGCAAGTATTTGTGGAGGGGGAATCCGATCCTTTGTTTTGCGCGTTCCTCTTTTTCGCGATTGATGAAATCCGCCACTTCTTCGAGGATGATGTTGGACGGCCACCGCTTCCATTGTTTTGCGCGTTCCTCTTTTTCGCGATTGATGAAATCCGCCACTTCTTCGAGGATGATGTTGGACGGCCACCGCTTCCATTCTGCAAGGATGAATGGATATTTCTTCTGTGACTGGTATCCCTTCTTCTGAAAGAACGATGCCGCTCGGTTTCGAAGCTCCAACTCGAATTGATCGTGACGAGGATACGGCCACGAATTGGCTCGTCTGCGACTGCTGCTTTTCAAGTGTCCTACCTTTTCCACATCCGTTGTTTTTCTCCCTATGAACGACAGAAGCCGCAGGGCCCGGTCGAGGCAAACTGCGGCCACATTATAAGGAGTTATTATATGACCTGACGGGCATCAGGTCAATAGAAAAAATGTATGCGGATCAGAAGGTTGTACGATGGAAGAAAGAGAGTGCTGGTGGTTGGATGTCGCAGGAAGGACGGGGCAGGTAGTCTGTTCTAATCTCTCAAGCGTTCACCCGCCAGCTTCGCCCACATCTTGCGCTGGCGGTGCCAATGGGCGACGGCGGTGATGGGCCGGACATCCTTCTCACGGATTGGATCACGGCCTTTGACCGTGCGAGGCAGATACAGGAGCGCTTCCTGAATGTCGGGGGCCAGGTTGAGCAGGTTCATGATCTGCGTGATCCTGGCCCGCGTCACGTAACCGAGTCGTGCCAGATCAGCATAATCACGCACTTCACCGCAGCCCACCAGCCCGTCGTAGCGGATCGCCAGAGCCATCAGGCGCGAAATGCGGGGCACGTTTCCCGGCTCAATGTTTCGGTCGTTGCGTGATTGGGCATTGCCGTTCTTCCGGCTGTTCTTTGGCTGGAATGTGAAGGATACCTCCAACTGACTCAGTCCGGTTCCCGAAGCGTTCGGTGTGGGATGTTTCATGCCGTTCCCTCCACGTCTCTGACGGCGGCCTCACTGCACAGCGCTTTTATCCCTGGCGACCTGAACGTGACGGTCACCTTGCCGTCCCGTCCGTCATAGCCGACGCGCTCGACGAGCAACCGAACGATCCGGGTCTGTTCGCGGGGCGACAGGGATTCCCACACCGGGGCGAAAGCCGTCAGGGCTTTGGCCAGGTCACCTTCATCCACGGCTTCATTCTGGATGGAAATGACCTCTTCACGGATGGCGGTCATCCGTTGATCCAGGGACCCGATCTGGTCCTGAAGGTCGGCCAGTTGATCAATCGCCAGTTTCTGGTCTGAGGCTACGGAAAAGGACTCGCTCATAAGTTTCTGAACCCTGGTGTGCAACCGCTTGAGCACCCGTTCATGGCTTTGCCGTTCCTTTTTCAGTTCCGCCAGCCGTTTTTCGCTTTCCTCTCTGACCTTCGCCGCCGTGGCCGCGATGATCGTCTCGTTGCTTCCAATGCCGCGGATGTGTTCAACCACCGCGTTCTCGATTTCCTGGGCGTTGAGCGACTTGCTCGGGCAGGACGACCACCCCCGCTGCTGGGCGTTGAGACACACGTAATATCGGTATAGCCTGCCGTTTTTGTTGGTGTAGGTATGGATCATGCCGGTGCCGCAGGGTGCACAGTAGAGAATTCCTTTCAGGAGCGCACCGTACTTGTTGCGTACCGCCTTGCCGCCTGTTCGACCGTTTCTCCGGAGCGTATCCTGGACCCGTTGCCAGAGATCGATGTCCACGATCCCGTCGTGTTCACCATCATAGATGGTTCCTTTGAAGGCGACCTTGCCGGTGTAGGTCACGTTGGTCAGAAGCCGAAACAGACTGCCTTTGTTGAACGGCTTACCACCCCGGTCCTTGCCCTTTTGGGTGGTCCATCGCTTGGCGTGCCAGCCCCTCCGTCCGAGTTCCTCAACCACCGGGATCATGGCCTGATGTTCGAGATAGAACTGGTAGATCGCTTTTACCTGGGCGGCTTCCTCTTCGTTTACCACCAGCTTGCCGCCTTGCCGGTCCACGTCGTATCCCAGGACCGGTTGGCCGCCGATCCACTTTCCCTTCCTGCGGGCTGCGGACATCTTGTCCCGTGTGCGCTCCGAGATGATTTCCCGCTCGAACTGGGCGAACGAGAGCAGGATATTCAAGGTGAGCCGCCCCATGGAGCTGGTCGTGTTGAACTGTTGCGTGACCGATACGAAGCTCACGGCATGCTTGTCGAACAGCTCCATCATGCGGGCGAAATCCAGGAGGGAACGGCTGAGCCGATCCACCTTGTAGACCACGACGCAGTCGATCTCCCCGGACTCGATATCGGCGAACAGGCGCTGAAGAGCGGGACGCTCCATATTGCCGCCGGTGAAACCGCCATCGTCGTACCTCGCAGGCAGGCAGGACCAACCCTCGTGTTTCTGGCTCGCGATATAGGCCTCGGCCGATTCCCGCTGGGCATCCAGGCTGTTGAACTCCCGTTCGAGCCCTTCGTCGGTGGACTTCCGCGTGTAGATGGCGCAGCGGGTGGCTCCGTTCTCTTCTGGAACCGGTTGTCGGGCGGATGATAGGGACTGGATACTGGTTCTGTTCATTCGTTCCTCCTTTTCGTTTTTCGGTTCCCGCTCTGCGCGGTCCCGCCGTCGGCCAATCCGAAGAAGAGGAACCCGTTCCATTTGCTGCCCGTTACTTCCTTGGCGATAGCGGACAGGGATTTGTATCGACGTCCCTCGAACTCGAACCCGTTGTCGAGGACCTTGACAACGATGTCGCGGCCCTTGAAATCCCGGGCGAGCAGCGTGCCGGGAAGGGGCAGCCGCGGATCTCGCGAGGGGGGAAGGTGGCTGATCGAGGTCCTTGCCCTCACTTCCGCGAAGCCCGACTTGACCGGGTCGCGGGGAGTGCGGATTCTGAGGTCTGCGTCATCGGCCAGCTCCTCGGCGCGCCGACGGGCCCTTTCAGTAAGGTCGCCTTCGGCCAGGACCTGGATGCGCCAGGCGATGCGTTTGCGCAGGAACTCCTTGTGGTAGGATCGCGTCTCCTCGCCGAACACATCGAGATACTTCTCTCGAAGCTCGCCGACGGTCATCCGGGCGAGCCCCTGGATTTCTTGATATGTGGTTGTTTCCATCCGAAACCTCCTTGGTTCACGTTTCACCCGTCGCGTGCGGTCCTCCCGCAGCGCAATCTCGGGGCGTTAACTCGTGAATGAATGAAGGCTTCGGTGGCCCGAAACATCAAGGCGTTTCTCCGTAAACGCCTCAGATTCTTGGACTTGCGCCACATTCCCCTCCGAATCTTGGGAGTCAGAGGGAAGTCTTCGGCCTTTCCGGTAGCGCATGTAGCCCTGGGCCAGGATTGAGACGACTTCGGCGGTCACCGCCTCAATCGTGTCGGGGATGTTGGTTTCGGCCTGCATCCGGTCCTCCTTCGCGGAAGGCCGCTGGAAGGACCGTTGTGGATGCCGCGGGATGAACGACCTTGGTCAGGAACCGTTGGAGCCCGTCCGATATCGCTCGAGAGCGATTTCGCCGGCACCCACAACGGTCTCCGTTCTCACGGCCGCATCCGCTGTCTGGTGATCAACTTGCCGCCGAACCCCTTGGTTCGGCTTCCGGCTGATACCTACCGGAGGATGGCGTTTGATGTCGGCGCAGGGGCTTTGGGGAACCGGGCTGTTAAATAGCCGGATTCAAAAAGCGGAGAATGGGAGAATCAGGAAAGGACATTTGCGAAAACCGCGGCTGAACCCCCACGGTTGCATCGCAACCCCGGGCGGAGAGCGTCGAAATGGAGAATCGGGAAGGATGTGGCCGGCGGCGTAAGTCGGCGAAGACAGGGCAAAAACGACAAAACCCCGTGGGGATCAACCCACAGGGTCTTGTGTTAAATAAGAACCGCTGATTTCAGCGGATAGAATTTTGGCTCCCTGAGTAGGACTTGAACCTACAACCTAGTGGTTAACAGCCACCCGCTCTGCCGATTGAGCTATCAGGGATCGTGGTCGGGGCAGTCTGGCACCCCTGTTGAAAATTGGTCTTTTATAGAAACCGCGGCGACTTGTCAAGGGCTATTCGTAATTTTGAGGTCGCCGGAAAACTGTTTATTTTCATATGCTTCACACCTTAGCCGTGGCCTTGATCCTCAGGGAAAGCTCGTCCAGCTGGGCCTGGGCGGCTTCCGACGGCGCGCCGGTGAGCAGGCAGGCGGCCTTCTGGGTCTTGGGGAAGGCGATCACGTCGCGGATCGAGCTTTCGCGGCAGAGCAGCATCACCAGGCGGTCGAAACCGAAGGCCAGGCCGCCGTGGGGCGGTGCGCCGGACTGCAGGGCGTCGAGCAGGAAGCCGAACTTGGCGCGGTAGGTCTCGGGCGCCATGCCCAGGATGTTGAACACTTTGGATTGCAGATCCATGTCGTGGATACGGATGCTTCCGCCGCCGATTTCGAAGCCGTTGAGGACCAGGTCGTAGGCGCGCGATCGCACGGAGACGGGATCGGTTTCCAGGAGGCCGTAATCCTCCTCCAGGGGCGCGGTGAACGGATGGTGCAGGGCTTCGTACCGTTTTTCGGTCTCGTCCCACTCGAACATGGGGAAGTGGGTGACCCAGGTGAAGGCGAAGGCATTGGGGTCGATCAGGCCGAGCTTGCGGCCGAGGTGGGCGCGCAGCTGGCCGATGGCCTCGTTGGCCACAGCGGGCTGATCGGCCATGAAGAAGACCAGGTCGCCGGGCTGCATGCCGATGCGCTCGGCCATGCGGGCCTTCTCGTCGTCGGTGAAAAACTTGGCGATGGGCGACTGCCACTCTTTTTCGCGCACTTTGATGTAGGCCAGCCCCTTGGCTTTGTAGACGGCCACGAACTGGGTCAGGTCGTCGATCTCCTTGCGGGTCATGTCCACGCACCCTTTGGCGTTCAGGGCTTTGACGATGCCGCCCTTCTTGACCACGTCGGCGAAGACCTTGAAGCCGGAATCCTTGACGATGTCGGAGATCTCGACCAGTTCCATGCCGAAGCGGGTGTCGGGTTTGTCCAGGCCGTAGCGGGCCATGGCCTCCTGGTAGGTGAGGCGGGGCAGCGGCGTGGGTATGGTGACGCCGAGCACTTCCTGGAAAATGTAGGCGATCAGCCCTTCGGAGATGGCCATGATGTCCTCTTCGCCGATGAACGACATCTCCATATCGATCTGGGTGAACTCGGGCTGGCGGTCGGCGCGCAGGTCCTCGTCGCGGAAGCAGCGCACGATCTGATAGTAGCGTTCGAAACCGGCCACCATGAGAAGCTGCTTGAAGAGCTGGGGCGACTGGGGCAGCGCGTAGAACTGGCCAGGGTTGACGCGGCTGGGCACCAGGTAGTCGCGGGCGCCTTCGGGTGTGCTGCGGGTCAGCACCGGGGTTTCGATGTCGAGAAAGCCGTTACCGTTGAGGTATTGGCGCACGGCGGCGGCGGCCTTGTGGCGCAGGATGATGTTGCGCTGCAGGTGGGGCCGGCGCAGATCCAGGTGGCGCTGGGCCAGGCGGATCGCCTCGGAGACCTCGGCCTCCTCTTCGATGGGAAACGGCGGCGTGGCGGCCGTGTTGAAGATCCGCAGCTCGGTGATCATCACCTCGATGGCGCCGGTCTGCAGGTTGGGATTGACCATGCCTTCGGGACGGTGGTCCACGCGGCCGCGCACGCCGATGACGTACTCGCTGCGCAGGGCGTGGGCCTTGGCGTGGACATCGGTGTTGATTTCGGGATTGAAGACCACCTGGGTGAGGCCTTCGCGGTCGCGCAAATCCACGAATATGACGCCGCCATGGTCCCGGCGGCGCTGAACCCAGCCCATCAACACGACTTCCGATCCCACGTCCTGCGCGCCCAGTTGGTTGCAATGGTGGGTGCGTCTCATATCGCCAAGCAAATCAGCCAATTGCCTTACTCCTTATGTCATCATGGAAATTTATGTGTCGCGCTCACGGCGCCAGGCGCTGCCGCAATGTGTCGACGATGCCGTCGATGGGCAGCTCGGTCTGTTCTTTGGTGGCCATGTCGCGCAGCACGGCCTTGCCGGCGGCCAGTTCGTTCTCGCCCACGATGAGCACATGACCGGCGTCCAGCCGGTTGGCCCGCTTCATCTGGGCTTTGAGGCTCTTGTCGCCGTGCTCCATCTCTACATACAGGCCGGCGCCGCCCAGCCGCAGGGACCAGTCGAAGGCCGCGGCCCGGGCCGCGTCGCCGATGGCGGCGATGAACAGGGCGGGTCTGGCGGTCGTGATCTGGGTCTGCTGGCCGAGGATCTCCACCAGGCGGTCGAACCCGATGGCAAAGCCGATGGCCGGGGTGGCCGGTCCGCCCAGGGCTTGGACCAGGCCGTCGTAACGGCCGCCGCCGGCCACGGCGCTCTGGGCGCCCAGGGCCGTGGTCTGGATCTCGAAGGTGGTGCGGGTGTAGTAATCGAGACCCCGCACCAGCCGCTTGTCCAGGACGAACGGGATGCCGTGGGCGGTGAGGGTGCCCGTGACGGTGTCGAAATGGGCCCGGCAGGCGTCGCAGAGGTAATCGATGATGGCCGGCGCGCCGGCCACGGCCTCGCGGCATCCGGGCACCTTGCAATCCAGCACGCGCAGCGGGTTGTTCGCCTTGCGGCGGCGGCAGTCGCTGCACAGTTGGTCTTCCACGCCGTCGAGCAGGTCGAGCAGGGCCTGCCGGAAACGCGGCCGGCACTCAGGGCAGCCCAGGGAGTTGATGAGCACCTGGGTGTCCTGCACGCCGAGTCGCTCGAACAGGGTGTGCAGCATGTAGATCATCTGGGCGTCGACCAGGGGGCTTTCGATGCCGAAGGCTTCCGCGTCGATCTGGTAAAACTGGCGGTAGCGGCCCTTCTGGGGGCGTTCGCGACGGAACATGGGGCCGATGGTGTAGAACTTGCGCACCGGGTCGTCGGCGTACATTTTGTGTTGGATATAGGCCCGCACGATGGAGGCGGTGGCTTCCGGACGCAGGGTGAGCGGATCGCCGCCGCGGTCGACGAAGGTGTACATCTCCTTTTCGACGATGTCCGTGTCCTCGCCGATGCTGCGGGCGAACAGCTCGGTCTTCTCCATGATGGGGACGCGGATCTCCCCGTAGCCGAAATCACCCAGCAGGGATGCGGCCGTGCGCTCGATGTGCTGCCAGAGCGCCGTCTCGGCCGGCAGGATATCCTTGAATCCGCGAATGAGTTGTATCATGTATATTTAAATCCGACCCCGGCGGACGTGTCGTAACGCCCACCGTTTTTAATCCGGATGCGCCCTGTGCGGCGGCACCCGTTACATAAACTGTTTCTGATAGCCCATCTGGCGTAACAGAGTCAACAACAAAGGAAAATTTGACTTTTGGGGGCCTTTTGGATAGCGTGGCTGCATGGCTTTGGGGCGTCTTTCAAACAAACGATAACATTTTCAAATCAGGCGACGAAACCATCCATGCATCCGTCAGATGGCGACAGTTTTGCCATCGGGCCGCAGTGACCGGTTGGTGTGTTGCCGGGATGAAATCATGATCATAGGATTGGATGTCGGCGGCACCCACACGGATGTGGCTTTGATCAGCCAGAAAGGCGTCGAGAAGGAAGTCAAGGTCCTCACCGACGAAAACCACTTGTTCGAAACCGTGCTCACCGGTCTTGAAAAAGTGACCGAGGGCGTCGATCCCAGAGAGATCCGCAGGGCCGTTCTCAGCACCACCCTGGCGGCCAATCTCATCGTCCAACACAAACTGCCGCCGGTGGGCATGATCGTGGCCGGCGGGCCGGGCATCGACCCCCGGGAGTTCCGCACCAACGAAGACTTCCACGTGGTGCGCGGCGCCATGGACCACCGCGGCCGCGAGATCGAAACGCTGGATGATTTCGAGATCGCCATGGTGGCCCAGAATCTCAAGAAAAAGGGAATTCGCTATGCGGGGGTGGCGACCAAGTTTTCGGTGCACAATCCGGAACACGAAAAGCACATCGCCAGCCTGATCTCCCCGCTGTTCGAGCGGGTCTTCATGGGCCACCAGTTGTCGGGCAGCCTCAACTTTCCCCGGCGCATCGCCACCACCTATTTGAATGCCGCTGTCTACCCGGTCCACAAGGCGTTCTTCGAGGCGGTCAAACAGTCCCTGGTCAAAAAGGGGCTCGATGTGCCGATCCGCATTCTCAAGCCGGACGGCGGCAACATGAGTTTCGATTCGTCGTTCAACGATCCGGCCCTGTCGATCCTCTCCGGCCCTTCGGCCAGCGTCATGGGGGCCCTGGCCTATGCGCCCAGCAGCGGCGCCTCACTGGTCCTGGATATCGGCGGCACGACCACGGACATGGCCCTGCTCATCGACGGAGTTCCCCTGCTGGATCCATTGGGAATCGAAATCAGCCCTTATAAAACCCTGATTCGCGCGCTGCACACCCAATCCATCGGCGTGGGCGGCGACAGCGTGATCCATGAGCAGGACGGGGTGCTGACGGTCGGTCCGGAACGCAAGGGCCGCGCCATGGCGTACGGCGGACCGGTGCCGACCCCCTCGGACGCCTTTTGTGTTCTGGGGCTGGTCAGCGGCGGAGACCGTTCGCGCGCCTTGCAAGGCTTGCAGCCCATCGCGGACCGCCTCAACGTTTCTGTGGAAGAAGCGGCCGTGCAGATTTTCGATCAGGCCTGCCGGCAGATTCTGGACGGCGCGCAGCAGATGATCGACCGCGTCAACAGCAAGCCGGTCTACACGGTTCACGAACTGTGGGAAGGCAGCGAAATCAAACCGCGCCATTTGATGATTCTCGGCGGACCGGCGCCCCAGTTCGCCGAAAAGCTGATGACCCTGTTCGACGGCAGCGTCAGCGTGGTGCCCCATTGGCAGGTGGCCAACGCCGTGGGCTGCGCCCTGGCCCGCACCACCTGCGAGGTGATGCTGTTCGCCGACACGGCCCAGCAGGTGGCCGTGGCGGCCGGCGAAAAGGCCCGGCGGGACATCCCGCGCAGCTTCAGCCTGGAGGACGCGGAGCAGTTGACACTGGAACTGCTGCGTGAAAAGGCGCTGCAGCGCGGCGCCAATCCCGATCATCTTGAAATGGAGGTGATCGAGTCTTACCAGTTCAACATGATCCGGGGGTTTCACACCATCGGCAAGAACATCCGGGTCAGGGCTCAAATCAAGCCGGGCCTCATCGCCGGGTACGACCCGATCGCCGGGAAGTTGCGGCGGGAGGATTTGTAGTAAAGTGTAAAGTTTTAAGTTTAAAGTGTTAAGCGGTTGTTTGCGATCTGATTCTAATGGCTCTATTTTATCCAGACGGCTTTTGCTCCAACGTCTCCAATGCGACATCGAATATCAAAATAGCGCCCATCCATAAACAGGCGGTCTAAAATTATGCTACTCGCCAAGAAGAAAACCGGCCTCGTCTTCTTTCCGGCATTTGACTGGTGCATCGACCCGTCGCATCCGGAGCGGGAAGAACGGCTGCTCTATACCCAGGACCAGGTGTTCGAGGAGGGGTTGCTGGACATCGACGGCATCACCGAATTCAAGCCGGACCTGGTCAACATCAAGGATGTGCAGCGGGTGCACTTCTGCGTGCCGGACCCCTGGACGGTGATGACCGAGTCCCATTTCATCAGCGCCGGGGGGGCCAAGACCATCGGCATGGCGTTGATGGACGGCAAGATCGAGCGCGGATTCGCCCTGGTGCGGCCGCCGGGACACCACGCCAACCGGGTGGTGCACGGCGCCCGGGGGTTCTGCAACGTCAACATCGAAGCCATCATGATCGAGTACCTGCGCCGCGCCTATAGCGTGGACCGGGTGGCCATCGTGGACACCGACTGCCACCACGGCGACGGCACCCAGGACATCTACTGGCACGATCCGGACACCCTGTTCATCTCCCTGCACCAGGACGGCCGCACGCTCTACCCGGGCTCGGGATTTCTCGACGAGATGGGCGGCCCCAACGCCGTGGGGCTGACGGTTAACATTCCCCTGCCGCCGCAGACGTCGGACGAGGGGTTTCTCTACACGATCAGGGAGGTGGTGATGCCCATCCTGGACGATTTCAAGCCCGAGCTGATCATCAACTCGGCCGGTCAGGACAACCACTACTCCGACCCGATCACCAACATGAACTTTTCGGCGCGGGGCTATGCCGAGCTGACCGAAATGCTGCAGGCCGACATCGCCGTGCTCGAGGGCGGCTACGCCATCGAGGGCGCCCTGCCCTATGTCAACACCGGCATCATCCTGGCCATGGCCGGGCTCGATTACCACCACCTGCGCGAACCGGACTACGACCCGGAACGCTACCAGCAGAGCGCGGCCACTACCCGCTGGATCGAACAGACCGGCCTGCGGGTGCTCAAGCAGTGGCGGCAGCGCAAGGCCCTGGCCGAAAAGGTCCGGGTCGGACCGAACATCCACCAGCGGTCCAGGCGCATCTTCTACGACACGGACAACATCTACGAGGTGCAGTCCGAATCGATCCGCGTTTGCGACGAGTGCGCCGGCGCGCTGCGCATCGAATCGTCGTCGGACAAGAATGTCGCCATCCTGGCGGTGCACCTGCCGCGCAAGGCGTGTCCGGCCTGCAGGGCCCAGGCCTACGAGTGGTACGAATCGGCCAACCTGGCCCGCTTCGACCATGTGTTTCTCCAGGACCGGCCCGAAGACAAGTACCTCGAACGCAAGAAAGGCGACGCCTGATCGTCGATGGGCGTAATGGCAACGATTCCCCCATCGGCACGGCTTCGAAACCTGACGCAACGCGCCCGGATCATCGCCGCGTTGCGTGATTATTTCACCGGCCAGGGCTACCTGGAGGTCGATACGCCGGTTCGCATCCCGGCGCCGGCCCCGGAGACGCACATCGACGCCGAACCGGCCGGCGACTGGTACCTGCAGACCTCCCCTGAACTGTGCATGAAGCGCATGCTGGCCGACGGGTTCGCCCGGATCTATCAAATCTGCAAATGCTTTCGCACCGGCGAGCGCGGCCGGCGCCACCTGCCGGAATTGACGATGCTGGAATGGTACACGGCCGGGGAGGACTACACCCACATGATGGCCCAGTGCGAGGCGCTGGTCCCGCATGTGGTGACAGCGATCGGGTCGCCGCTCGAATTGAGCTACCAGGGTCGCACCATCGACCTTCGGCCGCCATGGCCGCGCATGAGCGTGGACGATGCTTTCCAGACCTGGGGCGGCTGTTCCGCGTCGGCAGCGCTCGACAGCGGGCGCTTCGACGAGATCATGGGCCTGGTCATCGAACCGCAACTGGGCTGGCCGCGGCCGGTAATCCTGTATGACTACCCGGCGGCCTGCGGCGCCCTGGCGCGGCTGAAGCCCGGGCGACCGGACCTGGCCGAACGCTTCGAGCTGTATATCGCGGGCATCGAGCTGTGCAACGCCTTCACCGAATTGACCGATCCCGTCGAACAGCGCCAGCGGTTTGCCGCCGAGAGCGAACGGCGCCGGGCCGCGGGAAAGACGGTTTACCCGGCCCCCGAACGGTTCCTGCGCGACCTGGAACGAATGCCCGCGGCCACGGGCAACGCCCTGGGCGTCGACCGCCTGGCGATGCTCCTGACCGACAGCGATCGCATCGACGACGTGGTCGCCTTCGTTCCCGAAACGCTGTAGATCTGTTTCCCCCCTTTTTCGCGAGGTCCAAATGGAAGAACATCGCCACCCCGACATCGTTTCCAGCGCCGTCGCGACCGCCGAGAAGTGGCTGTCGCGCGCCATTGCGCTGACGACCGAAGAAGAGAAAGAGAGCCAGGCGCAACTGGCGCGGCTGCTCGACCATCCCCGGGACAAAGTCGTCCTGATCCAGCTGCTCGACCGCTGTTTTCGAACGCGCGACAAGCGCCGGGTGGCCGACCAGATCGCGGCCATTCTCAAAACCCACGGCGTGCCGCATTTCTTCTCGGCCAAAGAGAAGGTGCTGGCCGAGATGTTTCTGACCCTGGGACGCCACCTGCCCTTCTGGACCGTGCCCAAGATGGTGGAGAAGATACGCCGCGACACGCGGCGCATCATCATCGACGGCGATCCCTCTGCCCTGCGCGCGCATTTGCGGCAGCGGCGCGCGGAAGGGGTGCGCATGAACATCAACCACTTGGGCGAAGCGGTCCTCGGTGAAGCGGAGGCCGCCCGCCGGCTGCAGGCCTATCTGGCGGATCTCGAGCGGCCGGACATCGAGGCGATCTCGGTGAAGATCTCCACCATCTACTCCCAGATCGAACCGCTGGCCATGCGGCACGGCGTGGAGATCCTCTCGGACCGTCTGGCGGCCTTGTACATTGCGGCCCAATCCCACGGCTTCGAACGCAACGATGGCGCCAGCGTGCCCAAGCTGGTCTACCTGGACATGGAGGCGTTCTGGGACCTGGAGATGACCGTGGCGGCATTCACCAAGACCCTGGACCGGGAGGACCTGATCGACTGCAACGCCGGCATTGTACTCCAGGCCTACCTGCCGGATTCCTTTTTCATCCAGCAACGGCTCACCGAATGGGCCCGCCGGCGGGTCGCCGGGGGCAGCAGCCCGATCACCCTGCGCCTCGTCAAGGGAGCCAACATGGAGATGGAACTCCTGGAAGCGGCCCACCGCAACTGGCCCCCGGCGGTCTTCGACACCAAACTCGACACCGACGCCAACTACATACGCATGGTGCGGTTCGGCCTGCAGCCCGAAAATGCGCCGGCCGTGCAGCTGGGCATCGCGTCGCACAACCTGTTCGACCTGGCCTATGCCTGGCACACGGCCCAGGCCAATGGGGTGGCGCCGCAGTGTCATTTCGAGATGCTCGAAGGCATGGCCGATCCGATCTGGCGTGCCTTGCGCGAGGAGGCCTTGGAGGTGCTGCTCTACGCGCCGGTGGCCGACCGGGACGACTTCATCAACGCCCTGGCCTACCTGGTCCGCCGCCTGGACGAAAACACGGCGCCGGACAATTTTCTGCGCCATGCACCCGGCCTGAAGCCCGGCTCCGGCGATTGGCGCCGCCTCGGCGCCCGGTTCGAGGCGGCCTGCGCCCGCCCGGAACCTGTCGGGCCCGTCACCCATCGCGTGCAGGACCGCCGGACGGAAAGCTTTCCCAAAGAGATGGGCACCTGGTTCGAAGGCGAATTCCACAACGAACCGGACACGGATTGGAGCCTGGCCGCCAACCGGGACTGGGCCGAAACCATCCGGGAGCGCTGGATGGCCGGTCCGGACAGCCCGCCTATGGAGATCCCATTGGTGGTCGACGGCCGGGAGATACACGACGACCGCGAGGTGCGTCAGTGCTTCGACCCGTCGCGGCTCCCCCAGCGCATCCCGGTCGCACGGTTCCGCCTGGCGACGATCCAGGATGTCGATGCGGCCGTGGCCGCGGCTTCGGCAGATACCGACGGATGGCGCCGCCTGCCGCTGGACGAGCGGCACTACATCCTTTCGGCCGTGGCCGCCGAACTGCGCAAGGCGCGGGGCGATCTGATCGGCGCGGCCGCCGCCAGTACCGGCAAGCTCTTCACCGAAGCGGATCCGGAGGTGTCAGAAGCCGTCGATTTCGCGGAGTACTATCCCCACTCGGCGCGCGCTTTTGCGGGGATACCCAACTTGAACCTCCGGGGCAAGGGGGTGGGCGCGGTGGTCTCGCCGTGGAATTTTCCCATCGCCATCCCGTGCGGCGGCCTGGTCGCCGCGCTGGCCGCGGGCAACACGGTGGTGTTCAAACCCTCGAGCGAGGCCGTGCCGGTGGCCTGGGTGCTGTGCCAATGCTTCTGGCGAGCGGGGATCTCCCGGAGCGTGCTGCAGTTCGTGCCCTGCTCGGGCGAGTCGGCCGGCGCGCACCTGGCCGGCCATCCGGGCGTCGATTTCGTGATCCTCACCGGCGGCACCGCCACCGGGCTGGCCATGCTCCGCGCCAGGCCCGACCTGCCGCTGCACGCCGAGACCGGCGGCAAGAACGCCACCATCGTCACGGCCATGGCCGACCGGGACCAGTCGATCAAGCATGTCGTCCATTCGGCCTTCAGCAACGGCGGCCAGAAATGTTCGGCCACCTCCCTGCTGATCCTGGAAAAGGAGGTCTACGACGATGAGGATTTCGAACGCAGGCTGGTGGACGCGGCCCGAAGCCGGCCGGTGGGCGCCTGCTGGGACTTTTCCAACCGGATGGGGCCGCTGATCCATCCCCCGGCCGGCCGCCTCGAACGGGCGTTGACGCGCCTGGAACCACTGGAGCGCTGGGCCCTGGAGCCCCGGCAAGACCCGGACAATCCGCACCTCTGGACGCCGGGCATCAAATACGGCGTGCAGCCGGGCAGCGTGACCCACACCACCGAATTCTTCGGCCCGCTGCTGGGGGTGATGTGCGCCGACGACCTGGAACATGCCGTCGAACTGGCCAACAAGACCGGCTACGGCCTCACCGCCGGCCTGGAGAGCCTGGACGAACGCGAGCAGGCTTATTGGAAGGCAACCGTGCGGGCCGGCAATCTTTACATCAACCGGGGGACCACCGGCGCGGTCACCTTGCGCCAGCCGTTCGGCGGCATGGGCAAGTCGGCCCTGGGGCCGGGCATCAAAGCCGGGGGGCCCAACTACGTCCTGCAGTTCATGGCGGTTTCCGAGACCGCGCCGCCGCGCGTCGATGCGATCCGCGAAGCCCACCCCTTGCTGGGCCGGATTCAGGCCTGGCAGGCCGGGCTGCGATGGGGCCGGCTGGCGGAATGGGCCGATGATCTGCAAAAGACCAGCCGCGCCATCAAAAGCTATCTATTTCAATGGGAGCAGGAGTTCGGGGTCGAAAAAGACTATTTCCATCTGCGGGGCCAGGACAACATCCACCGCTACCGGCCCATCGGCGCCATCGTCGTCCGTCTGCACCCCGACGACACCCTGTTCGACACCCTGGCGCGGGTGGCGGCCGCCCGCATCACCGGCAACACCGTGACCGTGAGCGTGCCCGGCGACATGCACAGCCCGGTGATCGAATTCCTCGAAGGTCGGGATTTTCTGGGGCCCGTCCGGTTGGATCGGCAGTCCGACGAACAGCTCGCCGCTTCGCTCTCCCCGGATGTGCGGGTCCGGTATGCCGCACCGGAGCGGGTATCGGCCGACATCCTCGCCGCGGCCGCCCGCGACGGGCACTACATCGCCCGCGCCGCCGTGCTGATGGAAGGGCGTCTGGAATTGCTCCACTACGTGCGGAACCAGTCGGTCTGCGACAACTTTCACCGCTACGGCAACCTGGGGTTCAGGGCCATGGCCGACACTAGCGAGGCCGACTGAAGCGGTCATCCGAGCGCAGCGTCTTCTCAACGCCCTGTTTGCCTTCCAGCCAACCGGTTGCCGTCACCCGGGGCGCATCGAACGAGGGCACGTAGGGCTTGAGATCGATCAATGGGGTGCCGTCCAGCACATCGATATTGCGGACATGCAGGATGTTGGCTTCGCACCGGACGAGGGACACCACGGACAGGCCGACGGGATTGGGCCGGCGCGGCGCGCGGGTGGCGAACAGACCGCGAAGCTGGTCGTCGAGAAAGGGTTTCACGCGCAGATCGAAACCCCGGCTCCGGTGAAACAGGTAGATCAGGATAATGTGGGAAAACCCCTCGATATCCGCCAATCCCTCGGCGTAGGCCTCGTCGATGGTGATGACGCCGGCAGTCTCGGCCGCACCGCCCGGCTGAATGGGCATATCCTCGGCCTTCTGGTAGGGGGTGGAGATGATGCCGATGGGATGAATTTCAATGGCTGCCATAGGTCTCTCTTCTTTTTGGGCCACAGGGCACCGGCTCAGGCGACCGCTCGTGGTCAAGTCTCTTCGTTCGCTTCGCGGCCGGCCGTGAACATCATGAACAGGACCGTGCCGCACGCCATGAGGATTGCGCCGACCAGGAAGGCGTAGCGCAGCTGGAACCAATCCATCAGCAGTCCGGCGCCCACCGAGCCGACAAACATACCGATGCTGTGGGCCATGGTCAAGAGGGAGATGATCGATCCCATGGCAGCGGTCTGCTGGCCTTTGGTGACGGCCATGGCCATGAGGGCCGGCATGGCCGTTCCGCCGCCGATGCCGAAAAGAACGCTCACCACAAACAGGTATTCGTAGCTGTAAGCGTGCTGATAGAGGAGCATGGCCGTGCCCGCCAGCAGCCCGCCTACGACCACCATGGCCGTGCGACTGACTTTGTCGGCCAGCTTGCCCATGGGCAGTTGCACCACGCCGGAGACCAGCACGCCGAGCATCACCAGCACGCCGATCCGGGCACTGCTCAGATGCAGTTCCGTGTCGGCCAGGACCGGCAGAAAGCCCCAGATCACGCCGATGCCGGCCGTGTAGGCGAGGCGGAAGATGAAAAGTCCGGCCACGGTGCGATCGGAGACGATGACGCGCCAGCCCACCGGCGGGCGACGCCGCAGGACCACGGCCTCTTCCCGCCGGGGGGGCAACAGCCACAGGCACAGGACGAAGCCGATCAGCGAAAGCACCCCCATGCAGACAAAGGTGGCCCGCAGGCTCCAGTGGTCGTTGATCAGGCCGCCCACCACCGGCCCCAATCCCAGCCCCAGGAACAGGGACATGTTGAACAGCCCCATCATGAAGCCCTCGCGGCCCGGCGGCGTGATGTCACCTACATAGGCCTGCACCACGGGCATGATCATGGCCGAGGCGATGCCCTGCAGGAAGCGGATAATCACGAGCTGAAGCACGCTGGTGGTCAGCACGAAGGCCGCCGACACCAGCGTGTAGGCCATCAACCCCACGACGATAAAGGGTTTGCGCCCTTTGCGGTCGGAAAGTCTTCCAAAATAGGGCAGGAAAAAGGTGCGCGAAATGGAGAAAGCACCGAAGATCAGCCCGATGTAAATGCCGGCGGCTCCCATGTCGTGGGCGTAGACCGGCAGCAGCGGCACCACGATGCCCACCCCGGTGATGGTGGAAAACAGGGCGAAGAAGAGCGTCGCGAAGACGGATTTATTCATTCGGCGCACCGGGGGGTATCGGATGGCAAATCTTATGAATGGACATGAGGGCCATTTTACTAATCGAGTTTTAAGTTTAAAGTGTAAAGTTTAAAGTGAAGGAATTCTGTCGTTTATATGATGGTGGAATCCACCGTCTATTACTTGAAAATCAGCGTCATTGGTTTAAAGATGTTGCGGGCGAGGATAAACCCCGCCCCTACAACACCCGGCTATGGCAACTGCTGATATTACAAGAAGATCTCTTAGGGGTGGGCCTTATGCCCGCCCGCAGTGGCCAGCTTAAGTTGATGACATTGAGTTTAAAGTTTAAAGTGATGGTGCCCTGTCGATTTTATAATGACAGGATCCCGCCACTTAACACTTTACACTGAACACTTTAAACTTCCTTTTTAATCTTCTCCAACACCGTCTCCACCTGGCTCCTGATCTCTGCCAAGCGCTCCTGCGACAATGCCTCGAAGCGCAATACCAGGGCCGGCTGCGTGTTGGAGGCGCGCACCAGGCCCCATCCGCCGTCGAATAGCACGCGGACGCCGTCGATGTCGATGACCTTCTCGCGCCGGCGGAAGTATTCCGTGACGCGGGCGACCACATCGAACTTGATGTCGTCGGGACAATCCATCCGAATTTCCGGCGTGTTGCAGGTCTTGGGGACATCGGCCAGCAGTTGGGCGATGGTTTTTCTCTCGGCGGCCAGGATCTCCAGCAGGCGGCAGGCCGCATAGGTCGCGTCGTCGAATCCCATGTAACGGTCGGCGAAGAAAAGATGACCGCTCATCTCGCCGGCCAGTTCGGCCTGCACTTCCTTCATCTTCTTCTTGATCATGGAGTGGCCGGTCTTCCACATGATGGCCCGGCCGCCATGTTTTTCGATGTCGTCGTACATGGTCTGGGAGCATTTGACCTCGGAGACGAAGGTGGCGCCCGGCTTGCGGCCGAGGATTTCCCGGCTGAAGAGGATCATGAGCTGATCGCCGTAGACAAGGCTGCCATCGGCATCCACCACGCCGAGGCGGTCGCCGTCGCCGTCGAAGCCTAGTCCCACGTTCAGCCCCTTCTCTTTGACCAGCTTGACCAGCTCGGCCATGTTGGCCGCCACCGTGGGATCGGCCTCGTGGTTGGGGAAGGTGCCGTCCATGTCGGTGTAGAGTTCGTGCACCTCGCAGCCCAAGTTCTCGATGATCGGTACGGCCGTTATGCCGGCGGTCCCGTTGCCTGCGTCCAGCCCCACGCGCAGCGGCCGCCGCAGCTCGATATTGTCCAGCACGTATTCGATGTAGTCGGGCAGGATTTCGTAGGATTCAGTAGTGCCGGCGCCCTCCCGGAACGCCCCCCCTTCGATGATGGCTCGAATCTGCTGGATCTGTTCTCCGAAGACCGAATCCACGCCGCTGCAGATCTTGAAACCGTTGTACTCGGGAGGATTGTGGCTGGCGGTGACCATCACCGCCCCTTGGGTCTCCAGGTGGCGGATGGCGAAGTAGGAGACCGGGGTCGGGCAGACGCCGATGTCCACCACCCGGCAGCCGGCGGCCACCAGGCCCTCGATCATCCGTTCGGCGTATTCGTCCGAGGTCGTTCGGCAATCCCGCCCCACGGCGACAGACCGGTTGCCCTCCTGCTGCAAATAGGTGCCGATGCCCTGGCCGATGCGCATCACATCCTCGGCCGTCATGTCCTTGCCGGCAATGCCGCGGATATCGTATTGACGAAATATTTCAGGATTGATCATCGAAATGGCTCCTTGTTTGAAAGAAGAGTTTAAAGTGTTAAGTTTTAAGTATTAAGTGAAGCAATGCTGTCTATTATAGATGCAGCCATTTAAGGTTCAATTTACCCCAAACACGAACTTGATTCTGGATACTTAAAGCATCCTGGTCAGCGTAAAGGATTTAATGTGTGCTCGGCTTTCACTGGAAAGACGCCAGGCCAATAGGAACAGTATAAATTGACAGTCTCGCAACGGCTTGATTCTTGTCTTTCCAGTCATCCCGGCGAAAGCCGGGATCCAGTATTTTCAATGTGGTCTGGATGCCGGCGTTCGCCGGCATGACGACGGCACGATTTTTTCCTCATTCATCGAAATCGACAAATTTCCCCCACTTTAAACTTTACACTTTACACTTTAAACTTTTTTATCCTTTTACCACCACCAGCGGCCGTAACCGGGCCACCTTCCTGGAAATGCCGGCGCCGTGGACCACGTTGACCACCTCGGAAACGTCTTTGTACGCCTCGGGCATCTCTTCGGCCAGGGTACTGCGGCCGGTCCAGCGCACGAGGATCCCCTGGTCCTCCAATTCCCGGGCGATGGAGCGCCCCTTGGCCTTGCGCATGGCCGCCTTGCGGCTGAGAACCCGGCCGGCGCCGTGGCAGGTGGAGCCGAAGGTTTCTTCCATGGCTTGCTGGGTGCCGACCAGGACGTAGGAGGCGGTGCCCATATCGCCCGGGATCAAAATCGGCTGGCCCACCTCGCGATACGCCTCGCTCACCGCGTGCTGGCCGGGACCGAAGGCGCGGGTGGCCCCCTTGCGATGCACGCAGAGCCACTGCCGCCGGCCGTCGACTAAGTGCTCTTCCTTTTTGGCCATGTTGTGGCACACGTCATAGACCAGGCGCATGTTCAAGGCCCGCGGACCGATGGCCAGGGTCTGCTCGAACACCTCCCGGCAGCGGTGAAGCAGGATCTGGCGGTTGGCCCAGGCGTAGTTGGCGGCGCAGGCCATTGCGCCGAGGTAGCGCCGGCCCTCTTCGGATTGAATGTAGGCGCAGGCCAGTTGGCGATCGGGCAATTCGATGCCCAGGGTCTGCACATGCTTGCTCAGTAGCGCCAGAAAGTCATCGCAAATCTGATATCCCAAGCCCCGCGAACCGGTGTGCAGCAAAACGGTGACCTGCCCCTCGCGCAAACCGAATGCCGCGGCCGTATCGGGCAGGAAAATCTCCTCTACCACGCCGACTTCCACGAAGTGGTTGCCCGATCCGAGGGTGCCGAGCTGCTGCTTGCCCCGTTCCAGGGCGCGTTCGCTGACCTGTTCCGGATCGGCATGGGCCAGGCACCCGCCGTCCTCGGTGTGGGCCAGATCGTCTTCGGTGCCGAAGCCGTTCTGGACCGCCCAGCGGCTGCCCATGCGCAGCACGTTCTTCTCCTCCTTGGCCGACAGCTTGACCGAACCCGTGGACCCCACCCCGGAGGGCACGTGGCGGTAAAGCGCATCCACCAGGTCCCGCTTCCGGTCGCGGATGTCCTCGTAGTCCAGATCCGTGGCCGCCAGGCGCACCCCGCAGTTGATGTCGTAACCGACGCCGCCGGGAGACACGATGCCGCTGTCCCAGTCGAAGGCGGCCACCCCGCCGATGGGAAATCCGTAACCCCAATGGATGTCCGGCATGGCCAGCGAGGCCTTGACGATGCCGGGCAGGGTCGCCACGTTGGCCACCTGGTTGAGGGCCTGCTCCTCGCGCAGCTGGTCGAGCATGGCGGCGCTGGTATAGACGATGCCGGGCACCCTCATCTGCCCAAAGGGTTCGACCCGCCAACGATAGTCGTCGATGCGATGGATTTCCATGGCGCCCTCCTGATTTCAAGACCCGAATTTCACCAGGACATAGCCGTTAGATATCAAAGATCACCCTGGCGCGCCAGCGACCGCCGTGCGGCCCGGTTTCGATCTGGTGGTAGGTGACCGCCTTGATCTCCTGGTCGACGATATGCCGCCGGGGATCGAAATCACCCGCCGTGACCTGCGCGCGAACGGCGGTCTGGGAAAGGGACTCGATCTGAAGGTCGATGAGAATCTTCTGACGCCCGTTCCAGAGATAGAGCAGTTCCCTGAGCCAGTTGACCATGAGGTCGGGCCAGTCCGCTCCGGTGACGACAATCGCTTCCCGGCAGCTTTCGGCGAGCGGCTGGTCCCCGGTCGACACGAGCGATTGGAACAGCGCCCGGGCCGCGTTGGCGAACAGGGCCGCTGCATCGTCACCGTAGATCTCTATTCCCAGGTCGGCGGTATGATCGAAGAGGCGATAATCGCCGGGATCGATTTGAGACATGCAGCGTTCCTCCCGCCCGCACAACCTTAAAGAAGAATTTCTCCGGTGCGCTCGGTGTGATAGCCCCCCAGGGCGTTGACCCGCCGTTTGAACGCCTCGCTGCGGATCACCCGCAACATCGTCTGAATCGGATCGCTGTCGAAATAGGCGCCGGGAATCACCAGATCGTATTGCTCGGTGACCACTGGAATGAAATCGAGGCCCAGGGCCCTGGCCGCGGCGTAGATGCCGAGCCCCACGTCGGCCGCGCCGCTGATCACGGCCGCGGCCACCGCCATGTGGGTAAACTCCTCGTTGGTGTAGCCGGCCACCTGGACGGGGTCGATACCCAAATGCCGGAGCCGGAAGTCGAGCAGGATGCGCGTGCCCGAGCCGCCCTGGCGGTTGATCAGCCGGACGTCCTCGCGCCGCAGATCTTCGAGTCCCCGGATGCCCTTCGGGTTGCCGGCCGGCACCATGAGCCCCTGGTCGCGCATCACCAGGTGCACCAGCCGCACGGTGACATCGGGCAGGTACTTTTTAATGTCGGCCAGGTTGTAGGTGCCGGCGCGCTCGTCGAGCAGATGGGTGCCGGCCACGTGGCAAACGCCCCGCTTGACGGCCATGAGCCCGCCCAGGCTGCCCACGTGGCTCGATGACAGGCTCAGGTCGGCCCCCTGGGCGCGCAGTTCGTCGGCCAGCAGGTCCAAGGTGTTGTCATGGCTGCCCACGACCACTATCGTGCGACCGATGGCCGCCAGGGGCTTTAGCAGTTCGGCGGCGACCGGTTCGCCCTCGGCCACCCCTTCGAGCTGGGAAGGGATGCGGATGATGCCGTCGGCCTCGGTGATGCTGGTGATCTGGCCTGCCCCGCGCGGCAGGGTGGTGGCCACCAGGCGGTCGCCCACCTGTCCGATCTTGACGCGCACGAACTCTTCGAGCCCCAGTTTGGAAGGAATCTTGCGCGTGGGGTAGACATCGACCCGCTCCCGGCGGGCCGGCGGCTGGCCCAGCATCCTGGCCAGCAGCGGTTCCACGAGCTGTTCGAAGGCGATGATGTTCGACACCGGGTATCCGGGCATGCCGAATACGGGGGTGGACTCGACCCGGCCCACGATGGTCGGCTTGCCCGGCATCATGGTGACCCCGTGCACCAGGATCTCTCCGAGGCGCTCGATCACCGCGCGGGCATAATCCTCCGATCCGGCCGACGAACCTCCCACGATCAGGACCGCGTCGGCCCCCTTTTCGAGCGCCGCCTGCACGGCGCCGGCAATGGCATCGAGGTCGTCGGCCAGCAGCTCCAGCCGCTCGCACCGGGCGCCGGCCGCCTCGGCCAGCTTTCCCAACACGTAGGCATTGGATTCGATGGCCTGGCCGGGGAGCAACTGGAACTCGCCCTGGCGCCGCCAATCGACCAGTTCGGAACCGGTCGGCTGGATGACCAGCCAGGGCTTGCGCAGCACCTTGACCTGGAAGTGGCCGGCCGCCAGAAGGGCGCCGACGCAGTAAGGGGTCACCCGGTGCCGACGGGCGAAAAGCATTTCCGTGGCCACGATGTCCTCGCCCATTTTGCGTACGTTCTGCCAGGGAAAGGCCGGCGCCTCGATCACCACCCGGCCCGCCTCGTGTTCCTGGACGTTTTCAATCATGATGACGGCATCGGTGCCCACGGGCATCACATGGCCGGTATTGACGAAGATCGCACTCTCGCCGACGGTCAACGTCTTGGGTTTGGCCGGATGGGCGCCGAAGGTGTCGGTGGCGCGCACGGCGATCCCGTCCATGGCGGCCGCGTGGAAATGGGGAGAGGAGAGCCGCGCGGCCACGGGTTCGGCCAGGACCCGGCCCACGGCTTCGGGTGTCGGCACCATCTCCGCATCGGGTGTCCGGTCGCCGAAAGCCTCCAACACGATGCGCCGCGCCTCTTCCAGGGATTTCATCTTCAAGTAGACATTACGTTTCGGTACCACAACGATTTCCTTTTCAATAGATTACAGGGACGAAAAACGATCATCACCCCAACAGCACCTCGACCTCGGCGCCACGCTCCAACCCTTCGCTGTTCAGGTCCACGGCCATCAGGCCGTCGGCCGCGATCATGGTGCGAATCAGCCCCGAGGCCCCCAGGATCGGCTCGGCCCACAGTTGCCCTCGCTTCTCCGTGAGCCGCACCCGCACATAATCGACCCTGCCCTGGGCCGAGGCCACGTTGCGGGCGAGACGGGCCCGCACCCGCACCGGCGATTCGCCGGTCCCGCCGCCGATATGTATCAGAAAGGGACGCACCAATACCATAAACACGACCATGGCTGATGTCACATGGCCCGGCAGCCCCCAGAAGGCTTTGATGCCGCAGCGGGCCAGGATGGTCGGTTTGCCCGGACTGATCGAGACGCCATGCACCAGGATGCTGCTTTCGGACAGGGCGGACAACACCGCCTCGGTCAGATCGCGAGTGCCCACCGAACTGCCGCCCGATACCAGCACCATGTCGTTTTCGGCCAGGGCCCGGCGACACACGTCGAGCAGGTCCTCGTAGCGGTCCTTGACAATGCCGTAACGCTCCGGCGCGCCGCCGGCCTGGGCGACCAGCGCCGTCAGGGTGTAGGCGTTGACGTCGCGCACCTGGCCGGGGGCCGGCTCGGCGGTCACGGGAACCACTTCGTCGCCGGTGGAGATGATCCCCACCCGGGGCACGTCGAAAACCCGCACCGATACGCGGCCGCAGGCCGCCAGCAGCCCGATTTCCTGGGCCCTGAGGCGCCTGCCGGCGGGCAGCAACACCTCGCCCTTGGCCGCATCCTCGTCCCGGGCCACCATGTATTGCCCCGGTGCCACGCTGCGGTAAACCTCGAGCGTGGTGTCGTCGACGGCTTCGGCATGTTCGATCATCACCACGGCATCGGCGCCTTCGGGCAGCATGCCGCCGGTGGCGATGCGCGATGCCTGTCCTGGGCCGACCCGGTGATCGGGCGTCTGGCCCATGCCCACCGCGCCCACCAGGTTCAGATAGGCGGGGTTGCCCTCGCTGGCGCCATAGGTGGAAGCGGCGCTGACCGCGTACCCGTCCATGGTGGCCCGGTCGAATCCCGGCAGGTCGCGATCGGCCACCAGATCTTCGGACAAAAACCTTCCCAGGGCCTGTTCCAGGGGAATCCGGGCGGCGCCCACGGGCTCGAACCCCGCCTTGAGGGCCAGCACCGCATCGATATCCATCACGTCAAAAAATGCTTTCATTCACCTATTCCAATCCTTGTGGCCCCGATAGAGACGTTCACTCTTCACAACCCGGCGCGAATCGAGGCGGCCGTGGATCCATCACTTGTTTTGGCCGGCTGCAGGCCGGGATTTCATGTCGTTCGCGTTGACCCAGTTCGGCGGTTCGCGCCCCTCGAGACCGGCCAGCAGGTTATCCACCGCCATGGCGGCCATGCGGCGGCGCGTGTTCACGGTAGCGCTGCCCACGTGGGGCAGCAGCACGACGTTCTCCAGATCCGTCAAACCGGGGGTTAGCTCGGGTTCGTTTTCGTACACATCCAGACCGGCGCCGGCGATGCGACCGGACCTGAGCGCGTCGACCAGGGCGGCCTCGTCCACCACCGGCCCGCGCGCCGTATTGATCAGAAAAGCGCTCGGTTTCATGGCCGCCAGCTCGGCCGGGCCGATGAGGTGGCGGGTTTCGTCGGTCAGCGGCACATGCAGCGAGAGGTAGTCGGAATCGGCCAGCAGGGCAGGCCATTCCGCATATGTCGCCTCCAGACGGCCTTCCTGATCGGCCGGCAGGCGGTTGCGGTTGTGATAGATCACCCGCATGCCGAACCCCCTGGCCCGGCGGGCCACGGCCTGGCCGATGCGTCCCATGCCCGCGATGCCGAGGGTGGTGCCCGACACATCGTGCCCCAGGAAATGAAACGGGGCCCAGAACCGAAAGCGGCCTTGCCGGGTGTGGCGGTCCGATTCAACGATGCGGCGGCCGACAGCCAGAAGCAGGGCCATGGCCAGATCGGCCGTGCTGTCGGTGAGCACACCCGGCGTGTTGGTCACCATCACGCCATGCCGGGTCGCCGCCGCCACGTCGATGTTGTTGTAGCCCACCCCGAAGTTGGCCACGATCTTGAGACGTTGCGCCCGGTCAAGCAGGTCCGCATCGATGCGGTCGGTGATCATGCACAGGAGTCCGTCGACCTCGGGCATGGCGGACAGCAGCGCTTCCCGGCCCATAGGACGATCCAGATCATGGATGCGGGTCGCATAATCGGCCCGTATGCGGTCCGTGATATCTTCCGGCAGATTGCCGGTCACCAGAACTTTCAACGCATCTTCCCTTCGTCGTATATGTGATTACTGTTGGACGGCGCCGTCCGATACGGACTTTTTTGGTTTCATCATATGTCATTAGCGGCTTTTCCGCCGCTTTTTTGTAGATGAAATCGGTGACCCCTTCAATGATAAAGATGGCGTGCAGGACAGATCGCCTTCGGCTGGGCCCCGAGCGTCCCGTTTTATTCCGCTGGCCGCTATGGTATGGTGGCCACGGACACTCACTAAAACAGAGACATCTATCCATAAGGAAAACGTCAATGTCCATCACGCAAGAAACGGAAATCGCCTTCCTGCTCGAACTGCATCGTGCCACGGAAGGCAATCCCAATGTCCAGAAATCGATGTTCGACACGGGTGCGGCCATCGGTCTGGCCAAGGAGCAGGCCGGCAAGGTGGCCGAAGAGGTGATCGGGCGGGGTTGGGCCGAGGTCAGAACCCTGTCCGGGGGCATCGGCATCACTGCCGATGGGATCGAGGCGGCCGTTCAGCATGGCGGTTCCCCGGCCGCGACGGCGGATGCCAAAATTGGCACGGCCCCCTTTCTCGACGACCAGGGCCGGCAGACCGTGGAGCAGATCCTCACCGGCATCAAATCCGCCGTCGCCAACATCGAGGCCGACTTCGACCGCATCGAGGAGATGGTGATCGACATCAAGACCATCGACGTGCAGCTGCTCTCTCCCCGACCAAAAACGGCAGTCATCAAGGCCGTGCTGCGCGCTTTGCAGAACACGCTTTCCAAATCGGGAGCAAAGGAGATCGGCGACCGCATCGGAAAAGTGATCGCCTGAAGGACGAAATCTTATGACCAGTGCTTATGCCACGATCATTAAAGACAACCTGGAGCGACTCTTCTCACTCGACCTGGACGAACGGGCCGCGGCCATGGGGGCCCGAAGGGACGGCGACGCCCTGCAGTTCATGGCGTTCGGCGCCGCGTGCCGTCTGAGCCCGGCAGGTATCACCCTGGACGGACAACCGGAAGACGGGCCGCGGGGAATCATCATCTCCCTCTACGGTCTGCATGCGGTCGGCGACGACTGGGTCCTGGAACCCCTGCAGTCGTTCAAGGAGGTCCCCAACAGCGCGCCTTACGTGGGCGCCTTCGCCAACCGCACCGAGCAGGCTCTGGTCCCCCTGGTTCCGCGTCTGTCCGACACGCGCGAAATGATCCGCGCAAGGCTCGACGGCGACGACGCGCCGGCCGCTGTGAGCGGCGACATCGCCTTCGTGGTGCGGCCGTTGCCCAAAATCGCCCTGTGCTACGTCTGCTATATGCCGGACGAAGATTTTCCGGCCGGCGTCACCTGCCTCTACAGCCACAATGCACACCTGTTCCTGCCCACCGACGCCCTGGCCGACGTGGGGGAATATTCGAGCAAGGCGATTTTGGCATTAGCGGGGCAGGTTGGATAGAAATGGAGAGGGCAGACGTGCGGCCTGCCCGTTTTTTTTGAATCAGTGGCTGCAGGAGCGTATGGCCCGTGCAGTGTCACGGGCGGGCCTAAAGCCCGCCCTTACGATATTTGGTTGCGATACAAGCCGTTGCTATAAACCGGCGGTGTAGGGGCGGAGTTATCTCCGCCCGGGTGGAAAGCTGAACACTTTAAGTAGAAGGAGTTGGTTCTAAAGGTTTTTCAACATCTCTTCGGCTTGGGCGGCCACATTTTCGGCGGTGAATCCGAAGTTCTTGAGCACGGTGCCGCCCGGTGCGGATGCACCGAACCCGTTCATGCCGACGACCCTGCCGACGCTGCCCACGTACCGCTCCCAGCCCATGGACACGCCGGCCTCCACGGCCAGACGGGCGGTGACCTGGGGCGGCAGTACTTCCTGCTTATAGGCGTCGCTGTTCTTTTCGAACAATTCCCAGCTGGGCATGTTGACCACCCGGGCGGCGATCTTCTTTTCGGCCAGCAGCTTCTGGGCGGCCAATGCCTGGTGGACTTCGGCGCCGGTGGCGATGAGCAGGATGTCGGGGGTGCCGTCGCAATCCGATAGAACGTACCCACCGCGGGCCAGGCGTCCGCCTGTCTGAGCGCGGTCGAGCACCGGCAACTTCTGGCGGCTCAGGGCCAGGACCACGGGGCTGTTGTTGGTGCGGACGGCCTGGATCCAGGCGTCCACGGTCTCATTGGCATCGCACGGCCGCAGGACCAGAACGTTGGGCATGGCCCGCAGCGAAGCGATCTGTTCCACCGGTTGATGGGTGGGGCCGTCTTCGCCCACGGCCACCGAATCATGGGTCATCACATAGATCACCGGCAGGTTCATCAGGGCGGCCACGCGCAAGGCCGGCCGCAGGTAATCGGCAAAGACCAGGAAAGTGCCGCCGTACGGACGGATGCCGCCGTGCAGGAAAAGACCGGACATGATCGCGCCCATGGCATGCTCGCGCACGCCGAAACGGATGTTGCGTCCCTCGTAGGCGCCTTTCTGGAACACCGGCAGCCCTTCGAGAAAAGTCTTGTTGGATGGCGCCAGGTCCGCAGATCCTCCCATCAGGGTCGCGATGCGTTTGGCCAGGGCATTGAGCGCTTTGCCCGAGGCGGCCCGCGTTGCCACCGAACCGTCCTCCGGCCGGAAGGTCAACAGATCCTCATCCCAACCCCTCGGCAAAAACCCGGCAATGGCATTGACCCACTCGTCGGCCGCCTGGGGGTGTTCGCGCTTGTAGGCGTCATAACGGGTCCGCCATGCGGCCTCTGCCTCCCGACCGCGCTCCACGGCGAGACGGTAGTGATCCAATACGTTTTGCGGTACACAAAAATGCTGGTCCTTGTCGCATCCCAGGAAGCCCTTGGCAAGGCAGACCTCTTCCTCGCCGAGGGGGGCGCCGTGGGCATCGGCCGAATCCTGCTTGTTGGGACTGCCGTAAGCGATGTGGGTTTTCAAAACGATCAGCGAAGGGCGTCCGGTTTCGGCCTTGGCCGCGTTCAAGGCCTGCTCGATGGCCGCCAGATCGTTGCCGTCGTCCACCTGGAGCACCTGCCAGTGGTACGCCTCGAAGCGCTTGGCGACATCTTCGGTAAAGGCGATGTCGGTGTGCCCTTCAATGGAGATGTCGTTGTCGTCGTAAATGCAGATCAGCCGGCCCAGGCCCAGATGACCGGCCAGCGAGGCCGCCTCGGAGGCCACGCCCTCCATGAGATCACCATCCCCGCACACGGCATAGGTATAGTGGTCCACGATGGCGTATTCCGGCCGGTTATAGCGCGCCGCCAGATGGCGTTCGGCCATGGCCATGCCCACGGCGTTGGCCAGGCCCTGGCCAAGGGGTCCGGTGGTGGTTTCCACACCCGGCGTGTGGCCGTACTCGGGATGACCGGGCGTCTTGCTGCCCCATTGCCGGAAGGCCTTCAAGTCGTCCAGGGTGACGTCATAGCCGGTCAGGTAGAGCAGGCTGTAGAGCAGCATGGAGGCATGGCCGCCCGAAAGAACGAAACGGTCCCGGTTGGGCCAATCCGGATTTTTGGGATTGTGGTGCATCACCCGGGTCCACAGCACGTAACCGAGGGGGGCCAGCCCCATGGGGGCTCCGGGGTGACCCGAGTTGGCCTTTTGAATGGCATCCATGGCCAAGGTCCGAATGGTGTTGACACAACATTGCGCAAGGACATGGTCCTGATCCGTCTTGGGGCTATCCATCTGTCGTTTCTCCTTGGGGTCCGCTGGCCTGGCGACCGGGACCATATTCATGATAACGCGGTTTCGTTCCAATGCTCATTCTGGTTTTTTCTGTCTGTTGGCGTCGCTTCCGGCCAGCCGGCAAGGCTTGTTACAATGGATTGAGGTTGTATGCAAGTCACGGATTGGATGCCGCGGTCCCTTACAATCCCCTGAGCCATTCCGGTTTCAGGGGCACCTGGCCGGCCAGGGCCTTGTCGATGAGATCGAGCACGGCCTCACGGTCCCGGGGCAATCTGGCCCTGATGGGCAGATAATTCGATGCGTGGTTGGCATGAAACAGCCCCTGTGACAGATGGGTGTGGGCGAAAATGGTGCGCAGCTCCCGGAGCATCTCCTCGGGTTCGAGCAGGGGGAAGCGGCCCTCACGGTAATCCTGGTAAAGGGGGGTATTGGGCACCAGCATGAGGCTCAGGGCGCCCACGTAATCGGGATCGATGGCCGAAAGCACCCGGCCTGTGGCCTCGGCATGGATCTGGGAGCGTTCGCGTCCGGCAATGCCCAGAATAACCGTAATCGACAGCTTGAAACCAGCCGCCTTGGCCCGGCGGCCCATGGTGATCATCTTTTCGGCGGTGGCGCGCTTGCTGATCGCCTTCAAGGTTTCGTCATCCCCGCTCTCGAGTCCCATGTAAAGAATGCCCAATCCATTGGCATGCAGCTCCTTGAGTTCCTCATCGCTTTTCATGGCGATGCTCTTGGTGTTGGCATAGGAACCGATCCGGGTCACCCAGGGCAGCTTGCGGCGGATGGTTTGCAGGATGTTGAGCAACCGCTTTTGGGGGATGATCAAGGCATCGCCGTCGCAGAGAAACACGCGGCGCTGGCGCCGACAGTATTCAGCCGCGAAATCGATATCCTGCATGATGATAGCGTCGGGTTTGATCCTGAAACGCTCGCCCCGATAGGTGCCGCAGAAAGTGCACTTATTGTGCGAACAACCGACCGTTACCTGCAGCAGAATGGAGTTGGCCTCGCTGGGCGGCCGGATGATATTGCCTTCGTAGTGCATTGTCGATACTACCTCCTGAAATGTTTTAGACCGTCGCCGGTCCATGCGCTTTATCAGATTTAAGGCGGTAAAAAAAGACGTGCGTGTCCATGGCGGCCATCGACACGGTCGACTTTTCGCTTTCAATCCGCCGGATTCCCATTATAATGGTGAAACAGCAAAGAAAGCAGAAAATCCAGGAAAGGAGAGACAGATGAAAACCATCGAACGCATCCTGTTCCCCGTCGATCTGACCGAAAGCTCCGAACGGCTGGTGCCCAACGTGCTGACCATGGCGGAAAAATTCAACGCAACGGTGCACGTCGTTTTTGTGGTCCGGATCTTTCAGTATTTCACCGACATCTATGTCGCCCCGCCGTCGATTTCCATCTTTGAAAACGAGCTGGTCGAAGGCGCCCGCAAAAAAATGGACGAGTTTTTAACAAAGCATTTCAATCATCTGCCCAACACCCAGGGTGAAGTGTTGCTGGGTGATCCATCGGATGTCATTATCAATTATGTCCAGGAAAAGGACATCGATATGATCGTGATGGGAACCCACGGCCGAAAGGGGCTGGATCGCGTGCTGTTCGGCAGCGTGGCCGAGCGGGTGATCAAAACGGCCCGTATTCCGGTGCTGGTGGTCAATCCCTATCACGACAAGAACGCTTAACGCATCGGCAGAGCCTGCCGGCTGCCACGGTACCGGTTCGAAGGTGTGCTAGGATTCCAGTTTACGTGCCCATTTATAAAGGCCGGGATTGGTGCACACTTCATAGTACTTTTTAAAGGTGAAGCGAACCGGCTTCAGCGATACCGGATGGACCACCGGAATCTGGGCCTCCCGGATGATCAGACGCTGATAGCGCCCGCTTTTGGTGGGAAATTTTCCCAGGTAGAGGTTGTACTTGTGGTTTTTGCCGGCGCCGGGAGCATCGGGCAGCATTTTTAGATCGATCTCTCTGGTCAGTTTTTCAAAGCCTTCCGCATTCAATTCGATGCCGTTGACGTTGTAACGCAGGGACAGATCGTCGGCCGTGGCGGCAATTTCCTCCTCCGAATGCGTCTGGAAGACATACAACCGGAAAGGCCCCTTGTGATTGGCCATGGCCCGCCGTACCGGCTTGGAGCAGCTCGACAGCCGATCGGCATGGTTGATGGCCGATGAAATCATGATGCGGTTGTTGCCGTCGAAAAGAAAAGTGGGGGCCTTGTCCAGGTAGCTGATGCCGATGCCCAGCTCCAGGACCGGCAGATCGTGTTTGCGGCTCTTTTCGTTGGACCGCTGGATGATGATCAGCATATTGATGGCCAACCCGCATGCCCGGGCCACACTATACCAATCGCCGGGCGTATCCTGGCGTTCAAAAATCGACAAGATGATGGCATCCCCTTCGATGAACACCTTGGCGGCATCGTAATCGGTCAAGATCTCCGAAATCGGGTCGAAAAAATTGAGGCTGAAATAGGAGGCCGGATTCAGCCCTCTCTCGTTCATGCGGTGGGTCAAATCGGTTGATCCCCTGACATCCGCCTTGAGAACCACGTGGTTGATGATGGGCTTTTTCGAAGAATCCTGTTCGTTGGGAAGCAGGAATTCATAGAGGGTATTGTTCTCGCGGGAGAGGGTGACGATCTTCTCCTCTGTCGCGATCTGCACCCGCTGGATGGCATCCTTGATGACGTCGCAGATACTCACGTCGCGGTGGTAATGGGCAAAAGCGTGCATGAAGCGAACCAGGTATGCTTTGCGCTTGGCGGTGGTGATCTGCTCCATGGACTTGATTTTCCTGTTCAGCGGCGCCAGACTGAAGCTGCGACCATACACGGTGGAGAGTCGCTTCAGTCGCTGCCTGACCAGCCGCCGTGCCTTTGGCAGTGCCAAATACTGCATGATCTGCTGAGGGACGAGGGGGGGGCAGTATTCCAGGTACTCGGGCTGCATTTCGTATGCGGCCGAAATGCGTTCCACGAGGCCCTTTTTCAGAAATTGCCTGTAAAAATAATTCAACATCAACTTCTGGCTCTTTCCGAGCCGTTTGAGCCTCGCGATCTCCTCTGGATCCGCCTTTTTCTTTCTGAGTGCCTGCACCTCCGCACGGGTGCGCTGCCAGTTGAACAGATGATCCATGTTATCCAGGTGCAGCAGCCACGCTTCGATCTTTTGCAGGTAGGTCTTATGCGCCTGTTCGTCCATTTCAGGCGTTTCCACTCCGGGAAGTGCCGCCCGTTTGTCCATGGGAAAACCCTTTTCGGATCGTTCGGGGCCATCGACAGTGCTGATCAAATGCCGAATGAAGTAAAGCAGAGCTTCGTATCGATCCGGGTCCTCGATGCGGCGCCCCAACGCCACATCATATTCCGTCAGGACAAAGAGCTCATTGTCCGCACTTTCCAGGTGAAGCAGAGAGGTACCGAGCACATCTCCAAAAAAAGAGCCGCTGTTTCCGAAGATCGCCTCCCGCATCGGCTGAATCTCCTTGCGCTCGATGTCGATCCAGAAACCGCAGATCTCCTTTCCCACCCGCTCCATCAAAGCCGCCCGATCTTGAAGGATGAGTTGGAGCTTGTTTTTGAGCTTGGGCGACTCGGCTGCATCGTTATGGACGGCCAGTTCCGATTTGCGAGCCGACTTTTTCAGGCTTCCCACCAGGTGGTCGTACTGGGAACGGATCTCTTCGAGGAGCATTTTGACGACCGCCGCCTGGGCCAGACATTCGACCTGGGGTTCGCGAAGTCCCTTGGCCTTGTTGAGCGCATCGCGCATGATCTCTTTGTAGAGCTGTTTATAGCTCTCGATTTCTTTGGCCCAGCTGACGTTCTGATGATCGGGTTTGCGCTTTTCGAGGCCTGCATGCCGTTTGACCAGCTGGGTGACGATCTTGCGGGTGGCGGCGGTAAAGATGGGACTGATGAACACATCGTGCCGAATGTTGTCCACACCCGGCACCAGGCGATCCACGGAAAAACCAACGACATATTTTTTTAGATCGAAATGGCTGAGCGCGGGCAACTTGGGCGTGTTTGAGAAGAAAAAACTGATCATGATTGCACCAATTCGGAAAAGCGACCTTCTTCGACCAGTTTGAGAAGCGTTGCCACTACATCGGAATCATAGAGTTTTCCGCTGTTTTTCTGAAGCTCATCGATTGCGTGCTGCAGGCCCAAGGAGGGGCGGTAAGGTCGGTGGGAAGCAATGGTCTCGAAAACATCCGCCACGGCCAGAATACGCGCCGGCAGCAGGATCTCTGACCCTTGCAAGCCCTGGGGATAACCGCTGCCATCGATCCGCTCGTGATGCTGCAGGATGATATCGGCCAAGGGCCATGGAAACTCGATCTGCCTGAGAATATCATAACCGGCCTTGACGTGGTTCTTGATCAATTCATATTCCAGATCGGACAGTCGTCCCGGTTTGGCCAGGATCCCTGCCGGAACGGCGATCTTTCCCAAATCGTGTATCACGCTGGCCATTCGAAGCCCGTAAACATCGTCTTCCGTCATGCCCATCTCGGCCGCAACCACACAGGCCAGGTCCGCCACCCGCTGCTGATGGCCGGCCGTATATGGGTCGCGCATTTCCACGGCCACGGACATGGCCTGAACAATCCCCTCCATGGCGCGTCTGAATTTATCCAGGTTGATCTTGAGATCACCGAGCGCCTTTTTTAGCTCCTGCCGGGATGCCCTTTCGGAGAGCACGCGCTTGAGCCGTGCCACGAACTCGGCGATACGGAAGGGTTTCTGGATGAAGTCGCTGGCACCCTGTTCGACGATGTCTTCGTAGTTGAAGTCATCGACATAGCCGGTCATGATGATCACGTCGGCGGCATAGCTGGTCTTGATCAGTCGGCCCAGTTCGATGCCGCTCATCTCGGGCATGCGGATATCGGCCACAACCACATCGATGTTGTGCCGGGCCAGTTGATCGAGCGCAGTACTCGCCCCTTCGGCGACGAAGCATTGGTAGCCGGCCAACTGAATTCCGCTTCGCAGCATCTCGCGGATGACCCGATCATCATCGACGATCAGAATGGTGTTCTGGACCATGTTCTTCACATCCTGAAAACCAGCCAGGGATCAACCCTATCCGCAAGCGCTTCCGGCCGGCTGTGTGTGGCGCTTTTATTTTTCCGGTTTCAGACGCAGCTCGACGGAACGGGCGTGCGCCTCCAATCCTTCGATGCGCGCGAGGCACATGATGTCTTCGGCCTCCTCTTTGAAGGCATCGGGGGTGTAGTAAATCACACTCGTGTTTTTCAGAAAGTTATTGACGCTCAGGGCCGAAGAGAATCGGGCCGTTCCTGCGGTGGGCAACACATGGTTGGGACCGGCCACATAGTCTCCCACCGGCTCCGGCGTAAAGCTGCCCATGAACACGGCGCCGGCATGTTTGATGCGTCCCAGATAATCGAAAGGTGCCTTCACCTGAAGTTCGAAATGCTCGGGCGCGATGCGATTGGCCAGGTCGATGGCGCTATCCAGATCGGGCACGCAGATCAGCGCGCCATAGGCCTTGAGCGCCTGTTCGGCAATCTCCCTGCGCGCCAACCGGGCGGCCTGTCGTTGAAGGGATTCCTGAACCGCGACGGCCAGCGTCTTCGAGTCGGTCAACAGAACCGCCGATGCGCGGGGGTCGTGCTCGGCCTGGGCCAGAAGATCGGCGGCCACGAAATCGGCGTTGGCCGATTCATCGGCGACGACCAGCACCTCGCTCGGTCCGGCGATCATATCGATCTGCACGGTACCCGCCACCAGCTTTTTTGCCAAGGTCACGTAAATATTGCCCGGCCCGACGATCACATCGACTTTGGGAATCGTTTCCGTCCCATAGGTCAGGGCGGCGATCGCCCATGCGCTGCCCGCTTTATAAACCGCATCGACCCCGGCCATCTTTGCGGCCACCAGCAGATGGGGGCTGACCGCTCCATCCCGGGTGGGCGGCGTGACCATGGCCACGCGCCGGACGCCCGCGATTCTGGCCGGAATGGCCCCCATCAGCACCGAGGAGACGAGCGGTGTCTCCCCGCCTTTCGCACCGGGCACATAAACGCCGGCCGCATCCACCGGATGGACCATTTGCCCCAGGAAAGTCCCCGGTCGCGGTGTATCGAACCAGGAGCGCGGCAGTTGCTTGCGATGAAATTCGCTGATCTGTTCGATGGCGCGTCCGAGCGCCCGTTTGAATTTTCGGTCGACCTTGCGTTCGGCCGCCGCGAACTCCTCCCGGGTGGCAGCGATCTGGTCGACCGTGAAATCGGGTGCATCGAATTGGCGGGAATAGGCGATGAGGGCCTGATCCCCCTCTTTACGCACGGTTTCCAGGATGCGTTGCACCGCCGTCAACTCCTTGCGGCTGAAAGCCAGATCACGGGCAACGATGCGATCCAGCCGTTTGACGGCAGCTTCCGATGGATATTCCAATATTTTAATCACTGTCTTCCCCTTGTCGGTGTGATGGCATCAGCAAAAAAAGATCGGTTTATCGGCAAAAAATTCGAATATGGGCAATTGCCGCATGGGTGTCAAGTAGCAAAGCGTCGGCCCGCGGCCGTGGACGAACGCGCCGGCCCCTACCCCCTCTTTGTATCGTCCAAATTGGCATTGACTTATCCATCGGAATTTAAGATAGAAAGATGTTTTAAATGCCTCGACAGGTTGCCGTCATCACATCCTTGACTGCTGGGATCTGCCGTCATCACTCATATCAATGGAGGTCATCTCATGAGTCCGAAACGCATCTACAACTTCAACGCCGGCCCGGCTGCACTACCCTTGAGCGTACTGGAAGAGATCCAGAGAGATTTTCTCGATTTCAAGGGCTCGGGCATGTCCATCACCGAGGTCAGTCACCGGTCGAAATGGTTCGATGATGTCATCAACGATGCCGTGGCCCGGGTGAAGCGTCTGCTCAAGCTGGACGACCGCTATCAGGTGATGTTTTTGCAGGGCGGGGCCAGCATGCAGTTTTGCATGATTCCGATGAACTTTCTCGCAGACGGTCGCAGCGCAGATTATGTCAACACGGGCACCTGGTCGACCAAGGCGATCAAGGAAGCGAAAATCCTGGGGAAAAAGGTCAATGTCGTGGCCAGTTCGGAAGATCGGAACTTTGCCTACATTCCCAAAAATATCCCGTTCACCTCCGATGCGACCTATGTTCACATCACCACCAACAATACCATCAAGGGAACCCAGTGGGCCGAGATGCCCGACACCGGCAAGGTGCCCCTGGTCGCCGATATGTCCTCGGACATCTTCTCGCGAGCTTTCGACGCCAGCCGTTTCGGTTTAATCTACGCCGGTGCCCAGAAAAACATGGGGCCGGCCGGCGTCTGCCTGGTGGTGGCGCGCGATGACCTGCTCAAGCTGGAACCGGCCAATCTGCCGACCATGCTCAAGTACTCCACCCATGCCGAAAAGAACTCCATGTTCAATACGCCGCCCTGCTTTTCTGTGTATACCGTCCAGCTGGTCCTCAAATGGCTGGAGGAGACGATCGGCGGTCTCGACAGCATGGCCAGGATCAACCAGCAGAAAGCTGATCTGCTCTACGGTTATATCGACCGGAGCGGCTTTTATAAAGGCACAGCGGATGCTGACAGCCGCTCCCGGATGAACGTGACCTTCCGGCTGCCCAGCGAAGAGCTGGAGAAAAAATTCGTGGCCGAAGCCCTGGCAAACGACCTGGGCGGGTTGAAAGGCCACCGCTCGGTGGGCGGTTGCCGGGCATCGATCTACAACCCGACCCCCTTGAAAGCGGTGGAAGCCCTGGTTGATTTCATGAAACAATTCGAAAAGACCAACGGCTGATCGAACGTCACCGAGGCTTTTTCTCCCCGCAATCAACCACTGGACAGGCGGTGTCACCTGAGCGTCTGTCCAGTGGTGTTTTCGTTCCACCCCACCTCCGAATCCGGCAAACGTCCCTTTGGGCCGTCGAAACCCGAAAGGTGCGGAATGTCGGTTCTGGTGTTTTTATTATATGTTACGGTCGTCACCCCGTCCTTTATCGAATCCCCTTTCCATGCCCGACATCCGGTTCCTTACAGCTGCTGAACGTTCCCTTCCGCGAGATGCTGTCGTTCCCGGTTCTGCTTGACAATACCGATGATTACCCATAATTACATGTTAAATTTAACCTATTAACAGGATCACTTTTAGCATCGACCCCTGATTTTATTTTAGTCGCCTTATGATTGTTCGGCTTAACCAATACCAATTTTAACGGGAGGCTCGGCATGGACAAAATCCTACGTATCAACATGAGCGGCAGCTCCGGCCCGGAGATTAAAACCGAACCCCTTGGACCGTATGCCGGTCTGGGCGGACGTGCCATGACATCGACCGTCGTGGCCAAGGAGGTGCCACCCACCTGTCATGCGCTCAGCGCCGACAACAAACTGGTCATTGCGCCCGGCCTGCTCAGCGGATCGGCGGCGGCCATGTCCGGCAGAATTTCCGTGGGCTGTAAAAGCCCCTTGACCGGTGGCATCAAAGAAGCCAACTCGGGCGGCCAGCCATCCCAGATGATTGCCCGATTGGGCTATGCGGCGATCATCCTGGAAGGCGCCCCCAAGGACGACAATCTCTACAAGGTGGTGATCAACAAGGACGGCGTGACCATCAAGGCGGACAACAGCCTCAAGATGCTCGGCAACTACGACCTGGTCGACAAGATCAAGGCCGAGTTCGGAGAAAAGGTGAGCTGCATCTCCATCGGCCAGGCCGGCGAGATGAAGCTGAGCGCCGCTTCCGTGGCCTTCACCGACATGGAGCAGCGTCCGACGCGCCATGCCGGCCGGGGCGGTGTGGGTGCGGTCATGGGATCCAAGGGAATCAAGGTCATCGTCATCGATGATGCCGGTACGGCGATGCGTCCACCCAAAGACCCTGAAAAATTCAAGGCCGCCAACAAGGAATTCGTGGCCGGTCTGCGCAAACATCCGGTTACCGGCCAGGGGCTGCCGACCTATGGCACCAACGTTTTGACCAACGTGGTCAACGAGGCCGGCGCCTACCCGACGCGCAATTTCAAAACCGGCCAATTCGAAGGCGCCGCCAAAATCAGCGGCGAAGCCCAGGCCGAACTTGAAAACAGCCGGGGCGGAGAAGGTTCGGCCACCCATGGGTGCCATCGTGGATGTGTCATCCGGTGCTCGGGAACCTTCTACGACAAGAACGGCCGCTTCGTGAGCAAACAGCCGGAGTACGAAACCGTGTGGGCCCATGGCGGCAACTGCGGGATCGACGACCTGGACGCCATCGCCAGGATCGACCGCATGGATGACGATTTCGGCCTGGATACTATCGAAATGGGGGCCACCATCGCCGTGGCCATGGATGCCGGATTGGCCAAGTTCGGAGATGCCGAAGGAGCCATCCGGCTCCTGGAAGAGGTCGGCAAAGGCACCCCGTTGGGTCGGATCCTGGGCAGCGGCGCGGCGGTCACCGGCAGGGTGTTCGGCATCGAACGCGTGCCGGTGGTCAAGGGCCAATCCATGCCCGCCTACGATCCCCGGGCCGTCAAAGGGATGGGCGTGACCTACGCGACCACGACCATGGGTGCGGATCATACCGCCGGTTACGCGGTGACGGCCAACCTGTTGGGCGTGGGCGGCAGCGTGGATCCCCTCAGCCCCAAGGGTCAAATCGAACTGTCCCGTAATCTGCAGATTGCCACCGCCGCCATCGATGCCACCGGCATGTGCCTCTTTATCGCATTTGCCATTCTGGATCAGCCGGAAACCTTCCAGTCCCTGATCGACCTGATCAACGGTTTTACGGGTGCGAACCTGACGGCCGATGACGTGACCGCACTGGGCAAAACCATTCTCAAACAGGAACGGGATTTCAATGCGGCCGCCGGTCTGACCAAGGCCCACGATCGACTGCCGGATTACCTGTTGAAAGAAGCCCTGCCGCCCCACAACGTGACCTTCGATGTGAGCGACAAGGAACTCGATGAGGTGTTCAACTTCTAATCCCTTTCTCGTCAACCGCCAACGACCGCGGGGCGCCGTAACCCGGCGCCCCGTTTGATTTCGCCGCCATGACAACCACCGCATCCCTTGTCATCAACACGGGTCAGCAGCAAAACCTCTTGTTCTCAGCCCTCTTTGGATCGGGTGTGGGCGTGAAGGCCCAGGTCGGAATGCCGCTGGTAGAGCTGCTCTGCGACCGGATCGGCATTGACCCCGATTATCTCGACCAGCGTGTGCAAACGATCTTCGTCAACGGGCGCACCGTTGATCGCCCCGAAGATGTCCGGGTCACGGAGCATGCCACCGTGGCCCTATCGGCGGCCATGCCCGGCCTGATGGGCGCCACCCTGCGCAAAGGCGGCCTGCTGGCCGTCTTCCGCAAAGACATATCACAACGGCCCACCGACCGCCTGGAAGCCGGACACCGCGAGACCATGGTGACCCTGAAACTCTTCAACATGGTGGCCAAAGAGCTGGGCTCCATGGTTCTGCAGCAGGGTGTGTGGCTCAAAGGCCCGGCCTTGTCCCACCATTTCGCCCAACTGTCGCCTTCGACCCTGGCCGCCATAGATACCGTGGTCTGGAACGGCCGATCCATCACGCCCGATCGGCTGCTGTCCGTCGCCTGGCCCGAGGGTTGGATACGGTTGGTCGTGCAACCCCCATCCCCATAAAAAAACCGAAGCCACCTCGCGGCAGCTTCGGTTTTTTAAGGAAGGACTTCAGTTCAACTCTACCCTTTCATGAGGAACGGAAGGGGGTTAGTCGCAGAGTTCGAACAGGGCCGCGGCACCCATGCCGCCGCCGATGCACATGGACTCGACACCGAACTTGGCGCCGGTGCGTCGCATATTGGCGATCAATGTGGCGCACAGCTTGGCGCCGGTGCAGCCCAACGGATGGCCCAGGGCGATGGCGCCGCCGTTCAGATTGATGCGGTCCATATACTTTTCCAGGCCGAGTTCGCGGATGGAGTACAGCGCCTGGGAGGCAAAGGCCTCGTTGATCTCCCAGACACCGATGTCGTCGATGGTCATGCCGGCCAATTTGAGCAACTTGGGAATGGCATATCGGGGACCCACCCCCATTTCGTCCGACCGGCAGCCCACGGTGGTGTAGTATCTCAGCTTGGCCAGGGGTTTGATGCCCAGTTCCTTGACCTTTTCGCCGCTCATCAGCACCGTGGCGGCCGCGCCGTCGGTGGTCTGGGAGGAGTTGCCGGCAGTGACCGAGCCGGTCAGCGCAAAGGCCGGACGCAACTTGGCCAGGCCCTCGAGGGTCGTTTCAGCCCGCACGCCGTCGTCGAAGTCCTGAATAAAAGTTTCGCGCTTGTAGGTCCCATCTTTCTGGAGCACGAACTTGGTGGCCGGCGTGGGGACGATCTCGGTAAAGCGCCCCTCTTTCTGGGCGGCGGCGGCCTTCATCTGGGATTGATAAGCAAACTCGTCCTGCATCTGGCGGGTGATGTTGTAGCGATTGGCCACATTTTCCGCCGTGATGCCCATGGAGACGAACAGGTCGATCTCTCTTTTTTCCAGATCCGGATAGGGTCTCGGCATGTTGCCGCCCATGGGCACGTAGGTCATCGATTCGATGCCGCCGCCGATGGTCACATCCGACCATCCCGCCATGATGCGCATGGCGCTGTCCGCGATGGCTTCCAGGCCGGAGGCGCAAAACCGGTTGACTGTGGCGCCGGAGACTTTATCGGGAAAACCGGCGAGCTTGGCCCCATTTCGCCCGATATTCAGTCCCTGCTCGGCTTCGGGGAAGGCACAGCCGACCATCACGTCGTCGATGTCGTTGACGTCAAGCTGCGGCACTTTTTCCACCGCGCTTTTCAAAATAAAAGAGATCAGATCAAGGGGTAGTGTATCTTTCAGAGCGCCTTTGGCCCGCTTGCATCCCGGCGTGCGAACGGCACTGACAATATATGCTTCTTTCATGATATCCCTCCACAATCAGGTTGGGTTATTTTTATGTGCATGCTTTCCTTACTGCATTAGTTTCGCAACGGCTTGCCTGTCTTGAGCATGTGCTCGATCCTGGCGATGGTTTTCTCCTGTTTCAGCAGGTCGACGAAGGTCTTCCGCTCGAGGGCCAGCATGGAATCTTCGCTCACCAGGCTGCCGGTTCTGCACTGTCCCCCACCTATGGCGAAGGCGATGCGGCTGGCCAGATAGGCGTCATACTCGCTGGCGTAACCGGCATTGGTCATGTTGAGCAGTTCGGCGTTGGCAATGCCGAAGGCCGCTTCTCCCAGCACCCGCAACGGCCGTTTCACCGGCGGTGTGTAGCCGTCGTCGGCCATGCGCAGCACTTCCTTTTTCGCCTCGCCGATCAGGTGATCGCGGTTGAAGACGATGCGATCCTTGGGCCCCAGGAAACCCCTGGCACGGGCTTCGGCCGCCGACGTGGAGACCTGGGCCATGGCTATGGCCTGGAAAACCGGAATAAAGAATTTGGTCAATTCGTAATCTGGCACCGAGGCCGGAATGTTCTCGATCACCTTGCGCCACAGGGCGTGACAACCGGTGCCGCCGGGCAGCAGGCCGACGCCGACCTCGACCAATCCCATGTAAAGCTCCGAATGGGCCACGATGCGGTCCGCGCCCAGGCAGATCTCGCAACCACCGCCCAAGGCCAGGCCGAACGGCGCGGCCACGACCGGATAGCAGCTGTAACGTTCACGCTGAATCACATCCTGAAGGCGCTTGACCGCCTTTTCGATGTCATCGAACAATCCCTGGGAGGCCGCCTCTTTGACCTGGACCAGGTCCGCTCCGGCCGAGAAGGCCCCAGGCATGCCGCCGGCCTGGTTGCCGATGACCATGCCGACGCCGTTGGCATCCACATAGTCGTGCGCTTGTTCCAGGAACTCCGCGATCTGGTCGTTGAGCGCGTTCATCTTGGTATGGAATTCGGCGCAGAAAACGCCGTCGCCCAGGTCGATCAATGAAGCCGACGCGTTGCCCAGCACCACGCCCTTGGCCCCTTTGAGCATGGCCAGGGAGATCACCGTGTCGCTGGTGACGATGGGTTTGTAGCCCTTGGTGGTAAAGTCGTAGAAGAAGCGTTGCCCTTTTTCGACCTTATAGAAAGAGGTGTTCCCGGCGGCGAGCATCTCCTTGACCTTGGCCGGCACCGCCAATCCATCCTTTTCCATGCGTTCGATCACGCGGGCGACCCCGAGCAGGTCCCACACTTCGAACGGACCGCGATCCATGCCGTAGCCCCAGCGCATGGCGTTGTCGATTTCCACGATGGTGTCCGCGATTTCGGGAATCCGGTTGGCGGCATAGATCAACCCTTCGGCCGTCACGCGCCAGACAAACCTGGCGCCCTTGTCCTCGCCGAACACCATGGCCTGGATCTTCTCTTCATCGGTCTTGGCCTTCTTGGCGGCCGCGAGGCATGGAAAATCGGGCTTGCCATATTCCTTATATTCGAAGGTATTGAGATCCAGCACCTTGCGGATCTTCTTCCATTCCGGGGTCAGATCGGTTTTGTAGAACCCGCCCTTGGTCTTGTTGCCCAGCATCTTTTTGTCGAGCATCTTCTGGACGAATTCGGGCAGGACGAACGCGTCGCGGGCTTCGTCATCGGTCACCAGTTCGTAAGTATTTTTGGACACATGGGCAGCGATGTCCAGGCCCACGAGATCGGTGGTCTTGAAAACACCGGTCTTGGGACGTCCCATGGCCGGCCCGAACAGCGCGTCGACTTCGGGAATGGTCAGTCCCTCTTCGAGCATGATCTGCATGGTGCGGGTCGAGCCGTGCACGCCGATGCGGTTGCCCACGAAATTGGGCGTATCCTTGGCCCAGACAATGCCCTTGCCCAATTTGCGTTCACCAAAATCGGCCATGAATGTCAATACTTCGGGAAGCGTCTGCTCACCGGGGATGATCTCCAGCAACTTCATGTAACGCACCGGGTTGAAAAAGTGGGTGCCGAGGAAATGCTGTTTGAAATCATGGCTCAACCCTTCGCTCATGGCCTTCAGGGGGATACCAGAGGTGTTTGAGGATACGATGGCGCCTTTTTTGCGCACCGGCTCGATGCGCTTGAGAAGCTGTTGTTTGATTTTCAGGTTCTCGACCACCACTTCCACGATCCAGTCGCAATCGGCCAGCTTGTCAAAATCGTCCTCCGTATTGCCGATGGAGATCAGATTGATGTCGCTCGGATGCATCAGGGCCGCCGGCCTGGCCTTCTGAATACCCTGCAACCCGGCCGTGACGATGCGATTGCGTGCCTTGGGGTCCTTTTTTTCTTCCTCTTTGAGATCGAACGGAACGATATCGAGCAAAAGTGTCTTGATTCCGGCACTGGCCAAAAGGGCCGCAATGCCTCCGCCCATCACACCGGACCCGATGACCGCTGCTTTCCTGATTTTCCTTGTCATGATCCCTCCTAATACCCAGATGCGGTTTGTTCGCCGGGAAAATGCCTTTGATGCCCCGGCGTCGTAGGTTATGCATATCCAAAACCAAGTGGCGTCCATCCACAGAAGGTATCATATGTATGGATGGACACCAATTATGAATGAACGTTCATTCAGTTAGCAGAACAGGCAAATCCATGTCAAGGGATAAATGCCGTCACTCGGCTGTGTCTTTACAATAAATGGGCTTTATGACATCATGCCGATCATTTATGGGTTCACCCCGGACCGACCATCGCAAAGGCGCTCAACCATGACGGATGTAAATGATATCGTATTGATTTATATTGAAGATAAACCGCAGGCGTTTGCCCGTGTCGAAGCCATCGAACCGGATGTGAAACGGGGCTGGTACCATGTCAAGTTGCTGCTGCTCCAAATTCCGCTGATGGTGGTCACCTGGATCCTCAGAGACGTCTATATCGAAGGCGAAATCTTTACCATGGAGGGCAAGCCCATGCGCCTGGAACGGGTGAAGAGCCCGGAATCAAGGGAAAAACCCGTGGGACAATCCGAAAAGGAGGTCGGAGGTGAAAAAGGCAAGGTGATCTCCCTGGCCGACCTCAAAAAGAAATAGATGCACCGGATCGTTTTATCCGCTTCGCGCCGCACCGATATTCCCGCCTTTTACATGCCCTGGTTCATGGCCCAGATCGAAAAGGGCGTTTTCGAAGTCCCCCATCCATACGGCGCCGCACCGATACGGGTACCGGCCGCCGCCGATCAGGTGCACACCATCGTCTTCTGGTCCAAAAACTTCGGCCCCTTTATCGACGGTGAGTATGGACAGGCGTTAATCCAAAACGGATACCATCTCTTTTTCAATTTCACGATCAACTCCCCCCACCCGATCCTGGAACCCGGGGTGCCGCCATTGAGCGACCGGTTGGCCCAGATGGAGCGCCTGGCTGATCTGTTCGGAGCCCGGACCATCCAGTGGCGTTTCGATCCCATCTGCCATTTCAAAACCGACGACGGCCGGGAGGGCGATAACCTGGACCGGTTTTCCGACATCGCCGAGCGTGCCGCCGGGGCCGGTGTGGGCATCTGCATCACCAGCTTCGTGGATTTGTATCGCAAGGTCGTCCGCCGCACGTCGGCATCAGGCCTGAGCCTGTACGACCCGCCCTTGGTCCGCAAGGTCGATCAGATCGTGTCCATGGCGCAGCGCCTGGAAAAGCTCGAGATCCAATTGATGCTGTGCTGTGAAAAAGAGGTGCTGGCCGCCATGCCGACCGGCGCCAACGTGGCGGGTGCGGCGTGCATCCCCAACCACCGCCTGGCCGACCTGTTTGGTCCGGACGTGACCCTGAAACACGACACCGGCCAGCGGGTGGCGGCCGGGTGCGGCTGCCGCCATTCCCGGGATATCGGCAGCTACCGGCTGCACCCCTGTTATCACGATTGTCTGTTCTGCTATGCCAATCCGGTCAGTGACACGGCCGGCGGCCAGCATAAGGCAGCACCGGAACCGGGCAACGCCAATGGATGACCGAACCAGAGAGGCGACTGCGGACATGGCCCATCCCCTCCGTCCCCGTATTGGTGGCGGCATCGTCCTGGACAACCCCACGATTTTCGCACCCCTGGCCGGAATCTCCCACTTGCCCATGCGCCTGATGGCCAAAGCGGCCGGATGCGCCCTGGTCTGCTCGGAAATGATCAGTGCCATGGGTCTGGTGCAGGGTTCTGAAAAAACGAAGCGCATGCTCGCCAGCCGGCCGGAAGAAAAGCCCCTCTCGGTCCAGATTTTCGGCAGCGATCCCGCCATCATGGCCGAAGCCGCCCGGCAGGTGCAGGCGGCCGGGGCCGACCTGGTGGACATCAACTGCGGCTGTGCGGTCAAAAAAATCCTCAAGAGCGGATCGGGCGTGGCATTGATGCGCGATCCGCAGGCCACCGCAGGGCTCCTGCAGGCCGTGCGGGCCGCCATCGATGTGCCTTTGACCATCAAGATCCGCAGCGGATGGGAGGCTTCCGGGGATCAGGCCCTGGTGCTGGCGCAGATCGCCCAGGATTACGGCGTGGACGCTATCACTGTACACCCTCGAACCGCCCGCCAGGGTTTTTCCGGCCGCGCCGACTGGTCTTTGATCGCCAGAATCAAGGCGGTATTGACCATTCCGGTCATCGGCAACGGCGACATCGCATGCGCCGAAGATGCCGTCCGAATGATCGACGAAACCGGATGCGATGCCGTGATGATCGGCCGCGCCGCCATCGGTAATCCGTTCATCTTCACCCAGACCCGGGATCTGCTTGCCGGACGGCCGCCTGTCGCCCCTGCCCTGTGGGAATGCTTCGAAGTGATGATCCGCTACGTGGAATCCACGGTGGCGTGCTTCGGTGAAGACCGGGCCTGCTTCATGCTTCGCAGCCAACTCGGCTGGTTCGCCAGAGGATTGCCCGGCGCCAGAGAGTTTCGCCATGCCATTCGCCGGATCGAAAGCCGCGCGCAAGCCATGCAAATCATCGCCGATTTTCAAAGCGAAGCCTCTCGCGCCAGCAGGCGTGAGGGATCGCTATTCTAACTGAATGTGAGTTGCCCTGAAGGGCATGCTTTCCAGAGTTTGTTTGATAAAAGATTCTCATGGCAACAGGCCTGGCAGGCGAGGATAGAGGAGGTGGCCAGGGCCACGTGAGCCATGCGGTTTAGCGCCGGTTTAATGCAAACGGCGGACAAGCGGCCCAGACTGTTTGACCCCGGCGCAGGCCGGGGGAGTTTCCGGGCCGCCCGCCGTGCATGTGACCGGCACTTGACCGCTTGGCGCGTGGCATCGGTCACCTGTTCTATCCTCGCCGTGTTTAATGAACAGCATTCATTTAGAATCAATGTTTTTTACAAAAGAAGTATTGCCAGGCATGAACAGATATGGTATCAGGCCGGCACACATCTCGCACAATAGAATCGTACGCTGTTCATTTCTTACGCTTGATTCTGCCTCATATTGTGCCTTGTAGAATTCAGCACGCCGAAGACAAATCGACACCCGCAGGTGCTCGTTCCGGTCGCTGACGGCATCACGCCGTTCTAAAGTGCTTCAGACACTTCATCCGGTCTGACGTTGAATATCCGACACTCGAGGAATGAAAATGGACATCCAGAATTCGACCCAGAGTATTCTATTCATCGATGACGAAGAAGGCGTGCGCCGCTCGGTACAACGGGCGCTGAAACGCGAACCCTACCACATCTACATGGCCGGCGACGGACGGGAGGGCATCGGCGTGGTCGAGAATCACGTGGAAGAGATCGTGACGGTGGTCTCGGATTTCAAGATGCCGGGCATCGACGGCCTGGAGACCCTGAAAATCATCGGGGGCATCAACCCTGAGATTACCCGCATCATCCTGACCGGCTATGCCACCATGGAGGCGGCCATCGACGCGACCAACTGCGGTATCGACGGCTTCCTGACCAAACCCTTCGACAACGTGGAACTGCGCGCCAAAATCCGCGACATCTGGGTGCGCAAGCACCTGCGCCAGTTCGTCTCCGAGGAGATCTACGAAGAGATCAACAGGTCCCCTCTTTCCCTGACCCCGCGTCTCCAGGATGTCACCATTTTATTCTCGGACATCCGGAACTTCACTGCCATGTCCCAGCACGTGTCGCCGGAAGCGCTTGTCGAATTTCTCAACGGAGACTACTTCACCCCCCTGGGCGACGTCGCCTACCAGCATCAAGGTACGTTGGATAAACATATCGGCGACAGCATGATGGTAGTTTTCGGCGCCCCCGTGGCCCGCCCGGACGACGCCTGTCGGGCCGTGCGCGCGGCGATCGAGATGCAGCGCAAGGCCGCCCAAATCGACGGGAAGTATATCGGTCATCCACATCTGCGCCTGCAGACCGGAATCGGCATCGCCAGCGGGAAAGTCTTTTCGGGCATCATGGGGTCCATGCGCAAAAAGGAGTTCACCTGTGTGGGCATGGCCGTCAATATCGCCTCCCGCTTGCAGGGGTTGGCCCGTGGCGGCGAAATCCTGGTGGATGCCGCTACGGCCGCGCAACTGGAAGGAACCAACGAGATCGAGGCATTGCCCGACACCGTTGTCAAAGGCCTGGACCGGCCGATCCGGGTCTTCCGCATCGGCGCCGGTCGAACCGGGATGAATTCAACTCAATAGGGCCACTGTTTCGGCGATCTCCTTTTCCGATACCGATTGCCGCAACTGTTCCATACGCGTCATGACTTCCGCAAAACGGATGCCTTCGGCGGCGCTGATCCACTCCAGTTGCAGACGATCAGTCCGCAGACCGCGCTTTTCCATCTTCTTGCGCACCCGTTCGACCCGCTTGACCGTCCAATGGTTGGCGTCGATGTAATGACAATCGCCGATGTGGCAGCCGCTCACCAGAACCACCGGCGCCCCTTTTTTGAAAGCGTACCAGATAAAATCCTCGTCGACCCGCCCCGAGCACATGGTGCGGATCAGGCGCGCGTTGGGCGGATACTGCAACCTGGAAACGCCGGCATAGTCGGCCCCGGCGTAGGAGCACCAGTTGCAGGCAAAGGTGAGAATTTTATCCGCCGGGCGATCGTCGAGCAGGGCGTCGATCTGATCGTAGATCTGGCGGTCGGTAAAGTGATTCATGACAATCGCCCCGAAGGGGCACTCGGCCGCACAGGTCCCGCAACCGGTACAGGCAGCTGTGATAATTTTGGCCGGGATTTTCTTTTTGGGATCCACGGTGATAGCGTTGTACGGGCACACTTCGGCACACTTGCCGCACGCCTTGCACTGCTCGGTGATCACTTCCGAAGTAATGGCTTCGGCGCGGATCTGGCTGGACTGCATGAGGCGGATGGCCCGTGCCGCGGCTGCCGAAGCCTGGGTGACACTCTCCTTGATGTCCTTGGGCCCTTCGGCGCATCCGGCGTAGAACACGCCGCGCGTGGCGGCATCCACCGGCTGGAGCTTGGGGTGCGCCTCGAGGAAGAAGCCGTCCGGCGAGAGCTGAAGCCCCATCATCTCCTGGAGCCTGTGGGTTCCGGCGGCTGGTTCGATGCCCACGGCCAGCACCAGCATATCCAGGTCGTAGAAATCCAGGGACGGCCCGGCCGTGTTTTCCACGGCCACCCTCAGCCGCCCGTCGGCCAGTTCTTCCACATGTCCGGGCAATCCGCGCACATAGTGCACCCCCGTTCGGCGGCTGCGGGTGTACAGGTCCTCGAAGCCTTTGCCGAAGGCGCGGATATCGATGTAGAACACCTTGATGTCCATGTCCGGGTAGTGTTCCTTGAGTACCAGGGTGCTCTTGATCGTATTCATGCAACAGATGTTGGAACAGTAGGATTTGCCGCGGCGGGCCGACCGCGACCCCACGCACTGGACAAACGCCACCGAACGAGGCCGTTTGCGATCCGATGGGCGCACCAGGTGACCCTGGGTGGGCCCGCCCGCGTTGACCAGGCGCTCGAACTCCAGGCTGGTCAGCACGTTTTCAAAACGCGTGTAGCCGTATTCATCCAGCACGCGCGGGTCATGGGGTGTCAGACCGGTGGCCACCACGATGGTCCCCACGCGCTCGGCGATGGTCTCGTCGGACATGTGAAAATCGATACACTTCTTCTCGCAAGCGTCCAGACATTTGCTGCATACCACCGGGTTGTTGCCGAGGCATTCGCCGGGATTGAGGACATAGGCCGACGGTACAGCCTGGGGAAACGGCGAGTAGATGGCATGGCGCGACGACAGACCGATGTTGAACTCGTCCGGGCGCACCACCGGGCACACCTTGGCACATTCGCCGCAGGCGGTACACGCTTTCTCGTCCACGTAACGGGCCTTCTTGACGATTTTCACGTCGAAACTGCCCACGTTGCCCTTGACGTCCACCACTTCGCTCAGCGTGTGGATCTTGATCCGGGGATGCCGACCGGCATCCGTCATCTTCGGACCGAGAATTCAGATCGAGCAGTCCATGGTGGGGAAGGTCTTGTCCAGTTGGGCCATCACGCCGCCGATGGAAGGTTGGCGTTCGACCATCACCACTTCGTATCCGTTGTCGGCCATGTCCAGGGCCGCCTGGATGCCGGCCACGCCGCCGCCGATCACCAGGGCCCTCTGGGTCATGGGCAGCATGGGTTCGGTCAACGATTGAAGCTTACGGGCGCGGGCCACCGCCATCCTGACTAGATCATGGGCCTTGGCGGTAGCGGCCTCGGGGGTCTTCATGTGCACCCAGCTGCACTGCTCGCGCAGATTGGCCATCTCAAGGAGATAGGGGTTGAGGCCGGCGGCGATCAACATCTGGCGGAAGGTGGGCTCGTGCAGCCGGGGCGAACAAGAGCCCACCACGATACGATTTAGCCCGTGGGTGGCGATGTCCTCGCGGATTTCGCGCTGTCCCGGCTCGCTGCAGGCGTACCCGATACCTTTGGCCACCACCACGTCTGGCAGCTTGGCCATGGCCGCGGCCACCCCGTCGCAATCCACGGTCTGGGCGATGTTCATGCCGCAGTGGCAGACATACACCCCGATGCGCACCTCACCGTCAGCAGACGGCAGCGCACCCGGCGAGACTCCTGGCATAGATAAAACAGTCGATGTTGTCATGATCACTTCCTATTTATAAATTCGGCAGAATACCTGAACCTTCCCTCATTCATACCGTTCTGCCTTGCTGCTCTGCCACTTTCCTACTTTCATACTTTCGTACTTTGTTTCATTCCCAATAAATCGACCGGGCGATGGCACTGATCAGATCCATCGTCTCCACCTTCAGGTCGTCGCCGCGCAGCACGTCCTCCATGGCACAGCGGAGGTGGATCTGGCATTTCGGGCAGGCCGTAATCATGGTGGAACTGCCGCTTTCATGCACCCGTTGCAGGCGCTGGACCTGGAAGTGTTTACTGAAGGCATCACAACCGACCCAGGCGCTGTTGCCACAGCACGGCGTGGGCGCCCCGTCGTCGACCAGCGCATCGGGGGCATCTGCACACAGGTGCTTGAGCAATTTTCGGGGCAGATCGGCCTGGCCGCCGAAGCGGCTCTGGCGGCAGGCATCCTGAAAGGCCATGCGGCCCTGGGGCGCCTTGAACGCCACGGCTCCCTTGCCGATCTCCCGTTCCAGGAAAGCGTGCATGTGGGTCACCTTTGCCGGCAGTTCGATGCCGTACCGCGCATATTCGGTGCCGAGGGTGTGACAGCATTCGGGACAAGCCGTGATGATCTCTTCGGCCCCGGTGTCGGCGATGGCGTCGGCGTTGAGCCGGCCCAGACGAAGAAAATTCTCCCGGTCGCCGGACCAGAGCAGATCGTGGCCGCAGCACCGCTCGTCGCTCATCAGGGCCGGTTCCACATCGAAGAAGTTGAGCAGCCTGAGGCTGTCTTCGACGATGCGTTCGGTCTGCACGCCGAGGAATTTATGAAAGAAAATGTCGAAGTAGGACGCACAGCCGCCGAAGAACAGTACCCGGCTCTGGTGGTTGGTGCGAATGCTCTCCGGCAGGTGCGCCCAGCGCCTCGGCACCAGTGATTCGGATGTCATGGCGCGCATCATGCTCTGGAAAAAACCGCCGTGGGCCGGGACCACCGATACGTCGCGGTCGTGATAATAGGCGCGCATGTCCTTGATGAATTCCGGGAAATTGACGGCCGAAGGACAGCGCTCGTAACAGACGCCGCAAGTTAAACAGGCGTTCACCGACACCCGAACGTCGGGCCGGTCGGCATGCCCGGCGATGATCTCGGCGGCCACATAACGCGGCGAGAAAGGCTTTCCGGCCAGGGCCAGGGAGCAGGCCGACGTGCATTTGCCGCAGTCCTGACAGGCGAACACATCGTGCCGGGCCACAATGGTCTCGACCGTCTCCGGTTCGGCTGCAAACCGATCCCGGCCCGCCTGAGCCCGAACCGGACTTTTGCCCAGTTCGCGTATGCGGGCCGCAAACGCCTTGAGAAAGGCCAGAAGATCATCCGCGGCATCGGGCTGAAAATTGCCCAGCTGCACCCGCTCGCCGTCCAACCCGATCAGGTCCAGGATCCGACGGGTGTCTTCGGTGTTCTCGGCGGCCGTCTCGGTTCCCGTGCCGTACCGGCAGGCACCAGGGGCGCAACCCACCAGGATGACACCGTCGGCGCCCATTTCAAACGGCTTGAACAGCAATGCCTTGCTGATTCGGCCGCTGCACGGGATACGCACCATTTTGATTTCGGGGGGGATGTCCGCCCCCTGGTCCTGCAGGCGTTGAAAGGCTGCGTGGGGCCCCCAGCTGCACAAAAACAAAACGATTTTAAACTCGGTCGGCATGCATCAACTCCTGCTGCTGGAGACCAGCAACTCTTCCAGGGTCTGCTCCAGGTAGACCTGATCGCGAAAAGGACTATCGGCCGCATTGGATGGGCAGACCGATATGCAGTTACCGCAGCCCTTGCACAGGGCCTCGTCCACCACCGCGGTGAATCCGATATCGCCGTTGGGTTTGAGGCTGACCGCCTGATAGGGACATGCCTTCAGGCAGCGGCCGCAGCCGCGGCAGAGGGCGGCATCGATCACCACCGAAAAGCCCCGGCTCTGACGCGGTCCCCGGGGCATGGCCGCCGCCGTGAGAACCGCCGCCGCTTCGCCCTTGGTCCGCTTGGAAATCTGGATGCCTGGCGGATCGGCGAGAAAAAGCCCCGATATGGAGGTGCCGCAGGGGTACATGTAGGGGATACCCGTCAAACCGGCCTTTTGCATGCCGGCCTGCACCTTCACGCCGGGAAGGTCGGCATGGGGGCGATAGATGGCGATGTTGCGGGATTTCTCTCCCAATATGACGCCGCCCACGGTAAAGGTGCGCGGGGCATCGCCAAACATGGCATGGATCTGAAAATTCCCGATGGTGCCGCTCACCGCATGGACCGTCGACCCTTCAAAAGCGAAAACGTGCGAATGGTCCGGTGACTCGCCGAGAGGATGACGCGCCGATCCGAACATCAGCACCTCGAAGCCGGCCTGGGCCAGGGTCAGCGCCGCATAGTGGGCCGCCTCGGTCTGTCCGATGACCGCAGTGGTGAAATTGTAACTGCGCGCCGGGGCTGGAAAAGGCAGCAGCTTGCGCGCCCGGCCGACGCTGCGCGCCATAATGCCTTTAAACAGGCGCACCGCCAGCTCGGCGTCGCTCGCCACGTGCCGAAGAACTTCGCCGCGCAGGTTCAAGGTCTGCACCATGGAACGGCTGATCCCCGTTCCTTCGAAGAGCCCCCGTTTGAGGCGGCTGCGCTGGTCGGTGCAGGCGCTGCAGACAAAATTGAGCGGGCAGCATACGCAGGAGGCCACCACCAGTCGGGTGAGACCCCGGTCACGGACGCTGTCGACCATGCGCTGGATTCCCTCGGGCGTGCAGGCCGAGACCAACACTTCGGCGTGAACGATGTCCGGTTGGTCACCCAACTTTTTCAAATAGGCGTCCATCTCGGGCAGCCAGCCGAGGGAATCGTTGCACCGGCATGCGAAGACGCCGATGCGGACGTTGCGGTCCAGACCGGCATCGGGCGGTGCGAAGGTGATGCCCTGCCCTTTCATGCGCATGCCATTCTGCTGGAGCAGCACCATGGCCCGCGCCGCGGCGGAAAAACCGCGTAGCATCATGGCGTGGACGTCGCTTTTGGCCGCCGGCGGGCCGTAGGCCCGAATCACATCGTCGCCGCGGATACCCGGCGCCAGGTCCGGATCGGCGACGATCAACACGCCGGCATTCTCCAGGATGGTTTCCATCTGATCGTCGTGCCGGATGGCCTGGTTGGCCTCGCAAACCGAGAGGCACGCCAAACACTGGGCGCAGCTGCCGCATTGCAGGCAACGACCGGCTTCGGCCTGCGCCAGCCGCTCATCGAACCCCATGGCCACCTCACTGAAATTGGCCCGGCGCCGGGCTGGGGGCAATTCCGGCATGACGGTTCTCGGCTGAAGCGGCAGATCGTCTGGAATCGGATCGAAATCGCATGCCGTGGGCCGGATGGGATGGATCGGTTTGCAGGGATTGCCATTGCATTTCATGTGCAAGTCCTGGATTACCTGTCGGGCTACCCGGCGGCCGGCGGCCATGGCGTGCACTACGGATGTGGCCCCCGTCACCGCATCGCCGGCCGCATAGACGCCGGACAGGCCGCTCTGCCCCGATGCATCCGTCACGAGCAACCCCCGGTCACTGATTCGCCAGCCGGCCGCGGCGCCAGTGACACGGTATGCACCTTCTTGACCGATGGCCACGAAGGCCCGGTCAAAGGGGTGTTCCACCACCGCACTCTCCGGAACGATCTCGGGCCAGGCGATACCGTTGGCATCGGCTGCACCCGGCCGCGTGGCCCGCATCCGCAACGATTCGAAACGCCCGTTGCGACCGGCAAAACCCACCACCTGGCAACGATCCAGGATGTCGATTCCCTCCTGGAGGGCGGCCTCGACCTCGTCGCCGTCGGCGGGAATCTCTTCACGGCCGAACCACGACACGATGGTCACCCGTGCGCCGATGCGGTTGAGCACCCGGGCCAGGTCAAACGCGGCATTACCGTCGCCGATAACGGCCACCCGGCCGCTGACGTCGCCGGCCTCACCGCGATAATAGCGATTTAAAAAGGAGAGGCACCCCTGCACCCCCTCGAGAGACTCGCCCTCGACCCCCAAGCGGCGGTCGAGCCACGAGCCGGTGGTGACGATCACGGCCCGGTGGCTTTGGCTGAGCTCGACCAGCCTCTCCGGCAAGGCCACCTCTTGACCGGTGACGAAACGCACGCCTTCGGCCGCGATGGCGGCCAGCTCGGCGTCCAGGACTTCCCGCGGCAATCGGTGGGGACCGATGCCGTAGCGCAGCAATCCGCCCGTCTCCTTTTCCCGCTCATAGACCGTCACCGCGCACCCGCTGCGGGCCAGATCGGCGGCCGCGGCCAAACCGGCAGGACCGGATCCGACCACGGCGACGGGCGGGCCGTCTCCGTGCCATTTGGCTTCGGGAAACGTATCGCTCCGGCCTGGAGCCCGGTCGGCCACGAAGCGCTTGATGTCTCGGATGGCCAGGGCCCCGTCTTTTTCGCTACGCCGGCAAGCCGCTTCGCAGGGGTGTGTGCAAACGCGTCCGCAAATGCCCGGCAGCACGTTGTCCCGCCGAATCAGGTCCAGGGCTTCCTGGTAACGCCCGGCCGCGGTCAGGGCCATGTAGCCCTGGACATTGACGCCCAGCGGGCAGTTGGCCTGGCACAAGGGTTCACGTCGCTTGTCGATGACCACCCGACCCGGCAGAGCCGTCCGACCTTCCATCTGGATGGGGCGGTGGCCGTCGGGCCCGCATACCGGGCATTGCTCGACACATCGCCCACAGAGGGTGCAGCGCTCAGCATCCACGTAGGTCGGCTGCAGGTCGATCTGCACCCGGAAACCTTGCTGGCTGTGTTTGACCGAACGGACGCGGGCCGGCATGGCGCAGCGGATATTGGCATTGCGCAGGATGCGGATCAGGCCTGGACGATGGGCATAATTGAACGGCACTCCAGATTCGAGACGATAGGTCTCGGCGCCCAGCTTCCGATCCAGATCGGCCTCCACATCGACCAGGGTGATGGGAACCCCCAGCTCGCCCAGCTTGTTGGCTGCCGCCACGCCGGCCGGGGTGGCACCAAGAATCACCACGCTGTGCAACCTGTTCTTGGGATGTTTCATGCCACGACTCCTATCCGTCCCGCGGCTTTCTCGCGCCGCCCCTTGAGGGTCGCCTGGGCATACTCCCAGCCGCGTTCAAAGGCCTTGACGTTCTTCTCGATGGTGGCCTTGGGCACCGATTTCTTCACAGTGGCGCGGGCGGCCTCCAATGAAATGGCACCGGTGATGGCCGTGAAAAATCCGACCATGATGATATTGGCCATCATCTTGTTGCCCAGCTCTTCGGCGAATCGGGTGCATGGCACGGAGAAATAGTCCCGCCCGCCTTCGGGCTTGACCAGGTCCTGTTCGACGATCAGCACACCGTCCTTTTTGAGCGTGGCCACATGTTTGTCGTATCCCGACTGGGAAAGGCACACCAGGATGTCGGGGCTCTGAATGTAGGGAAAATAGATCGGTCCATCGGCAATGGTCACCTGGGCACTGCAGGCGCCGCCGCGCGACTCGGGCCCATAGGATTGCACCAGGGTGCTCTCCAGGTGATCCAGGATGGCGGCCGCCTCGCCCATGATGCGGCCGGCCAGGATCACTCCCTGGCCACCGAAACCGGTTATCGTGATCTGTTTGTACATCGTCAACTCCTCGCTGCGGCGAACCGGATCATAGTGCCGGGCGGCAGGTTCGGTCGTAGTTTTCGATACAGGTGGCCCGCTCTTTGTCCACGAATTCACCCAGCACCACCTTTTTGGTGAAATCCACCTCCAGATCGCCGGGATCGGCGTTATTCCGGATAATGGTCTGATCCCGATAGAGCTTGAGGGTCTCGAGGGGCTTTTCCCGGTTGCGCCGGCCATAGTTGACCGGGCAGGGCCCCAGCACCTCGATGAAGGAAAAGCCGCTCTTGGTGATCGCCTTTTTGATGCAATCGGTCAGCTCGCGCGTGTGCAGCACGGTCCAGCGGGCCACGTAGGTCGCCCCCGAAGCCCAGGCCAGCAGGGGCAGATTGAACGGTGATTCGGGATTACCCACCGGCGTGGTGGTGGTGCGCGCCAGATGCGGGGTGGTGGCCGCCACCTGGCCGCCGGTCATGCCGTAGTTGAGGTTGTTGAGGCAGATGACAGTCAGGTCCATGTTGCGTCGTGCGGCATGGATGAAATGGTTGCCGCCGATGGCGAACAGATCGCCGTCGCCGCTGAAGACCACCACGTTGAGTTCCGGGTTACCGAGCTTCAGTCCGGTGGCGAATGGGATGGCCCGGCCGTGGGTGGTGTGGAACGAATCGAGCTTCACATAGCCGGCGGCCCGGCCCGAGCAACCAATCCCCGAAACCATGCAGGTTTTCTGCAGATCGATGCCGCTGGCCTTCATGGCCGTGAGACACGCCGCAAACGCCGTACCGATGCCGCACCCAGGGCACCAGATGTGGGGGATGCGGTCCGAACGGATCAGATCCTCGAGCGGATGTTCCGCCGGGGCCATGACAGATGCTTGCGCGGTGGGGAACATCAGAACACCTCCTTGATTTTGGCCAACACCTGGTCCGGTGAGATGATGGTACCCCCCGAATGGCCCACCAGGTGACAGGGCGCCTTGCCGGCGGCGGCGCGCAGCACCTCCAGGTGAATCTGCCCCAAGTTCACTTCGACGGTCAAGAATCCCTTGACCCTTTGGGCTAACCGCTGGATGTGATTCTCGGCAAAGGGCCAGACCGTGATCAACCTTAGCAGGCCGACCTTTAGGCCTTCGGCCCGCGCCTGCTGCATGGCGGCCATGCTGGTGCGGGCCGAAATGCCATAGGACACCAGCACGATGTCGGCGTCATCCAGACCATGCGCCTCGGTCATGATGATGTCTTCGCGGTTGCCCAGGATCTTGTGCTTGATGCGCGCCATCATCTCTTCCTGAGCCTCCACCGACATCACGGGATAGCCCTTTTCGTCGTGGGTCAATCCGGTGACGTGGACGTGGTAGCCCTCGCCGGCCGCCGGCATGGGCGCCACGCCGTTCTCGTCGGGTTTGAAGAGCAGGAAGCGATCCTTGCGACCCTTGGGTTTGGGCCGCCATTCGGTCGTGATCTGATCGGCCGGCGGAATAATCACCTTTTCGCTCATGTGGCCGATCATCTCGTCGGTCATGATGAACACCGGTGTGCGGTAACGCTCGCTCAGGTTGAACGCCGTGATGGTCTGATAGAAGATCTCCTGGGCCGAACAGGGTGCCAGGGCAATAATCTCGTAATCGCCGTGGGAACCCCAGCGCGCCTGCATCATGTCGGCCTGGGCCCCCATGGTCGGGAGCCCGGTGGAGGGCCCACCGCGCTGCACATTGACCACCACGCAGGGGGTTTCGGTACAGACGCCCAACCCGATGTTTTCCATCATCAGACTGAAACCCGGTCCCGAGGTGGCGGTCATGCTCTTGCATCCCGACCAGGCCGCTCCGAGCACCGATGCCATGGCCGCAATCTCGTCCTCCATCTGGATGAAGGTGCCGCCCACATCGGGCAGCCGGCCGGACATGTGTTCGGCGATCTCCGTGGCTGGTGTGATCGGGTAACCGCCGAAAAATCGGCAACCGGCCGCCAGGGCGCCCTCGGCGCAGGCCACGTCGCCCGTCATATAATGCTCTCCGGTAAGTACAGCTGGTTTCATAGGTCTCTCGTCATTGCGTACAGAAAGTTTTTTCAAGGCCGCCCAAAACCGATGATGTTCGCTTCGTCCCCGCCCGGCTGCCGCAATGATCCAGTTCAAAGCCTGCCTCGGTTTCGGAGGCGGGGCACTGTTTCATGCTCGGCTCATCTTGGGGAGATAGAGGGCTATCCAGTCCGGCCGTCGACGGCTTCGACCGCCACCGAATAGATGGCGAATTCCGGACAGATGATCTCGCAGTAGTGGCAATTGACACACCCGTCCGGTTGCAAGAGTTCCGGCGGATGGTAGCCCTTCTTATTGAACCGTTCGGAAAATGCCAGAACGTTGCGCGGGCAAAACTCGATACAATACCCACAGCCTTTGCATCGATCCTCGATGATGTGAACCACGCCTTGCGAAACGTTGATGCTTCCCGCATCCAGAGGCACGCGCCAAAAATCCATTTCCCACTCCCGCACCGGCGACACGCTGGCTGGTGTTGTTCCGATATAAAAAAAACCAAGCACTCTGGGGATCACTCGGGCTCGTGCTTGGACGCACCGCGATGGTGCCGAAACCAGACAAGTCTCTATATAGGATCCAAGAGCAGACATCAAGGCGGGAAAATTCATTTTGGCACTTTATTTGAGAAACCCCTCACTTTTTTCAAAGAGTTTCTCAAACAAGGATTTCGAATCCCAAATAACCGGAGCACAAATTTTACGAAGGCAGGTCCGGTGTTCCTAAATGCGCCCTCCCCTCCGTTTAATCTCTTCGACCAAAATCAGTTCGCCCAGCTTCCCCGGCCGGCAGAGCACGGCCCGGCCCTTGTTGATGCGCGCCATTTCGCGGGTGAATTCCAGCAACACCGGACTGTCGTCCAGCATGAAGGTTTCGATGTGCATGCCCTGGGCCGTGACGCGCCGCACCTCGGCCAAGGTCGCCATGCAGGCGTTGCGGCTCAGGCCGTTGATCGACTCTGGAAACTCCACATGCAGCTCGTCATGGACATAGTAGGCGGTCGGTTGACCATCGGTGATGACCAGCACGCGGTTGTTTCGGTTGCCGCTGCGCTTGATCAACTGCATGGCCAGCTGGAGGGCTCCCTGTAGATTGGTGAAGGGCCGGTAGGCGTCCCATACCGCCATGGCGAGCTCGCGCCCCTTGAGTTCCACCGCTTCCGTAGAAAAACCGATGGTGTGCACCCTGTCCTTGGGAAACCGGGAACGAATGTAGTGATCCAGCGCCAGGGCCACCTTCTTGGCGGCCTGGAAGCGGCCGTCGCGCGACATGGACCAGGAAAGATCAAGCAACACCACGGTGGTCGTGGTCACCAACTGCTCCCGTTCGCGCACGTAAAACCCGTCGGGGTCCAGTGCTATGGCCCCTGTCGGCTTCACGCCCCGCGAAATGGATTTTAAAAGGGTTCGGGTCAAATCCAGGTCAAATCGATCACCGAAACGATAGGCATGGGAGGAGTCGGGCAGCAGCTCCCCGGTTTGGGGGGCATTGCCCGGATGCTCTCCCCGCCGATCCTTCTGGATATGGTTATACAATTGACCGAAGGCACTTTCGCCCAATTTTCGCAACCCTCTTGGTGTCATCTCCAGTCGTCCGCCCATTCCCTGCACCAACCCTTCCCCGGAAAGGGTGCGGGGCAGTTGCAGCAGGATATTGAAGGAAGTCTGGGCATCGTCACCAAGCATTCGCCGCAGTTGTTCAGGATCGATCGCTTCGAGCCGACCGCTCAGGAGCTGCCGCTGGAGCCGGTCCAATTCCTGGAGTTGCCGCATGAGCGCCAGGGCCTGATCGAAATCCAGTTCCTGCTTACCGTAAAAACGATCGGCATATTCACTGTAGAAGTCATAGAGGTCGCGTATATCCTGCTGTCTCGTTTGCCAGGCGTCATGCAGCCGCCGGCTCTCATCGTCAAAAAAAACGAAGGCTTTCAGGTCGTGCAGCTTTTCCAGGAGACCGGGCGGCAGCGAATCATAGGAGGGCGGGGGCTTGGCACCGATCTCTCTTCTCTTCATCGCTTCGTTCTGGAGAAGAAATCTGAAATCTTCCATGGGCCGTTCGAAAATCTTCTCCAGGCTGTAGGTCGAAAACAGATCGTCCTTTTGTTCCTCCAGGGCCGCAACCATCTCTTCGAGCCCCATGACCCGGAAGTCTAAACCCGCCAGGGAAAACCCCTCCCAAAGCATTTGTGCCAGCGAAGTACCGGGCGACATGCCCTTCATGATGTTTTCCATGAAGTGGTCGATCATCTCTTTCCTGCGATGGTCGAACGGTGGCTGGGTGCCGTCCCAGCGGCTGTAGCGCCAAAGCTTCATTTGTAACGTACTCCGTTTTCCAGGGCTTCACGATTAAGCTTGTTGGACAGGTGAAGTCCCTCCAATACGAATTCGAGGGCCGCGGCGACCCGCGGGGCGCTGTCGAGGCCGGTCAGTCGCTCGACGGCCGCCTGCATCCCCGGGATGAATTTCAAGCCGTCGAGATAGGCGCCCGACGGCTGAAAGCGCGATATCTCCACGCTCATGCCCTTTTCGAAGGCGTCGATGATCCCGGTCAATCCTTCCAATTGAAAATGGCCGTCGAACACGTTCTTGATCGCCCGTCGCATCAGATCCGCCACGATATCGCCGCCGCTGCCGTCCGGCACCTGATATTCCAGCTCGAGCTTTCCGGAAATGGCGGGAAAGGTCATTTCGATATCGGTGATCCTGGGTACGGCCAATTTCTCGTCCAACTCCAGGCAACGTCGTACGGCACTGCCCAAGACCGCCTCGTAACTGCGTATGGAGACCCGGCAACTGACGCCCGAATGCTGGTTGATGTCGGAACTGGCGCGCGCTTGAAATGTGATTTCGGCCAGTATCTCCTTCATGAAATCGGGCACATGGACCTCGATGCCGTCGACCGAGAGCCCGCGCGCTTCCTGTGCCATGATCTCGATTTCGTGCTGCCGCTTCCGTGGGTAATGGGTACGGATCTGGGCATCGAAGCGATCTTTCAACGGCGTGATGATGCGCCCCCGGTTGGTATAGTCTTCCGGATTGGCCGTGGCCACGATGAAAATGTCCAGGGGCAGGCGGACCGGGAATCCCTTGATCTGGAAATCGCTCTCTTCCATGATATTGAAAAAGGCGACCTGGATCTTTTCGGCCAGGTCGGGCAGCTCGTTGATGGCGAAGATCCCTCGATGGGCCCTGGGAACCAGGCCGAAATGGATGGCCGATTCGTCGTCCAGCGTTCGGCCTCTGGCGATTTTGATCGGGTCCACCTCACCGATCAGATCGGCCGTGCTCACGTCCGAGGTGGCCAATTTCTCCACCAGGCGGCGATCCCGGGGAATGTAAGTGATGGGCAGCGCGTCGCCCAACTCGGCCTTGCGCTGACGGCATGCGCTGCAGGTAGGGTGGAAGGGATCGTCATGAATGGGGCAACCCGCCACGGCGGGCATCTCTTCGTCCAAAAAATCGATCATGCGCCGGATCATTCGACTTTTGCCCTGCCCCCGTTCACCGAGAAAAATAATGTTGTGACCGCAGAGGATCGCGTTGATCAGGGCAGGCATCACGGTTTCGTCATAACCGATCATATCCGTAAACAGGCGCTCCCTGTTTTTGAGCTTACGGATGAGGTTGCCCCTCATCTCCTGGCGGATGTTGGGCAGAAGCGGGACGATTTGTTTGAGCTCCCCGAAGGTGGCGGGTTTGTCCTGGGGCATGATGACTCCTTTAATAATGATGATGGGGCGGCGGGTTGCGTTGGTAAAAATGCAACAGCCTATATGAAATGTACAATTTTATATCACACTGGCTGGATATGACGGAAGGCTATTTGAACTGATATTTCGAGGATTACATTTTTCGCGCGACGCCGATATCAGGCACATGGGCCGTCTGTGGATGGACGCTTCCTAATCTGCCGCCGCTGCGATGTCGCCGGGTTTGATATCGGCTGGCGTTTCCATTGCCGCGCGCACCTGGTCCGATTCGATGCCGGTAATTCGGATACGTCCGAGTTGATAACCGGGCGCGATAAACCTCGCCCCGTCCGGCCCGGTGACGATGCGCCGACCTTCATACACGGCCAACCGGTGGCCGACCCTCAATCCCGACGCACCGCCGGCGGCCAGGGTCACCTGCTCGCCTTCCACGGCCGAAACCACGGCCATCCATGGTGTCCCATCGATGGCTTCGGCCGCCTGTTCGCCCAATCGGGCGGCATGTTCGACGAGTTCCTCCTCGACGATCTCAAGGCCGTCCTGCAATCCCGCCACGAGGGATTCATAGGCATTCAGGGTGATCTTGACGGTACTCTCTTCCACCAGGCTGAGTAGTTTGGCCGCCGTAAAAGCATCGTAAACATCCAAGGCCGTGACGAGACGAAGGTAGCCGCGCTCCTTGCGGAAGATCCAGGTCCCGGTTTTTTTCAGGGTCGGCTCGATTTGCCATACGCCGGCGTCCATCAGGTAGTGATAGCCCTGCATGCGGGCCGCCTGGGCCACATCGAAGATTTGGGCGGGCGTGGAAAACAGATCCTGGGATTTCATGACACCTGCCGAATCCGCGCTGTGAGGCGAAACCGCGACAAAATGGTCGACCTCGTCGTCGATCGTTTCGACCAGAGATTGGAGAAAAAGGGTATCGATCGCCGGGCCGAAGGGGGTTGCCGCGCCATGATTCAATACGACGAAGGCCTTTTTCACATAGTCGCGATGATCCGCATCGGCCTCCAGGAAGCTCTTGCGCGACTCGACGCGTTGGTACAGGTCCTTGGCGCAGGCATTGAGCGAACAGAGGGCCAGAAAAGCCGAAAACAACAGAACGAGAGGTTTGCGCATTCTCCCCGATCTCCGATCCACCCTTATTTTTGATCCATTATTTTTGATTCGTAGGATATGCGGCCACCACTTCGGTGGTGATGCCGCCCCTGGCCGAAAAGACACCGTGCACCTCCATCCATCGGGGCTTGAGTGCCGCCGCCAGGTCGTCGAGGATGTGATTCACGACGTGCTCATAAAATATGCCCACATTGCGATATTGCAGCAGGTAAAACTTCAGCGATTTGAGTTCGATGATCTTTTCCGAAGGGCAATACTTGATGGTAATGGTGCCGAAATCCGGCAGACCGGTCATGGGACACACGGAGGTGAACTCCGGTTGATGAATGGTCACGGTAATATCTCGACGCCCTTTGTAAGCATAATCGATGGGTTCGAGCAAATCGGAACGCACCGAGGCGATGGGTTCGATGGCATAGGGCACATTGTGCCGGGCCTTGTCTGTCATGGGCCGATCAACTCCAAAAATGCGATTAGATTTTGAAATTTAAAGAACATAGAGAATTTCGGAATCCCTGTCAAACAGAGATCCAGGGAACCGGCGATTCTAAATCAATCCCATTTATTAAACCCGGCCCGGGTGGAGGAGGCGGCCGATGCCACACGCCAAGCGGTCAAGTGCCGGTAACATGCACGGCGGGCGGCCCAGGAACTCCCCCGGCCTGCGCCGGGGTCAAACCGTCTGGGCCGCTTGTCCGCCGTTTGCATTCAACCGGCTCTAAAACCGCAGGCTCACGTGGCCCTGGCCAACTGCCCCACCCGGGACTGCCATGACCGTTGCCATGCGAATTTATATTTCAGAAAAATTTTGGAAAGCGCGGCCGGTGGCCAATACTACCGGCCGGCGGGACAGAGGGAGTCCAGGATCGCATCCCAGAGGTCTATTTTATCTTCTACCGCTCCATCGTTCGTATCCATGATCAACAACATTCTGGGATGAAGGCTGTCGTTGACTTTGCCAGGGTAGTACCATTGAAAATTCAACATCGTTTCCCCTCGTTCGGTCCCTTTTAGAATCATCTCTTCGCCGGCCAATCCGGCGACCGTGCGTTTTCGAGTCCGGATCTTCGCGACCTCGACACCGGGGGCGATGTTGGCCGCAAGCGCCGCTGCCAACCCCTCCAGCATGCCCACAGGGTTGACCCTGTCCACCACCCGGGTGTTGATGGTCAGTGTCGGTTGCTTGTCCAATGGGTGTTTCTTGAAGACGATATCCACGCTCTCTTTATATTCGAAGGGCAGATCGACGGCGCCGTAGCGCAGGTAAAAGGCATCGCGGCCGTCGATGACCTCGGCACGGTCGAAGCGTTTTTCCGGGGCGCGGTAGGCC
>Ga0209270_1000190_pt1 | contig 155116 bp, 144 predicted proteins | sample MTBAKSrepl1MetaG_FD_187456 | JGI IMG/M metagenome (GOLD analysis project Ga0209270, IMG submission 187456) | Enrichment culture microbial communities from Arthur Kill intertidal strait, New Jersey, USA, that are MTBE-degrading - MTBE-AKS1... | ecosystem: Environmental > Aquatic > Marine >... | reverse complement strand
GAACTCCCCGGCGCGAGTGAGACCACCACTGAAGACAGGGCCGAGGGGATCCACGACTTGGAGGGGGAATCCGCTCCGCCTTCCCCCTTCCAACGGTCGCTCCGCTCCCTGCCTCCCCTTCTCGAACACTGCGGCGTTCTGCGACCAGGAGGACATATCCCCCTGGACCCCCTTCCGGCCGAGATAGCCCCGGGACGGATCGTCTGAGGAAGCATAAAGCGGTGATTCAGACGGAGAGGGGGCCGGTCGAGGGCATCCTCCCGGAGGACGGCTCACGCTGTTTGAGCCTGCTGCACGCAAGACCGGAGCGGGCCCCTGCGAGTTCGTGAGCCGCCGAGTCCGTTCCGCCTGGAGGCGAAATAGGATCACCGCAGCGACCGGGGAGCACCGCTGACCCCAGGGCCGAGGGTGTCATCGAGCGAGCGCTTGAAGTCAATGGCGCAGGGGCGATGCCCGGAGGAGGCCGTCGAAGGGCGGAGCGGGCACGGGTCCTCGACCGCAGGGAGAGGAGAGCGAAGCCCGGAGTCGAAGCGGCCCGACTCGCCGGGGCGGGACGCGGCCGACGGAGCGGCGCGCCCCGAGCCGAAAACTCCCCGGCGCGAGAGAGACAACCGCTTACGACAGGGCCGAGGGGATCCTCCAAGGGAGCATAAAGCGGTGATCCAGCCGGACGGTGGAACGGACGAGGGCATCCTCAAAGAGGACGGCTCGCGATGTCTGAGCCTGCCATCGAGAGGGCTGGTCTGGATCCCGCGAGTTTCGCGAGCCGCCGCGTCCGTTCCGCCGGGAGGCGAAATAGGATCACCGCAGCGACCGAGGAGGATCCCCGAGGCCCCGCTTGACAAAGCGCCCCCCGGCTCCTATTGTTAATTCGTTGATGGACATCCCTACCCCCCGCCTCCATCGGGACCGAACGCCCTCTCAAACCAATCAAGGAGGATGAATGAGATTCCAAGGCCGACCGCAGATCGAGACCCTCGCCAGGTTCAAGAGCCAGGGAGAGCTCGTGACGTCGTTCTACCTGGACACGGACAAGGGCCGGCTGACGAAAAAGGAGATCCAGCTGACCCTCAAGAACCTGCTCAGCGACGCGAAAGCCCGCCTGGAAGGCATGAGCATCGGTCGGGACAAGGCTGAGGCCTTGGCCCGGGACATGGAGCTCATCGAAGATTTCGCGGCCCGGAGCCTGGCGGGCTCCAAGGCACCCGGCCTGGCCGCGTTCTCGGCCAGCCGCAAAGGGTTCTGGCTGGACCTCGAGCTGCCCCATGGGCCTCGCAACAGGATCGTCATCGACACGAACTTCTATGTGCGGCCGCTGTCGGCCATCCTCGATAAACATCGGTCGATCTGCGTCGTCACCCTTGGCCGCCGCGATGCGCGCTGGTACGGCGTCTCGATGGGCGGGATCCATGCCCTCGCCGAGCTGCGAAGCGACGTTCCGTCCCGGGTCAAGGAGGGAGGCTTCGAAGGCACCGCGGGCAAGCGCATCGAACGGCGACTGGACGCCCACCTCCATGAGCACCTCAAGAAAGCGGCCGCCAGGACCGCCGACCTCCATAGATCGAACGGGTTCGACCGTTTCTTCCTGGGCGGCGACGACAGCCTGTGCGCGGACTTCGAAGGGCATCTCCCGAAGCCCCTCCGCGAGAAGCTCCAGGCCCGGCTCAAAGCCCGGCCGGGCGACCCTCCGGCCAAGATCCTCAAGGAGGCCTTGGCCGTCGACGCGGCCCTCAACAAGGCCGAGGAGGAGGCCATCGTCCAGAAGCTCGTCGCCGAGCTCGAGCGAGGAGGGCTGGCCGCGTCCGGCCTCCGGGACACGATCCACCGCCTGAATCAGTTCGAGGTCCAGAGCCTGGTCGTCACTCACAACTTCTCCAAGCCCGGCCGGGTCTGCCCGACCAACGGATTCTTCTACCTGGAGGAGCTGCAGTGCCCCGTCTGCGGCAAGAAGACCGATCCGGTCCGCGACGTCGTTGACGAGGCCATCGAGACCGTCCTGAAGCGTGGCGGGGCCGTCAAGCACATCTCCCCGCCGTCGAAGCTCGGACGCTACGGCGAGATCGGAGCGTTCCTCAAGTACAAAGCCTAGGGGCCAAAGGGCCGCTCCCGCGGGGCCGGCCCTCGGCGGCCATCGCCCGATCGCGCGTTCAGGCCGGGGTTCTCTTCTCCTTGAATCTTATCTTGTTGAACAAGCTATAGATAACGGGGATAACGAAGAGGGTCAGGATGGTCGTCGCCGTGAGCCCGAAGACGATGGTCACGCCCATGGGGGACCGGAACTCGGAGCCGGACGACCGCGAGAAGGCCAGCGGCAGCGAGCCCAGGATGGTCGTCAGGGCCGTCAGCAGGACGGCCCGCAGCCGCGTCGTCGCTCCCTGGAGAACGGCCTCGCGCTTGTCGACGCCCCGCTTGATGAGCTGGTTGATGTAGTCGATCATGACGATGCCGTTGTTGACGGCGATGCCGGCCAGCATGATGACCCCGATCAGAGCCGCCAGGTTGAGCGTCTTGCCCGTGATCAGCAGCCCGAAAATGACGCCGATGATCCCCAGGGGGACGGTGAACATGATGACCAACGGGTGGGTGAAGTGCTCGAACTGGGAGGCCATGATCATGTAAACGAGGAGCACGGCCAGGGCGAAGGCCCCGGCCAGGATGAGAAAGGCTTCCATCATATCCTCGTAGGAGCCGCCGTACTCGAGGAAATATCCGGGCGGGAGGGTCTTCTCGAAGCCGGCCAGTCGGTCCTTGATATCCCCGACGACGCTGCCAAGGTCGCGGTCGGCGATATTGGCCGTGACGGCGACGCGGCGGGCCTGGTTCTCGCGGTTGATCATGATCGGGCCTTCCGCCGACTCGACGAAGGCCACGTCCTCGAGGGACACCATTTTCCCTGCAGGGGTCGCGATCGGGATGCGCCGGACCTCCTCAAGGGTGTCGCGATACTTCTCCTGGAACCGCAGCCGGACGTCGATCTCGTCGCTGCCCTCTCTGTAGCGCGTGGCCACGCGGCCCAGAGTGGCCGTTTGAACGGTCCCGGCGACGTGGCTGACCGACAGGCCCAGCCGGTAGGCCCTTTCGCGATCGATCCTGATCTGGACCTCGGGCCTGCCGGCGGACATGCTATGGGTGAGGTCCCTGAGCCCTTCAATGTCGGAGATGAGCCGGACGATCTGGTCCGCCTGGTTCTTGAGGGTCTCCAGGTCCTTGCCGAAAAGCTTGATCTCGACGGGCGCCGCGGCCCCGCCCATCAATGTCTGCCCCATGTCGACAGCCTCGAACTTGACGCCGCTGAGGTTGGGCAGCCTCCTGCGGATGCGCTCGAGGAGTTCCTTGTCCGACACCGTGCGCTCCTCGCGCTTGACCAGCCCCACCCACAGGAGGCCCTCATGGGTCCCCGTGTTGGACATGCCCGAGGCGGCATCGCCCGCGTCCTGCTCGACCTGCGAGCCGACCTGGGCGGAGATGACGGTGATCTCCGGCATGGCCGCCATGACCTGTTCGACCATGGTCACGACCCTGTCGGTCTCCTCCAGAGCCGTGCCGACCGGCATGCGGACCTTGAGCAGGATCATGTTCTGGTCCTGAGCGGGGAGGAACTCCGTTCCCAGGAAGGGGACGATGGCCAGAGAAGCGACCAGGATGAGGAGCGCGCCGCCGAGGACCCAGCGGCGGTTGCGCAGGGCCCGCTCGAGCCACTTCCGGTAGATCGCCCGGGCCTTGGCGAACTGGCGCTCGTCGGGGGCCTTGGCGATGGACTTGAGGCTCTGCCGGGAACGGAAAATGAGGGAGGATGACAGGGGGACCACCGTCAGGGCGACGAACAGCGAGGCGATGAGCGAGAAGGCAACCGACAGTCCGAGGGCCTGGGTCATTTTCCCGGTGATGCCCTGGGCGAAGATCATGGGGAAGAAAACGGCGATGGTCGTCAGCGTCGAGGCCGTGATGGCCATGCCGACCTCCCCCGCGCCGGCCATCGAGGCCTCGTCGGCCCCTTTGCCCTCCTCCAAGTGGCGGTAGATGTTCTCGATGACGACGATGGCGTTGTCGACGAGCATGCCGACGCCGAGGGCCAATCCGCCCAGGGTCAGGAGGTTGAGCGTGTAGCCGGCGGCGTAGAGGGCGATGAAGGTCGTGATGACGGACAGGGGAACGGCCAGCCCGATGATCAGGGTGGGCCGCCAATTGCGGAGGAAGAGGAAGATCAGGAAGATGGCCAGGAGCCCGCCGACCCAGGCGTTCCGGACGGTGTTGGTCGTCACCTGTTCGATCATGTCGCCCTGGTCCATGGCGACGTGGAAGACGGGATTGCCCGGGATGGTCCCCTCGAGGGCGGCCAGTTCTTCCTTGACAGCGGCGCTGGCCTGCTGGGTGTTGGCCCCGGAGCGCTTGTTGACGATGAGATAGACGCCGTTCTGCTGCTGGATGCGCGAGACGTAGCGCGTCTCCCGGAGGGTGTCCTTGACCTCGGCGACGTCCTCGAGATAGACCGGTTCGCCCGCCGCAGTCGCCCCGACGACCGTCCGGCGGATGTCGCCGAGGCTCTCGAACTCGCCCAGGGTCCGGACGAGAAGGTCGGAGTGGCGGACGACGAGGCTCCCGGCCGGCAGGTTGAGGTTCTCGGCGCGCAGGGCCATCTGGACCTGGTCGAGGGTCATCCCTCGGCTCTCCAGGGCGGCCCGATCGACGTCGACGAGGATCTCTCTCTCGTCCATGGAGAAGACCTGGGCCGAGGCCACGCCGTCGATGCGCTCGAGACGAGGAGCGACCTCGTCCTCGATGACCTTCTTGAGCTCAAGGGCCGGGATGTCGGCCGTGATGCCGAAGAAGATGACCGGGAACTGGCTGAAGTTGAACTTCAGGACGAGCGGATTGCCGGCCTCATCCGGCAGGAACTGCTCGTAAAGGCCGATCCGGTCGCGGACGTCCTGGGCCGCGAAATCGAGGTTGGTCCCCCACTCGAACTCGATGGTGATGGCCGAGACCCCCTCGGAGGTCTGCGACGTGACCTTCTTGACCCGGTTGACGGAGCTGACGATCTGCTCGAGCGGCCGGGTCAGGACGTTCTCGATGTCCTCGGACGAGGAGCCCGAGTACGTCGTGATGACCGAGACCGTCGGGAACTCGAGGTCGGGGAAGAAATCGAGCCCCAGCCGGGTGAAAGCGATCGCCCCTAGGACGGCCAGGATGGCCGCCATCATGGACGCGGTGACCTTCCGCTTGACGGAGAATTCCGGGAGCTTCATTGTCCGACCTCTTCAAGGACCTCGACCGCGGCCCCCTCCTCCAGACCGTAGTTGCCATCGACGACGACCGCGTCGCCTTCCGAGAGGCCGTCGAGGACCTCGATCATCGTCGTGTTCTGGATGCCCAGGGCGACCTTCCTCCGGACGGCCTTGCCGCCTTCGACGATGAAGACATGGGACCCGGAGAGGACGGCCCGCTGGGGGATGACCAGGGCGTTCTCGTGCGACTGGACCTCGAAGATGACCGTGCCGAAGGTCCCGGGCCGAAGGACCATGTCGGGATTCGGGAAGACGGCTTCAACACCGAACTTCTTGCTCTGGGGATCGGCCGTCAGGTTGACGACCGTCACCTGGCCGGCGAACTCGCGGCCGGGCATGGACGGGACCTGGAGAGCGGCGGCCTGCCCCTTCCGGAGACGGCCGATATCGAGGGAGGAGATCCCGGCGACGACCTTGATCCGGGAATAATCCACGAGGGTCAGGACCCCCGAGGCCGTCCCGTACCCGCTCATCATCGGGTTGATGACGTCGCCGACCTCGGCGTTCTTGGAGGCGATGACGCCGGCGAACGGGGCCTTCATGATCGAAACGTCGAGCGCGTAGCGGGCCAGGTCGAGGGCCGCCCGGGCCTGTTCGAGCTGGGCCGCCGCGGCGTCGAACGCCAGCTGGGCCTTCTCGTGCTGCATCTCGGAGACGGCCTTCTCCGCGAGCAGGCGGTCCATGCGCTCCTTGTTCCGGAGGGCGTCCGTATAGCCGGCCTCGGCCACGGCCAGCCCGGCCTCGGCCTGCTGGAGCTGAAGCCGCGTGGATTCGGTCTCGAGCTCGGCCAGGAGCCGGCCCTCGGCGACCCGCTCGCCTTCCTCGACGTGAATGCGGGCGATCTTCCCGCCGACCTCAGGCGTGATATGGATCTTCCGCCAGGCTTCGAGGGTGCCCGTGTAGGAGAGCCTCTCGCTGATGCGGTCCCTGCGGATCTTGAAGACCTTGACCGGGGCCGAGCCGAACGTGTCGGCGCCCGGGGCCGTCTCCTCGGCCCGGCGGCACGCGGCGGCGGCCGCGAGAAGGGCCGCGCCGACAATGCCCACAACGACGATGCGATGAGCGTTCTTCGTTCTCATGATGTCCTCCGTTCATCCGGGCGGCTCTCCGGCCAGCCCCGTCCGAGGGCCTTGTCGAGCTGGGCCCGGGACATAACGCAATCATAGAGCGCTTGGGAATAGTTGGTCCTGGCCTGGCTCAGGGCGACCTGGGCCGTCGAAACGTCCAGGGTCGTGGCCAGGCCCTCCGAATAGTTGAGCTCCGCGATGCGGACGGCCTCGCGGGCCTGCTCGACGTTCTTTTCCTGTGAGAGCAGGGTCTCACGGGCCTGACGATGGCTCAGGACGGCCTGGCGGACCTCCAAGGAAACCAGCTCCTCGAGGCCCCGGCGTGTCCATTCGATCTCCCGGGCGGCGGCCTTGGCCTGCCCCATCTGCGACTTGGCCTGGAAACCGTCGAAGATCGGGATGGTCACCGACAGATTGACCGAATAGAAGTTCTGCCAGGTGTCCTTACGGAAATTGAAGGTGTCCGCCCAAAAGTTGTAGGCCCCGCCGACGGCCACCGTCGGCAGCAAACCGCCCCTGGCGATCTTGAACATCTGCCGGGCCATGCGCCGCTGCTGATCGAGCTGGCGGAGCTCGGGCCGGGCGGACAGGGCTTCTTCGAGGGCCTGGTCGATGTCGACCTCGAGCGGCATGTCGGCCAGCTCGCCTTCGACGGCGATGGGGGTATCGAGGTCGACTCCGAGGGAGGTTTTCAAGCCCAATTCGGCCACCGTCAGTCCATTGCGGGCCTTGATGACCTGGGGACGGAGATTGGCCGCCTCGACCTCCGAGCGAAGGAGATCGAACCGCGAGGCCAGGCCGGCCTCGTAGAGGCTCTTGACGTTGGCGTAGTGCTTCTCGGCCAGCGCCAGAGCCTCCTCGGCGACCTTCGAGAAATCGCTGGCCAGAAGGTACCCGTAAAAGGACCTCTTGACCTCGAAGACGGTCTCCTGTTCCGAGAGGCGGACCGCCTCTCGGCTCGTCTCGAGGTTGGCCCGGGCCTGCTTGTAGCCGGACGAAAGGCGGCCGCCGGCGAACAGAGGCAGGGAGAAGGACAGGGCCAGCTGGTAGTCCTTGGTGAAGTCGACGGCCACCCTCTGGGGCGGCTCGCCGGGGATCATGGACGGGAACTCCAGGAAGAAGAGCTTCTCGGCCAAGTTCTGCGTGTACTGGCCGCTCAGGGCCGGAAGGAACTTCGAGAAGGCCTCCCGCACGCCCGCGCCGGCCTGGGCCTCTTGCTCGCGAGCCGCCAGGTGGAACGGATTCTGCCGCAGGGCCAGGTCGATCGCGGACTCCAGGGTCAAGGTCAGGGTTTCCGGCCGGTCCTGGGCCGGCAGGGCCGCCGCGCAGGCGGCGACGATCATCGAACAGAGAGCGATCGCGGCGATTTTTCTCATGTCAATTCTCCTTCTTGGTCCCGGCCGGGCTCTGGATTCCCTGCAGGATGAAACGGTAAAGGGTGTCCGCCTCTTGCCCGCTCCGGACCGAAGCCTTGTCCCCTAACCAGAAGCGGGTATGGCCATAGCCTTGCAGGACGGCTTCCAGGAACGTCACGGCGGCCCGGGTGTCCATCGGGCGGAACTCCCCGGAGGCGACCCCCTGGTCGAGGATCCCTGCGGCGGCGTCGATGACCAGGCGCCGCTTGCGACGAAGGAGGTTGAGCATCCTCCGGTCGCCCTCGGGGACCTCGGGGGCTTTTCCATGCCCGGCCATGAAGACCCGCAGGATCTTCAGCATGGAACTATCCATCCACAGGACCCGGGTGATGTTCTCCTTGTCCTCGTGGAACCGGAGGATGAGGCGGATGGCGTCCAGGAGCTTGTCGCGAGCCGTGCCGGGACCGCCGGCGATGACCGCCAGCTCGTCGCGGATCTCGACGAAGAAGTTGGCGATGATCTCGAAAAGAAGATCTCCCTTTCCCGGGAAGTACCTGTAGAGGGTGACCTTGGAGAACTGGGCCTCCCGGGCGATGTCGTCCATGGTCGTCGAGCTGTAGCCCTTGCGGACGATGACCCTCTCGGCGGCGTGAAGGATAGCTTCCCGGCAGGCTTCGCGGCGCCGCCGCTCCCGCTCGGTCCGGGGATCGCCTCGGTCAGCGGACATAGATCCGTCCTTTCTTCAAATGAACCGGGGAGTTCATTGAATGAACTTATAAGTACATTATTTTACGCCGGCGGGAACGCCTTGTCAAGCGGAGCCTCCCCCCGGCGCCCGCCCGGCTTACTCCACGAGGACATACGTGGGATGGGGCGGAAAGGTTCAGGGGCCCGGGCGTCAGAAGACCCTCAGGCCCGGGGGTGGAAGCGGTCGTAAACCCTGCGCAGCCGCTCCCGGCTGACGTGGGTGTAGATCTGGGTCGTCGTGATCTGGCTGTGCCCGAGCATGAGCTGGACCGATCGCAGGTCCGCCCCGCCCTCCAGCATATGGGTGGCGAAGGAGTGCCGCAGGACGTGGGGCGTGATCTTCGCGCCCAGACCGGCCTTGGCGGCGTGCTTACGGAGGAGCTTCCAGAAGCCCTGCCGGGTGTAGGCCCCCCCGCGCCGCGACAGGAACAGGGCCGCGCCGGGCTGCGGCCTGGACCGGGGACGGCCCTCGGCCAGGTACCGGCCGATCCACCGGCAGGCCGACCGGCCCAAGGGCACGATCCGCTCCTTGCCGCCCTTGCCCCGGCAGATGAGGAAGCCGTCGTCGAGATTGACGTCGGCGGGCTTGAGGGCCACGAGCTCGGAGACCCGGAGCCCGGCCCCGTAGAGGACCTCGATCATGGCCCTGTCCCTGACCCCCTCGGGCCGGCTCTCGTCGGGCGCGGCGAGCAGGGCCTCGACCTCCTCGACGGTCAGGAACTTGGGGAGGGCCAGCCAGGTCGACGGCGACCGCAGCCCCCCCGATGGGTCCTTTTTCAGGAAGCCGCTGAGGACCAGGAACCTGGAGAACGAGCGGACGGCCGACACCAGCCGGGCCAAGGAGCGCGGCGAAAGCCCGGCCCGACTCTCGCGCCGGACGAAGTTGATAAGGGCGTCCTCGTTCATCCCCGCCCAGCCGATCCGGCGCGACTTGATGAAGCCCAGCAGCTTCCGGAGGTCGCGGGCGTACGAGAGGCTCGTGTTGCGGGCCAGCCCCTTCTCGACCGTCAAGTATTCGAGATAAAGCCTGAGGGCGTCCTCGGCCGGCGGGGGGGAGGGCTTCATGACAGGAAGGGGTTGGAGTCCCTTTCCTGGCCGACGGTCGTCCACGGGCCGTGGCCGGGCAGGACGACGGTCTCGGCCGGGAGCGTCAGGATGCGCTCCCGGATGGACCGCTCGAGCTCCTTCCACGACCCGCCCGGGAGGTCGGTGCGCCCGACGCCGCCGCAGAACATCGTGTCGCCCGAGAACAGGACGCCGGCGCCGAGGAAACCGACGCTGCCGGGCGAATGACCGGGCAGGTGGACGACCCGGAGCGAGGCCCGGCCGAACGGGACCGTGTCGCCGTCGGACAGGAAGCGCTCGGGTTTCGGCGAGTCCTTGGCCCCCAGCAGGAGGCTGAGCTCGAGGTACTCGGAAACCTTGAGCAGGCCGGCGTCGGCCGGATGGATGGCCAGGGGGATGCCGTACTTGTCGATGATGTCCTTGTTGCCCCCGACGTGGTCGACGTGTCCATGGGTGTTGAGGAGGATGACCGGCGTGAGCCCTTGGTCGGCGACGGCGGAGACGATCTTGCCCGGCTCGGCCCCGGGATCGATGATCGCGCAGGCCCTGGTCTCCTCGCAATAGGCGAGGTAGCAATTCGTCTCCAAGGCGCCGACGACGACCAGCTCGTATCTCATTCCCATTCCCTGGGCCATCTTAATGCCAAAAGTCCTTCGCCGTCAAGGCGCGGCGGCGCGTGAGCGGAGAGGACGGGCGGACGTCCTCGACGGGCCGGTCGAGGATGGCGGACAGGCGCCGGAGGTGGGGAGCGCCGATTTTTGATATAATCACGGCGTGGACGCGCTCATCACCCGGGAGGCCTGGCTCGCGATACGGTCTCTGGCGATCCTCCGCCCGGACGGCCCGCTGTGGGGCTTCCTGGTCGGACGCCGGCGGGGGCCGCGCTATTTCGTCGAGGGGGTCCTGCCCGGGGGCCAAGCCGCCCCCGGCTCGGCCGTCCGGAGCTACGAGGAGACCGAGCGCCTCTGGCCGGGCCGGATCGTGGGCCTTTACGCCTATCGCCCCGATCCGGAGCTCCGGAGGATCGTTCTCGGGCCGTTCTTTTACGGGAAGCTTTTCGTCGAGGTCCGCGCCCCGCGAAGCCGCCTCGATGTGCGGCCGTTCGCCGTCGAATTCGACGGCCGATTCCTCCTGGTCCCCGTCCCTCTCGCTCCACCGGCGAAAAATGGAGGACCATGAGCGATCCGTTGACCCCCGAACAGGAACGGACCTGCCTTACGCTGGCGCGACAGGCCCTCGAAGACCATTACTTCGGGGAAAGGCGACCGCACCCCGACGCCGCAGCCCCCTTCCTCAAGGACAAGCGGGGAGCGTTCGTCACGTTGAAGCTCGACGGCGAGCTCCGCGGGTGCATCGGTTATCCTCTTCCCCATAAGCCGCTCGGCGAGACCATCGCCGAAATGGCCGTGGCCGCCGCCACCCAGGACCCCCGCTTCGACCCCTTGGGGCCGGACGAGCTGGGCCGGGTGCGCCTCGAGATCTCCGTGCTCGGCGTTCCCGAGACCGTCGCCGATGCGACCGAGGTCGAGGTCGGCCGTCACGGCATCATCGTCTCCAGGGGAGGCCACCGCGGGCTGCTCCTGCCCCAGGTCCCGCTCGAGCACGGGTGGGACAGGGAGACCTATCTCCGTCATGGCTGCCTGAAGGCCGGGTTGGGCCCCGACGAATGGAAAAGGGGGGCGAAGATCGAGGTCTTCACCGCCCAGGTGTTCTCGGAAGAATGAGCCCGCGCGCCCGCGCTATTTCTTCTTGGACTTGAGCTTGTCCAGCTCGGCTTGGGCCTCGGCTTTCAGCACGTCGTCCTTGGAGGTCGTCTTGGGCAGGTCGATGCAGGTCTGGAAGGCCTCGGCCGCCTCGTCATATTTCTTGAGGGCGACCAGGGTCCGCCCGAGCTCGAGGTAGTGGTTGACGTACTCGGGGTGCAGCTCGATGGCCTTCCGGAGGCTGGTCTCCGACTCCGCGAAAGAGCCCTTAGGGATGGACCCGTAGAGGATGCTGCCGAAGAGCCGCTTGGCCCCGCCGATCTCGTCCATCCTCCGGTGCCAGCGCCCAAGGGCGTGCCAGGCGAGGTGGTTCGTGGGATCGAGCTCGATGGCCTTGTCGATATCGGCCCGGACGGCCTTGGAGGCCTCGATCTGCTGCTTCTTGCCGAGAAGCAGGAGGCGCTTCCCGTTGGCGGCCGCCAGCTGGAAATACCCCCAGGTGTCGTTGGGATTGGCGGCGACGGCCTTGCGGGCGACGGCCGTGGCTTCCGTGTAGAGCTTCATCTGGCGGTCCTTGATGTCCTTGTCGGAGGCCGGAATGACGTCGGCGATGTCGACCATGGCCCGCGATGCCTTCCAGAGCGCCTCGTAGTGATCGGGCGCGAGCTTCAGGGCTTCCTGGTAATGCTCGAGAGCCTTCTGGTCATCGAATTGGGCATAGGCCTCGTCGCCCATCCGGACGTGCTCCTCCGCTGTCTGGGCGAACCCCGGGACGGCCAGGGCGGCCGCGAGAGCGAAAACGATCAGGCTTTTTTTCATGTTTCCCTCCGTGTCCTCTAACCTTTTATCCATTTCCGGCAAAAAGTCAAGCCGAGACCGGCCAGGAAGCCTGCCGCGCTCAGGCCGACGCCCAAGGGCAGCGACCAGGGCCACTCCGGAAAGGGCAGGGAGACGACGCCCGTCTCGTCCAGGAAGCAGAGGAGCGCATAACCTCCGCCGCACGACAGGCCGAGGAGCCCGGCCCATGGGGCCCTCCCTTTCAGGAACAGGGCCGCCAGGCCGGGGACGAAAAGGCCCTCGGCCATGATCTTCGACGCCAGGCCCAAGGTTTTGAGGACGTCGACGAGACGGGCGGCGACGAGCAGCGCCGCGCCGGCGACCAGCACGGTGGCGACGCGGGCCAGGGGCACCGCCCGGCCCGGCCCCTCCGGCCTCCCCTTGGGGCGGAGAAAGCCGCAGGTCAGGGTGAGGGCGCCGGCGTTGACGGCCGCGTCCGTGGTCGACAGGATCGCCGCCAGAACGGCCACGAACAGCAGTCCTCCCAGGAACGGCCCGGCCCCGAGGGCGATGAACTCCGCGACCAGCGGGCGGCCCGGCGGACCGCCGGCGCTGGCGGGCATGGAAAGCATCCCGGCGACGACGATCCCCGCGTAGAAGACCGCCAGGGCCGCCGCCGCCCCGGCCAGCCCGCTGCGGGCCGCCCTCACGTGCCGGGCGGCCTGCATCCTCTGCCAGGCGATGGGCGAGATGGTCCAGGCCAACATGAAGGACGCGGCGATGAGAACGTTCCTTTCGGCTCCGGCCATGGGGTCGAAGTAGGAGACGAGGCCCCTCATGCCGGCCGCCGCCCGGACCTCCGCCCACGCCGTGCGCGATCCGAGGGCGGCGATCATCCCGGCCACCCCGGTCAGGAGCAGGAGGGACTGGACGACATGGATCCGGGACAGGGCCGGGAACCCGCCGGCCGCCGAATAGGCCAGGACCAGGGCGGCCGCGACGGCCAGGCCGGCCCAGGGCGCCGTCCCCAGCAAACCGCTCAGGAACGAGCCGGCCGCGGCCATCTGCGAAGCGGCCAGGACGGTCATGTACCAGACGATGAGGGCGGTCGTGAGGTGCCGGGCCGCGGGGCCATAGCGGGCCGCCATCAGGTCGGAGAGCGACAGGCCCGAGACGTTCCGGACGCGCCGGGCCAGCGGCACGAGGGCCATCAGGGTCAGGACGGCCGGCAGGCCGATGATCCAGAAGGCGCTCAGGCCGTCCCGCCGGGCCTCGTCGGTCGAGACGAGCAGGGAGGCCGCGCCGATCCAGGAAGCGCAGAGGGTGAGGGCCACCCGCGGGCCCCCGAGGCGGCGGGAGGCCAGGAAAAAATCCTCCAGGCCCTCGAGCCGTCGCCTCCAACCCAGGCCGGCCCCCAGGATCACGAGGACGTAGAGCAGGGCGGCCAGGGCGAGCGCCGGGGTCATGGCCCGTTCTATATACCAGAAAGGCCCGCCGCCCGGCAATCGTCCCGTATGCTATAATGAAGGACATGAAGCGCAGCCTGATCCTCCTCCTGGCCGCGTTCCTCGCGGCCGGGGCGGTCCGGGCCCAAACGCCCGGCGAGGTCGCCGCCAACCTGGAAAGAGCCCTCCGTGACGCACGGACCCTTCAGGCCCGGTTCGAGCAGTTCCATTACTCCATGTCGGTCTCGGACCCTCTCCGCGAGCGGGGCGAGCTCTTCTTCCAGAGGCCCGACCGCATGCGCTGGGAATACAAGGACCCGCAAGACAAGGTCTTCCTGTTCAAGGACGGGGTCATCGAGATGTACATCCCCGAGGAAAAGACCCTGACCCGGAGCCGCGTCGACCCCGAGGCCTACGAATCCGACATCCTGGGCATCCTGCTCGGCGCGCGGTCCTTCGAGGAGGCCTACGTCATCGAGTACAACCCGTTCCCGACCGAGGCCGCCAGGGTCCGCCAGATCCGGCTGACGCCCCGTGAGGAGGGCGAATTCTCCCACATCCTGCTCGAGATCGACGACCGGACCTGGCTCCTGCGCCGGGCCATCTTCCTCGAGTGGACCGGGAACAAGCGGGAGTTCGTCTTCAGCCGGATCCGGACCAACGTCCGCATCCCCCCGCGGACGTTCGAGCTTGAGGTCCCCCCGGACTGCGAGATCATCGACGACGGCGAGACCGTCCGCCGCTGAACCTTTCGGCCCCGGGTGCGTATGAACACTCGAGGGCGGGACGCCCTAGATGACCGATGACACCAGGCTCGTCAAGAAAGCCCTCAAAGGAGACCGGAAGGCCTTCGAGATGATCGTCCTCAGATACCAGCAATCCCTCGTGAATTACATCGGCCGGACGACCGGCGAGCGGGAGACGGCCCTCGATTTCGCCCAGGACGTCTTCCTGAAGGCCTACGCTTCGCTCCCCTCCTACCGCCCCGCCTGGAAATTCAGCACCTGGCTGTTCAAGATCGCCTCCAACCACCTGATCGACCACTGGAGGAAGAAGAAGCTGCCCTTGGTCTCCCTGGACCAGCCCCTGAACGACGAGGACGGGGCCCTGACACCTCAAGTCCCGGACCCCGGCCCGTCGGTCGTTCGAAAGCTCGAGCTGGCCGAGATCCGGGCCCGCATCGAGCAGGCCTTGGAGACCCTTCCCGAGGCCCTCCGCGAGCTGTTCGTCCTGCGGCACGTCAACGAGTTCTCCTACGAGGAGATCGCCGACGTCAAAGGCCTTCCGGTGGGCACGGTCAAGAACCGCGTCTTCCAGGCCAAAGAGCTCATCCGCCGGCAGATGGGGGCGCCATGACGGGCTGTTCCCCCTCTGAGCGGATATTCCTCTATCTCGAGGACCAGCTCGGCCGGGCCGAGCGCCGGGCCCTTGAAGAGCATCTCGAACGCTGCCCGGTCTGCCGGGCCGCCTTGGAAGAAAGGCGCGCCCTCCACGAGGCCTTCACGAGCCTGCCGCCTCTCGAGGTCCCCCCGGGATTCGCCGACCGGGTCATGGCCGGCATCCCGCGGCAGGCCGGCGCCTTCCCGGGCCGGGCCGCGGCGCTCGCGGCGGCCGCCCTCGCTCTGGCCGCGGCAGCCGCCGCCCTGCCGCTGCTCATGGGCCGAAGCTTGGCGGACCTGTTCGTCGTTGTCAACCAGGCCCTCGCCGCCGGGCTCGGAGGGGCCCTGCCGCTCCTGGCCAAAGCCCTCAAATCGGCGCGGGTAGCCGTTGAACTGCTCCTCGGATTTCTCTCGGCCCTGGCCGACGGCCTTGGGATCCTGAGCTCCGCCATCAGGCCGGAGTCCATCGCCCTCCTCCTCGGGCTGGGACTGGCCCTGGCGGCGCTCATGCTCCTCGGGGCCAAAAAGCTTCTCGCCTTGGGAGAACGAGCATGATCAAGAAGACCGTCCCGGCCGCCGTCCTTGCTCTCCTCATCCTCGGCCCGCCGGCCGTCCAGGCGGGCGGCGACGAGGTCGTCAGCTACAGGCGCGAGGTCCGGGTCGGTCCCGGCGAGACCAAGTCCAAGATCTTCAGCCTGGGCGGGGACGTGACCATCGAAGGCCGGGTCGAGGAGGACGTCATGGTCATCGGCGGGTCGATCACGGTCAGCGGCGAGGTCGGCCAGTCCGTGGTCGGGATCGGCTCCCGGGTCATCATCCGCTCGACGGCCGTCATCGGCGAGGACCTGGCCGCCCTCGGCGGCACCCTGCAAAAGGAGCCCGGCTGCGCCATCACCGGGGACACTCTCTACTTCGAATCGGGCGAGATCGGCGACACGCTCTTCAAGGACGGGCTCTTCAAGGGCGTCCTGTCCCTGACCTTGGTTCCCGTCGTCATCGTCATCAAGCTGGTCATCATCTTCCTGTGGCTGGTCGCGGCCGTGGTCGGCGCCGCGCTTTTCCCGAAGCCGCTGGCCTTCGCCTCGGAGCGCATCCGGACATCGTTCTGGCCGGTCTTCGGCACGGGTTTTCTAGCCGTCGTCATCTTCACCGGGCTGGTCCTTTTCGCGGCGCTGTTGAGCATCGTCCTCATCGGCATCCCGGTGCTCCTGGCCCTGTCGGCGGCCGGCTTCGTCATCAAGGTCTTCGGCCGGCTGGCCGTCTATCATTTCCTGGGAGACAGCCTGTTGCGGGCCTTCGGCTCGCAGCGGACCGCCCCGATGGGGGCCGTCCTGGCCGGCCTGGCCGTCTTCAGCCTCGTCGGCTTCATCCCCGTCGTCGGGTTCCTGTTCGGGCTGTTCATGTCCTTCGTCGCCTGGGGCGTCGCCCTGCGGACCAAGTTCGGGACGACCGACAACTGGTTCCACCGCGGGCCCGCCGCTTAGCCGATAGCGTTCGGCCGGCTTGCGGCGAGGAGCTCAGCCAAGCCGCCGGCCGCCGCTCTGAAGATCCTCATCTTCAAATTCCATGAAGTCGCCCCCCGGTCCGCTCTCTGCAGGAAGGGGGCCCATCGCGACGCGATGGGGGGATCGTCGGGACCGGTTCCCGGGGGTTTGGGGGTCAGGGGGGACGTCCGACGGCTCGGTGAGCCTCCCGGAATAGGGCGACGGATCGGGAAGAGGAAGCGGTCAGCCCTCGAGGATCTCTTTTTCCTTGGCGGCGGCCATCTCCTCGACCTTGGAGACGGTCTCGTCGAGGAGCTTCTGGAGCTGCTCGATCCCCGAGAACTTCTCGTCCTCGGTGATCTCTTTCTCCTTCTCGAGCTCCTCGATGAACTCCTTGGTCTCCCGGCGCATGTTGCGCAGGGCCGTTCGCTCCTCCTCGAGCATCCGCCCGATCTTCTTGGCGATCTCCCGGCGGCGCTCCTCGTCCAGGGGCGGGATCGGGATGCGCAGGACCTTCCCGTCGTTAAGGGGGTTGAGCCCGAGGTCCGCTCCCCGGATGGCCTTGTCGAGCGGCTCGAGCACCGATGGGTCGTAGGGCTGGACGACGATCAGCGTCGGCTCGGGGACCTTGAGGGTGGCCACCTGGTTGACGGGGGTCGGCACGCCGTAGTAGGGGACCTTGATGTCCTCGAAGATACCGATGTTGGCCCGTCCCGTCCGGAGCATCCCCAGGTCCTTGCGGAAATGGTCCGCGGAGGCCTTCATTTTCTTGTCGACTTCCCTCAGTGCGTCTTTGAGCATGTCGCGCCTCTCGACCGAAGAGTGAGGCCGGGGCGGCGGGGCCCCGGTCCTAGTAGACCCGCGTGCCGACCTTCTCCCCCAGCACGGCCCGCTTGATATTGCCCCGGTGGTTGAGGTTGAACACGAAGATCGGCAGGCCGTTGTCCTTGCAGAGCGAGATGGCCGTGGCGTCCATGACCTTGAGTCCCTTCTTCAGGACGTCGATATAGCGGATGGCCTCGAACTTCCGGGCCTTCTTGTCGGTCATCGGATCGGCGGTGTAGACGCCGTCGACCTTGGTCGCCTTGAGAATGACCTCGGCCCCGATCTCCAAGGCCCGCTGGGCGGCCGCCGTGTCGGTCGTGAAGTACGGGCTGCCGAGCCCGGCCGAAAAGATGATGATCCGGCCTTTCTCGAGGTGGCGGATGACCCGCCGGCGGATGAACGGCTCGGCCAGGGAGCGGATCTCGATGGCCGAGACATGGCGGGTCATGACCCCGGCCTTCTCGATGGCCGATTGCAAGGCGATGCCGTTGATGACCGTGGCCAGCATACCCATCTGGTCGGCCGAGGCCTGGTCGATGCCGACCCGGGTCCCCTTGACGCCGCGGAAAATGTTGCCGCCGCCGATCATGATGGCGATCTGGACCCCCAGGTCGTGGACCTCGCGGATCTCCCGGCCGATGGCCAGGGCCTTGTCGTAGTCGATGCCCGAGGGGAGGTCGCCGAGAAGGGATTCGCCCGACAGCTTCAGCAGGATCCGTTCGTAGGCGGGCTTGCCCATGGTTTTCGGCCCCATTCTACACCGGAACGGGCCCGGGTTTCAATCCTGCCCGATCTCGTAGCGCGTGAAGCGTCCGACTTTGATGTTCTCGCCGATCTTGGCCACGGCCTGGGCGATGAGGTCGCGGACCTTGAGCTTGTCGTCGCGGATGTAGGGCTGGTCGAGGAGGCAGATCTCCTCGAAGAACTTGCCGAGCTTGCCCTGGACGATCTTCTCCATGATCTCCGGGGGCTTCTTCATGTCGCCGAGCTGGGAAGCGATGATCTCCTTCTCGGCGGCCACGATGTCGGCCGGAACGTCGGCCGAGGAGATGTAACGGGGCTTGGCCGCGGCGACCTGCATGGCGATCTCCTTGAGGAGATCCTGGAACTCCTGGTTCCGGGCGACGAAGTCGGACTCGCAGTTGAGCTCGACGAGGACGCCGATCCGGCCGTTCATGTGGATGTAGGAACCGACGAGCCCCTGGTTGGCGGCCCGGCCGGACTTGGCCTGGGCCCGGGCGTGGCCCTTCTTCCTCAGGATCTCGATGGCCTTGTCCATGTCGCCGCCGCTCTCGTGCAGGGCGCTCTTGCACTCCATCATGCCGATGCCGGTCCTCTCCCTCAGCTCCTTGACCATGTCCGCGGTGATGTTCATCGTCTTCTCTTCTCTCAGGCTTGTTCCTCGTCCCCGCCGGTCTCGGCCGCCTCGGCCTCCCCGGCCTCCCCGGCCTCGGATTCGGCGGCCTTCTCCTCGAGCAGCTCCCGGCTGATGCGGTTCTTCTTGCCCTCGATGATCGAGTCGGCGACCTTGGAGGCGAACAGCTCGATGGCCCGGACGGCGTCGTCGTTGCCGGGGATGGGATAGTCGATGGCGTCGGGATCGCCGTTGGTGTCGACGACGGCCACGATGGGGATCTTCATCTTGCGGGCCTCGGAGATGGCGATGAGCTCCTTCGAGGAATCGATGACGAACATGGCCCCCGGCAGCTCGCCCATCGTCTTCAGGCCGCCCAGGTTCTTCTGGAGCTTGCGGTAGACCTTCTCGAGCTTGGACTGCTCCTTCTTGGACAGCAGGTCCCAGCGCCCGTCCTCTTTCATCTCCTCGAGCTCCTTGAGCTTGTCGACGCTCGTCCGGACGATGCCGAAGTTCGTCAGCAGCCCGCCGAGCCAGCGCTGATTGACGTAGCTCGACTCGCACTTCGTCGCGTAGTCCCGGACGATGTCCTGGGCCTGCTTCTTGGTGCCGACGAACAGGACGTTCTTGCCCTCTTCGGCGAGGCCCCGGACGTAGTTCAGGGCCTCCTTGAAGTTCTTGATGGTCTTCTGCAGATCGACGATGTAGATGCCGTTCCTCTGCCCGAAGATGTATTCCTTCATCTTGGGATTCCAGCGCTTGGTCTGGTGCCCGAAATGAACGCCCGCCTCCAGAAGTTCTTTCATCGTAACAGAAACCAACTCGAGCCTCCCCTCTCCGATTTACCGCTTATGGTACTGCGGCGCCTTGCGGGCTCCGAGCAACCCATATTTCTTGCGTTCCTTGACCCGGGCGTCCCTCGTCAGCAGGCTGGCCTGCTTGAGGACGGGCTTGAGCTCCCGGTTGAACTCGACCAGGGCCCGGGAGATGCCCAGCCGAATGGCCTCGGCCTGGCCCTTGGCCCCGCCGCCGTCGACCCTCATGAAGATGTCGAACTTGTTCTCGGTCTCCGTGAGCAGGAGGGGCTGGCGGATGATGACCTTGTGGGAGTCCAGGCGGAAGTATTCGTTGTAGGGCCGGGGCCTCTTGTTGACGAACAGCGTGATGTCGCCCTTGCCGGAGCGCAGGAAGACCCGGGCCACGGACGATTTCCTCTTTCCCGTTCCGTAATATTGGATGAGACTCACCTTGCCTCCTCGATCTTATAGTCCTGGGGGTTCTGGGCTCCGTGGGGATGTTCCGGGCCGCGGTAGACCTTGAGCTTCTTGTAGACGGACCGGCCGAGACGGCCTTTCGGGATCATGCCCCAGACGGCCTTCTTGATGACCTCCTCGGGTTTGCGGGCCAGCAGGTCCTTGAGCTTCTCCTCCTTGAGGCCGCCGGGGTAGAGGGAGTGGGAGTAGTAGGTCTTCTGGTCGAGCTTGCGGCCGCTGACCTTGATCTTCTCGGCGTTGACGACGATCACGAAATCGCCCGTGTCGAGGTGGCTCGTGAACTCGGGCTTCCCCTTGCCCCTGATAAGATCGGCGATCCGGGTGGCCAGCCGCCCCAGGACCTGGCCGTCGGCATCGATGAGCCACCACTTCTGTTCGATCTCGTCCTTTTTGGGAATAAACGTCCTCATTGTCTTCTAACCTTAATAGAAAGATAGAAAGATGGCCTAGAATACTAAATTCCGAGGGAAATGTCAACTTTCGGGCCGCCAGGCCCGGATGCGCCTAGGGCGGCCGAGGACCCCTCCCCAGATGAGGAGGAGGCCGGCCAGAAAGCCCCCGATGTGGGCGAACCAGGCCACCCCGCCGCCCATGCCCACGTTGAGGAGCTGGGCCAGGAACCAGACGCCCAGGACGATCCCCGCCGGGATGGCCACGATATCGATGTAGAAAAAGAGGAACACGAAGGTCCTGACCCGCGCCCGGGGGAAGAGGAACCAGTAGGCCCCGAGGACCCCGGCGATGGCCCCGCTGGCCCCGATCATCGGGATCCTCGAGTTGGGCATGGCCAGGGTATGGGTCAGGGCCGCGGCCAGGCCCGCCAGGAGGTAGAACAGGGCGAACCGGACGTGGCCCAGGACGTCCTCGATGTTGTTGCCGAAGATCCAGAGATAGAGCATGTTGCCCAGAAGGTGGAAGAGGCTGCCGTGCAGGAACATGCTCGTGACCAGGGCCGCGAAGGGCGGCACCCGGAGGGCCGCGTCAAGGGACCGGAAATGGGTCAGCTCGTAGGGGATGGCCCCGAAGCGGACGGCGGCCAGATGCAGCCCTTCGGGGCTGACGGCCTGGTAGAGAAAAATGACGACGTTGGCGGCGACGACGAGCAGGGTGACGAACGGGAACCGCGCCGCCGGATTATCGTCGCGTAGGGGAACGAACAGGGATCAGGCGCCCTTTTTCAGCTCATCCTCGAGCTTCTTGCGCTCGGCCGCCCTCTTGCGGAGCTCCTGGAAGCGGTCGAGATAGCGGTCGCCCTCGGCGTTGTACTGGTTCTCCTTGTTCGGCTCGAGCTTGGCCAGAACGGCCTTGTAGAGGGGGCCCATCCAAGCATAGGGCTCGGGATAGGTCGGATCGAGGTCGATGGCCTTCTGGATGGCCTCGAGGGCCTGGTTGGCCGAACGGAGCCGCTCGTTGCGGTTGAGGAACTGGAACCGGTAGGACTGGGACCAGAGGTTGACGCCCAGGGCCAGCCAGGCCTCGGCCGATTCGGGCTCGAGCTGGATGCGCTTCTCCCAGAACGTGGAGGCCCGCTCGTAGGCCTTCAGGGTCTCCTCGGGGCTCCCCGAGCTCTCCTGGAGGAACTGGGCCATGTAGGCGTAGCCCTGGGGGTTCTCCGGATCGGCCTCGATCCGGCGCAGGTACATCGATTCGGCCATCCTGGCCGTCTCGGGGTTGTCGCTGGCGTAGCGCTTGTAGAACTCGGCGATGACATAGTAGTTGCTCATGTCGCCCGGCTCGAGCTCGATGATCCTCAGGTAGAGCTGCTCGGCCCTATCGAAGTCCCTGAGCTTGTCGTACATGTCGCCCAGGGAGTAGATGATGTCCTTGTTGTTGGGCTCGATCTCGAGGGCCTTGTTGAGGGCCTCGAGGGCCTTGGCCTCGAGCTCCTTGTTGGCGGGGGTGTCGATGCCCGGCCGGTAGAGCTGCTTGTAGCTTTCGCCGAGGAACCGGTAGGCCTGGGTCATCTCGGGATTGTATTGGAGGGCCTCCTCGTACGAGGCGATGGCCTTGCGCCACTGGCTTTCCTTGAAATGCCCGTTGGCCGCGGTGAAGTGGTGGTTGGCGGCGAGCTTGGAGTAGCTGATCTTCTCGCAGGCCGTCAGGGTGAGGACGGCGGTCAGGGCGATCAGGGCGAGGAGCGCGATATGGGTCTTCTTACGAAACATCATGACCTCCTTATGGTCCTGACTTTTTCACAGAGAGCGACAAGTATTACTTTATAAACGAACCATCCCTCAAAGTCAAGGAAAAACCCGGCCGGGATACGGTCAGCTCGAGCGGACGACGAGACGCAGAGGGGTTCCCCGCAGGTCGAACGCCCCGCGGAGGGATTCGAGGAAGAACCTCTCGTACGTCGGGGCCAGCACGCCCCGGGAGCCCAGGAACAGGATGAAGGTCGGCGGGAGGACGCCCTTCTGGGTCATGTAGCGGAGCTTGGCCCGTGCCCCGCTCTTCAGGCGGGGAGGATGGGCCTCGGCGATCCGGCCCAGGAACTCGTTGAGCCGCGAGGTCTCGATCCTGCGGGAACCCGCCAGGTGGACCTGCCCGGCCATGTCCAGGATCTTGACAACACGCTGCCCCGTCCGGGCCGAGACGTAAACGAGGGGCGCGTAGCTGACGAAACCGAGCTTTTGGTAAACGCGCTCCCGGACGGCCTCGGCGTCGACGGACTTGGCGTCGACGAGGTCCCATTTATTGAGGGCGATGACCAAGGGCTTTCCGGACTCCTGGGCCAGCTGGGCGATGCGGGCGTCCTGGCGCGTCGGGAACTCCCGGACGTCGAGGACAAGGCAAATGACGTCGGCCTCCCCCATGTTGGCCTTGGCCCGGATGATACCGGCCTTCTCCCGGCTGTCGTCGGCGCCCGAGAACTTCCGGATGCCGGCCGTGTCGACGAGGCAGAAAGGCTTGCCGTTACGGACGATGAGGGTGTCGGTGCTGTCTCGGGTCGTGCCGGGGACCTCGCTGACCAGGAGGCGCTCCTCGCCGGCGAAGCGGTTGATGAGGGACGACTTGCCGACGTTGGTCCGGCCGACGATGGCGATCTTCAGGGGCTCCTCGTCGTCCCGGGCGGGAGAGGCCGCGGCGGGCAAGGCCGCCGCCAGGGCCTCCTCGAGGGGCCCGAGCCCGTGCCGGTGCTCGGCGGAGACGAAGAATATCTCCCGCGCCCCCAGCCGGGCGAAATCGGCTTGGGCGGCGTCCTCCAGGGAGGGCGAGTCGACCTTGTTGACGACCACGAGGAGCGGTTTGTCGAGCCGCTGGAGAGCGACGAAGAGCTCGTCCTCGGCCGGGGCCATGTCGCGCCGGCCGTCGAGGACGAAGAGGACGACATCGGCCGCGCGGGCCTCGGCCCAGGCCTTCTCGCGGACCTCGGCGCTCAACGGCTCGTCGCGCACGCCGAACATCCCGCCCGTGTCGACCAGCGTGAACCGCCGGCCATCGATGGAGGCCGAGGCGGCGACGCTGTCCCGGGTCATGCCCGGCAGGGAATGGACGAGGGCTTTGCGGCGTCCCAGGATCCGGTTGAACAGGGTCGACTTGCCGACGTTGGGGAAGCCGACGATGACGATCCGGGGCGGTTTCTTCACGGCGCGCCCCGGTTCACTTGGCGACGAGGTTGAGATCGGCGGCGAAGGGACGGCTCAGGTCGACATGGCCCCCGAGCGTCTCCCGCTCGGCCCCCTCGACGAGGATGACAACCCTCCTGATCGGACGGAAATTGACGGCCAGGGTGTTGACGACGGAGTAGACCGCGGCCAGCTCCGAGGACGATCCGTAGGCGAACTTCTCCATGATCTCCTTGCCGAAATCGACGTAGGCCGTGCCGTCCTGGTTGACGAAGACCTGGCGGACGCGCGTCCCGGGGGGGAGCGGCGAGAGATAGCTCCGCGCGGATCCCCGGACGAGCTCTTGAAGGGCCCGTTCGGCCTCGTCCTCGACGGTCGGCCCGGCCTCGATCTCCCTCGTCTCGCGGTGCAGGAGATCGTCGTCGTCGGACAGGAAAAAGAGGGTCACTTCGAGCCGGCCCGGCGACTCGTCGGCCGGCGAGGAAGACTTGGGGAGGACGCTCTCGGCGAGATGACGGATATCCTCCCGGCCTCCCCCCGTGTAGAACAGGACGGCCAGGACGATGACGACGAGCGCGAGGGCGCCCAGCACGATGAGACGCCGGGGGATGCCTTTCGTCTTCTGCTCTTGGTCCATGCGAACCTACGAAACCGATCTGAGATATCGCGACAGGCCGCGGTAGATGGCCTCGGCGATCCCGGCCTGGAAATTCTCGGACGCCAGCTTCTTCTCCTCCTCGGGATTGGACAGGAAGGCGGCCTCGACGAGGATGGCCGGGCAGGCGACCCCGGCCAGGACCTTGAAGGGGGCCTGCTTGATGCCCCGGTTGCGGGTGCCCAGGAGGGCATTGAGCTCGTTCTGGACGGTCTCGGCCAGGCGGCTGCTCTCCCGGATGTGGGCCGTCTGGGCCATGTCCCAGAGGATCATCATCAGGTCGTCCTCGCTCGACGGGTCCATGCGGCGGCCGAGCTCGGAGGAGTTGTTCTCGAGATAGGCCAGCCGCCTCGTCTCCTCGTCGGTCGCGTTGAGGCTCAGGAAGAAGGTCTCCGAGCCCTGGGCCTTGTTCTGGAAGGCGCCGTTGGCATGGATACTGATGAAGACGTCGGCTTTGTGGTTGTTGGCGATGGCCGACCGGTTCTCGATCGACACGTCGACGTCCCGCTCCCGGGTCAAGACGACGTGGAAAGCCATGTTCCTCTCGATCAGGGCCTTGAGCTTGAGGCCGACGGCCAGAGTGATGTCCTTTTCGAGGTTGCCGAACTTGCCCTTGGCCCCGATCTCGATGCCCCCATGGCCGGGATCGATGACCACGGTCTTGATCCGGTCGGCGGCGGAGGGGGCCGGCGGGGCCTGGGTCGGGACTTGAGCGCCCATGGGAGCGGCCGACGCGGCGGTCAAGGAAAGAAGGAGCAGCCACAGCGCGGCGGCCCCGGCCGGGGATCGTTGAGGCGTCATCATCTCGTTCGCGTCAGGTCTGGTGGAGGCGGCGGGAATCGAACCCGCGTCCGAAAGCATTCGACAACCGGTCTCTACACGCTTATCCCCTTCTTTTTTCTCGCCGCGCGGTACTCGAAGAGGAGGAGCTCCGTACGGCCAGCCCCGAAGGTGTTTCGCTCCCCGGCCTCAGGGCCGGACCGGTTCGCTATCCCGCTGGGTCGGCGCTCCCAAGGCCCCGCGGGAGAGGACCCCAGGAACGGCGTGCCTTTCTATCAGGCCGCGACTGCTAAAGGTTCTGCAGTTAATTTGTTTCCACCGGTTTAACGAGGTGGGTGGGACCTCGGCGTGCAACTGGCGTCTCACTACCTCCGTCGAAACCAGTACGCCCCCATACTCCTTTCGCGTTTATTATAGGGGCCTCCGGCGGGAACTGTCAACCGCCTGGCCGGGCCGGCTCGATCCGGAGTCGGCGCGAACTCAAAAAAGGGATGACATCCGGGCCCCATATGATTATCATAAGCCCAGGTATCCGGGGAGACCGATGACACGGGCGATGAAGGGATCGAACGCCGGCATTCTGCCGGACGTCATGTTCACATAAGGGAAGGGAGGGACCCATGGTTTGGTGGATCCTGGCCTTGACGGCCGTGACCATTCTGTCCTTTTTCGCCGACACGGGGGTCTGGACGCTGTTCCAGGACATCAAGGTCCCCGTGCTCAACGCGTCCCTGTTGAGCGTCCTTCTGCTGCTGTGCACGCTGGGCATCCTCGTCCGGATGCTCTATATGCGTCGCCGCGGGGAGAAGGAGAAGCTGCGCTCCAAGGTGGCCCAGCTCGAGGGGAAGGCGGCCGTCTAGGGAGCGACCGCAAAAAAGCTCTTCCCCCGGTCGCGGGAATTCTTGAGGTTTCTTTCCGCCGATCGATAATCCCGCCCAGGAACCGGGAGAAGGGCGGCAAGAAATGGCCGCGGCCCCCCCGGAGGGGGGCCACGGCCGTCGAGAACGCGGGGCGCGGCGGGCTCAGCCGATGACGCGGTAAGCGATCACGGTATAGGCCCGCCAGGTGAACATCCCGTCGGTCCCCTTGACCGGCCGGACCCAGATCCGCACGCGCGGGAGCTCGGGGGTCAGGAGCGCCGGCCAATCGGCCGGGGGCACGGGGACGACGACCGTTTGGACGCGGGTCGCCGAGTTGTAGAGGACCGAAGCGACCACGGTCTGGAGGTCGCCCGTCGTGTCGAGATGGACGGTCAGGGTCTGGGCCAAGGCCTCGTCCCACCAGCAGGACGTGGTCACGCCCATGGAGCCGGTCGGCGCCGAGTATCCGGTCGTGATCCGGGTCGGGTCGCGCAGCTTCTCGGGAGCCAGGACGAGGTTCTCGACGACCCAGCGGTTGCCGGCTTCGTCCCAGTACAGGCCGGCCCAAGCGAAGGCCCAGAGGCGGGCGGCCTTGGTCTGGTCGATGGTCTCCACGAAGTCCGCGACGCTCGGGGAGGCGCTCGAGGGCAGGCCGAAGAACCACCACGAGAAAGCGTGGTCGGCAACGCCGCTGTAGGCGAACGCCCAGCCGCGGAAGTCCCACCACCCGAACGTGACGGCCTCGGCCGTGGCGTCGGTGACGACCCCTTCGACGTGGGCGCTGAGGACGTTGATGGCGGCCGCCGTCTTGACCGAGGCCGTCGGATCGACCAGGGTCACCTCGACGCGGAAGCCGCGCCGGATGTGCTGGAGAACGTCCAGGCCCACGCCCATGTGGACTTCCTGCCGGAACGTCCAGGCCGTGTTGCCGTCGACGAAGACGACGTCGGAGGTCCAGTCGCAGTCGCGGACGGAGGCGGCCGTCGTCACGGTCCGCTTCTTGATGATCTGCAGCCAATTCTCTCCGACCCGGCGGACCAGGCCTTCGGGAGTGAACCGGGGCAGGGTATCGACGCTCGCGGCGTACCAGACCCGGCGGGCGTAGAGGCTGCCGTCGGCGTTCATGTTGGAGGCGACGAGGGCCGACCCGCTGCCGGCGAGCGCGGCCAGCCCGGCGAACGAGCCCGGCTGGTTGGAGTCGGCGTCGACGTAGATCGTGCCGTCGTTGACCGCGAAGGTCAGCTCGGCCCCGTGGAGCGTCTTGATGGAGAAGCTCGTCGCGTCGGCGGCGGCCGCCGTGATGTCGCCGATGTTGCGGGCGAACTGAAGGTGGGCGAGGCGGCGGGGCATGAGCTTGTGGCGGACCTGGAGGTTGATGAAGACCTGGCCGTCGAGGACGACGATCGACAGCGGGTGGGCCAGGTCGAAATCGACCTGGAGGTTGGCCGTCTCGCCCTCGACGACGGCGACGGCCGGATCGAGGTCGATCCGGATCTCGCCCCGGCCCGAGGGATCGACGACCTTGATCTGGGCCGGGTCGATGACGTTGCCCATGTCGTCGACGAGCTTCATGGTCGCCGGGTCGGTGTCGATGGCCAGCCGGGCCCGGCCGTAGGTGCCGACCGGGAGCGTCGCCTGCTCCAGGATGAGGGCCACGCCGCTGAGATCGACGAGGTTGATCTTGCCGGCGGCCGGATTGGCCGGGTCGGCCGTCCAGACGGTCTGCCAGGACTGGCTCTCGCGGTGGAACAGGCCGACGGACTTGAGGACGACGGTCACTTCCTGCCAGTCGTCCGTGGGCGCGTCGGTGACCAGAAGATTGAGGCGCCCGGTGGCCCCGTCGGGCGACGGAGAGGTCGCCAGGTTGCAGGACGTGATCAGCCCGGCGACGGCGGCGGCCAGAAGCAAAAGAGAGAGTGTTCGAATGATTCGCGTCAAGGGATCCTCCTTATCGGCCGAATGAATAACGTGCCCCTTTCCTATCCCATTCTATGGCCGGGTCCGGCGGGTGTCAAGAGAGCCGGGGAGACCCGCCGGCGGCCCTTATTGTCCGGCATTGCGGGCGCCATTCGATCCTCTGCCCCTTTAGACTCCGCGGGGCGGAGAACCTTTGCGGATTGTTCGGGCCCCGAGGCCCTGACCAGGAGCAACCCGGCGATCGTCAACCGGCCGGATTACCGGCAGTTCTCGTACCTGGGATTGAGCGTCGTCCCCCGAACCCTCCAGCAGGCGTCCGTGGCCGTTGGGAAGGTCTTGGTGAAAATGGTCTTGCCGGCGATGGCCTTGGCCCTGACCTCGATATTGACCGCGTCGCAGGGGATGCTGATCTCTTTGCTCCGGCCTACGGGGAAGGAGCCGCTCTGTCGGGTGTGACGCTCACCGTCGAAATCATACTTGACGGTGAATTCCGCCGCGTAGGCGCCGCTGTTGCGGACGATGATCCTCTTTTTGCAGTCGGTCGGGTCGTCGCAGGACTGGTACCGGGGGGCCAGCGTGGTGCCCCAGACCTCATAGCATCGGTCCACGGCCTGGGCGTATCGCTTGGTGAAAATGGTCCTGCCGCCGATGGCTTTGGCGACCACGGTGATGTCGACGGCCTCGCAGGGAACAGGGATGCGCCGCACGGCTCCGATCGCGAAACTGCCGGTCGTCGCCGGGGGCTGCCGCCGGCCGTCCAGAGTATAGGTCACTGTGGCCTCGGCCGCGTAGCCGCCGCCCACCCTGTTCTTGATGGTGATGTGCTTGTAGCAGCCCGAGGTCATCGTGCACTCGCTGTAATGGGGGCTCAGGGTCGTCCCGAAGACGTCGAAGCACACGTCCTGGGCCGTCGCGTAGGTCTTGTTGAAAATGTTCTTGCCGGCCACGGCGTCGGCCCGGACCCTCATGTTGGCGGCATCCACGGGAACCTCGACCTTCCCGGACCGCCCGACGGCGAAGGTCCTCTCTTCCCTGAAACCCTGTCCGTTCCACTCGAACGTCACGGTCATCTTGGTGACATAGGTGCCGCGGTTGATGACGTTGTTGACGACCACGGTCTTGGTGACGCCCGGCTTGTCGTAGCACGCCGAGTGCTTCGGGCTCAGGGTGGTCCCCCAGACCTCGAAACACAGGTCCCGGGGAGTCGGATAGCTCTCGGAGAAGATCTGCCTGCCGCCGACGGCATTGGCCGTCACCCGGATGTTCCTGGCGTGATCGGGGACCAGGCGGGTCCGTGACTGTCCGACGGGGAAGTTGTTCTTGTCCACCCGGCGGAAGCCTTTGACGTCGTACGAGACGGTCAGGGCCGTGTTGAAGCTGCCCTTGTTAATGAGGTTCTTGACCGTGACCTTCTTGGCGGCCTTGGGCTTGGCGTCGACCCAGCAGGAGTCGTAGCCGATGTTGTGGCACTCGTAGCCGACCCAGCAGTAGCCGTCCATGCCCCAATCCCTGCCCCAGGAATTCCTGACCAGCCAGGCGCGCCTGTCGTCGTCCCAGCCGACGATGGTGACGACATGGTTGGTCGGCAGGAGAGGGGTCTCGCTGAAGACGGCACTGCGCTGGTCCGCGGTCCCCTTCCCGTTCCTTTGGAACTTATCGGTGGTCGTGAAGCAGCTGATGACCGAGCCGTGCTGGCAGATGGCCTCCTTGATCTCCCTTCGCGAAGGGTAGAGGGGGTTGGCGGGATCGACATACCCCCAGTCCTGGGTCTCGTAGTCGGTGGCCGCATTCTGCTGGAGGCAATCGAAATTCTGGCCCTGGTACATCATCGCCGACTCTTTCTCGATCCGGTGGCCCTTCATCCATCTCAGGGCGATCTCCGGAAGAGTTCCCAGGCAGGAGCCCGCGGCGCAGCTGAGGATGTGCTGTTCGGAGACGTCCACGTCCGCCGGCCTGGCGTCCGCGTTGACGATGCAGTAGCTGATCTCGTAAGCGGCGGCGGCGGCGAAGGCCCAGCAGCTTCCGCACCCTTCTTGATCCCTGGACTCGGGCACGACCCCGCACTTGCGCGCGTCGAACTTCCTGGCATCGGCCTGGCAGTCGCAGAGGGAAAGCTGCATGACCGCCGTTTTCTTGATCCTGACCGGCGTCTGGGGGGCCGCTCCCCCGCTCGCGAAGGACAGAGCGAACAGGCAGACGCAGGCCCCTACAGCCAGTCTTTTCGACCGCGTGACGAGTTTTTTCAAGGAACCCTCCATAGACCCTTTCCCGGATTTTATGGGCCGATTGTAAGGGTATATGAGAGAGGAAATCAAGGATTAAGGATTGGCGGGGCCGACGAGACTCGAACTCGCGACCTCCGGCGTGACAGGCCGGCGTTCTAACCAGCTGAACTACGACCCCGCGAGGGCCCGCCTATTATAGAGAAACTTGACCGGAGATTCAAGTTGCCCGCTCACATCTTCTCGAGGGCGGCGATGCGGTCCTCGATGGGCGGGTGGGTGCTGAAGAGCTTGTTGAACGAGCCCTTGACGTTTTTGAGGGGGTTGACGATATAGAGGTGGGCGGTGGCCTTGTTGGCCGCCTCGAGCGGCTCGGGATCGGCCGAGATCTTCCGCAGGGCCGAGGCCAGACCCGGGGGATAGCGGGTCAGCATGGCCGCGCTGGCGTCGGCCAGGAACTCGCGCTTGCGGGAGACGGCCAGCTTGACGAGCTGGGCGATGAGCGGCGAGAGGGCCGCCAGGACCAGGCCGACGACGATGATCACGGCCTGGGCGTTGCCGCCTCCGGACCCGCCGCTGCGGCTGCGCCCAACACGCCGCCTCCCGCCGCCCCAGAGGAAGCTCCTGAGCATCCAGTCGCTGAGCAGGGCGACGACGCCGGCCATGACCACGACCACGGTCTGGAGCCGGACATCGTAGTTCTGGATGTGGGACATCTCGTGAGCGACGACCCCTTCGAGCTCGACGCGGTCGAGTTTGTCGAGCAGGCCCGTCGTCACGCAGATGACGGCTTTCTCGGGATTACGTCCGGTGGCGAAGGCGTTGGGGGCCGAATCCTCGATGACATAACAGCGCGGCTTGGGGAGCCCCGCGGCGATGGCTAGGCCTTCGACGACGTTGTAGAGATGCGGGAACTCCTCCTTGGTCACGGGCCGCGCCTTGCTGATGGCCAGCACGATCTTGTCGCTCGAGTAATACCCGACGAAAGCCATGCTCAGGGAGACGACGGCGGCCAGGATGAGCCCGCCCGTGCCCCAGCCCGTAAGGTACTGGAAGAACCAGGTCAGCAGGAAGATGAAGGCCACGAAGAACAGGACCAGGCCGGCCGACTTCCACTTGTTGCGGGAGATCTGCTCGTACATCTCAGGCGGCTACCTTGAGGACGGGGGTCACGCGCCCGCGGCACCTGTCCGCCGGTCTTGTCTCCCCCATTCTTGCCCCGCCGGCCATGGCTTCGTCAGGCGCCCGGAAATAGGGAAACAGGTATCATGTCCCCCATTAAAAGGAAACTTTGACCGGCCCCTTGGCGATCTCGTCCTCGATCTGGAAATAGTCCTTGATCTTGAAGCCGAACATGTTGGCGATGATGTTGGAGGGGAAGACCTGCTGCTTCATGTTGAACTTCATGACCACGTCGTTGTAGAACTGCCGGGCGTAGGCGACCTTGCCTTCCGTCCCGGCCAGCTCCTCCTGGAGCATCAGGAAATTCTGGTTGGCCTTGAGGTCCGGGTAGTTCTCGGCCACGGCGAACAGCGACTTGAGGGCCCCGGTCAGCATGTTGTCGGCCTGGCCCTGCTCCTTGACGGTCTGGGCGTTGACGGCCGCCGCCCGGGCCTGGGTGACCTTCTCGAAGACCTCGCGCTCGTGCTTGGCGTAGCCCTTGACGGTCTCGACGAGGTTGGGGATGAGGTCGTAGCGGCGCCTCAGCTGGACGTCGACCTGCGACCAGGCGTTGTCGCAGCGGTTGCGCAGGGTGACGAGGCTGTTGTACATGCCGATGACCATCACGACGACGGCGCCGATGATGATGAGCAGGATGATCAATGCGCTCATGGATGTCTCCTTCCCTGAAGGATGCCCTGCGCCTTCCGCTCCGCGGGTCGCCGAAGGCCGGGCCTCGCCGATAAAGATACGGGGAAGGGCCGGAAATTGCAAGGCCGGCCTTGATTCCCCGGCCCGGCCGCCTCATAATCACGTTCCGGCCTCCGCGCCCGTCGCCCGGGGGCCCGCCCGGCCGCATCGCCGGCCGCCTCAAGAAGGAGGACGTCATGAAAACAAGAACCGTCAAGATCCTGTCGGCCGCCGCGGCTTTGATCCTGGCCGCCGCGGCTTCCGGCCCGGCCGCCCCCGCCGCGCCCCAGGCCAAGGCCGGGGTCAAGGCTTCCGCGCAGGCCCCTGACCGGAGAACGGTCACGGCCGAGCTTCTCGCGGGGCTGGCCTTCCGCAACATCGGGCCGGCCCTGATGTCGGGACGCATCAGCGACATCGCCATCCACCCTCTCAAGCGCAGCACGTGGTACGTCGCCGTCGGCTCCGGCGGGGTCTGGAAGACCGAGAACGCCGGAACGACCTGGACGCCCATCTTCGACGGCCAAGCGTCCTACTCCATCGGCTGCGTCACGCTCGACCCCGCGAACCCCGAGGTCGTCTGGGTCGGGACGGGCGAGAACGTCAGCGGCCGCCACGTCGGCATCGGCGACGGCGTCTACAAGAGCCTGAACGGCGGGAAGACCTGGACCAACATGGGCCTCCGCCGCTCGGAGCACATCGCCCGCGTCCTTGTCGACCCCCGCGACACGCGGGTCGTCTACGTCGCGGCCGAGGGCCCGCTCTGGTCGGCCGGGGGCGATCGCGGCCTCTACAAGTCGGTCGACGGCGGGCGGACCTGGGCCCTCTCGCTCGGCATCAGCGCCGACACCGGGGTGACCTCGGCCGAGCTCGACCCGGAGAACCCCGACGTCATCTACGCCGCCGCTTACCAGAGGCGGCGCAGCGTCGCCGCCTTCATGGGCGGGGGACCCGAGTCGGCCGTCTACAAGTCCGAGGACGCCGGCGCGACCTGGCGCAAGCTCACCGTGGGCCTCCCCAAGGGCGACATGGGCAAGATCGGCCTGGCCGTCTCGCCGATCGACCCGCGCGTCGTCTACGCCACCGTCGAGGCCGGGCCGGAGGAGCGGGGCTTTTTCCGCTCGACCGACCGCGGCGAGAGCTGGGAGAAGCGCAGCTCGTACATAAGCGGCGGCACGGGCCCCCACTACTACCAGGAGATCTTCGCCGACCCCAACCGCTTCGACCGCGTCTACCAGATGGACCCCGGCCTGCGGGTGACCGACGACGGCGGCCGGAACTGGCGCCGGGTGCCCGAGCGGAACAAGCACGGCGACAACCACGCCATGGCTTTTATCAAGGGCCAGCCGGGCTACATCCTCAACGGCAGCGACGGCGGGGTCTACGAGAGCCACGACGAGGGCCTGACCTGGCGCTTCTTCGAGAACCTGCCGGTCACCCAATTCTACAAGCTGGCCCTCGACAACGACCTGCCCTTCTACAACGTCCACGGCGGCACCCAGGACAACGGCAGCCAGCTCGGCCCGTCGCGGACCCCGAACGCCAACGGCATCACCAATTTCGACTGGACGATCACCTACGGCGCCGACGGCTACGCCTCGGCCATCGACCCGGAGGACCCGGACATCATCTACCTCGAGTGGCAGCAGGGCAACCTCCTGCGCTACGACCGCAAGAGCCACGAGACCGTCTACGTCAGCCCCAGGCCCGAGCCCGGCGACCCTCCGCTGCGCTTCAACTGGGACTCGCCGGTCCTGGTCAGCCCTCACTCCCACACCCGGATCTACTACGCCTCCCAGTTCCTGTGGCGGAGCGACGACCGCGGCGATTCCTGGACGAGGATCAGTCCCGACCTGACCCGCGACGTTTTCCGCCTCGAGCAGCCGATCATGGGCCGCCGCTGGAGCGTCGACGCCCTCTGGGACCACGGGGCCATGTCGATGTACAGCACGGTCACGTCGATCTCCGAGTCGCGCCTCCGGGAGGGCCTCCTCTACGCCGGGACCGACGACGGGCTCATCCAGGTGACCGAGGACGGCGGGCGGAACTGGAGAAAGATCGAACGCGTCGCCGGCGTGCCCGACTTTTTCTTCGTCAACGAGGTCAAGGCCTGCAAGCACGACCCCGACACGGTCTTCGCGGCCGTCGACAACCACAAATCGGGCGACTACAAGCCCTATCTTCTGGCCAGCCGCGACCGGGGCCGGACCTGGGCCAACATCGGCGCCGGACTGCCGGAGGGGGCCTTCGTCTGGTCGGTGGCCCAAGATACTGTCCGCGGGGACATCCTGTTCGCCGGGACCGAGTCCGGGATCTACGTCACGCTCGACGGCGGCCGGGCCTGGACCAAGCTCGGCGGCGGGGTGCCGACCATCTCGTTCCGCCACATCGAGGTCCACGACCGCGAGGGCGACCTCGTCGGGGCCTCGTTCGGCCGAGGCTTCTTCATCCTCGACGACATCGCCCCGCTCCGCCACCTCGACGCCCGGACCCTGGCGACCGAGGGGGCCCTCTTCCCGGTGCGCAAGGCCCTGCGCTACATCCCGCGTCGCCCGCTCGACACGAGCGGCAAGGGGTGCCTGGGCGACACCTTCTTCGTGGCTCCCAACCCGCCGTTCGGGGCGGTGTTCACGTACTACCTGAAGGAGCCGGTCCTTTCGAAAGCCGAGGCCCGGCGCGAAGAGGAGCGCCGGCTGGCGAAAGAAGGACGGCCCGTGCCCTTCCCCGGCTGGGACCGGCTTAAGGAGGAAGAGCGCGAGGACAAGCCGGCCGTCGTCCTGACCATCGCGGACGAGGCCGGACAGGTCGTCCGCCGGATCACGGGCCCAACCGGCAAGGGCCTCCACCGAGTGGCCTGGGACCTGCGTTATCCCCCGGTCGACCCGACCGTCCTTGTCGAGCCCGAGCGCGAGATGTGGGAGACCGCTCCGGCCGGCCCGCTGGTCGTGCCGGGTACCTTTACGGCGACCCTCGGCAAGATGGTCGACGGCGTTCTGACGCCTTTCGGGGAACCCCAGACGTTGGTCGTCGAACCGCTGAGCCTATCGGTCCTGCCCGAAAAGGACAAGCCGGCCCTGCTCGCGTTCCAGCGAAAGGCGGGCGAACTGCAGCGGGCCATGATGGGCGCGGGGGCCGCGGCCCGGGACGCCCTGAACCGGATCGCCTTCGCCAAGAAGGCCCTGCTCGAAACACCCGGTGCCGACCTGTCTCTCGGGGCCAAGCTCCGGGCCGTCGAGGCCCGGCTCCGCGACCAGCTCGACTCGCTCTTCGGCGATCGCACGAAGGGCCGGAGATCGGAGCCGACCGTCCCTTCGCTCATGGAGCGCGTCAACGCCCAGCTCGACGCCACGGGCCCGATCACGGACACGGCCCGCCGCGGTTACGAGATGGCCGCCGAGGGCTTCGAGGGGCTCCTCGAGGAGATGCGGACGACGATCGAGACCGATCTCCGGTCGCTGCAGCGCGAGCTCGAAGCGGCCGGCGCGCCTTGGACGCCGGGGCGCGGCGTGCCGGTCTGGAAGAGGAGATGAGACGGTCCGGATAATCGACAGATATTGAACGAGTTGCGCGGTCAGCGCCGGCCCTCCGGCAAGGACGGCCGGGCCGCCGATTTTGATTGACACTCGGTTCGCCGCGTGTTATCATAAGGACCCTTTTGCTAGGCAAAAGGAATTCCTTTCAATATAACTCAAGGAGGTTGTATCTCATGGCGTCTCTGAAAGAGAAATTCGCGGCCAAAATGGGCCCGATGAAGGACCGGGTCCAGAAGCTGAACAAGGAATTCGGCACGGTCACGGTCAAGGATGTCAACGTCGGCCAGGTCATCGGCGGCGCCCGCGGCATCATCTCGATGCTGTGGGACACGTCGCTTCTCGACCCGATCGAGGGCATCCGCTTCCGCGGCTTCTCCATCCCCGAGCTGCGCGAGAAGCTCCCCAAGGCCCCCGGCGGCACCGAGCCTCTCCCCGAGGGCATCTTCTACCTGCTCCTGCTCGGCGAGATCCCGACGGCCGAGGACTGCGCCGCCCTCACGGAGGAATGGCGGAAGCGCGGCGTCCTGCCCCAGTACCTCATCGACACGATGAACGCGGTCCCCAAGGACACCCACCCGATGACCCAGTTCTCCCTGGCCATCCTGCAGCTCCAGAGGGAGTCCGTGTTCGCCCAGCGCTATCGCGAGAAGATGGCCAAGACCGAGTATTGGGACGCGACCTTCGAGGACGTCATGAACCTCGTCGCCAAGCTCCCCAACATCGCGGCCTACATCTACCGCCGGAGCTACAAGGAGGGCAAGCACATCAAGCCCGACCAGAAGCTCGATTGGGGCGGCAACCTCGGCCACATGCTCGGCTGCACCGACGACCCGGCCTTCAAGGAGCTCATGCGGCTCTACCTGGTCATCCACAGCGACCATGAGGGCGGCAACGTGTCGGCCCACACGACCCACCTGGTCGGCTCGGCCCTTTCCGACGCCTACTACTCCCTTTCGGCGGGCATGAACGGCCTGGCCGGGCCGCTCCACGGGCTGGCCAACCAGGAAGTCCTGATCTGGATCATGGACCTCATGAAGGACCTCGGCGGCGTGCCGAGCAAGGAGCAGCTCGAGAAGTACATGTGGGACACCCTCAACGGCGGACGGGTCATCCCCGGCTACGGCCACGCCGTTCTGCGCAAGACCGATCCCCGCTACGTGGCCCAGCGCGAGTTCGCCCTCAAGCAGATGCCCGACTACGACCTGTTCAAGGTCGTCAGCCTGGTCTACGAGGTCGCTCCCGACGTCCTAACCAAGCACGGCAAGACCAAGAACCCCTGGCCGAACGTCGACGCCCACTCCGGCGTCCTGCTCTACAAGTACGGCCTCGTCGAGTTCGACTTCTACACCGTGCTCTTCGGCGTCTCCCGGGCCCTGGGCGTCCTGGCCCAGCTCGTCTGGGACCGGGCCCTCGGCCTGCCCATCGAGCGGCCCAAGTCCGTCACCACCGAGTGGCTCGAGAAGTTCGTCAAGGACAACCCTCCGGCCGCCAAGTAAGCACCGATCTCTGAACGCACGAGCGCGAAGGGCCGCCCTTCCCCGCGGAGGGGCGGCCCTTTTTTTTGTTCTTCTCCCGTTCCCCGCCTCGCTCCGGACTTGGCCTGTATCGCGGCGACGGGTCTTCCCGCGCCACCGTCGCTTGTGCTATAGTGGCCTCCGCGAAAGGGATAAGAAGGGAGTAGGAACATGGAACACAAGATAGGGCTCATCGGCTGTGGAACGGTCGGACAGGGATTGCTCGGCATCCTCCACGACAAACGGGACCATCTTCGGGACGCCTTCGGCTTCGAGGCCAAGGTTGTGGCCATCTGCGACAAGATCCGGGGCACTCTGCTGGACTCCGAGGGCATCGACATCCCCGCCGTCCTGGACTTCCTCGGCAAGGGCGGCAACCTCTCCGACTACCCCAAAGGGGGCCCCGGCCGGACCGATCCCCTCGACCCGCTGGACATGATCGAGAAGACAGACGCCGGGATCATCGCCGAGCTGACCTACACCGACATCAAGACCGGCGAGCCGGCCGCGAGCTACATCAAGAAGGCCCTGCGGCTCGGCAAGCACGTCGTGACCTCCAACAAAGGGCCGGCGGCCCTCCATTACCGCGAGATCCACGAACTGGCCCGCCAGAACGGCCTCCAGTTCCGCATTGAGGGCACGGTCATGAGCGGGACCCCCGTCTTTCATCTGGCCGAATGCGGCCTGGCCGGAAACGACGTCCGCGAGGTCAAGGGCATCCTCAACGGGACGACCAACTTCATCCTGACCAAGATGGAGACCGAGGGCATGGACTACGGCCCCGCCCTGGCCCTGGCCCAGAAGCTGGGCTACGCCGAGGCCGACCCGACCGCCGACGTCGAGGGCTTCGATGCCCTGGCCAAGATCGTTATCCTGTCCAACGTCTTGCTCGGCGCCGCTCTCAAGACCGGAGAGGTCCCCTGCAAAGGCATCTCGGCCATCACCAAGGCCGACGTCGAGTCCGCCAAGGCCGCGGGTTTCCGCTACAAGCTCATCGCCCACGCCAAGAAGGAAGGCAAGAAGGTCACCGCCTCCGTCGCGCCCCAGAAGCTCCCGCTGTCCGATCCGCTGGCCGGGGTCATGGGCGCCCAGAACGCCCTGAGCCTGGAGACCGACCTCATGGGCAAGGTCACCATCCAGGGCGCCGGGGCCGGAAAGACCGAAACGGGCTTCTCGATCCTCTCGGACATCCTGGCCATCCACCGCTGCTGAGTCTGACAGCGCGAACGCTAAGGCCCGAACGGACGCCGGCAAGAGCGGCTTCACGAAAAACGGGCCGAGGAGGACAGAAAATGGCCGCCAGCCAAAACACCGCAACCGGATACCGGGGCCGCTGGGCCTGGGTCGATCTCTCGCAGCGGACCGTCCGTATCGAGCCGGCCGATCCGGGCTATCTCCGCGATTATATCGGCGGGCGCGGCCTCCAGGCCCGCCTGCTGGCCGACCTCCTGGAAAAAGCGGGCCCTCTGAAGGATCCCCTCAGCCCGCAGAACCGGATCATCATCGGCAGCGCCGCGCCCAACGACACCGTCATTCCCACGGCGGGCCGCGGTTCGTGCTCCTTTATGGGGTCCATGACCCGCTCGCCCGAGCCCGCACCTTGGATCCCCGGGCACACGCCGGTCTTCGGCCTGATCACCCATTCGAGCGCCGGCGGGCTCTTCCCCAACATGCTCAAGAGGGCCGGCTTCGACCAGATCATCATCGACGGACGGGCCGATCGTCCGGTCCGCCTCGAAGCCGTCGAAGGCGCGCTGCGGATCGTCGACGCCGAGGACGATCTCTTCCAGACCGTCGCCGGACGAAGGACCTTATGCCCGGTTTCCGTGATCACCGATTTTTGCGCCGCCAAAATCAAGGGCTCCTCGACTCTGAGCGCCGGCCCGGGGGGCTGGAACCTCGTCGATTTCTCCTGTCTGACGGCCGACTACCACCGCAACTTCGGCCGGGGCGGTGCCGGGGCTGTGTTCGGCTCCAAGAATCTCGTCGCCATCACGGCCTTCGGGAAAGAGCGGATCTCGTACGCCGATGAAGGCCGCTTCAAGGAGCTGGCCAAAGAGATCGACCGCCTGGTCAAGGAGAGCGTCGACGATCCCCAACGAACGGCCTCCTTCCGGCCGACGACGGGCACGACGTGGTGGCTCGACCGGGCCTTCAACGGCCGCTACCTCGGCGTCAAGGGCGGCTACCTGCCTTGGCACAACTTCGACGAGGGATCGTTCGACGAGGCGGATTACGCCAAGGTCTCCACGGACGCCTTCCTGGCCATCTCAGGCAAACACGCCGTCTGCAACAGGTGCCGGTACATCTTTTGCACCCGCCGGGCCCAGGTCGAAGCCGGGCCCTACGCCGGCGAGGGCGTACGGCCGGAGTTCGAGACCATCGCCCTTTGGATCAACTGCTGCATCCTCGACCGCGACGCCATGTTCCGCATGAACCATCTGGCCAACGAGCTGGGCATCGACACGATGACCTTCGGCTCGGTCACCTCCGGGGCCATGGAGATGTCGGAAAAGGGGCTTCTGCCCAAGGGAAGCGGCGGACCCGCGTTCGGGAACGCCCCGGGCATGATCCGCTTCCTCGAGGAGATCGCCTACGGCTCGTCCGACATCGGCCGGATTTTCGGTCGTTACACGGACCGGGCCGTGGCCGAGATCGCCGCGGGCGCCGGCGGAGCTTCGGCCGAGGAGCTTGCCTCCTGCGCCACGACCTCGTTCGCCGGTCTCGGCTACGCCGGCATCAGCCCCAAGGCCTTCCCCGGGATGTTCACGGCCTACGGGACCTCGAACCGGGGCCGCGGCGACCACACCTACGCATGGACCATCCAGGCCGAGGAGGGCGGCCTCAAGGCCCCCGCCGATCTGGCCTCGTACGTCGCCGAAGGACAGGCCGGCAAGGCCCTCATCGACTCGCTCGGCCTCTGTGACTTCTTCACCGGCGACATCCTGTCCGAGCCGTTCCTCGGCCTCTACAAGGCCCTCACGGGGATCGATCACACTCCCGCATCCCTCAAGGAATGCGGCCGGAGGATCTACGCGTTGGAACGCCGGTTGAACAACCTTCAGGGCCGCGACAGGGCTTACGATTCCTATGTCCCTTCCAAGCTCACGGTCCCCCTCAGCCGGGGGGCCCATCGAGGCCGGGCCGTCGACGAGCCCTTCTACAACACCGTGCTCGACGCCTATTACGAGGCCTGGGGATGGTCGAAGCGCGGCCTGGCCGGCTGATCCCGCGGCGCCGCGCCCCCCACGGTTGAATTCCGGCCCCTGTTCCCTTACAATCGGGCCGATGGACAAGCTCGTCGTCCGCGGCCGCCCCGACGCCCGGCTGGCCGGAAGCGTCCGCATCAGCGGGGCCAAGAACGCCGTCCTGCCGGCTATTTCGGCATGCCTGTTGACCGGCGAAGAGGTCCGGCTCGAGAACGTGCCTCTGGTCAAGGACGTCCACACCATGCGGACGCTCATCGAGGGGCTGGGCGGGACATGCCGGCTCGAGGGGAACGCTCTGACGGTCCGGGTGGCCGACCTCCGTTCGGACGAGGCCTCCTACGACCTCGTCCGGGCCATGCGGGCCTCGATCCTCGTCCTCGGGCCCCTGCTGGCCCGATTCGGCCGGGCCGTCGTCGCCCTGCCCGGCGGTTGCGCCATCGGCTCGCGGCCCGTCGATCTGCACATCGCCGGCCTCCAGAAGTTGGGGGCCGCCATCTCGCTCGAGCACGGCAATATCCAGGCCCGCGCCGGCCGGCTGCAGGGCGCCGAGATCGAGTTCGAAAAAAAGACCGTGACGGGCACCGAGAACCTGCTGATGGCCGCGGCCCTGGCCAAGGGCGAAACGGTCCTCAAGAACTGCGCCCGCGAGCCCGAGGTGACCGACCTCGTCGAGCTGCTCAACAAGATGGGGGCCCGGATCGAGTGGGCCGAAGAGGACACCGTCCGGGTCCGCGGGGTCAAATCGCTCGGCGGGGCCACGCACGTCATCATCCCCGACCGCATCGAGACCGGGACGTTCCTCGTCGCCGGGGCCCTGACCGCGGGCGACATCCTTCTCGAGGACGTCGTCCCTCTCCACGCGGCGGCCGTCATCGACCGGCTGAGAGCCTCGGGCGCGGTCATCGAGCCCGAGGGAGAGCGAGCGCTGCGGGTCATCGGGTCCCCCGAGGTCAAGCCCCAGGACATCACGACCTCTCCCTATCCGGGCTTCCCGACCGACATGCAGGCCCAGTTCATGGTCCTTCTGACCCAGGCCCCGGGGACCTCCATCCTGACCGAGACCATCTTCGACCGCCGCTTCTCCCATGTCAACGAGCTCGTCCGGCTCGGGGCGTCGATCGAGGTCCAGGGGGACAAGGCCGTCGTCAAGGGGAAGACCCCGTTGTCGGGGGCCGAGGTCGTGGCCACCGACCTGCGGGCCTCGGCCTCGCTCGTCCTGGCCGGGCTGGTGGCCTCGGGCGAGACGGTCATCAGCGAGATCGAGCACCTCGACCGCGGGTACGAGCGCATCGAGGACAAGCTGCGGGCCCTGGGGGCCTCGATCGAAAGGGTCGCGGCATGAGCGGGCCGGGCCCCGACGGCTGCATCTTTTGCCGGATCGTCCGCAAGGAGCTGCCGGCCGCCGTCCTCTTCGAGAACGAGCGCCTCCTGGCGTTCGAGGACATCCGGCCCCGGGCGCCCGTCCACGCTCTCATCATCCCCAAGGCCCACTTCGCTTCGCTCAACGACGCCCCGGAAGGCTCGGAGAACCTGCTCGGCGAGATCCTGACGGCGGCCCGGACGGTCGCCCGCATGAAGGGAGTCGACGGCTCGGGTTACCGGGTCGTCCTCAACACCGGCCCTCATTCCGGGCAGGAGGTCTTTCACATCCATTTCCATGTGCTCGGCGGCCGGCCGATGTCCTGGCCGCCCGGGTGAGCCATGGCCTATCTCATCGACGGCAACAACCTTCTCGGCCGGCTCGCTCCCCACGAGCTCCGGGAGGCGGGCGGCCGGGAAGGCCTCGTCGTCCGGCTGCTGGCCTTCCAGCGGGTCACCAGGACCCGCATCCGGGTGGTCTTCGACGGCAGCCCCGAGGAAGAGCCCGTCATCGATGTCCTCAATCCCAAGTTCACGGTCCACTATCCGGGGCGGGGGCAGAGCGCCGACGACGTCATCGCCACGCTCATCGAACGGCAGGCGGACCGCCGGAGCTTTTTCGTGGTCAGCTCGGACCGGGCCATCCGGGCCCTGGCCAAGTCGCGCGGCCTGCGGTCCGTGACGGCCGACGAATTCGCCCGCGAGGTCAAGCGGGCCCTCAGGGAGCGCCGCGACCAGCGGGCCATGGAAAAGAAGGTCGAGGCGGCCTCGCCGCTCGAGGTCGACCTCTGGGGCGAGGTCTTCAAGTCCAAACCATGACGGATTTCTCGATCGTCGGGACAGGAAGAGTGGGGACGGCCCTCGGCCGGGCCCTGGCCGCCAAGGGCTGGACGCCGCGGGCCCTCTGCGACCGCGACACGAAGGCGGCCCGGGAAAGCCGCCGGGCGATCGGCGGCGGGACGGCCACGTCCGATCTCCGCCGGGCCGGCCGAGGGGCCCGCGAGGTCGTGGTCATCGCCGTTCCCGACTCCGCGGTCGCGGCCGCGGCCGCGGACCTGGCCCTGGCCCGCAAGCGATGGGCCGGACGGACCGTCCTTCACACGAGCGGCATCCTTCCGGCCCGGGCCCTGGAGCCCCTCCGCAAAAAGGGGGCCGCGGTCGCCTCGGCCCATCCCGCCCAGGCCTTTCCGGCGGGGCGCGTCCCGCCCGGCCATTTCAAGGGCATCTTTTGGGGGCTCGAAGGGGACCCCCGGGCCCTTCGCGCGGCCCTGGACATGGTCCGGGCCCTGGGAGGGCGGGCTCTGCTCCTCGCCGAAGAGGACAAGCCGGTCTATCACGCCGCCTGCAGCCTGGCCTCCAACGCCTTCGTCGCCCTGCAAAGTGAGGCGGCCGGACTGCTGGCCGGAACGGGGATCTCCGAGGTCTGGGCCGCCGCCGTCCTCTTCCCTCTCGTACAAGGAACTTTACAGAACGTAAAAAACCTTGGATGGGACCGGGCCCTGACGGGGCCCGTCGTCCGCGGGGACGTCGAGACCGTCCGGAGGCATATCGAGGCCCTGGAGGTCCGGCCGGCAATTCTCGAGGTCTATCGGGCTCTCGGGCGGCGGGTCCTGGCCGGTCCCCGGGCCGCAAGCCTCCCGCCCCGGACGGTCAAGCGCCTGGAGCGCCTGCTGGGACGTGGATGACCTCCTCCTCCAGCAGGATGCCGAACTTGTTCTGGACGCGGTCCTTGAGCTCCCGAGCCAGGAGCAGGACGTCCCGGCAGGTGGCGTCCCCCCTGTTGATGATGAAATTGCAGTGCTTGTCGTAAACGGCCGCCCCGCCGACCGCCAGGCCCCGGGCTCCGGCCTCCTCGAGCAGGCGGCCCGCCGCGGTCCGGCAGCCGTCGGCCGAGCACGGATTCTTGAAGTAGCTGCCCGCGCAGGGTGTTCCCCAGGGAGGGTGCTTCCCCCGTCTCTCCTCCAGGTAGCGTCGCATGAGGGCTTCCGACGCCCGCCTGTCACCCGGCGAGGACACCAGAACGGCCTCGAGAACGGTTCTCCTGCCTTTGCGCAGGGCGGAGTCCCGGTAGGCGAATTTCAGGTCTTGAGCGGCGAGCTTCCGTGTCCCGCCGTCGGGCTCGAGGACGACGGCCGTCTCGAGGACCTCTCCGACGCTCCGGCCGAAGGCCCCGGCGTTGCCCGTGATCGCCCCTCCCACGGTACCGGGAATGCCCACCAGGAACTCCAGGCCGGAGATCCGCTCTCTCAGGGCCGCACGCAGGAGGGCCGATAAGCTCGTTCCCGAGGAAACCGTCAGCCTCCCTTCCTGAGAAGCCGTCCCCTCCAGGCGGTTCCTGACGATCAGACCCCGGAAGCCCTGGTCGTCGAACAGAAGATTGCTGCCCCCGCCGATGACCAGACAAGGAACGCCTTGGCGGGCGGCCAAGGCGACCGCCGCGCCCAGCTCGTCGGGACTTCGGGCTTCATAAAAGAAATCGGCCGGTCCGCCGATCTCGAAGGTCGACAGGGCCGACAGGGGGACCTTGACGGAGAAGCCATCACCGAAACGGGCCTCAAGTGACTCGCGGAAGGCCTCGAACTGATCCATCGCCGTATTATAAGACATTCGGGAACAGGATGGCAAAACGGGCGGGGGCTTCGGTCTTGGCATAAATATTGCTATAATTCTTACGGACATTCGGAAAGATTGACAAAGACCGGAAGTCGGGCTATGATTTCCGCAAATTTTTCGAGAGGTTGCCCATGAAAAGGATGACGTTGACGGCATTGGCATTGATCGCGCTCACGGCTGGATTCCTGTCCGCTCAAAGCGCCGATGAGGAATACCTCAAGGCCATGCAGCTTTCGGACAACTGCCAGAAAGTCAAGGCCCTCGAGGCCTATATCGCCAAGTACGCCGGCCAGGGGACGACCTACGAGAATTGGGCCCACGTGTATTACTGCGTGACCCCCTGCCCGACCAAGGACCATCAGAAAGCGGCCCAGTACGGCGAGAAGGCCCTGACCATGAGCGGCATCGACGACCAGACCAAGCTCGGCATCCTGGGCATGATCCCGGCCCTCTACGAAACGGCCGGCCAGATCGACAAGGCCAAGGCCGCGACCCAAAAGCTCATCGACCACGGCAAGTCCATGGCCGACAAGAAGCTGGGGGCCCAGATCCAGGCCGGCGGCTACGAGTTCCTCGGCAAGCTCTCCGAGAAGCAAGGCGATTACGGCGCCGCCGCCGAGAGCTACATCACGGGATACGGCATCTTCAAGGCCCCGAGCATCCTCAAGCAGTTCAACAGCATGACCGCGACCCTCCTCAAGAACCAGAAATTCGCCGACGCCGAAAAGGCCCTGCGCCACTTTTACGCGGCCGACCAGGGCCCGGAGAGCGCCGCCCTGCTGGGCCAGACCCTCTACAAGCAGAACAAGGTCGACGAGGCCCTGGCCGTCTACAAAGAGGCCTACGCCAAGAAGCGGACGGCCGCCTTGGCCCAGAACATCGCCATCATCCTGAACGCCCTGGTCAAGGACGACCCGGGCAAGACCTCCGAGGCCATCAACGCCAACATCGAGGCCGCCCTCCTCAATCCCAAGCAGCAGAAGAACTTCCTCGGCCAAGCCCAGAACCTGTTCGTCGGCCAGGACAAGGACCTGGCCGCGAGCTACGCCAAGATCAAGGAACACGCCGAGGCCATCGAGACGCTGACCAAGTCCTACAACGCCAAGGTCGAGGGCAAGACCGAGGACGAGATCTCCGAATCCGACAAGCGGGTCCTGAAGAAGATCGAGGAGAACATCCAGATCGAGCAGCAGGCCATCGAGAGGATCCAGGCCTCGCAAAAAGGCGTGCTCGACAAGTTCAACGCCCTGGTGGCCCAGGTCCGCAACCGGCTCGGCAAATAAACCGCGGGCCGCGCCGCGGCGCGGCCGCTGAACGCCCCTGACACAGGAGGCCGCGCGTGCCCTCCTCCCCGTCCGCGCGCCAGGCCCGCCAGCGGGCCGACGACCTGCGGCGCGAGATCCTCTATCACGAGAAGAAATACTACGTCGACAACGACCCCCAGATCTCGGACGCCGAGTTCGACGGCCTCCTTCGCGAGCTCCGCGATCTCGAGGCCCGCTACCCCGAGCTCGTCACCCCGGATTCACCGACCCAGCGCGTGGGCGAGAAGCCGATCGAGGGCTTCCCGTCCGTGGCCCATGCGAGGCCCATGCTCAGCATCGACAACGCTTACGACGAGACCGAGCTCCGGGAGTTCGAGGAACGCGTCCGCAAGCTCCTGCCGGGCGAAACCGTCGCCTACACGACCGAGCTCAAGATCGACGGGCTGGGCATCTCCGTCCTCTACCGGGACGGCCGGTTCGCCCGGGCCGTCACCCGGGGCGACGGTCTGCGCGGCGACGACGTGACCGGCAACGTCAAGACCATCCGGTCCCTGCCCTTGACCATCGAGGAGAAAAAGGCCGTCGAGGTCCGAGGCGAGATCTATCTTCCCTTCAAGGCCTTCCAGGCCATCAACAAGGGGCGCGAGGAGGAGGGCCTGCCCCTCTTCGCCAATCCCCGCAACGCGGCCGCCGGTTCCATCCGCCTGCTCGATCCGCGGCAGGTGGCCGGCCGTGGTCTGAACGTCTTTCTCTACAACCTGTTCATCGACGGCCGCGAGGAGCCCACCCAGCAGGAGACCCTGTCGAAGCTCAAGGCCCTCGGCTTCAAGACCAACCCTCATTCCCGGTTCTGCCCGACGCTCGACGATGTCCTGGCCTATTATCGGGAATGGAACGCCAAGCGGGACACGCTCGACTATGACGCCGACGGCATCGTCGTCAAGGTCGATTCCGCCGGCCAGCGCCGGGCCTTGGGAGTGACGGCCAAGTTCCCGCGCTGGGCCGTTTCTTACAAGTTCCCGGCCCGACAGGCGACGACCCGGGTCAGCGACATCATCATCCAGGTGGGTCGCACGGGGGCCCTGACCCCGGTGGCCGTCCTGGAGCCGGTCAAGCTGTCCGGAACGACCATCGGCCGTTCGACCCTCCACAACGAGGACGAGATCCGCCGCAAGGACGTCCGCATCGGCGACGTCGTCCTCATCGAACGCAGCGGCGATGTCATCCCCCGGGTCGTCTCGGTCATGAAGGAGCGCCGCACGGGGCGGGAAAAGGCCTTCGCCTGGCCCCGCCGCTGCCCGGCCTGCGGCTCGGAGGCCTTCCGCCCCGAGGGGGAGGCCGTTTCCCGGTGCGTCAATCCCTCCTGCCCGGCCCGGCTCCGGGAGTCCGTCCTCCACTACGCCTCGCGGCGGGCGATGAACATCGAGGGCCTCGGCGAGGCCCTCGTCGATCAGCTCGTCGGGAGCGGGCTCGTGGGCTCCCTGCCCGACCTCTACGCGCTCAAGGCCGGGGACCTGGAGACGCTGGAGCGGATGGGGCCCAAGAGCGCCGCGAACCTCCTCGAGCAGATCGAGCGGTCCAAGGACCAGGACCTGGCCCGGTTCATCTTCGCCCTGGGCATCCGCCACGTCGGGGAGCGGCTGGCCCAGATCCTGGCCGGGCGGTACCGGAGCCTGGAGGCCCTGGAGGCGGCGACCGAAGCCGACCTCGTCGAGGTCGAGGAGGTCGGGCCCAAGGTCGCCGAGAGCATCCGGTTCTTCTTCGACCGCCCCGAGAACCGGGAGCTCGTCCGCCGGCTCCGGGCCGCCGGCGTCAAGCTCCCCGCCCCGGCCGGGGCCGAGGGGCCTTTGGCCGGGCAGGTGTTCGTCCTCACCGGGACGCTTACCGCGATGGGCCGCGACGAGGCCCGGGAGCTCCTCGAGAGCCGGGGTGCGGAGGTCGGGTCGTCGGTGACCCGGAGAACGACGGCCCTCATCGCCGGCGAGTCGCCCGGCTCCAAGCTGGACAAGGCCCGCAAGCTGGGGACGAGGATCATCGGGGAGGAGGAGTTCCTGGAGCTCGTCGGCCGGGGCCGCTGAGGGGGGCGGCTACGTCTTTTTCTTTTTCGAGGATCCGAACAGGTCGCCTGACAAGAACGCCTTGAGGCCCTTCTTCTTGCCGCCGCCGCTCAGGTCCTCGTAAGCCTCTCGGGCCGCGACATGGTCGGGATCGGTCTGGACGGCCTTCTCGAACATCCTGAGGGCCTTGGTCTGCAGCCCTTCGTTCCGGTAGAGGACACCGAGCCCGAAATAGCCCTCCGGGTTCCACGGCTCCATGCTGATGGCCTTCAGGAAATCCTCCTCGGCCTTGCGGACGTAGCCCGGGACCTTGGATTCGGCCATGGCCAAGAGGAGATAGTAATCGCCCTTGTCCTTCTTGTCCCGGATGGCCTCCCGGAGGTAGGAGACGGCCTCTTCGAACCTGTCCTGGTAGTAGAGGGTCTTGCCCTGCCGAAACTTGATCTCGGCCATTTTGGCCGCCGACGCGACCTCCTCCTGGGGCGGAGGCGCGGACTTGGCGTCGTAGGCCGTCCGCAGGGCCTTGTTGCTCAGGGTCCGGTAGGCGTTAGTGATGGCGTCGAAGACCTCGTCGATCTGCTTCTTGTATTCGCGGGACACATCGGTCCCGAAGCGGTCCGGGTGGAAGCGGCGGGCCATCTGGAAATAGGCCTTCTTGATGTCCTCGTCCGAGGCCGTCCGGGGGACATTGAGGACCTGGTAGAAGTTCTTGGCCGCCCGCTGGCTGTAGAGGGTGAGGACCTCGTCGATCGAGGCCGTCAGCCCCGGGCCGCCGGGACCGTTCTCGGCCTCGGCGGGGGCCGCCGTCGGCGCGGCGGCCTTGGCCTGGCCACCGGCCGCCAGATCGACGATGTCGAGGCAATAGGCGAGGAAGAGGGTCTTCCAGAAAAGCTCCGGCGGCGGCGGGACGCGGGTGACCAGGGCCTCGGCGCGCTCCCGCCCGTCGATCTTGTCGAGGATAACCTTCTCCTCGGCGGTCAGCAGATAGGCGAACGTCGTTCTCTTGCGGGACGGGACCGTCGCGGCGAGCCAGGATCTCAGGGCCGGATCGTACCGCATCCGGCGGATCCCGTATTCGATGAGCAGCGGGATATTGATCTCAAGCGCCCCGTCCGCGCCGGCGAAGTCGGCCCGCTCCTGGAAGGCCAGCTGGCCGTCGAAGAACGGGAAGGTGTTGAGGGTCGTCTCCCGGAGCTGCTGGAGCAAGGCCTCGTTGAGGTCCGATTCCGTGATGACCCCCTTGTTGCGGAGGGCCTCGCCGATGTTCTGGTTGGGTTCGATGAAGTCGTCGATCCGGGCGTGGGCCTCCCCGGAGAGCCGCTCGAGCTTGAAGAGGACCTCGCCCAGACGCTCATCGTTCACGTTCGTCTTGATCTGGAGGAGCTCGCCGTCCTTGAAGAAGAAGTACTTGACGACGTCCTCCCGCTTGAAGATCAGCCGCCCCGTCTTCTTCCCGAAATGGATGTCGTGGAGATAGGCCGCGATGTGATTCATGTCGGTGTCGATCGTCCGTTCGCTCCAAATCATAGACCATCGGGCCTCCTTTTTCAACCTCGGGCCGGGCCGATTGAAAACGGCCCCGCCTTTGTGCTAGGTTTGGGTCATGAAGATCGCCCTGGCCCAGTGCGCGGCCCGGCTCGGCGACGTCGAAGCCAACGCCGCCGCCCATCTGGAGGTCCTGGTCGAAGCCCGCCGGGACAAGGTCGACCTGGTCGTCTTCCCCGAGCTGAGCCTGACCGGCTACACGCTGAGGGACATGGCCGAGGAGACGGCCCTCGATCCCGGCCGCGATCCGCTCTTCCGCAGGATCGTGTCCCGGTGCCGGGGGATGTCGGCCGTCGTCGGGTTCATGGAGGAGCGCCCCTCGGAGCGCGGGCTCTTCTACAACTCGGCGGCCTTCATCCACGACGGGCGGATCGTCCACATCCACCGCAAGGTCTATCTGCCGACCAACGGGATGTTCGATGAGGCCCGCTTCACCGCCGCCGGCCGGGACTTCCGGACGTTCGCCGCCCCCTTCGGACGGGCGGGGCTCCTCATCTGCCGGGACTTCCTTCACTACGGCGCGAACTACGCCCTGTACAGCGCGGGGGCCGAGGTCCTCATCTGCGTCTCGGCGGCCCCGGGACGGGGCGTCTCCGGCGGCCAGGCGTTCGAGACCAGCCGCATGTGGGAGCTCATGGGCGAGGCCATGTCCTATTTCTCGACGGCTTTCGTCGTCTACGTCAATCGCGTCGGCGTCGAGGACGGGGTGACTTTCGCGGGGGGGTCCTTCATCTACGGGCCGGGCGGGCGTCTCGTCGGCCGGGCCGCCGATCTGGACCCCGAGCTGCTGGTCCGCCGGATCGACCTTTCGGCCGTCCGCGAGGCCCGCAGGAAGTGGGTCTTCAAGAGGGACGAAAAGCCGGAGGTCATCCTCAGGTCGCTCGAAAGGACCGTCCGTGCCCCCGAAGATTAACGCTCCTTTCGTCGAGAAGGTCCTCGTCCGGTTCATCCGCGAGGAAGTGAGGAAGTGCGGTTGCGGGCGGGTTCTCCTCGGCCTTTCGGGCGGACTGGACTCGGCCGTCTGCGCCTCGCTTGCGGCCCGGGCCCTCGGCCCGAGCGGTGTCCTAGGCCTGATCATGCCCTACGGCCAGACCTTCCCGGCCGATGTCAGGGACGCCTTGAGGCTGGCCGGGGCCCTGGGCATCCGGTCGGAGGTCATCGACATCGCTCCCCAGGTGGACGCCTACTTCGCCGCCTACCCGACCGCCTCGCGGCTCCTGCGCGGCAACAAGATGGCCCGCGAGCGGATGTCCATCCTCTACGACCGGTCGGGCCGGGAGAAAGGGCTCGTCCTCGGGACCAGTAACAAGACGGAGCTGCTCGTGGGCTACGGGACCATCTTCGGCGACATGGCCTGCGCTCTCAATCCCATGGGCGACCTCTATAAGACCCAGGTCCGCGAACTGGCCGCTCACCTCGGCATCCCGTCGGCCATACGTCGGAAGGCCCCGACGGCCGGGCTGTGGCCGGGCCAGACCGACGAGGGCGAGCTCGGGATGACCTACGCCGAGCTCGACGCGATCCTCTACGGGATCGTCGACCTCAAGCAGGGACGCCGGGAGGTGATCGCCGCCGGCCATAAGCCGGGGCGCGTCGACCGGGTCATGAGGATGATCCGAGGCTCGGAATTCAAGCGCCGGATGCCCCCGATCGCCAAGCTCTCGCCGCGGTCGGTGGGCCACGATTTCCTCTACCCCTACGACTGGGGGAAGTGAGCCGTGAGCGACGATCCGGCCGGCCGCCGGGCGACCGGGACCCTGTTCGTCGTCGCCACGCCCATCGGGAACCTCGAGGATATCACCCTCCGGGCCCTGCGCGTCCTCGGGCAGGTGAGCGCCGTGGCCTGCGAAGATACCCGCCAGACCCTCAAGCTCATGAACCGGCACGGCCTCAAAAAGAGGCTCATCAGCTACTTCCATCCTCGGGAGGGCCGGAAGATCCCCGAGATCGTCGGGCTTCTGGAAAAGGGAGGCAACGTGGCTCTGGTCTCGGACGCCGGAACGCCCGGACTGGCCGATCCCGGCTTCCCCCTCATCAGGGAGGCTCTCAAGAGAGGCATCCCGGTCGTGCCCATCCCGGGCCCTTCGGCGGCGGCCTGCGCCCTTTCGGCGTCAGGGCTTCCGACCCACCGGTTCCTATTCCTGGGATTCCCCCCCCCTAAGAGAACCGCGGTCATCAAGCAATTGCAGGGCCTTCGGGCCGAGGAGGGCACCCTGGTCTTTTATCTCCCGACCAGGCGCCTGGCAGAATTCCTGGCCGAAGTGCTGGAAACGCTGGGGGACAGGCGGGTCGTCATCGCCAGGGAGATGACCAAGGTCCACGAGGAGTTCATCAGGGGGCCGGTTGAGGAGATCATTGAGAAGTTGAAGGGAAAAGGGCTCAAAGGGGAGGCGACCGTCCTCATAGAGGGCAGCTAAATTTTTTTTGCCTAATACTTGACAATTGGCCACTAAAATATTATATTAATGTCGTACTAAGATTTTTATAAGGAGGTTCTTAAATGGCTATTATCAGATGGGACCCCTTTGGGGACTTCATGACCCTCAGGGACCGGATGAACAGGCTTTTCGAGGACATGTCCAGCTCCAAGGAGGAGAAGGACTTCATGACCAGGGCCTGGGCCCCGTCCGTGGATATCTACGAGAACGAGAACGAGGTCGTCCTGGCCGCCGAGATCCCCGGCGTCGACGAGAAGGACGTCGAGATCAAGGTCGAGGACAATAACCTGATCCTCAAGGGCGAGCGGAAGTTCGAGAAGGAAGCCAAAGAGGAGAACTACCACCGCATCGAGCGCTCCTACGGGTCCTTCTTCCGGTCTTTCGCCCTGCCCGCCTACATCGAGCAGGATAAGATCGAGGCCGAGCACGAGAACGGCGTCCTGCGGGTGCGCATGCCCAAAAAGCCCGAGCTCAAGCCCCGCAAGGTCAAGATCCTCAAGCCGGTCACGATCGACAAGAGCAAGAAATAACCGTCCCCTTCCCCCAGGGGACATGGACCGACGGTCCATGTCCCCATTTTTTTTGGTTCCCGGAAACGGGAGAAAGACCCCCTTCAAGCTTGGGCGATGGTCAGGGCCCGGACGTCCCGGGCCCCGGCGGCGGCCAGGACCCGGCTGCACTCGCGGAGGGTCGCTCCGGTCGTGTAGACATCATCGACGAGGACGAGCGTCCGGCCGGCGATCCTCCGGGGATCCCGGACGGCGTAGGCGTTCCGGACGTTCCCTTGGCGTTCCCCGGCTTCCAACGAAGCCTGTGGCGGGGTGTCCCTCACCCTCACCAGGTTACGATCGTGAAGAGGGAAACCCATCCTGCGGCCCAGCTCCTTGGCGATCGCCCGGGACTGGTTGAAGCCCCTTTCCCTTTCCCGGGCCTTGTGGAGCGGGACGGGAACGAGCGCGTCCGCTTCGATCCAGAGGCCGTCCTCTTCGGCCAGAGCGGCCTCGGCGAAGGCGGCCAGCGGCCGGGCGAGGACCGCGAACCGGCGGTATTTCAGGAGAAGGACGATGTCCTTGAGCTCTTCCTCGTAGGCCCCGCACGACCTGTGGACGGAGAAGGCGGGCGGGCGGGCGAGGCAGCGGCGGCAGTGATGCCCTTCGCCGGGTCCCTGGAGGAACCGCCCGCAACAGGGGCAGACCGGCCCCCGCCGCGCGGCCAGCCGGTTTATGCATTGGCGGCAAACGACACGCTCCCCCGGCTCTTCGAGCAGACGTCCGCACAGCCGGCAGATCGAGGGGAACAGGAGGAGCTCGACAAGCTTGGCCGCGGCGGCCGCCCGCGCCCGCAGGGTCATGACGCCTGGGACTTCTGCTCTTCCTCCGTCTTCTCCTGGCATTCGATGCAGAGCGGCGTCCAAGGGATGGCCTCGAGCCTCTTCCGGCCGATCTCCTTGCCGCACATCTGGCAATGGCCGAATTCGTTGTGCTTGAGGCGCTTGAGGGCCTCGTCGATCATCAGGAGCTGGCTGCGCTCGGCGTCCGACAGGCTGAGGAGGAATTCCTTTGTGTAGGACGTCTCGGCCTTGTCGACGAGGTCCTGGGCGACGTTGGATTCCATCTCCTTGCTCTCGTTGATGAACCCGCTGAGCTTCTGGATGATGGCCTCCTTCTTGTCGGCCAGCTGCTTCTGGAACTTATCCCTGTCCTTCTTGAGCATTTTCTTGGGCATGAGATTACTCCCTCACTTGGCGTATCGACGGCCTCGGTTCGTGGCCAGGGCCCTGTAGACCTGCTCGAGCAGGACGACCCGGCACAGCTCGTGCGAGAACGTCAGGCGGGACAGCGACAGGACCAGGTCGGCCTTCGCCACCAGGCGATCGGCCAGGCCCAGGAAGCCGCCGACGACGAACGCCGGCTCCCGTCCGGAGTCCCGCTCCCGGTCGCGTAAGAAGCGCGCGAATCCTTGTGACGTCATTTCTTGTCCCTGGTCCCCGAGACAAACCACGTACGCGCCGGCCAGGTGCCTTTCAAGGCCCTGCGCTTCGATCTCCTTTATCTTTCCGGCGAGCTTCTCGTCCATGCCCCGGGCCGTTCGGGTCTCGACGACCCGGCACGGCGTCAGGGCCTGGATCCTGGCCGCGAACAGCTCCTGCAGGGCCCGCAACTCCGGGTTCTTGGTCCTGCCCGGCCAGAGGAATGTCAAGCGCATCGCCGAAAAACGCCATAGAACAATACCCGTTCGAACCCCTCTTGTCAACAGCTTTCGGCCGAATTCGCCCGGACGGGCGCCTAGAAGTCCAGGCGGGGGGCGTCGCCCCAGAGCCTCTCGAGAGCGTAATGCTCCCGGGCGGCGCGCGAGAATACGTGGACCACGAACCAGCCGTAGTCGATCAGGACCCATTCGGCCGACTCGCGCCCCTCGACCCCCAGCGGGCGGACCCCGGCCGCCTTGAGCCGGACCTCGACCGACTCCGCGATGGCCGCGTTCTGCCTCGAGGAGCCGCCGCTCATGACCAGGAAAAAGTCGGTGAACGCGGCCAGGTCCCTCAAGTCCAGCACGCACAGGTCTTCCGCCTTCTTGGCCAGGCACGATTCGACGGCCAGCTTGACCTCCGCGGGCAGGCCTCTCTTCGTCGGACGTTTCGCTTTGTGTTGTGTCATCATGATCCCCGCCGATCCCCGTAGAGTTGGTGGTCCCGGATATAGGCTTCGACGGACGGGGGCACGAGCCCGGCCGGGCTCCGGCCCCTCCGGATGCGCTCCCGGACGTCCGTCGAAGACACGTCCAGGGCGGCGATGGGCAGAAGGAAGACGCGGGTGCGCTCGAACAGGGCCTCGTCGACCGGCCGGCCCTCCTCGATCCGCCGCATCAGGGATCTCAGCCGGCCCCCCAGGACACCGCCCGCGGCCTCGAGATCGTAGCCCGGCCGCGCGGTGACGATAAAGCGGCATTCGGCAAGGACGCGGTCGCGCTCGCGCCACGTTCCGATGTCCAGGAAGGCGTCGATCCCGAGGATGAAGAAGATGGCCGCCTCCGGGTACATGTCCCGGACCCGGGCCAAGGTCACGAAGGAGTAGGACCTCCCGCCCGCCTCCACTTCGATCGGCGAGGCGACGAACCCGGGATGGCCCTCGCACGCGAGCTCGACCATCCGCAAGCGGTCGGCCGGAGAGGCGCCCGGCTCGCCCTCCTTGTGGGGCGGCAGGTAGGAGGGGATGAAGAGCACGCGGTCGAGGCGGACCGCCCGGCGAACCTCCTGCGCCGCGCGGATGTGGCCGTTGTGGATGGGATCGAAGGTCCCCCCGAAGAGCCCGATCCGTTCCTTCATCGTCACCCGCCTTCGCCGTCCCGCCCGGCCAGCCGCTCCAGCCCCCGGGCCAAGGCTTGCACGAGCGGGCGGAGACCTTCTCCCTTGATGGCCGAGACGGCGAAGAACGGGACCTTCTTCGCGGCCGCCAGCTTCCTGATCCGCGTCAGGCGGGACTTGTCCCTGCCCAGCAGGTCCACCTTGTTGGCTACCAGGACCTGGGGGCAGGCGGCGACCTCCGGGCTGAAGGCCCTGAGCTCCCTGATGATGACGTCGTGATCGTCGACCGGGTCCCGGCCCGTATAGGGAGAGACGTCTATGAGATGGACGAGCATCTTGGTCCGCTCGATGTGGCGGAGGAAGCGGGTGCCCAGGCCCTGGCCGAGGTGAGCGCCCTCGATGAGGCCGGGGATGTCGGCCACGACGAAGCTCCGGTATTCCCCGACGTCGACGACCCCGAGGTTCGGGGTCAGGGTCGTGAACGGATAGTCGGCGATGAGGGGCCGGGCCGCGGAGATCTTGGAGATGAGCGTGGACTTTCCCGCGTTGGGGAAGCCGACCAGGCCGACATCGGCGATCAGCTTGAGCTCCAGGAACAGCTCCTTCTCCTCTCCCGGGGTCCCCGGGCGCGCCTCCCGGGGGGCCTGCCGCGTGGGGGTCGCGAAAGACGCGTTGCCGCGCCCTCCCCGCCCGCCTTTGGCGGCAACGAAGACCTGGCCGGGAAGGGTGAAATCGAAAAGGGCCCGGCCGCCGTCCCGCTCCTTGACGACCGTGCCCACCGGGACAGGGAGGCGGAGGTCGGCCCCTCGCTTGCCTTGGCGGTTGCCCCCTTCGCCGTGAGCGCCGCTGCGGGCCTTGAGCGCGGGGTGGAAACGGAACCAGGCCAGCGAGCTCACGCTCTCGTCCGAGATCAGGTACACGCTGCCCCCGTCGCCCCCCCGGCCGCCGTCCGGCCCGCCCTTGGGAACCCGGTACTCGCGCCGGAAGCTGACACAGCCGTTGCCGCCCTTGCCGGCCTTGACCGTGACATGGACCTGGTCGACGAACAGGTTCGAACCACTCATGGCGCGTGAACGGCCCCGGCGGGAGAGCCTCCGTCCGCGGGGGGCGGCGCGGAGGACCGCGGGCTCAGAGAAGAGGGGCCGGGCGCTTTGATGTCGTCCTCAAGCGGGCAGGACGGAAACGACCTTCCCTCTCCGTCCCCGGTCGGAGAATGTGACGACCCCCGAGATCCGGGCGAACAGGGTGTCGTCCTGGGCCCGGCCGACGTTCTGCCCGGGCTTGATGGGGGTGCCTCTCTGCCTGACGATGATGGAACCGGCGTTGACCCGCTCTCCGCCATGGCGCTTGACGCCGAGCCTCTTGCCGCAGCTGTCCCTGCCGTTGCGGGCGCTTCCGCCTGCTTTTTTATGGGCCATGGCTTACTCCTTCGCCGCTTTCTTGGTCTTGGACGAGGCGGCCGGCTTGGCGGCCTTGGGCTTGGCCGGGGCTTTGGACGGGGCCTTGGCCGGGGCTTTTGACGGGGCCTTGGCCGCGGCCTCCTTCTTGGGCCGGGGGGCCTTGACCGGGGCCTTGTCCGGCGCCGGGGCCTCGTCAGGGGGAGCGGCCGGCCGTTGGCTCTTGTCGGCCAGGATGCTCTCGATGCGGACCTTGGTCAACGGCTGCCTGTGACCCCGGGTCCGCCGGTACTGTTTCCGCCTCTTCTTCTTAAAAACGAGGACTTTCTCGTCCTTGAAGTTCTCGACGACCTCGGCCTCGACCACGGCGTTCTCGAGCACGGGACGGCCGACGAGGACGCTCTCGCCGTCCTCGATCAGGAGGACCCGGTCGAAAAGGACCTTTTGCCCCTGCTCGGCGCCGAGCTTCTCGACCGCCAAGAGGTCGCCGGCCTTGACGCGGTACTGTTTTCCGCCTGTCTGGATGACTGCGTACATTTGGAATATCCTCTTCGGGAATGAATGAGTTGGACGTCAAATCTAGCACAGGACCCGGCCCATGTCAAATGACGAACGGGCCGCGGCCCCGCATTGACAGGGCCGGCCCTTTTCTCTACCCTAAAAGCGGCCCGAGGACCTCCCGGCCGGACCCTGGGGGCGGTTAGCTCAGCGGTAGAGTATCGGTCTTACAAACCGGGGGTCGCAGGTTCGAGCCCTGCACCGCCCATCCATTCCCCGGCAGCCTCCCGGGCCCTCCACAGGAAAGGAGGACGCTTCGATGACGCACCATCACATTCCGCCCCCGCTGTATCTCGCCCTGTCCCTCGTCCTCTGCCTGGGAGGGATCGCCGCCTTTCTCTATCTCTTTGTCCGGGACTTCAACGTCTACTGGCTGATCTTGTCGCCGGTGATCATCGCTCTCTACCAAGTCCCGGCGGTCTACCTCTTCTGGCTTTACAAGCGCGCCCGCCTCCGGCGCGACGGGGAGAGCGAGGTCCGAAGCGGCGAAGGCCCCCCGGCTCCCTGAGAACGGCCGGCCCGGACGGGCCGGGTAAAGCGCCCCCGACGGGATTCGAACCCGTGTTGCTGCCTTGAAAGGGCGGTGTCCTAGGCCTCTAGACGACAGGGGCGTGAAGTGAGCCGTGCTGGACTCGAACCAGCGACACCCGACTTAAAAGGCCGGTGCTCTCCCTCTGAGCTAACGGCCCGGCAAAAAGGATATTATAGTGACAGCCGAGAAAGAGTCAACTTCACCCCCCGAAGGGGGCCGGATCATCAGATGGCCTCGAACCTGATGATGACCCAACGGCCAGGATAGGGAACGTTGGTGGCCTCGTCCTTCAGGGCATAGCGCCTCAGGTACAGGCGGTAGTTCTGCGTCTCGCCGGCCTTGTCCTTGATGGCCACATCGACGGTCTTGGTGTGGACATCGCCGGTCAGGTCCCGGACCATGGGCAGCTCACGGACCCCCAGGGAGAACTTGGTGATCTCCTCTTCGGCGGCCGCGGCGGCCTTGGCGTCGTTGTACTTCTGCTGGAGCTCCTTGTGCATGGCGTACTGTTCGTCATACTTGGCCTGCAGCTCCTCGACCTTCCTCCGGGCGGCGGCCCGTGCCGCGGAGGTCCGGGCCGTGTCCATGTCTTCCTGGGCGATGTCCAGGAGGTCCTTGGCCTCGACCGTCGGCCCGATGTTCGCCTCGACCTGTTTTTTGAGCTCGAGCTCCTGAGCGTTGAGCTCGGGCAGCGTGGCCGGTCTGACCTCCTCGTCGCTGACGCTCAGGATCTCCCAGGAATCGAGCTCGACCTTGATCGGCTGGAGGGCCATGGACGCCATCGTCTGGTTGTCGTTGAGCGTCATGGCGTTGAAGTACCTGGAAAGCAAGTTCTTCTCCGGCGCCGATGTGCAGGCGGTCACGGCGAGAAGCGCGACCGCAAGTCCGATCACGAGAATCGCTTTTTTCCTCATACCTTCCTCCTTCCGGGTCTTTGTCGATAAATGTCCTGTCCGAATTCTAACCATATTCGCCTCCAAAAAGCAAGCCCTTTGTCGGGGCCGTGGAAAACGCTTCGAAAAAGTGTTTTCCTGGAATTTTTTTTATGGTACACTACCACGCTCAAATCTCCGAGAACGGAGTTCAAGCATGACCAACGACAAGAGCCTCTTTCAAGGCCACCCCAAGGACCCCTCGGCGCTTCTGGATATCATCCGGACCGTCCAGGGCCGGCATGGCCATGTCCCTCCCGAGGCCGTTTCCGGGATCGCCGCCCACGTCGGGCTCTCGGAGGCCGAGGTCAGGGGCGCCGTCACCTTCTACCATTTCTTCTCCCTGGAGCCGCGGGGGCGGTCGACGATCTACCTCAACGACTCGATCACCTCCCGGATGAGAGGCCGGACGGCCGTGGCCAAGGCCTTCGAGGAGGAGGCCGGGTGCCGGTTCGGGGAAGTCGCCCCGGACGGCTCGATCGGCCTGTTCCCGACCTCGTGCATCGGGATGAACGACCAGGAGCCCTCGGCCATCGTCGACGGGACGGTCTTCACCGGCCTGACGGCGGACGCGGCCCGGGCCGTCGTCCGCGGCTTGCGCGCCGGGAAGGCGGCCAAGGACCTGGTCGGCAAATTCGGCGACGGGGCCAACCAATCGGATCTCGTCCGGGCCATGGTCGTAAACAACATCCGCCGACGCGGACCCGTCCTGTTCGGGGACCACGAGGCGGGCTCGGCCATCCGGAAGATGGTGGCCATGACCCCCGAGGCGGTCATCGAGGAGATCAAGAAGGCCAACCTCCTCGGCCGGGGCGGCGCCGGTTTCCCGACGGGGCTCAAGTGGGACTTCTGCCGCCGGGAGAAGAACCCGCCGCACTACGTCGTCTGCAATGCCGACGAGGGCGAGCCCGGGACCTTCAAGGACCGGGTCATCCTCACGGAGCTCCCCCGGCTCGTCTTCGAGGGCATGGCCGTCGCCGGCTACGCCGTGGGCGCCGAGGAAGGCGTCCTCTATCTCCGGGCCGAATACGATTATCTCCGTCCTTCTCTCGAATCCGCCCTGGCGGACATGCGCCGCGAGAACCTCCTTGGCAAGAACATCGCCGGCTCGGCGTTCAGCTTCGACATCGCCATCAAGTCGGGCGCGGGAGCCTATATCTGCGGCGAGGAATCGGCCCTTCTCGAGTCCGCCGAGGGCAAGCGGGGCGAGCCGCGCGACAGGCCGCCCTTCCCCGTCCAGTTCGGCTACCGCGGCCGGCCGACGACCGTCAACAACGTCGAGACCCTGGCCGCGGCGGCCCGCATCCTCGTCCAGGGAGCGCCCTGGTTCACCTCGCTGGGCACTCCGAAGAGCGCCGGGACCAAGCTCCTGAGCGTCTCGGGCGACTGCGCCCGGCCCGGCGTCTATGAGGTCGAGTTCGGCCTGTCGGTCCGCGAGCTTCTCGACCTCGTCGGCGGGCCCGAGGCCATGGCCGTCCAGATCGGCGGCCCCTCGGGGACCTGCGTCGCACGATCCGGCTTCGACCGCAAGATCTGCTTCTCCGACCTGGCCACGGGCGGCTCGGTCATCGTCTTTGGGCCCGAACGCGACATCTTCGAGATCGTCGCCAATTTCATGGACTTCTTCGTCGAGGAGTCCTGCGGCTGGTGCACGCCTTGCCGGGCCGGCAACGTCCTGCTCAAGAAGAAATTCGAGAAGGTCGTCCGCGGCCAGGGCTCGGAGCTGGACCTCAAGGAGCTCGAGGACTGGGGCAAGCTCATCAAGTGCACGAGCCGGTGCGGGCTCGGGCAGACCTCGCCGAACCCCATCCTGACCACCCTCCAGAACTTCCCCGAGCTCTACCGGGCCAAGGTCCGCAAGGGCGACGATTACCTGACCGAATTCGACCTCGCGGCGGCCGTCCGGGACGGCTGCGAGGCCGCCCACCGCCACTTCGAGTGCGAGGAGACTTCCCATGAGTGAGATCCGATTCACCATCGACGGAAAGCCCTGTACCGGCAAGCCCGGCCAGACCATCGTCGAGGCCGCCAAGGACAACGGGATCTACATCCCCGTCCTTTGCCATTTCGAGGGGCTCAAGCCCGTCGGAAGCTGCCGGATCTGCACCGTCCGCGTCAACGGACGCTACGCGGCCGCCTGCACCCAGCCGGTCAGCGAGGGCATGGTCGTCGAGAACACGGCCCCCGACCTAGAGGACATGCGCAAGGCGCTCATCGAAATGCTGTTCGTCGAGGGCAACCATATGTGCCCGACCTGCGAGAAGAGCGGCAACTGCGAGCTCCAGGCCCTCGGCTACCGCTACCAGCTGCTCGCCCCTCGCTTCCCCTACCTCTGGCCCCGCCGGGAGCTGGACGCCTCGGCCCCCAAGCTGGTCCTCGAACGCAACCGCTGCATCCAGTGCCTCCGGTGCGTCCGGGAGATCCGGGCCAAGGACGGCCGGGCGGTCTTCGCCGCCGTCCACAGGGGACCGCATGTTACAATAGAAGCGGACCCTGAACTGGCCGCCGCGCTGTCCGACGAGGAGGCCCGGCACGCCATGGAGATCTGCCCGGTCGGGGCCATCCTGAGAAAGGAGACCGGCTACGCCGTGCCCATCGGCGAGCGCAAGTTCGACGGCGCCCCGATCGGCAGCGACATCGAGAAAGGATCCGAAAGGTAAGGACATGAGCAAACCCGTCATCGCCACCGCCTCCCTGGCCGGCTGCTTCGGCTGCCACATGTCGATCCTCGACATCGACGATCGGATCCTCAAGCTCGTCGAGCTCGTCGAGTTCAACAAGTCCCCGATCGACGACATCAAGACGTTCACCAAGCCCGTGGACATCGGCATCATCGAAGGGGGCTGCAGCAACACCGAGAACGTCGAGGTCCTGCGGTCCTTCCGCAAGAACTGCAAGGTCCTCATATCGCTCGGCGAATGCGCCGTCATGGGCGGCCTGCCGGCCATGCGCAACGGCATCCCTCTCAAGGAGTGCCTCGAAGAGGCCTACATGAACAGCCCGACGGTCGCCCCGGAGGACCGGATGATCCCCAACGACGAGGACATCCCGGTCATCCTCGACCGGGTCTACCCCCTCCACGAGGTCGTCAAGATCGACCATTTCCTGCCGGGCTGCCCGCCGAACGCCGAGATCATCTGGGAAGCCCTGACGGCCCTCATCGAGGGGCGGCCCCTGAACCTGACCTACGACATGGTCAAATACGATTGAAGGGTGAGAGAGCATGGCTAAGAAGATAACCATCGAACCCGTCACCAGGGTCGAAGGCCACGGCAAGGTCACCATCCGCATGGATGACGACGGCAAGGTGACCCAGTCCCGTTTCCATATCGTCGAGTTCCGCGGCTTCGAGCGCTTCGTCCAGGGCCGCCCCTACTGGGAGGCCCCGGTCCTCGTCCAGCGGCTGTGCGGCATCTGCCCGGTCAGCCACCATCTGGCCGCGGCCAAGGCCATGGACATCATCGTCGGCGTCGGCCCGGACGACCTGACCCCGACCGCCGAGAAGATGCGCCGGCTCATGCACTACGGGCAGATCCTGCAGTCCCACGCCCTCCACTTCTTCCACCTCTGCTCGCCCGACTTCCTGCTGGGCATGGACGCCGACCCGGCCATCCGGAACGTCATCGGGATCATCGGCCTCAACAAGGACCTGGCCGTCCAGGCCGTCCTGCTCCGCAAGTTCGGGCAGGAGGTCATCCTGGCCACGGCCGGCAAGAAGATCCACGGCACGGGGGCCATCCCCGGCGGCATCAACAAGAACCTCAGCCCCGAGGAAAGGGACTCCCTGCTCAACGGGCCGGACCCGTTCAACGCCGACCGGATGATCGACTGGTCGCTGGCCGCCGTCGAGCTCTTCAAGGACTACCAGCGCAAGAACAAGGACCTCGTCGACGGCTTCGCCGCCTTCCCGTCCAACCACCTCAGCCTGGTCCGCAAGGACGGGGCCCTCGACCTCTACCACGGCGTCCTGCGGGCCGTCGACGCCGAAGGCCACAAGGTCCTCAACGACGTCGACTACCAGGACTACCTCCAGTACATCGGCGAAGAGGTCCGCTCCTGGAGCTACATGAAGTTCCCCTACATCCGGTCCCTGGGCAAGAAGGACGGCTGGTACAGGGTCGGCCCCCTGGCCCGGCTCAACACCTGCGACTACATCCCCTCGCCCCTGGCCCAGAAGGAATTCGAGACCTACAAGGCCTACACGGGCGGGAAGCCCAACAACATGAGCCTGCACACCCACTGGGCCCGGCTCATCGAGACGCTCCACGCGGCCGAGGTCATCAAGGAGCTGCTCCTGGACAAGGACCTTCAGGGCACCAAGCTGGTCAAAAAGGGCAAAAAGGCCCATGAGGCCGTCGGGCTGCTCGAGGCCCCGCGAGGCACGCTCTTCCACCACTACAAGGTCAACGACGACGACCAGATCACGATGGCCAACCTGATCGTCTCGACGACCAACAATAACGAGCCCATGAACCGGGCCGTCCATTGGGTCGCCGAGAACGTCCTGGCCGGCAAGCCGGAGATCACCGAGGGCATGCTGAACCGGGTCGAGGTCGCCATCCGGGCCTACGATCCATGTCTCAGCTGCGCCACCCACGCCGTCGGCAGGATGCCCCTCGAGGTCACGCTGGTCGATGGACACGGCAACGTCCTCCAGAGGAAGGTCCGCTAATTCCGCCTAAGGGCCGCCCGTCGACCGTACTCGTGCTCGGGATCGGGAACCCGGGGAGGCGCGACGACGGCCTGGGCGCCGAAGCCGTGGCCCGTCTGGAGTCCCTCGGGCTCCCCGGAGTGACGGCCGACGCCAACTACCAGCTGAACCTCGAGGACGCCCTGGCCTGCGCCCGCCACGACCTGGTCATCTTCGTCGACGCCGCCCGGGACCTCGGCAAGCCGTTCTCGTTCGAGGAGCTGCGGCCCGAGGGGGCCATGCCGGCCATGAGCCACTCGCTCGGCCCGGGGACCGTCCTGGCCCTGGCCGAGAGCCTTTACGGCCGGGCGCCGGAAGCTTACATGCTGGCCGTCCGCGGCCACGCCTGGAGCCTGGGCGAAGGGCTGTCGGCCCGGGCCAAGGCCGACCTCGACCGGGCCCTCTCGTTCCTGGTCAAATTCCTGCGGGAGCGCCGATCATGACCAAGAAAGACGTCATCGTCCTCCGGGACCTCCTGGGCACGAACAAGAAAGTCGCCGGGGAGATCCGCCGGGAGCTTCGGGCCCGCGGCATCCTGGCCGTCAACTTGCTGAGCTCGCCGGGCTCGGGGAAGACGACCCTTCTCGAGGCCCTCGCCGAGCGTTTCCGCGGCCGGCTGAGGATGGCCGTCATCGAGGGCGACATCGAGACCGAGCGCGACGCCGAGCGCATCCGGGCCAAGGGGGTGCCGGCCTGGCAGATCACGACGGGCGGGGCCTGCCACCTCGATGCCCGGATGGTCGGCAAGGTTCTCAACGAGGTTCCGGGCGACGTCGATCTTCTGTTCATCGAGAACGTCGGCAACCTGGTTTGCCCGGCCAGCTTCGATCTCGGGGAGGATCTTCGATGCGTCCTGCTGAGCTCCCCCGAGGGCGACGACAAGCCGAAAAAATACCCCCAGGCCTTTCTGACCGCCGACGCCCTGGTCCTGACCAAGCTCGACCTCGTGCCCCACGTCCCGTTCGATGCGGCCAAGGCCGCCGAGGAGGCCCTGTCCATCAAGCCGGGGCTGCGCGTCTTCCGGGTGTCCGCCCTGCGGGGGGAAGGGATCGACGAACTGGCGGACCACTTCGTCGAGGCCCTCGAACGGCTGAGGTCGGACCGTGCATGAGCTGTCCCTGGTCGCCTCGCTCTTCGAGACCCTCGAGGAGAAGGCCCGGGAGCACGACGCCGTCCGCATCACCATGGTCCGCCTGAAGGTCGGCCGGCTGTCCGGGGCCGTCCCCGAGCTGCTCGAGTCGGCTTTCGACACCTACAAGAAGGGGACCATCGCCGACGGCGCGCGCCTGGAGATCGAGGAGGTCCCCGTGCGCTTCCGCTGCCGCGCCTGCGGAGCCGACAGGACCGCCGACGAGGGGACCTTCGCCTGCCCCTCCTGCGGCAGCCGGGACGTGGAGCTGCTCGAGGGCCGGGACATCGTCGTCGAGCGCGTCGAGCTCGAGACCGAAGACCGGGACGGCCCTTGACAATCCCGAAGCCGTTCTGCTATAAATCGGGTCTTATTCTCCGAGGAGATGCTCTCATTATTACCGGCGTTCGGAACCAGGCCTCCGGGACGGCAGCCGGCCGAGCCGTCCCCCGACTCTCCGCCGCCGCCCCCCCCGGACCGTCGCTCGCCCCAACGCCGCCCGGCCTCGTCCCCCGGCGGACCAGCCCTATCTTCGAACGGGAGGAATGACCTTGGTCGTCGATAAAGAAAGGATCCAGTCGTACATCGACAAGCACGCCGGCAAGAAGGACAACCTGATCGCCATCCTCCAGGAGGTCCAGAACGAGCACAACTACCTGCCGCAGGACGCCCTCCGCTATGTCGCCAAGGCCCTGAAGGTCGCGCTGTCCGACGTCGTCGCCGTGGCCACATTCTACCGGGCCTTCAGCCTGACGCCGCGGGGCAAGCACACCTGCACGGTCTGCCTCGGCACGGCCTGCCACGTCCGGGGCGGGCCGAAGATCCTCGACGAGTTCGAGCGCCGCCTCAAGGTCCGGCCCGGCGAGACGACCAAGGACGGACGCTTCACGCTGGAGACCGTGGCCTGTTTGGGATGCTGCGCCATCGGCCCGGTCGTCGTCGTCGACAAGGACTACCACGCCCACACCTCCATCCGCCAGGTCGGGCCGATCCTCGGCAAGTACAAGAAATGAGACCGCCCATGAAGACCACCGACAGGCTCAAAACCGCCAAGGACCTCAAGGCCCATATCGACGAGCGGGTCAAGGCCCGCAAGGCCGACGACCGGCCGACGCTGATCGTCTCGGCCGGCACCTGCGGCCGGGCCCGGGGCTCGATGAAGGTCATCGACGCCCTCCGCCGGAACCTGAAGGCCCAGAAGCTCGACAAGCGCGTCCGGCTCAAGGTCACCGGGTGCCACGGCTTCTGCGAGGCCGAGCCCAATATCCTCATCCATCCCCAGAACCTCTTCTATCAGAAGGTCGAGCCCCGCAAGGCCAAGGCCATCATCACCGAGACCGTCCGCAAGAGAAAGGTCCTCGACGAGCTCCTCTACGTCGACCCCGAGACCGGGGCCAAGGCCGGCCAGGAATCGGCCATCCCGTTCTATAAGAAGCAGAAGAGGATCGTCCTCGGCGACAATCCCCTGATCGATCCGACCTCGATCGACGATTATTTCTCGATCGGCGGATACCGGCCCTTCCTCAAGGCCCTGACGAAGATGACGCCCGACGGCGTCGTCGGAGAGGTCAAGGCTTCGGGCCTCCGGGGCCGGGGCGGGGCCGGTTTCCCGACCGGGACCAAGTGGGAGCTGGCCCGCAAGGCCAAGGGCGACGCCAAGTACGTCATCTGCAACGCCGACGAGGGCGACCCCGGGGCCTATATGGACCGCAGCCTCCTCGAGGGCAATCCCCATCGGGTCCTTGAGGGCATGATGATCGGGGCCTACGCCATCGGGGCCCGGGAGGGATACATCTACGCCCGCGACGAATATCCCTTGGCCGTCAAGCACGTCACCCTGGCCATCGACGCGCTCTACAGGATCGGGCTTCTGGGCAAGGACATCCTCGGGACGGGCTTCGACTTCGATATCCACATCGCCAAGGGCGCCGGAGCGTTCGTCTGCGGCGAGGAGACGGCCCTCATCGCCTCGATCGAAGGGCGGGTCGGCGAGCCCCGCCAGCGGCCGCCCTTCCCGGCCCAGAAGGGCCTGTGGCGGAAGCCGACCAACATCAACAACGTCGAGACCTGGGGGACCGTGCCCCTGATCGTCGACAAGGGCGCCGACTGGTTCTCAAAGATCGGGACCGACAACAGCAAGGGCACCAAGATCTTCTCCCTGGTCGGCAAGATCAATAACACGGGCCTCGTCGAAGTCCCGATGGGCATGACCCTGCGCGAGATCATCTTCGACGTCGGCGGCGGCATCCCCGGGAACGGCAAGTTCAAGGCCGTCCAGACCGGCGGGCCTTCCGGCGGCTGCATCCCCAAGGAAATGCTCGACTTGCCCATCGACTATCAAAGCCTGGCCCAGGCCGGGTCCATCATGGGTTCGGGCGGCATGATCGTCATGGACGAGAAGACCTGCATGGTCGACCTCGCCAAGTACTTCCTGAACTTCCTGCGCGACGAGTCGTGCGGCAAGTGCGTCTCCTGCCGCGAGGGGACCCAGCGGATGCACGAGATCGTCAAGAACATCACCGACGGCAAGGCCAAGCTCGAGGACCTGGCCGTGCTCGAGGAGCTGGCCGCGGCCGTCAAGGACGCCTCGATGTGCGGCCTGGGCCAGACGGCGGCCAATCCCGTCCTGTCGACCCTGAAGTACTTCCGCTCCGAATACGAGAAGCACGTCATCGAGAAGCGCTGCCCGGCCATGGTCTGCAAGGAACTGGTCTCCTCGCCCTGCCAATACGTCTGCCCCATCAGCCAGGAGGCGGCGACCTACATCGCCCTCATCGCCCGGCGCGAGTTCGCCGAGGCCTTCCGGATCATCCGCAAGGACAATCCCCTGCCGTCGGTCTGCGGCCGGGTCTGCAGCCGGACCTGCGAGTCGGCCTGCCGGGCCGGCGAGATCGGCGAGCCCATCGCCATCCGGGCCCTCAAGCGCTTCGTCATGGACTGGGCCAAGGCCAAGGGCATGGACAAGCCGGAGAGGTTCCCGGTCACCAAGGAGGACAAGGTGGCCATCGTCGGGGCCGGCCCGGCCGGACTGGCGGCCGCTTACCAGCTCGTCCAGAAAGGATACCCGACAAAGGTCTTTGAGTCCTTGCCGGTCGCCGGGGGCATGCTGCGGGTGACCATCCCCGACCACCGGCTGCCCAAGGACATTCTCGAGGACGACCTCAACTACCTCGTCGACTGCGGGGTCGGCATCAAGACCAATATGACCATGGGCAAGGACTTCAGCCTGGACGACCTCTTCCATCAGGGATACAAGGCCGTCTTCCTGGCCACCGGGGCCCACAAGCCCATCGAGATCGGCGTCCCGGGGGAAGAGGCCGACGGCGTCCTCCAGGCCCTCGAGTACTTGAAGGAGCACCACCTCGGCATCCCCGTCAACCTTGGGGCCAAGGTGGCCGTCGTCGGAGGCGGCAATTCAGCCATCGACGCCGCCCGGGTGGCCTTCCGGGACAAACGCGTCAAGGAGGTCACCGTCCTCTACAGGCGGACCAAGAACGAGATGCCGGCCTATCCCGAGGAAGTCGAGGCGGCCCTCGACGAGGGCATCAAGATCCAGTTCCTCGTGGCCCCGACCCGGGTGCGGACGAGCGACGGGAGGGTCGTCGGCATCGAATGCCAGCGGATGGAGCTCGGCGACAAGGACGACAGCGGCCGCCGCAAGCCCATCCCCGTCCCCGGGTCCGAGTTCCAGGTCCCGGCCGACACCCTCATTCTGGCCATCAGCGAACGGGCCTACACGCCCTACCTCCGGGAGAGCGACGGATTGACCCTGTCCGACAAGTGGGGGACGATCATCGTCGATCCCGCGACCCTGGCCACGACCCGGCCGGGTGTTTTCGCCGGCGGGGACGTCGTTTCCGGGCCCAGCAGCGTCGTCGACGCCATCGCCGCCGGCAAGCTGGCCGCCCGGTCCATCGAGAACTACCTCGAGGGCCGCATCCTGCCGCGGACCCACGAGCTGACCCGGCCGTCGATGTACGTCGAACCGGTCAAGCTGTCGGACGACGAGATCCAGAACGCCAAGCGGGCCAAGATGCCGCACCTACCCCTGTCGAAGAGGAAATCGGGGCACGAGGAGATCGAGCTGGGCTTCACCAAGGACATGGCCGTCCGGGAGGCCCGCCGCTGCCTGCGGTGCGAGCTGGAGACCGAGGACGCCAAGAAAGCCATAGGACGTGAGATATGATCGAACTCATCCTCAACGGGTTGAAGGTCCAGGCCGAGGAGGGCTGGACGCTCCTGGAGACGGCCAAGTTCTACGGACTGGAGATCCCGACCCTCTGCTACCACGAGGGCTTGACCCCCTACGGGGGGTGCCGCCTGTGCCTCGTCGAGATCGGCGAGCCCGGACGGTCGAAGCTGGTGACCTCCTGCACTTACCCGGCCGAGCCCGGCCTCATCGTCCGGACCGACACCCGGCGGGTCATGGCCGCCCGGCGGATGATGATCGAGCTCATGCTCTCGGTCGCCCCGGGCTCCAAGCAGCTCCAGGACCTGGCCTCGAAGTTCGGCGTGACCCAGGTCCGCTTCGAGCCCCGGCACGAGGAGTGCATCCTCTGCGGGCTCTGCGTCCGGATGTGCGCCGAACAGATGGACGCCCGGGCCATCGGCTTCCAGCAGCGCGGGTACAAGCGGAAGATCTCGACGCCGTTCGACATGCGCTCCGAGGAGTGCCGGTTGTGCGGGGCCTGCATGTACATCTGCCCGGCCTGCCAGCTCCGCTGCCAGGGGCCGCAGGCCGAGTCGCCGGTCTGCAACGCCTGCCTGACCATGGAGCCGACGTGCCTCGACCACTATGACGACCTGCAGTGCTGGATGTACGACGCCGGGCGATGCGGGACGTGCGTGCGCGAGAAGAAAGCCTGAACGGGTTTTTTTTGATGAACCCTGAGAATAACGCCCAACGAAGGATATCGAGGAGGTAACATCATGCCGAGTTTCACGAGACTCAACCGCAGCGCCGCCACCCTGACCAAGAACAGGACCGAGGGGTCGATCAGCCCCTTCAGCGGCATGTGCGTCACCTGCGTCGACGGCTGCATCGGGATGTGCGAGATCGGCAAGTCCGCCTATCGCGGTCCCGAGGTCCTCTACCCCCAGCCCTTCGGCATCATCACGGCCGGTTGCGAGAAGGACTATCCCGTCGACCTGTCCCACTTCAGCATCATGGGCACGGCCAAGGGCGCCTGGGGGGTGCCGGCCGACAGCGACCAGGCGACCTTCGAGAAGGTCTCCATCGAGACCGCCATCGGCCACGACAAAGGCATCAAGCTCAAAGTCCCGTTCATCGTCTCCGGGATGGGCTCGACCAACGTCGCCAAGCAGAACTGGGCGGGCATCGGCGGCGGGGCGGCCCTGTCCGGCACCATCCTGACCATCGGCGAGAACGTCTGCGGCATGGACGACGAGACCGAGCTCAAGAACGGCCGGGTCGTCCGCTCCCCGGACATGGAGTTCCGCGTCAAGTCGTTCCGCGACTGGCAGACGGACGGCTACGGCGAGGTCGTCGTCCAGGCCAACGTCGAGGACACCCGGCTCGGCGCCCAGGAATACGCCATCCAGAAGCTCGGGGTACGGGTCGCCGAGCTCAAGTGGGGCCAGGGGGCCAAGGACATCGGCGGCGAGGTCAAGATCAAGAGCGTCAAGAAGGCCCAGGCCCTCAAGAAGAAGGGCTACATCGTCCTGCCCGACCCCGAGGACCCCAACGTCATCGCCGCCTTCGAGAAGGGCAGCTTCAAGGAGTTCGAGCGCCACTCACGGCTGGGCATGGTCGAGGAGGAGGCCTTCATGAAGAGGGTCGAGGAGCTCCGCAAGGCGGGCGCCAAGTACGTCTTCCTCAAGACGGGCGCCTACCGTCCGGCCGACCTGGCCCGGGCCGTCAAGTACGCCTCCAAGGCCAAGCTCGACCTCCTGACGGTCGACGGCGCCGGCGGCGGCACGGGCATGAGCCCCTGGCGGATGATGAACGAATGGGGCGTGCCGACCGTCGAGATCTGGTCGCTGACCTGGAAGTTCGCCGACCAGCTGAAAAAGCAGGGCGAGTACGTCCCCGACATCGCCTTCGGCGGCGGGATCACTTTCGAGGACCAGATCTTCAAGGCCCTGGCCCTCGGCGCTCCCTACGTCAAGGCCGTCGGCATGGCCCGTTCGCCCGTGGCCGCGGCCATGGTCGGAAAGACGATCGGCAGCCGGATCAGCGACAACCAGATCCCGGTCTACGTCGAGCGCTTCGGCAACAGCGTCGACGAGATCTTCGTCACCGCGCCCGACCTGCGCCGGAAGTTCAAGGACCGCTTCAAGGACGTCCCTCCCGGGGCCATGGGGCTCTACACCTACTTCAAGAGGCTCGACCAGGGTCTCCGCCAGCTGATGGCCGGCGAGCGCAAGTTCACCCTGGAATACATCTCCCGGGACGACATTGCCGCGCTGACCAAGGAAGCCGCCGACATCAGCGGCATCCCGTTCATCACGGACGTCGACAAGGACGAGGTCCAGAAGATCCTCAAGGGCTGAGCGGCGTCAGCTGATCTCGCCGGTCAGATAGGCGCGGGTCCTCGCGTCTTTCGGGGCCCGGAAGACCTCCTCGGCGGGCCCGTGCTCGACGAGCTCGCCGAGGTACAAGAACGCCAGATGGTCGGCGATGCGGCGTGCCTGCCGCAGGATGTGGGTCACGACGACGACCGTATAATCCCGCTTGAGCTCGATGAGGCGCCGTTCGACGTTCTGGCTCGATGACGGGTCGAGGGCCGAGGTCGGTTCGTCGCCCAGGATGATCTCGGGCTCGACGGCCAGCCCCCGGGCCAGACACAAGCGCTGCTGCTGACCGACGGACAGCGTCGAGGCGGGGTCTTCGAGCCTGTCCTTGACCTCTTCCCAGAGCCCGGCCAGCTCGAGATAGTGCCCGACGACCTTGTCGAGCTCCCGCCGGGAGCGGAGGCCGTGGATCCTCGGTCCGTAGGCGACGTTGTCGCGGATCGACATCGGCAGGACCTGAGGCTTCTGCGAAAGCAGCCCCATCTTCTTGCGGATCCGGGTGACCTCGGTTCTGGGCGCGTAGATATCCTCCCCATCGAGGACGACCCGGCCGCGGATCCGGGCCCCCTCCGAGTCGTCCAGAAGCCGGTTGAGGGACTTGAGGAGGGTCGTCTTGCCGCAGCCGGAAGGCCCGATGATGACCGTGATCTTCCTGGCCGGGATGTCGAGGTCGATATCCTTGAGGACCTGGAGGTCCCCGTAGAAAACGCTCAGGTTCCGGATGCTGATAGGCGCCGGTTCGTTCATGGGCGGTTCATCCTTCACTTGACGACATGACGGGTGTATCTGCGGCTGAAAGCCCGCCCGGCGAGGCTGATCAGAAGGACGACCAGGGTCAGCACCGCGGCCGAGGCGTAGGCCCGCTGCTGGACTTCGGGAAAGGGCGTTCCCAGCTGGAAGAAGATGGCCAGGGGCAGGGTGGCCGCGGGATCGAGCAGGGATGTCGGGACGCGGTCCGTGAACCCGGCCGTGAACAGGACCGAGGCCGCATCGCCGATGCCCCGGCCGAAAGCCAGCAGGACGCCGGTCAGGATGCCCGGGGCCGTCTGTCGGACCATGACCTTGACCGCCGTCTCGAACCGGGTGGCCCCGAGCGAATCGGAAGCCTCCTTAAGCTCCTTCGGGACAAGACGCATGACCTCGTCGATGGCCCGGCTCATAATGGGCAGCTCGAGCAGGGCCACGGTCAGGATCCCGGCCAAGAGCGAAGCCCGTAGCCCCAGGGCCATCATGACCACGAATCCGAAGGCGCCGTAAACGATGGACGGCACTCCCCACAGGACATCCAGGAAGAAGCGCGTCCAAACGGCCGTTTTCGAGTCGCGGCCCTTGTAGAGGTTGAGGTAGAGGACGAGAGGCAGGCTCAGCAGGAAGGCCAGGAGCGTCGCCCCGCCCGCGAGGTAGAGGGACCCGGCGATGGCGTTCAGGATCCCGCCCTCCCGGCCCAGGTAGAAGCCCCCCTGCGGAGTGCGCGTCAGCATGGACAGATTGAGAGCCGGGACGCTCTTCCAGAGGATGACACCGACGATCAGGAGGAGGCAGCCGATGACGAAGGCCGCGGAGACGGCGGCCAGGGCGCGGAAGAAGGCGTCCGTCCGCTTGCGCCTGGCGAGACGCCCGTCGGGCGCACCGCTCACCGGACCCTCCTCTCGACGCGGACGAGGATCCGCCGGGCGAGGACGTTGAAAAAGAGGACGATCAGCATGAGGACCAGGGCGGCCATCATCAGGGCCGAATCGTAGCGGGGCACGGACATCATCTCGCCGTAGTTGTTGGCGATCAGGGCCGGCAGGGGATAGCCGGGATCGAAGAGCGAGCGGGGCACGGCCGGGACATTGCCGACGACCATGAGAACGGCCATGGTCTCGCCGAAGGCCCGCGAAAAGCCCAGGGCCCCGGCGGCCAGGATCCCCTGGGCGCCCTTTCTCAGGACGACGTGTCTCGTCGTCTCCCATTTCGTCGCCCCCAAAGACAGGGACGCGTCGCGGAGCGACCGGGGAACGGAGGTGAAAACCTCGAGCGTGACGTGGATGACGGTCGGGAAGATCATGACGGCCAGCACGAGGCCCCCGGCGAGAATGCTGTAACCGCTCGATGTGACGCCGAAGAGCGGGGCCAGGACGTCGCCGACGAAGGGCACGACCAGAAGGACCCCCCAGACCCCATAGACGACCGACGGCAGGCCGGCCAGGAGATCGATGACCGGTTTGGCGGCCTCGCGGACCCAGCGGGGCGCGTATTCGGAAAGGTAGACGGCCGTCAGGATCGAGACCGGCACGGCCAGCACGAGGGCCGTCAGGGTCACCCATACCGTGCCCATGATGAAAGCGAAAAAGCCGAATTGCCCCTTGAGCGGCGCCCAGGCCGTTGAGAAGAGGAGGCGGGACAGCGGCTCGACGCCGAGGATGGCTTTGGATTTGAGGAACAGGCCGACGACGATGAGCAGGACGAGAAGCCCGGGGACGGCCGCGAGGCCGCCCATCGCCCGGCGGGCCAGGCGGTCCTTGAGGAGCCTCATTTCCTCCCCGCTCCGCCCCGGACCACGGCCAGACCGGAGGCCATCGCTTCCGGTCCCAGGGCAATGTATCCCATTTCGGCGACGAACGCCTGCCCCTCGGTGAGCACCCACTCGATGAATTCGGCGACGGCGGGGCGGGACGGCTTGCCCTTGACCACGAAGTAAAGCTCCCGGGCCGGAGGCGAGGGATAGATCCCCCGACGGATGGCCCCGGTGATCTCGTCGCGGGTCTCGTAAACGCTTTCGGACGCGTCGACGGCTCCGCTCCCGTCGAGGTCGACGGGACAGACGACGAGACCGGACACGGGTTTCAGGGTCTTGGCGTCATAGGCGAAATTGACGTTGTTGAAGCCGATCCCGAGGGGCGCTCTCCGGACGGCCTCGGCCAATCCGGGATCGCCGTACACGCCGATCCCGGCCAGGTCTTCCTGGTGACCGCCGAGGTAGGCGGCCCAGGTTTCGGCGGCGCCGCAGGCGTCGGAGCGGGTGAATATCTGGATGGGCGAGCGCCCGCCGCCGCCGAGTATCTCCTCCCACGTCTTCACGCTTCTATCGATCCAGATGCCGCGAAACTCCTCCTTGGTGAGGCCCCGACGGAGGATCTCCCCGAGGAACGGGTTCTTCCGGCTCAGGGTCGGGACGACCGCGTCCTTGGCCACGGCCACGGCCACGGCGCCCTTCTCGAGCTCGGCCGGGTAGATCTCCCGCGAGACCATCCCGATATCCACGACACCGGCAAGGACGTCGGCCATCCCCTTGCCCGCTCCGCCGGCCTGGATGTCGATGTTCAGGCCCGGGCGGGTCTTCCGGAACTCCTCCTGCCAGCGTATGGCCAGAGGGTAAAGCGCCCAGGCTCCGGAAAGGGACAGGCTTTCCCTGGGCGGCCGGGGCCGGGAATAAGCGGCATCCCCGAGCAGAGATCCGGCCAGGAAAACGACCGGCCAGAACAGGGCTGTCCGCCTTTTTTTTCTAGGGCCGATGTTCATGCCCATTATTCCGTCCCCAGGACCCCCCAGATTGTTTTTCGGCTTGCTTCGGCCTTGATGATCCGGTCCGGCCGCGCCTCCGCTCATCCTGACCCTCCCGCCGCTTTCCTTCTTCGCCCGCTCTTCTCGACGAGGTCGGCGAAGGTCGTCCTTTCGAGGATCTCGGCCACCGAGTCCCGGACTTCCTTCCACAGCCACTTCAGCCCGCACGTGCCCTCCATGGGACAGGGCTCGTGGGCCATGACGCTGACGCAGTCGATGGGGGCCAGGGGGCCGTCCATGACCCGGATGACCTCGGCCACAGTGATCTGTGAGGGAGGCTTGGCCAGTTGGTAGCCCCCGCTCCGCCCTTTGCGGCTCTTGAGATAGCCGGCGCGCTTCAGCTGCAGGAGGATCTGCTCGAGGAAACCCTGAGGGATCTTCTGGGCCTCGGAGATCTCGCGGCCGTGGAGCGGGCCCTCCTCGTAACGGACCGAAAGCTCGAGCATGGCCCGGCTCGCGTATTCGCCCTTGGTCGACAGCCTCATGGTGCCTCTCCGTTAGCCGACTTAGTCAATAGACTATGTCATATAACAGCAGGGCGGGGCGGCTGTCAAGCGCTTTTTTACGGCTCCGCGTCCGGCTTGCCCTCGACGGGGCCTGCGAGGACGGATAGCATCTCGGCCGGGGTGTTTCGACCTTCGAATTGAAAAAGCGCTCTTCTTCCGGGACCTGCGACATTATCGTCTGGCGGGGCGTGAGGGCTCAGCGGACGAAGGCTTTGCGGCCGGCGTAAACGGCGCTCGAGCCCAGGTCCTCATCGATCCGCAGGAGCCGGTTATATCTCTCTGGCCTGAACCCCTCATAGGGACCTCGCCCTCAGCGCTGAATCCCCCCCTTCCCGGCATTGAATTTTCCCCCCCATCCATGAAGGAATTGTAGGCAATCTCCGTGAGGAAGGCGCCGACATTAAGATACTTTTCGACCACCTCGAACCTTCTGTGTACGCCGGTTGGTCCTGTTTGGAACTAGTTGCCAAGGCCGGGGCTTGCTGTGCTCGCCGGATGCCAGCAACGAGATGCCCGCTATGAAGAGCACACAGCATGCAGTCGCGAAAACTGCCTTCCGATTCAGATTACAGCTTCCAATCTCGACACGCCTAACGTAGCGCCGTTCAGCTGCGGCCGCACCAAGAACCCAGAGGCCACCCCGATGACACGAGCGAGCCCGTGGTACTCCACCACGGGCGAGAGGTGGGAGGCATCAGGTCGCGCCGACGCGCGGCCGTCTGCTGCAACGGCTTGTTAGCCAGCTCATCTCATGACCCGGGTCTAGGAGCGCGCCGCTCTGTCAGTGGCAGGCCTCCCATCGAGACTATCTCGGCCAGGATGGTGGTGGGACGCGGACAAACGAGTCGGTCCCAAGTTCGTACCGAATGATGGGAAACCCCGGCGAGTTCTCTGGGGTAAGGACAACGCCACTGAACGTAGCGCGACCAAGGCTTCCCATGAAAGCAAGAACGAGATCGAGATGTGCCTGACTAGTCATCTCGCGTGGGTCTAGGTCGAGTTCGATGTCTTGATCGTTGAAAAAGTGGCAGTTCAATTGGATCGTGTCGAGAAAGACGCTCAAGAGCGGCGCCGTCGTTTCCCGAAGTGCGAAGACCGAATCGACGTCGTGCGGCAACGCTGCTGGCGCCCCATCGATTCTGTAGTCAACCCGGTAGCCTGGATTCAGAATGAGGCGCCAGAAGGCTCGCCACCCGGCCATGCCTACGTCCAAAGCGTAGATGTCTCGCCAGGAGCCATCCCAGTCGAACTCTTGCCGGATGTCGTTCCACATCATGAGGTCACACCCCGAGTCTGGCTAACGAATCGCGCATAAGCTGCGTCCTGCGGCAGCCGTAATCAAGATAGATCCCTTCCCTTTCAGGCGGCCGCCGCGGTGCGACAGTTTCATGCACAGGTTAGGCGGCACCATCACAGATCCTTGTAGTGCCAACTCAGGACGCTGTGCTCATACGAGCGTCCATTGGCGTCTACCAGTGCTGCCCGACAGTGGTATGCTGGATCACCGTCGGTTTCCCGGTAGCCGGCGCGGGCCTTGGCGCGGACGGTGGTTAGAGTCTGGGGCCAGGTGGGCTCGAACCGAAAGATGAGATTGGCAGACCGCAACGATTCAAAAGTGAAGCCCTCAGCGGTCAGGATTTCTTCGAAGCGCCTGCGCAAAGCGCCTGCTGATAGCCGGAGCGGTTCATCGGTGTCCAGGCTCGGAGGGAAGATAGGATCGGCGAGGAGATCCAGCGATACCGAGAATTGGTCACTGGCCCTGGCTGCTCGGAAAAGGTGTGGCACAAGGTACGCCAAGCCGCTCGCCGCGTGCTCATCGAGATTGTGAGCGACTGATTGCAGGACCTTCCGTGATGGCATTGTGCCGCCTAACGCCAAGCTAAGCGGTGCGACGTCAGGAGCATCCGCTTGAGCGCCGTGTTAGGGTTCATACTTTGCCATTTGGTAGGGTTCATGCTTTGCCATTTGGAATTTGAATTCTTCAATATTATTTGCATCTGGTGAAGCCTCGTGCGCAATATACCCTAAATTTGTACCTAAATAGCTTTTTAAATCTACTAGCAACCTTTTTGCGAATTCTTGATTAGACGCATCAGTGGACAATCCGTAAATTACATGTCCATCTTTTAGGAAGAAGACCATAGCATGCTCTGGCTTTCTATTATTTAGCGCTCTCCAATAAATTGCATGCTCGGTATTACTATTTTCCGTGCAATACTTTACTAACTCCATCGCGGTTTTATAAATGACATCTGGGCTGTCAGAGTATTGAGGTACTTCATATTCATCTGCACTTTCTTCCCTTTCCGGGGAAAAGTGATTCAGAAAACCAGTGATTGTCTCAGAATTCCGTTTATCTGATACGACGTAAATGTCAGCATACTCTGGCATTATGTAACCCTAACGATCAGCCTGAGCGGCGCGGCTTGTCCGCGTACGCTCCAGGCTCTGGTTCGGCGTCTCCAAGTGTCAATGATTGCCAGTAACGTGCCATCTGTCCGCGACCATCGAATTCACTCTTCTTGAAGCGAGGCGCCTCAGGGGGTGTCGCCGCGATCCACTTCTTCATGTTGGGGATGTCGCTTCGACTATCGAAGTACCAGTCCGAGACCTCGTAGTACCAGAACAGCATGTAGCGCAGCTCGTAATCGAGCTGTGCTCGCTCGATCATCTCGTCCAGTCTCTGGAACACCTTGGCTTCGGCTGGTGAATCAACATCATATATGCCGGTGAAGCAAGCAGGCTCGGAGACGGCGTACCACTGAATGAAGAGGGCTCGTTTGAGGGATTCGAGACCGCAATCAGGATGATCGATCAGTTCGACGTATCGCTTGTGGAGGTCCCTATACTCGGCAAATACACCGGAATCCCGAAGGCTGTCGGTCTTCTCTTCCATCAAGCCGGTAACGGCATCGACTCGGTCGAGCAGATCTGCCTCTGCGGTTGTAAGTTTATCCATCATATTTCTCTCCGAACGCCCGGCGTCAGGATCGCGAGCTTGCGAGCGTATCCTGGACGCCGTTGTTGGGTGCTCCCATTTGATCATCTTCCGAAAGGTGTCATCGTCAAGCGTTCTGATTCCACTCTGATTGTCAGCCATTCATGTTGCGACACGGGTCTGTCTTGAATGGCCGAAACCATGATTATGCAACTCGGATCCAATCGGAAATAGAACAATCCGTCGTCATCTATCCCGTCAACCATGCCTGTCATCATGATCTCACCATCCTCCTCGGAGAGAGAGAACGTTTTGTTGGCAGCTGAGACAAGAGTCGAGCCACATAATGCCATCTCGTCAATATCCAGTTCGACGGAGTACTCACACCCGACAAGCGCCTGATAGTTCGTGCTGTTCCATCGAGCGGTGCCCGTTCCCGCAGGGCACTTGAAGGAAGCCATCGTGTTGCCATCCTCCGTGGTTGTGATGGATGTGATCGTTATATTCATCTCTTGCGTCTGCACCCAACGCTTGGGCGTTCAGCGGCGAGGCCGCCGCCCAAGCTGGGTGTTGATGTTACACCTGAATTCACTGCGGCGGCATCGGCCGCTGCAACGCCCTGTTAGACGGCGACCGCGCTTCCAAGCACGATTTCGAAAAGCAAACCCGCAAAACGGTATTCCTCCACGAAGTTTCTGGCATCGAGCCAGCAGCCATCTCCTCTTTCGACTCCCGACGAGAAATCCGCAAGGTACTCGAGCGACGGACGTATGGCCCCTGCCACCACCTCAAAGCCATCGATGCCCAGGATGGGGACGTTCTCCTCGCGCGCCCGCGCGATCATGTCCAGGGCGTCCCGGGCTGCGAACAGGAGAACGCCGCCCTGTCTAACCGCGCGGGTCTGAAACTCAGCTTCGAGGTCGTCCTTCCCCATTTCTATTCGAGTCCGTCTAACGCCTTGCCGTTCAGCGGTCTGGGCGCCGCCAAGCCGGCGCCGCGATTCTATGCCGATGCCTCTGCGGCGACCAGATCCGCTGCAACGGCATGTTCGACAGCGGACCGCCGCTCATGAGGCCAACTCCTCAGGACGCGGCTTCCGCACGTGAGGCACGTGAGCGGGATCGCTTGCACCGACGGTCATATAGTTCGCTCGGCCCTGGGACAAGCTCAAGAGGCCATTCGGGCCGCCCCGTACCACGTCGGCGTCAGCATCGTCTTGCCCGTCGTCTTCCCAGAAGCAGACTGGACAGACTTCAAAGCCGCCACGCTTGCGAAGCGTGAGAGCCTTGCAACACGGGCATGCGAGCCTTTCATCAGCCATGGTGTCTGTCGAACAATGATTATACAGTCTGTATAATTCTGGAAATACAGACTGTCTCTTTCCGTATAAGAAGTCTCTCCTTTTTCCTATCTTTTCGTCTTTCGCCTTTCATTTCAACCGCTTACCTCCCCCTTTCACCTCAGAGCTTCCCGGGTTTATACAGACTGTATAAGCCGAGTCAAAGCCAATCAACCGGGCTTCGTACTCCAAGGACAGCCTTCACCTCGTCGCGTGTCATGACGACGGGCAACCGACCGGGCTTGCGGGCCATGTATCCCCACGCTGATATGATTAGAGATTATCACTCTGGTTTAAAAGATGTCAAGGATAAGCATTTCCTTTTTCAACGGCATGTGGAATTCCCGCCCTTGGCGCTGAATCCCCCTTCCCGGCATTGACCTTGCCCCCCCATGCATGGAGGAGTGCGGGATCAGCGGACGAAGGCTTTGCGGCCGGCGTAGACGGCGTTCGAGCCCAGGTCCTCCTCGATCCGCAGGAGCTGGTTGTATTTCTCTACCCGTTCGCCGCGGCAGGGCGCCCCGGTCTTGAGATGCCCCGTGCCCATGGCCACGGTCAGGTCGGCGATGAAGCTGTCGACGGTCTCCCCGCTGCGGTGCGAGACCATGGCCCCCCAACCGGCCTTACGGGCCATCTCGATGGCCGCCACGGTCTCGGTCAGCGTTCCGATCTGATTGAGCTTGATCAGCACGGCGTTGGCCGCGCCCTCCTCGATGCCCCGGGCGATGCGCTTGACGTTGGTGACGAAAAGATCGTCGCCGACGAGCTCGACGCGGTCCCCGATCGTCCGGTTCAGGAGCTTCCAGCCCTCCCAATCGTCCTCGGCCAAGCCATCCTCGAGGACCTTGAGCGGATACCTGCCGGCCCAGTCCTCGTACATGCGGACCATCTCGCCGGCCTCGACCTTCTTTCCTTCCGTGCGCAGGTTGTAGAGCCCGTCCTCGTAGATGCCGCTGACGGCGCCGTCGATCGCCAGGACGATATCGTCGCCGGGCTTGTAGCCGGCCTTCTCGATGGCCTTGAGGATGATCTCGACGGCGTCCGAGTTCTTCTTGAAGGCCGGGGCGAAGCCGCCCTCGTCGCCAACCCCGGTCGAGAAGCCGCCGCTCTTGAGAAGCCCCTTCAACGCATGGTAGGTCTCCGCCCCCCACCGCAGGGCGTCCCGAAAGTCGGGGGCGCCGACCGGGGCGATCATGAACTCCTGAAGGTCCGTGCTCTGCCAGTTGGCGTGAACCCCCCCGTTGAGGATGTTGAACATCGGCACGGGCAGGAGGTTGGCCGACGGACCGCCGAGGTGGCGATAGAGGGGCAGGCCCGCGGACGCGGACGCGGCCCGGGCCGCGGCCAGGCTGACGCCGAGGACGGCGTTGGCCCCGAGCTTGCTCTTGTTCTCGGTGCCGTCGAGGGCCAGCATGGCCCGGTCGATCCCGGCCTGATCGAGGGCGTCCAGGCCCGTGACGACCTCGGCGATGTCGGTGCGGATGTGCTCGACGGCCCGCAGGACGCCCTTGCCGAGGTAGCGCCCCTTGTCGCCGTCGCGCAGCTCCAACGCCTCGTAAACGCCCGTGGAGGCGCCCGACGGCACGGCCGCCCGGCCCCAAGAGCCGTCGTCGAGCGTGACCTCGGCCTCGACGGTCGGGTTCCCGCGGGAATCCAGGATCTCCCTGGCCAGGACTTTACTGATACGGGTCGGCATGGCTCTCTCTCCTAACCTCCGTGCTTCGCCAGATTCTACCAGATTCCGGGGCGATTCTCCACCCGTCCCGGGGGCCCGAATTGACAACATCCCGCCGCGGTGTTAATAAAGGATGCGCCAGGCGCGGCGCGTTCCGCGCCGCCGAGCCCGTCGGGAGGGAATTGTCATGATCATCGCCGAAGTCGTCCTCAAGCTCGTCCTGGCCATCGCCCTGGGCGGCCTCATCGGCCTCGAGCGCGAGGCCAGCCAGAAGCCGGCCGGCTTCCGGACCAACATCCTGGTCTGCGTCGGCGCGGCCATGATGATGACCATGGCTTCCATGCTCGTCGACGCCAAGGGCGGCACGGCCGACACCCTCGTGCGGATGGCCGCCGGCGTCGTCACCGGCATCGGCTTCCTCGGCGCCGGGACCATCCTCCACGCCCGGGGCTCCATCGCCGGGCTGACGACGGCCTCGACGATCTGGCTCGTGGCCGGCCTCGGCCTGGTCATCGGAGCCGGCTATTACGTGCCGGCCGTCATCTTCACGGCCCTGACGATCGTCACCCTCCTTCTTTTCCGGCGGGTCGAGGACTCCTATATCCGCAAGACCCAGTTCCGCTACCACCTCAAGGCCAAGGCCCGCCCCTACATCCTCTCGAGCCTCCGCAAGCTGGCCCTTCATCACGGCGTCCGCCTCGAGAACCTGACCATGAAGCAGGAGCACCAGTCCTACATCATGGCCTTCTCTCTGTCCGCCTCCGAGGACAAGGAGCAGGATTTCAATCAGGGGCTCCTCGAGCTGGCCGACATCGAAGAGATGAAGATTGACTGAGCGCCGCCTGCTCCTGGCCACGACGAACCCGGGCAAGGTTCGCGAGATACGGGCCTCTTTCAAGGGGCTGGGCTTGAGGATCGTCGGCTTGGCCGAGGTCCTGCCCGGCCTGTCGTTCAGGGAACGGGGACGGACCTTTCTCGAGAACGCCCGGGCCAAGAGCCTCTACTACAGCCGCCGGTGGGACGGCCTGACCTTGGCGGAGGATTCGGGCCTCGAGATCGAGGCCCTCGACCGCGCTCCCGGGGTCATTTCGGCCCGTTTCGCCAGGCCCCGCCCGTCCGACGAGAGGAACAACCGCAAGGTCCTGCGCCTGCTCGCCGGGGTGCCCGCCGGACGCCGCCGGGCCCGCTTCGTCTGCGTCATGGTCCTCTCCGAGCGGGGCCGGGTCATCCGGACGTTCCGCGGGGAGGTCCGGGGGACCATCGCCGCCGAGCCCCGCGGGACCAACGGCTTCGGATACGACCCTCTTTTCTTCTACGCTCCTCTGCGCAGGACCTTCGCCGAACTCTCCGAGGCCGACAAGAGCCGGGTCAGCCACCGGGGCCGGGCCGCCCGCAAGACGCGGGCCTTCCTGGAAGAGAAGGGCAGGGCCCGGGCCGTCCGGCGCCGGGCCCTGCCGTAGCGGAAGGAGAAAGAGGGTCGCCCCCGTCACTTGGACGCGGGTTGCGGGCCGACCGTGATCCTGTCCTTGAGCCCTTCGAAGACCTTTTCGCCGATCCCCTGGACCTTCATGATCTCCTCGATCCTCTTGAAGCTGCCGTTCTTGGTCCGGAAATCGATGATCCTCTGGGCCACCTTGGGGCCGATCCGCGGCAGGCTTTCGAGATCCGAAAGCGTGGCCGTGTTGATGTTGACCTTGCCCGTCGAGGGCGCGGTCTGGGCCTGGGCCCAGGCCAGCGACGCGAACAGGAAGGCGGCCGCCAGCCCCATCGCCAGCGCCTTGTCGGTTCTTGTGGTCATGGTCGAGACCTCCTTTCGCCGGTCTTTTTTGCAATCCGCATGCCAGACATCGGGGCCAAGGGAAGCCATTGATAACGATAAGGTTAGACGACCGGCGGAACGCGCAGGCGTCAAAGGTCGGTAACCTCTGCAACATACCTTGGAAACGGGGGTTGGCGGGGGAACGTCTAGGAGCGCGGGTGGCTCTTCTTGTAAACGGCCATCATCTGCTTGAGGTCCATGTGCGTATATTTCTGGGTCGTGGCCAGACTGGCGTGGCCCAGGAGCTCCTGTATGACCCGAAGGTCGGCCCCGCGCCCGAGGAGATGGGAGGCGAAGGAATGGCGGAGGGAGTGGGGACTGATCTTGCGGGCCACGGCCGTCCGCCGGATGCACCGGTGGACCATCCGCTGGACCGACCGGGCGGTAAGGCGCCCGCCGCGGTAGTTCAGGAAAACGGCCGTGTCGCCCGTCTCCCGGCGGCCGATGCGGGCCCGGGCCCCGAGATAGGCCTCGAGGGCCTCGGCGGCTTTCCGGCCGAAGGGCACGAGCCGCTCTTTCCGGCCCTTGCCCTTGACCCGCACGAGTCGCTCGCCGAGATGGATGTCCCCGTCCTCGATGGCCACCAGCTCGCTGACCCGGATGCCCGTCGCGTAGAAAAGCTCCAGGATGGCCCTGTCCCGCAGATCGAGGGGCCGGCCGGTCCTCGGCAGGTCGAGCAAGGCGGCCGCCTCCTCCTCCGAAAGGAACGACGGCATCGGCTTCTCCTGCCGGGGTGTCGCCAGGACCTTGGCCGGGTTCTCGGCGATCAACTTCCTGCGGACGCAGAAATCGTAGAAGGAGCGCAGCGCGGCCAGCTTGCGGCCGATGGTCGACCTCTTCCGCCGGTCCTCGTGCAGGCCGGCCAGGAAGCCGCGCAGGACGACGATCCCCGCCTGATTCCAGCGGACGCCGGACTCCTTGAGATACGCGGCGACCTGCCTGAGGTCGCGTCCGTAGCTCGATACGGTGTGAGGGGAGGCGTTCTTCTCGTGCTTGAGGTAGGCCAGGAACTCAGCGATTTCCTTGTTCATCCTCGCCGCCGGCCCCCTTTTCCCAGATCTTCTCCCGGGGAGCCGCCTCCTTGAAAGTGCATTTCTCGTTCTTGCAGGAGATGACCGGATCGCCCTTGATCGGCGTCTTCTTGTAGAGGACCTTGGCTCCGCACTGGGGACAGGGCCGGTCGAGGGGTTCGTCCCACGAGGCGAACCGGCACTTGGGATAGCGGCTGCAGCCGTAGAAGAACTTGCCGCGCTTGGTCTTGCGCTTGAGGATTTTGCCGCCGCAACCGAGCGGGCAGTCGAGCCCCGTGTCGACGGGCTTGTCCTTCTTGATGTACTTGCAGGCCGGGTAGTTCGAGCAGGCGATGAACGGACCGAACCGGCCGAACTTCTGGGCCAGCTGGGAGCCGCACTCGGGGCAGGTCTCCTCGAGGGGCTTGGATTCTCGCTTGTCCAGGCTCTCCCGGAACTTGCAGTCGGGGTATCCCGAGCAGGCCTTGAAGCGGCCGAACCGGCCGCCCTTGATGACCAGCTGCCGGCCGCACTTCGGGCAGTTCTCCTCGAGGGGGATGCCCGTCTGCTTGACGCCCTCGGTCTCCCCGCCCGCTTTGAGGTAGGTCTCGAGCAGGTCGTAGTATTCCTTGAGGCTGTCCAGGCCCCGGCGGGCGCCCTCGGATATGCCGTCGAGCTCCTCCTCCATATGCGCCGTGAACTTGTACTCCATGAGCTTGGCGAAGTGCTCGACCAGGAAATCCGTGACGTACAGGCCCAGTTCCGTAGGCTTGAACTTGCCGTCCTCCTTGACGACGTAGGTCCGGGTCTGGATGGTGGCGATGGTCGGCGCGTAGGTGCTCGGCCGGCCGATGCCCCGGGCCTCCAGCTCCTTGACCAGGGTGCCCTCCGTGTAGCGGGGCGGCGGTTCGGTGAACTTCTGCTTGGACTCGAGCTCCAGGAGCTTGAGCGCCTCGCCGGCCTCGGCCGCGGGCAGGGCCGTCTTGTCGCCGCCGCCGTTGGGCCAGGCGGCCAGGAAGCCGTCGAACTTGACGACCTCCCCCTTGACCTGGAAGAGGTAGCGTCCGGCGACGATATCGAAGGCCGTCTCCTCGATGGCCGCCGGAGCCATCTGCGAGGCTATGAACTTCATCCAGATGAGCCTGTAGAGGTCGTACTCCTCCTTTTTGAGGTAGGGCTTGACGCTCTCCGGCGGCAGATCGAGGTGGGCGGGCCGGATGGCTTCGTGGGCGTCCTGGGTCTTCTTCTTGCCCTTGTAGACGTTCGGCTTGGCCGGGACATGGGCCGGCGAGTAGGTCCGGGCGATGTGATCGCGGGCCGCGGCCTGGGCGGCCTCCGACACCCGGACCGAATCGGTGCGCATGTAGGTGATAAGGCCCGTCTGGCCTCGCTCGCCGAGGGCCATGCCCTCGTAGAGCTTCTGGGCCACGAACATCGTCTTCTTGACCGGGAAGCGCAGCAGCCGGAAGCCGTCCTGCTGGAGGGTGCTCGTGATGTAGGGAGGGCCGGGGTGTCTCGACTTGGTCCGGACCCGGACCTGGTCGAGGACGAACGCGGCCCGCTCGCATTCCTCACGGACGATCCGGGCCTCCTCCTCCGTGTGGACCTTGGCCTTCTTGCCGTCGATCTTTGCCAGGGCGGCCTTGAAGGCCGGCGGGCTCCCGGCTTCCAGCCGGGCGGCGATCGTCCAGTACTCCTCGGGCTTGAAGGCCCGGATCTCCTTCTCGCGGTCGCAGATGAGCCGCAGGGCGACCGACTGGACCCGGCCGGCCGACAGGCCCCGGGAGATCTTTTTCCACAGGAGCGGGCTGATGCGGTAGCCGACGAGCCGGTCCAGGACCCGCCGCGTCTGCTGGGCGTCCAGGAGGTGGAGGTCGATCTGGCCGAGGTTGCCGAAGGCCTCGCGGACGGCCTCCTTGGTGATCTCGTGGAACGTCGCCCGGAAGATCCGCGGATTGTCCTCCTCGAGCAGCTGGCCGAGATGCCAGGAGATGGCCTCGCCCTCGCGGTCCGGATCGGCCGCCAGGATGACCTGTTCGCTGGCCCGGGCCGCTTTGCGCAGTTCGGCGACGATCTTCTTCTTGTCCGGGATGACCTCGTAGGTCGGCCGGAAGTCGTTCTCGACGTCGACCCCGAGCTTTTTCGCGGGAAGGTCGCGGACGTGGCCCATCGAGGCCTTGACGACGTAGTCCTCTCCCAGATAATGGTTGACCGTCTTGGCTTTGGCCGGGGATTCGACGATGACGAGCGATTTGGCCACCTACATTCTCCTCTGGAAGTGTTTGCCCGGATGCTGGATGACGGCCCCTTTGAGCTCGAGGCCGAGCAGGAGGGCCAACAGCTCGGACACGCTGAACGGCATGTTCTCGGCCAGGTCGTCGATGGCACGGGTCTCGTCGACCGGCAGCGCGTCCAACAGGGCCTGTTCCTCCCGGCTCAACGCCGGTCTATTGTCCATCTTCTCTTCCTTTTGCGCAAGGAATTTCTCCCTCCAGGGCGGGGCCAGCTCTCCGGCCACGTCCTCCCAGGTCTCGACGAGCTTGGCGCCCTCCCTGATCAGGGCGTTCGAGCCCCGGCTGAGCGGCGAGGTCGCCTTGCCCGGCACGGCCAGGACCTCCCGGTCCTGGGACAAGGCCAGGCGGGCCGAGATGAGCGATCCGCTCCGCTCGGCGGCCTCGACGACTACGAGGGCCAGGCTGAGGCCGCTGATGATCCGGTTGCGGACCGGGAAATTCATCGGGAGCGGCGCCGTTCCCAGGGGGAACTCGCTGACGACGGCGCCCCGCTCGGCGATCTTATCGGCCAATCCGCCGTTCTCCGCGGGATACATGACGTCCAAACCCGAACCTAACACCGCCACCGTCCTTCCATGTCTGAGGGCCCCCCAGTGAGCGCAGGCGTCGATCCCGAGCGCCAGACCGCTGACGACGACGCAGCCGCGCATGGCCAGGTCGCCGGCCAGCTTCTCGGCCATGGCCCGCCCGTAGGGGGTCGGCCTCCGCGAGCCGACGACGGCCACCGCGGGGTTTCGAAGAGTCTCCGCCCGCCCCCGGCAATAGAGGACGAACGGAGGATCGAAGATCTCTCTCAGAGAGCCCGGATACCCGGGATCCTCGAAGGTCAAAAGAGTATACCCCTTTTCACGGACAATTTCCAATTCCCCGGCCGCCCGGTCCAGGGCCCCCCGGCCGGCCATGGCCCGCGCCAAGCCACTGTCCAGACGGAGCCCCTCGAAACCGCCGGGCCCGGCCCGGAAGGCCTCGCGGGGCGAGCCGAAACGCCCGAGGACCCTTCGCGCGGCCGGCGAACGCCCGTGGAAGATCATGTGGAAGGCCAGCCATTCGACGGCCGTGTCGTCCATGCCGCCCCCTCCTCATCTCTAGAGACGCTCGCGCCCCTTGGTTCCTCTCACCACGGCAATATCCCCCTGGGCCCCCTTCCGGCCGAGATAGCCGCAGAACGGATCGTCTAAGGGAGCATAAAGCGGTGATCCAGCCGGACGCGCAATAGATCCAGACTGGAGCCGCCCTTTTTGGCTGTGATGGGGATCATCCGTCTCCCCCGGCCCCCGGGAACCAGTCCCGGCGGTTCCCCCGTCGGCGGCCGCCGGGCCCCCCTCCGCTACGGGGGCTCCGGACGACCCCCATCACATCCCGGGCGGCTCCTTGGAGGCGCCCGGAATCACCGCAGCGACCGAGGACGACCGCTGAAGACAGGGCCGAGGGTGTCACCTCCTTGGAGGGGGAATCCGCTCCGCCTTCCCCCTTCCAACGGTCGCTGCGCTCCCTGCCTCCCCTTCTCGAACGCCGCCGCGTTCTGCGACCAGGGAGAGATATCCCCCTGGACCCCCTTCCGGTTGAGATAGCTTCAGGACGGATCTCGAACGAGCACCTAAAGTCGGTGGCGCAGGGGCGATGCCCGGAGGAGGCCGTCGAAGGGCGGAGCGGGCATGGATCCTCGACCGAAGGGAGAGGAGAGCGAAGCCCGGAGTCGGAGCGGCCCGACTCGCCGGGGCGGGACGCGGCCGACGGAGCGGCGCGCCCCGAGCCGGGAACTCCCCTGCGCGAGTGAGATGATGCCCGAGGCCTAATTTCCGAGCAGGATGGATCCGCCGGTGGCAAAGACGCCGGCCACGGCTCCCGTCATCAGGCAGGCCAGCGTCGCCGCGAGCAGCGCCCGGAGGCCCAGCCGTGACAGGTCGCGAAGCCGTCCGGGGGCCAAGGCCCCGAGACCCCCGACGAAGATGGCCAGGGAAGCGACATGGGCGAAGCCGCAGAGGGCATAGGAGGCGATGATGGCCGAGCGCGGGTCGCTGAGGCCGCCCTCCGCGATAAGGGCGGCCAGATGCTGATAGGAGACCAGCTCGGTCGTCACCGTCCTCTCGCCGATGATCCTGGCGACGGCGGCGGCGTCGGCCGGCGGGACCCCGAGGAGGAGGGTCAGCGGATAGAAGAGATGGCCCAACAAGGCCTCCAGCGACCACGTGATGTTCCACCCGAAGAGCCCGTTGACGAGGCCCCCGGCCCAGCCCAGGCCCATATTGACCAACGCCAGGAGGCCCAGGAAGGCGATGAGCAGGGTGATAATCCCGCCGAGGAGCTTCAGGCCGTCGCCGGCGCCCTTGATGACGGCCATGATGAGATTTTCGTCACGCTCGTAGTGCGGCTTGACGTCGAGGCCGAGGGTCAGGGGCCGGCCCGTCTCGGGCATGATGAGCTTGGCCATGACGATGCAGGCCGGGGCCGAGATGAGCGAGGCCGAAACGAGGTGCCCGGCGATGGTCGGGATCTCGCCCTGAAGGATCATGACGTACATGGCCAGGACCGTCGAGGCGATCGTTCCCATGCCTGCGGCCAGGATGGTCCCCAGCTCGGACTCGGTCATGCCCTCGAGATGGGGCTTGACGACCAGGGCCGACTCGACCCCGACGAAGATGTTGGAGGACACGGCCAGGGACTCGGCCCCGCTGATGCGCATGAGCCGGGTGAAGACCCGGGCGAAAAGACGGATGAGGAACGGCATGACCCCAAGATAGTACAGGGCGCCGAGTAGGGCGGCGAAGAAGATGATGGTCGGAAGCCCTTGAAAAGCCAAGAAATAGCCGAGCGACGTCTCTCCGGCCTCGTTGACCGCCCCGGGCGGCAGGGCCAGCCTTCCGAATACGAACCGGGTCCCGGCCGTGGCACTCTCCAGGACGGAGACGACCGCCTTGTTGACCCACAGGAAGACCTTGGCGCCGGCCGGCAGGACGAAGACGAACAGGGCCATGAGCCATTGGAGGCCGATCCCCCAGACGATGACGCGGACATTGACGACCTTCCGGTCCGACGACAGAAGCCAGGCCAGCCCCACGAGCGCGAACACCCCGGCCAAGCTCACGAGATTGTGGACGCTCACGGAACCCCTCCTTCGCCCGTTCGCTCCCTAGTCCAGCCGGACGATCTTGCGCGACGCCGTCCCCCCCCGGACGATCATCAGCCGCGACGGAGCGACGTCAAGGTGCGCGGCCAGCCGCTCGAGGACCTCCCGGTTGGCCCGGCCCTTCTCGGGAGCGGCCGCGACCCGGACCCGGAACTCCCCCCCGTCGAGCCGCTCGACGCCGGGATTTCTCGAGCGGGCCTGGACCTTGACCGCGAAATGGACCGTCTCGCCCTCCTCGCCCGGGGTGCGCCTCCCCGCGGATCCTAACGGCGGTCCTCCAGGACCGACCGGTAGCGCTCGAAAAGGTCCTTGAGCTCCCTGCGGGTGACGACGTAGCGGCTGACATAGACCGACCACGTCGAACGGACGGGGTCGTTGGACTTGATCAGGACATAGTCCCGCAACGAGCCCGTCCGGGTCTGGGGCGCGAAGCGCATCTCGACCTCGCGCGAATCCCCGGCCGGGATGCGCAGGGGGAACGACAGGGGCTTGCCGCCGGCGAAGAAGCGGATCTCCTCGTGGGACATGTCGACGTGCAGCTCCCTCTCCCCGACGCTCTTGACCTTGATCTTGACCGAAGGCGACTCGCCCTCGAGGCTCAGCCCCAGGTCGATGTTGTAGGCGTCGAGGTCGATCCGGGCCGAGGGCGGGACCTCGATGTCCACGGTCAGGGCCAGCTCCCGGCGCCTTTTCCCGGAATCGTTGGAGATGAGGATGACGTACTTCGTCACCCGGCCCTGGTAGCCGCGGGTGTCGAAGGTCGTCTTGATCCGGCCCTCGCGGCCCGGCTCGATCCGCTGGGCGGAAAGCAGGGCCGCCGTGCAGCCGCAGGTCGTCTCGACCCGTTCGATGACCAGGTCCTCGTCGCCCTCGTTCTTGAAGACGAACTCGTGGGCCAGGACCTCGCCCTGCTTGACCTTGCCGAAGTCATGGGTCGTCTCTTCGAAGACGGCCTTGGCCCGCTTGGCGGCCGGGAGGCCCGCGGCGGCCAGGACGCCCGCGGCGAGAACGGCCGCGGCGCCGACGACAATAAGCGAACGGTGTCTCATCGAGGTCTCCTCACGTCCGTCGTATCTCCCTCTTTTATACCGGAAACCCCCGCCCCTCCGCAAATCCGGGATCACTCGACCGTGACGCTCTTGGCCAGATTGCGCGGCTGGTCGACGTCCAGGCCCTTGGCGGCCGCCGCGTGGTAGGCGAACAGCTGCAGCGGCAGGGCCGTCAGGAACGGGGTGAAGAGCTGGTGGGTGGCGGGGATCGGGAAGACCTCCTCGGCCACGGCCCGGGCCTTGGCGTCATCCTCGAAGGCCACGGCCAGGACCCGCCCGCCCCGGGCCTGGACCTCGGAGATGTTCCCGAGCATCTTCTCGTAGACCCGGTCGCGGGGGACCAGGGCCAGGGTCGTCATGCCCTCGTCGATGAGGGCGATCGGGCCGTGCTTCATCTCGCCGCCGGCGTAGCCCTCGGCGTGGGTGTAAGAGATCTCCTTGAGCTTGAGGGCCCCTTCGAGGGCGATCGGGAAGTTGATCCATCGTCCCAGGAAAAGATAATGCTCGCAGCTCAGGAACTTCCGGGCGACCCGTTCGACGTCCCCGGCCCGCCCCAGAACGGTCTCCATCTTGTGCGGCACGCGCTGGAGCTCCTGGATGAGGGACAGGGCGGCGTCCGGCGCGAGGGTCTTTTTGGCCTCGGCGAAGGCCATAGCGAAAAGCGCCATGGCCGTCACCTGGCCGATGAAGGTCTTGGTCGCGGCCACCCCGATCTCCGGCCCCGAGTGGGTATCGAGGATCCCGTCAGCCTCCCGGGCCATGGTCGAGTTGACACTGTTGGTGATGGCCACGACGCCTCGGGCCCGGTCGCGTACGGCCCGTAGGGCGGCCAGGGTGTCGGCCGTCTCCCCGGACTGCGAGATACCCAGGACCAGGGTCTGACCGTCCATGGTGAAGTCGCGGGCCCTCAGCTCGGAAGCGTACTCGACGTCGACGGGCACCCGGCCCAGGGACTCCAGAAGGTACTTGCCGACGAGGCCGGCGTGGTAGGACGTGCCGCAGGCGACGAGGACGAGCCGCCGCGTGCCCCGGAAGAGCTTGGGGTCGAGGCCGGCGTCGTCCAGGAAGACCCGGCCGGACTCGAGGGACAGCCGGCTCTTGAGGGCGTCGCGGACGACGTCGGGCTGTTCGAATATCTCCTTGGCCATGAAGTGGGCGAAGCCCTTTTTCTCGATCATCTCGGCTTCCCACGTCAGGACCTCGACCGGCTTGTCGACCGGCCGGCCGGCGAAGGTCGTGTAGCGGACACCGGCCGGCGTCAGGACGGCGATCTCCCGGTCCGCGAGATAGGACACGCGCCGGGTATGTTGGAGCAGGGGGGTGATGTCCGACGAAACGAAGGCCTCCTGCGGGCCGAGGCCGACGACGACCGGGGGGCCGTTGCGGGCGGCGACGATGGTGTCGGGCTCCCGGGTCGAAACGCAGGCCACCGCGAAGGACCCCTCGAGCTCGGCGACCGCAGCGCGGACGGCATCCTCCAGGGAGCCGCCGGAGTGTTTCTCGAGGAGGTGGACGATGACCTCGGTGTCCGTCTCGGTCCGGAAGACATGGCCCTCGGCGCGCAGGGCCTCCTTCAGGGCCCAGTAGTTCTCGATGATGCCGTTGTGGACCAGGGCCAGGCGACCCGTGCAGTCCGTGTGGGGATGGGCGTTGTCCTCGCTCGGCCGCCCGTGGGTCGCCCACCGCGTATGGCCGATGCCGCAGGACCCGGACACGGGACGGGCCTGGAGATGGCTCTCGAGGTCTCTGATCTTGCCCTTGACCCGCCGGCGCTCGATCCGGCCGCCGTTGAGGACGGCGATGCCGGCCGAGTCGTAGCCGCGGTATTCGAGCCGGCGCAGGCCCTCGAGCAGGACCGGGACCGTGTCCCGGGCCCGCACGCAACCGATGATGCCGCACATGGTCCGTCTCCTTCAATCGTCGTCGAACAGTTCGTCGTCGCCGGGCTCCGGTCCGGGCGGAGGCGCCGAGAGGCCGATGAGGGGCAGGTACGCGGCCCCCTCATCGTGCGGGTTCAGGGACCGGAGGATGCGCAGGTCCGCCGCCTGGGCGAGGTCGACGACCTCGCCCGCGTTCTCCGGGGCGATGAGCTGGACCGAAGGACGGTCGACGGCCTGTTCGTTGGTGCCCCGGACGACCCCGATACGCCCGTCGCTCAGGGAGACCAGGGTGCCCACGGGCCAGACGCCCACGAACTGGAAGAACTTGTCCAGCAGCCCGGGATCGAAGATCTTGCCCCGGTCGAGCGTCATCAGCTCGTGGATCTTCTCGGGAGGGTAGTCCTTCTTGTAGGACCGCTTGAGGGCCAGGGCGTCGTAGACATCGCAAATGGTGACCATCATCGAGGCCGGGTGGGGCCGGCGGGCGTAGGGGGATCTCGGATATCCGGTCATGTCGTAGCGGAGGTGGTGCTCGTAGGCGACGATGATCGGCAGGATGCCCAGGGAATCCTTGTAGCCGTCGAGGATGCGGGCCCCGAGCAGAGGGTGGTTCCGGACCTGGATGAACTCGCCCTCCGACAGCTTGTCCTTCTTCTGGATGACCTTGAGGGAGATGTAGAGCTTGCCGACGTCATGGTAGAGGGCGGCGATGCCCAGGTCGAGGACGTCGTCCTTGGAGAATTGCAGCTTGGAGCCGAAGAACATGGCCAGCAGAGTGACGTTGAGGAGGTGGACGAAGGTCACCAGGTCCCGGCGCTTGACCGAGACGAGATTGAGCAGCTCCTGGTGGCGGCCGACGAAGTCCTCCATGATGCCGAGGATGTTGAAGCGCAGGTCGAGGTAGTCGACCTCCTCCTCCTCGAGGACGACGTTGATGGCGTGGGAGACCGTCCGCACGGACCCTTCGTATTTGACGCGGGTCGAGTCGGCCTCGGCCGCCACGGCCTCGCCCTTGGCCATGGCCCGCAGCTTGCCGGCCCGGATGTTCTGGATGCCGTGGAGACTGAAGTACTCCTGCTCGCTGATCTTCTCCTGCCGCTTGACGCGGGTCAGGAAGATGATGAACTCGCGGAGCTCCTCGAACCGCAGGCCCTGCTGGAAGATGATCCGCTCGACGCCGTTCTTCTCCAGGAAATCGATCAGCGGGCCGAGCTTGGTGCGGAGGTTGAAGAAGATCTCGTCCTCCCAGGCCGCCTCGCCGCCGACCGTGCCCAGGACGAGCTCCTTGCGGTCCTCGAGGATCTCCTGGACGAGCACGTAGACGCGGTTGAGATACTCCTTGAACTTGGGGTGCTCGCCGGCGTAGATCTTCCCGGCCTGGATGGCGTTCATCAGGTAGATGAAGCAGGTCTTGACCTTATCCCTCACGCCATTTCTCCACGATCCGGCCGGCTTCCCGCCGGATATTCCGGTTCCAGACGTCCTTCCTCTCGGCCAGCGGCTCGATGTAGGGCAGGGCGTCGCGCAGGTCGTGGCCCTCGACGATCCGCAGGTTGGCGAGCAGCTTCTTGTTGCGGATCCCGTAGGGCGAGGGCCGGCCGAACAGCTTGGTGAAGGCCACGTGCTTGGTCCGTTCGTGCCGCAGGAGGACGAGCAGGGCCTCGGCGCGGACGAGCTCGTTGCGCTTGTCCAGCACGGGGAACAGGAAGGCCTCGTCGAACTCCTTGAGGGCCCGCATGGCCTCGAGGGCCTTGACCTTGGCCCCCGTGTCGGCCACCGTGTAGATCTTCTTCAGCAGTCCCAGAGAGGCCGGCGTGTCGACGGCCTTCAGGCCCTCGGCAATCTGGCCGAGGAGCTCGGCGTCGGAGGACCTCTTCTTGATCCGGGCATGGAGCTCCTCGAGGCGCTCGGGGAAGTACCGCAGGCAGGCCTTCATCAGCAGGGGCGTCACGAGGCGGTCCTTGAAGATCGTATCGATGTAGGCTTCCGGATCATGGAGGCTGCGGCCGAGCTTGTCGATGAACGTGTCGAGCGCCGGGCCCGTCTCGCCCCGCAGGAGGCATCCTTCGACGTGGGCCGCCAGCTCCTTGCGGACCTGGGCGAAGGCCGGCGCGTCGCCAAGGTCGGCCGCCCGGGCCTCCAGGACGTCGAACAGGGCCTCGAGGAACTCGAAATCCCCCTCCTCGACGATCCGCGGCCACTCCTCGACGACCCGGCCCAGCTCGTGGACGGACATCTCCTCCTGGCTCTCCTGGGAGAGCATGACAAGCAGCAGGAACCGGTAGTTCCGCTGGAGGAGCGCGCGGTCCAGGACGAGCTTCTTCTCAAAGGCGATCTCGTTGAGGAGGTTCGACAGGGTCTGCCGGTAGATCTCGGAGTGGAGCTGGGTCGAGGTCCCCGACAGGAGGACGCGGATCTTCTTCTCGACCTCCGAGCGCCGGTTGAGCGGGTTGTCGGTCTGGAACAGGGCCCTGAGCGAGGTGGCGATCTTCTTGTGGCGCTCCTTGTCGACGATCCGCGAGAAGATGCTGAAGCTCAGGGAGTCGAATTTCTCGTTGCCGATGATCTCCTCCCAGAGGGTCGAGGCCAGGTCCTGCTCGGTCAGGTCGGAGATGAGGAGCTTGAGGTTCTCGAACTTCGATTCGGGCGGCGTCTTGCGGGCCGCCGACAAGGTCTTCAGCAGCTGCTTGGCGCAGGTCCTGTGCTTCTCCTCGGAGGTCGACTTGAGGTAGTCGAAGAACTTGGCGAAGTTCTTGTGGAGCTCCTCGTTCTGGACCAGGTCCTCGGTGTTGAACTTGCCGACGACCTTCTCGAAGCTGCCCGACAGCTCCTCCATCTTGGCGCTGTCGTTCTCCTCGACGGCCTCCATGAGGAGATAGGGCCAGATGTCCTTGATCTCCTCGCCCTCGCCGAGCAGGAGCTGGGAGTAGTCGAGGACATCGAGGGAGATGTGGACAATGTTCTCCTTCTGGAGGATGGCCCTGGCCCCGCCCTCCTTGACGAAGGCCTTGACCGGCAGCATGATCTTGGAGGCGAAGCGCATGAACTCGGCGTGGGGGATGCCCGGGCGGATCTCCATGCGCTTGATCTTACGGAAGTGGAAGAGCTGGGCCAGGTCCGCGAACGTCCGGTCGCCCTCCCAGAACCGGCCGTCGATGAACAGCGCGTGGGGCGTGAAGCCGATGGACACGGGGCTGAGGTGGTCGAAGAGGGTCTCGAGCTTGGCCATAAGCTCGTTGACGCTGCTCTTGAAGGCCGGGTGCTCGGCGTTGTACATGGAGGCCATCTTGAAGGCCACCCGCAGGGCCCGGGTCACGGCCCGGATGAGCTCGTCCTTCCCGGACGGGGCGGAGGCCTCCCCGGCGGCCCCGGGGGCCCGGGCGAGCGTCGCTGCGTCCTTTTCAAGGGTCATGTGGTCAAGCCTCGAGACGAGAGGAGTTCCCGCGTTCATTCTCCTCCCGCATGAGGAAAATATCATGCCCGCGAAGGGTGATTCAAGGGGTGATTTGGCCTCCCCGCGGCGGCCCTTGCCGCTCTCGCGGCCCTGTGCTATACTGCCGCGAAATGGAACGGAGGCGAGCCCCATCCGGAAAGCGGTTCTGGCCCTCGCGGACGGCTCCGTCTACGAGGGCGTAGGGTTCGGCGCGAGCGCCAAAGCCGGGGGGGAAGTCGTTTTCAACACCGGGATGGTCGGCTACCCCGAGTCCATCACCGATCCCTCCTACCACGGCCAGATCCTCTGCCAGACCTATCCGCTCATCGGCAACTACGGCGTCGATCCGGCCCGCTTCGAGTCCGGCCGGCCGCGGATCGCCGGGTACGTCGTCTCCGAGCTCTGCGAGCGTCCCTCGCACGAGACCTCGGCCAAGACCCTCGACGCCTGGCTCCGTGAGCACGGCGTGCCCGGCATCGCCGGCGTCGACACCCGGGCCCTGACCAAGAGGCTGCGCGCCGAAGGCGTCCGGCCCGGCCTGCTGGTCGTCTCCGACGGGCCGATCAGCCCGGCCCGGGTCCGGCGGGAGGCCGCGGAGGTGGCCGACCCCAACGCCCGGGACCTGGTGTCCGAGGTCACCGTCCGGGAGATCCGGATCACCAATCCCGGGGCCCGGACGACCGTCGTCGTCGTCGACTACGGCGTCAAGCGGGGCATCATCCGGTCACTCGCCGGCCGCGGGGTCTCGGTCGTCCGCGTGCCGGCCGACTCGGACGCCTCCCGGATCTTGTCCTTCACGCCCCAGGGGATCGTCCTGTCGAACGGCCCGGGCGATCCACGCCGTCTCGCGTCCGCCGTCGCGACCGTCCGCCGGCTGATGCGCGAGGGCCTGCCGATCTTCGGCATCTGCCTCGGGAACCAGGTCCTGGCCCTGGCCGCCGGGGCCGGGACCTTCAAGCTCAAGTTCGGCCACCGCGGCCAGAACCAGCCGTGCCTCGAGGAGGGCACCCGGCGCTGCTTCATCACCAGCCAGAACCACGGTTACGCCGTCGATACGAGGGCCCTGCCCCGGGACTGGGCCCCGTGGTTCCGCAACGCCAACGACGGGACCAACGAAGGCGTCCGCCACCGCCGGCGGCCCTGGTGGGGCGTCCAGTTCCATCCCGAGGCCTGCCCGGGGCCGACCGACACCGGCTTCCTGTTCGACCGCTTCCTGGAGGCCATCCGATGACAAAGTCCCGCAAGGTGCTCCTCCTCGGAAGCGGGGCCTTGAAGATCGGCGAGGCCGGCGAGTTCGACTACTCGGGCAGCCAGGCCATCAAGGCCCTCAAGGAGGAAGGCCTCGAGGTCGTCCTCGTCAATCCCAACATCGCCACCATCCAGACCTCCCGCGAGCTGGCCGACCAGGTCTATTTCCTGCCCGTCACGCCCGATTTCGTGGAGAAGATCATCGCCCGGGAGCGGCCCGACGGCATCCTGCTCTCTTTCGGCGGGCAGACCGCCCTCAATTGCGGCGTCGCGCTGTGGAAGCGCGGAAAGCTCGACCGGTACCGGGTGTCCGTCCTGGGCACGCCCCTGACCGCCGTCGAGAGGACCGAGGACCGCAGGCTCTTCAACCGGGCCCTGGCCGAGGCCGGTCTCAAGACCCCCCGGGGGATCGCCGTGCGGTCCGTCGAGGCCGGGCTCCGGGCGGCCGCGAGGATCGGCTACCCGGTCATGACCCGGGCCGCCTACGCCCTGGGGGGGCGGGGCAGCGGAATAGCGGCCACGCCGCGCGAGCTTCGGGAATCGCTCCGCAAGGCCTTCGCCGCCGCTCCCCAGGTCCTCGTCGAAGAGTCGCTCGCGGGGTGGAAGGAGATCGAGTACGAGGTCGTCCGCGACCGGGCCGACAACTGCGTCACGGTCTGCAACATGGAGAACTTCGACCCCATGGGCATCCACACGGGCGAGAGCATCGTCATCGCCCCGTCCCAGACCCTGACCAACGAGGAGTACCACCGTCTGCGGGAGATCGCCATCCGGGCCATCCGCCACCTCGGCGTTGTCGGCGAGTGCAACATCCAGTACGCCCTCAATCCCCGCGACGGCGACTACCGGGTCATCGAGGTCAACGCCCGCCTGTCCCGCAGCTCGGCCCTGGCCAGCAAGGCCACCGGCTACCCCCTGGCCTTCGTGGCCGCCAAGCTGGCCCTCGGCCGGCTCCTGCCGGACCTCCCCAACTCGATCACCCGGGTGACCTCGGCCTGCTTCGAGCCGGCCCTCGACTACCTGGTCGTCAAGATCCCCCGCTGGGACCTCAAGAAGTTCGGGCGGGTCTCCAAGAAGATCGGCTCGGAGATGAAGTCGGTCGGCGAGGTCATGGCCGTCGGGCGGTCCTTCGAGGAGGCCGTCCAAAAGGCCGCCCGGATGCTCCAGGTCGGGATGTACGGCCTGGTGGCCAACGAGAACTACTCCTTCCGGGACCTCGAAAAGGAGCTGCGTCAGCCGACCGACGAGCGGCTGTTCGGCATCGCCGAGGCCCTCAAGAAGGGCCTGTCCGTCGAGCGCATCCACCGCCTGACGCGCATCGACCGCTGGTTCCTCGAGAAGATCAAGGCCATCGTCGACTGCGAGGCCCGCCTGAAGGGGCGCCGGTTGTCGGCCCTGCCCGCGGGGCTCTTGGACGAGGCCAAGCGCAAGGGCTTCTCCGACAAGCAGATCGCCCTGCTCACGGGCTCGACGGAAATGGGCGTGCGCAGGAGAAGGAAGGCGGCCGGCCTCGGCCCGGCCATCAAGCAGATCGACACCCTGGCCGCCGAGGTCCCGGCCCGGACCAACTATCTTTACGCGACCTATCACGGGCGCGAGGACGACGTCCCGTTCCGCGGCGGCTCCGGCCGGCCGGCGAAGGTCATGGTCCTCGGCTCGGGCTCCTACAGCATCGGCTCGTCGGTCGAGTTCGACTGGTGCTGCGTCAACGCCGCCCTGGCCCTCAAGAAGCTCGGCTGCGCGACCGTCATGGTCAACTACAATCCCGAGACCGTGTCCACGGACTACGACATCTGCGACCGGCTGTATTTCGACGAGCTGAGCTTCGAGCGGGTCCTCGACATCTACGAGAAGGAGCGGCCGCTCGGCGTCCTGCTGTCCATGGGCGGGCAGGTCCCCAACAACATCGCCCTCAAGTGCCACCGGGCGGGCATGCGCGTCCTGGGCACGCCGCCGCCCAGCATAGACCGGGCCGAGAACCGCTTCAAGTTCTCCCGCCTGCTCGACGAGATCGGCGTCGACCAGCCCGCGTGGCGCGAGCTGCGCAGCCCGGCCGAGGCCCGCTCCTTCGCCCGGTCGATCGGCTATCCGGTCCTCATCCGCCCGTCCTACGTCCTCAGCGGAGCGGCCATGAGCATCGTCTTCAACGACCGCTACCTCGACCGCTACCTCCGGAAAGCGTCCCGGGTGACGCCCGAGTACCCCGTGGTCATCTCCAAGTTCATCATGAACGCCAAGGAGATCGAGCTCGACGCCGTGGCCGACCGCGGCCGGGTGGTGGCCTCGGCCATCGTCGAGCACGTCGAGAACGCCGGGGTCCACTCCGGCGACGCGACCATGGTCCTGCCGCCCCAGAAGCTCTACATCGAGACCATCCGCCGCGTCCGCGAGATCGGCCGCCAGATCGCCCGGGCCCTGGACATCACCGGGCCGTTCAACATCCAGTTCCTGGCCAAGGACAACGAGATCAAGGTCATCGAGTGTAACCTGCGGGCCTCGCGGTCCTTCCCCTTCGTCTCCAAGGTCGCCGGCGTCAACTTCGTCGAGCTGGCCGTGGCGGCCATCATGGGCCGGCCCGTCCGGAACGGGAAGACGACCCTGGACCTGAACTACGTCGGCGTCAAGGCCCCCCAGTTCTCCTTCTCCCGCCTCAAAGGGGCCGACCCGGCCTTGGGCGTCGAGATGGCCTCGACGGGCGAGGTCGCCTGCCTCGGCGATGACGTCCACGAGGCTTTCCTCAAGGCCCTGCTCTCGGCCGGGTTCTCGCTGCCGCGCCGAAGCGTCCTCGTCAGCCTGGGCGGCGAGGCCGCCAAGGAGCGCTTCATCGAGCCGGCCCGGCGCCTGGCCGCTCTGGGCCTGCGCCTCTACGCCACCGAGAGGACCGCGGCCCGCCTCAAGGCCAACGGCATTCCCGCGACGCGGCTTCACAAGGTCCACGAGCGGGCCCGGCCGAACATCCGCGACCACCTGGCCGGCGGGAAGATCGACTTCGTCGTCTCCATCCCCAATCCGGCGAAACGGGTCGAATTCGACTCCGATTACCGGATGCGGCGGCTGGCCGTCGATTACGCGGTCCCCATCCTGACCAATCTCCAGGTCGCCGAGCTCTTCGTCCAGGCCCTGGCTTCGAAGGCCCCGGCCGACCTCAAGGTCAAGCCCTGGTCCGCGTACGAATAGGCCGGCCACGGACCTTGAGGCCGCCTTCGCGATGGTCTATAATCGTTCCAGGGTGAACCGAGCATGTCCATGAAACCTGTCCTCGCCGCGGCCCTCGCCGCCCTCCTCCTTGCCCCGGCCCACGACCTGGCCGCGCAGGCCGTCCCCGCCGGCGCGGTCCGGGTCAAGGTCACGGCCGAGCAGGCCAATCTCCGGGAGCGGCCGGACATCGGCAGCGCCGTCGTCCAGCAGATCCCGCAGGGCACGGTCCTTGTCGCCGACAGCAAGGAGGGCGAGTGGTACCTCGTCCGCTACCCCCTCGTGGACGGCGGGGTCATCGCCGGCTATATCCACGAAAGCCTGGTCGTCGCCACGTCCCAGGAGGCCGGCCCGCCGCCCCGGGAGACCCGCGAGCCCGAGGACGTGAAGCGCGTCGAACCCGAGCCGCGAGCGCCCGCCGTCCGGACCGCCCGGGCGCCGAGGGCGGCCGGGCCGGTCGGCCGGCCCTTCGAGCTGTCGGCGTCGCTTCTGGGGGGGGCGGTCAACCCGTCGGACCTCAACGACGGCGCCCAGGGTGCTGCCGACTACCTGGCCGCGTCGCTCGGCCTCGATCCCTCCGGCCCCACGGACCCCGTCCGCCTGGCCCTCGGCCTCGGCCTCGAACTGACCTACCGGGTCAGCGAGGAGCTCGCCGTCGGCCTGGGCATCGACCACATCCGGGGCGCCAACCGGAGCACGGTCACTTACGCCGGCGAGGCATCGACGGAGGCCTTGACCGTCGAGCCGGCCTTTCAGGCCATGCCGGTCAAAGCCCTGGTCCGCTTCTATCCGGGCCGGGGATTCTATCTCAAGGGGGCCCTGGGGGCCGCCCGGGTGAAGGCCGGCTATCTCTATCGGTTCGTTGATGCCGACGGGGACTGGTCTCAGCACAAGGGCTCGGCCACAGCCTGGACCCTCGGCGGAGAGGCGGCCTTCGGCGGCGACTGGCAGGTCGGCCGGAGCCTGTGGTTCTTCGCCGAAGCCGGCTTCCGCCTGGCCCGCTGGAGCGGGCTCGAGGGCCGGGATGTCGCGACCTACGCCTTCATGATCGCTCCACCCGAGGTCGTGGAAGGCCGCCTCTATTCCTGGAAACAGAGCTTGGAGGCGGGCAGCTATCCCTTTCTCTCCGTCCGTTCCCTGCGGCCCGAAGGCCCCGGTATCTCCGGCGTCAGGTCGGCCGACGTCACGCTTTCGGGTACCACGCTGCGCCTCGGCCTCCGGTTCCGCTTCTGAAGGCCGCCCCGCCTTGACGGCCGCCCGGAGGAAGACTATCCTAGGGGTGGAGATCCTCATGCCCATCAGCGAATCCCTACTGGCCATCATGGCCTGCCCGCTGTGCAAGGCCGATGTCAAGCTGACGGCCGACAAGAAAGGCCTCAAGTGCCTCTCCTGCCACCGCGTCTATCCCATCAAGGACGACATCCCGGTCATGATCATCGACGAGGCCGTCATCGATCCGGACCGGGCCCTCAGCGAATGAGCGGACCATGTGCGGCGTCCTAGGGGTCTGGGGCAACGGGCCCGTCATCCGGGACCTGTATCAGGGCCTGCTGGCCATCCAGCACCGGGGCCAGGACTCGGCCGGGGTCATCACCTTCGACGGCCGCTTCCACGCCAAGAAGGGCAACGGCCTGGTCCACGACATCTTCACGCCCGAGGCCGTCCAGCACCTGCGGGGCCCGATCGGCATCGGCCACACCCGCTACCCGACGATCGGCGGCGGCGGCGGCGACGACGCCCAGCCCTTCCAGCTCAACTCGCCGTTCGGACTGATCATGGCCCACAACGGGAACGTCGCCAACTACCGGGAGCTCAAGGACGAGCTGTACCGCAAGTACCACCGGCTCCTGAACTCCGACAACGATGTCGAGATCATCCTCAACATCTTCGCCGAATCACTGGCCCGGGAAAAGGCCAGGGCCCTGGAGCCCGAGCACGTCTACAGGGCCGTCCGCAGCGTGTTCGCCAAGGTCCGCGGCAGCTATTCGGTCGTCGCCTATATCGCCGGGGAAGGCCTGGTCGCCTTCCGCGATCCTTACGGCATCAAGCCCCTGGCCTACGGGGTCCGCCGCGACGGCATCGTCCCCTCCTACGCCTTCGCCTCGGAAACGGTCAGCCTCAACATCATGAACTTCGGCGAGGTCCGGGACGTCGAGGCCGGCGAGGTCCTGTTCCTCGACCGGGGCCGGACCCTTCACCGCAGGAAGCTCGGCCGGGCCTGCCCGGCGCCGTGCCTGTTCGAGTGGGTCTATTTCGCCCGCCCCGACTCGTTCATCGACCGGGCCAACGTCTACAAGTGCCGGGTCAACCTCGGCCGGGCCCTGGCCGTCCAGATCCGCAAGCGCAAGCTCGACATCGACGTCGTCGTCCCCGTCCCCGACTCGGCCCGGGACGCGGCCATCGAGATCGCCCGCAAGCTCGACCTCAAGTACAGCGAGGCCCTGGTCAAGAACCGCTACATCGGCCGGACGTTCATCATGCCGGCCGCCGAGAAGCGCCGCGATTCCGTCCGCCAGAAGCTCAACCCCATCGCCTCCGAGATCAAGGGCAAGAAAGTCCTGCTGGTCGACGACAGCATCGTCCGCGGCAACACCTCCAGGGCCATCATCGAGATGGTCCGCGAGTGCGGGGCCAAGAAGGTCTATTTCGCCTCCTACTCGCCGCCCCTCCGGCATCCCTGCGTCTACGGCATCGACATGCAGACCAAGACGGAGTTCGTGGCCCAGGACGCCGGCGAGGCCGAGGTGGCCCGCAAGCTCGGGGCCGACGAGGTCATCTATCAGAGCCTCGAGGCCCTGAAGAAGGCCGTCCGGCAGGAGAATCCCGGGATCAAGAACTTCTGCGCCGCCTGCTTCGACGGCATCTACCCGACCGGCGACATCACCCCCGACCTCCTGGAGGACATCGAGGCCGATCGCAAGCTCGTCCAGGACCAGCAGCTCGAATTGAACATCTAGGGCCGCCTAGAATCCGAAGCCGTCGAGCAGGCCCAGGGATCTGCCGATGGCCCCCAGCCCGATCGAGACCCGGAATTGGGTCTCGGGCCGCGACCGCAGGTAGTAGACGCGGACGTCGGCCGTAAGGTCGAGGCACTGGTAGTGATACGTCACGCGGCCGCCCGTGTAAAGGAGCTTGCGCTCCCGGATGTTGTAATCGGCGTCGGCCTGCAGGTCGAGCGACAGGCCCGGCAGGCGCAGGCCTCCGAACAGGCCGATCTGATGGCGGTTGTAGAAGGGGGCCAGGTCCGGATCGATGCCGACGATCCAGGCGTTCCGGCTCTTGTACCAGTTGATGCTGATGAAGTCGCCCTCGGCCTTCGAGCCGGCCGTCGCCCCGACCCGAAGGCTGGCCAGGTTCCCGTAATACGGGTTGTACCCGGCCGAGGCGTCGAGGCTGAACTTGGCCCGCGGATAGAAGCGCAGCGTGCCGGCGATCTCCGAGAACCGGGGCGGCTCGCCGTCGACGGTGAAATCTCGGAGAGGGCCGTCCTCCGGCGAGAAATAGAACGTTTGCCCCAGGGCGAACGACAGGACCTCGACCGGGCGGTCGCCGGTCTTGAGCAGGAAGCGGCTGCGGATCCCGTAGCTCGCCTGGTGGAAGCGGAAGAAGCCGTAGGCGGTCACGATCCGGTCGGCCTGGCTGACGGGGCTGTCGTAAAGGTACTGGACATAGGGCTCGACGATGTTCTTGAGACGGGGCCGCCCGGCCCGGTCGTAGAAGATCCGGTAGAGGACGGGCCCGGTCGCTTCGATCTTGACCGCGAGGCCCGAGGTGAAGAGGTTTTCCCCGGTGACCGAACCGGTCGCCGGATCGAGGCTCTGGCCGTAGGCGGCGAACTTGCCCGTGACGACGGTTTCGACCTCGAGCCACGGCGCCGGCGTCAAGGGCAGGCTGAGAGACGGTTGAACGGTCAGGGTGTCCGAGCGGCGCTCCGTCCCGGCCTCGTATTCGGACCGCCGGCCGTAGCGCCACGCGTGGAACGACGAGCTCATGGAGAAGAAGAGCGGGCCGGCCACCGGGACCTTGAAGACGTTGAACTGGACCTGCGGCAGGGACTTGCTGACGGCGGCGTCGCCGAGCTCGGAGAAGTAGGTCTCGAAGCGCGAGATCCTGGCGCTCAGGTTGAAGCGGGCCCACGACCGGGTCAGGTGGACCTGGGAGCTGCGGTTGAAGGTCACCGACCTCCGGAAATCGTCGTCGAACTCCTGCAGGAAATCGTACGAGCTTTGGTGATCGATGTGGGCGGCCAGCCGGAAGCCCCCCGGCAGGGATTGAGTGTGCTCGATCCGGACGATGGACGAGCCGCCCGTCGCGCCGTCCCCGGCGTCCCGCTTGGGCCGGAAATGGTAGAGGTCGACCTTGCCGCCCGTGCCGCCCGCGAACAGGTAGCGGGCCTCGAGGCCCGCCCCGACCCCGCGCCGGGAGAAGTAGTCGACCCCGATGGTGGCGTCGACGTTGGGGGCGATGGCCCAATAGAAGCTCTGCGAGAACGAGAAGCCTTTGGGGCCCGAGAGGCCGATCCGGGGCATGAGGAAGCCCGTAGCCCTCTCCTTGAGGGGATAGCGGAGGTAGGGCAGGTAGAGGACGGGGACGCTCTTGATCCTCAGGACGGCTCCCCACATGGCGACGTGGTCGTCCGTCTCGAGGTCGGCCCGGGCCAGGGAAAAGCTCCACCGGGGGTTGGGCTGGGTGCAGGCCGTCAGCCAGCCGCCTTCGAGGTGGTAGAGGCCGGGGCCCCGCTTCTCGACGGAGGCGGCCTCGAAGAGGACCGACGGCGGGACCATCCCGGAGGCCCGCTCGATGGTCCCCAGTCCGGTTCGCAGATTGAAGCGGACGGAATCGGCCCGGATGACCTCTCCGTCGCCGTGGGCGACGACGTTGCCCTCGGCCCGGACGTCCTTGGTGTCGAGCCGGAGCTCGACGCGGTCGGCGAAGAGCCGGAAGCGCCCGTAGTGGACCTCGACGTCCCCGGCGGCAAAGACCAGGTCGCCCGTCCTCTCCTGGGTCCGGGCCACGATCCGGACCTCCTGGCCGGACGAGGCCGGCTCTTGGGGCAGGGGGCGGGCCCCGAGGCCCATCGCGAGGGTCCACAGGAGGGCGGCCAGGACCGGCCCGGCCGCGGGACGGAAAGGGGGCTTGGCCGCGCGAAGGGGCGACATCGCCCGAAATGTAGCACACCCCCCCGGGGGAAGCAATCGCGTCCGCCCGCCGCTCATTCGCCGGGGGGCTCGTCCCTCATCTGGCGGCGGAGGGCCCGGAAGAGGCTCAGCAGCCCGGAGACGATGCCCAGGACCGTGAACGAAAGAAGCAGCACGGGGTGCGTCCCCAGCCATTTGTCGAGGACGTACCCGATGAACAGGCCGACGGCGATCGAGGAGGGCAGGATGAGGCCGAGGGAGCTCAGCTCGGCGAGCTTTCCCAAGCGGGAGCGGCGGGGGGGTTCGGTCATCGGTCCCGCTCTATTCTTGAAAAACGCCGGAGGGTTGTCAAGCGACGCGTATTCGATGGTATACTAACGCCCGTGAACGACCCCGAGACCGTCGATGAACGGGTTCTCCGGCGGGTCCCGCGGGAGATCCTGGCCGTATCGGCCGCCCTGGCCGCTGCCGCCGGCCTAATCTTCGATCCCCTCGCCGGGCTCCTGCTCTTCGCGGGCGGGACGCTTTCGGCCCTCAGCTTCGCCTGGCTCAAAGGGTCTCTGTCCCGTATCCTGGCCCAGGGGAAACGGGGGGCCCTTCGTTCGGGGATCGTCCTCTATGCCCTCCGCCTGGCGTTGATTTGCGGGGTCTTTTTTCTTATAATTCTCCTCTTGCCGGGGAGGGTTCTGGCCTTTGTCGCCGGCTTTTCGGTGCTCGTCCCGGTGGCCCTGGCCGAAAGCGTACGGGCCCTGCTGTCGATGAGGACATGGAAGAACTAGAACACAGCCTGTGGATCGTGGACGCCTTCAACCGCGTCTTCGGGCCGCTCCTGGCCGCGCTCGGGAGGCTGCTCGGCTTCGAGGTCCGCGACCCCCTGCACCTCGTTCCCGATTACATCGTCGTGGCCCTCTTTGTGGCCGTCCTGCTCCTGGTCCTCCTGGGGCTGGCCTCGCGAAAGCTGGCCCTCGTTCCCTCCGGTAGGCAGAGCGTCCTGGAGATGATCGTCCAGGCCTTCGACGGCCTGCTCACGGACACAATCGGGCCGGAGGGCCGCAAATACCTGCCGGTCGTCGGCACGGTCGGCCTGTTCATCTTCGGCTGCAATCTCATCGGCCTGGTCCCCGGCTTCATGTCCCCGACGAGCAAGCTCAACGCGACGCTCGGCTGCGCCCTGGTCGTCTTCCTCTATTACCACTGGCAGGGCGTCAAGTCCCAGGGCCTCAAGTACTTCAAGCATTTCGTCGGGCCCATCCCGGCCCTGGCCCCGCTGATGATCCCCATCGAGATCATCAGCCATTTCTCGCGGCCCGTCTCGCTCTCCATGCGGCTGTTCGGCAACATCTTCGCCGAGGAGCTGCTGATCGTCATCATGGCCTCGATCATCCCCTTCCTCCTGCCCCTGCCCTTCATGGCCGTGGCCATCTTCACTTCGCTCATCCAGGCCTTCGTCTTCGTCCTCCTGTCGTGCATCTACATCGCCGGGGCCGTGGCCCACGAACAAGATCATTAATCATGGAAAGGAGTCCCGTCATGTCCAACAAACTGAGATCCCTGAGCCTCCTGTTCTTCCTCGTCGCCCTGCTCGCCCTGCCCCTGCTGGCCCAGGAGGGCGCCGAGACCGCCGCCGAACCGAGCGAGTCCCGGACCTCCCTCTTCAGGCTGTCGCTGATCGCCGGGGCGGCCGTCATCACCCTGTCGGTGGCCGCCGGCGCGTTCTGCCAGGCCAAGGCCATCAGCAGCGGGTGCGAGGGCATCTCCCGGAACCCGGCGGGCGCTCCTCACATCCGGTTCCTGCTCATCTTCGGGCTGGTCCTCATCGAGACCCTGGTCATCTACGCCCTGCTCATCACCATCATCATCCTCATGGTCCAGTGGGGCAAGTACGCCTAAGCTGACTCCGGCCGTGGCGCGGGGCGGCCCCTGCGCCGAGGGGCCCGGGAGCCGATGACGCCCGTCACGTTCAAGATACTGGCCGCGTCCTTCCGCCGCTTCAACCGCGACAAGGGCTGGACATCGGCCATCGTCATCTCCTATTTCTCGCTGCTCTGCAGCGTCCCCCTGATCGCCCTGTTCTTCGCCGTGACGGCCCGCTTCCTGGGCGACACCGAGATGGCCCTCCGGAGCCTCAACATCTTCACCGACGAGTTCTTCGCCCACACCGACCCGGGCTTCTTCACGAGGCTTCAAGCCCTGACGGACAGCGTCGGCAACCTCGGGCTGTTCGGCATCCTCGGCTCGCTGGTCGCCGCCAGCCTTCTTTTCTCCAACCTCATCTCGACCATCAACCACATCTTCCGGACGAAGTACCACAAGTCCTTCTTCTACAACCGCCTCATGGAATATCTGCTGATGTTCATCATCGGGCTGATCATGCTCTTCTCGCTGGCCATCACGGCCGTCTGGACGGCCCTCGACCGGGCCGTCCGGGCCAGCGCGTTCCTCAGCGAGTTCATCAATCCCGACGTCGTCGCCCTGGTCAACAACTTCTTCCTGCAGTACGTGATCCCCGCGGCCCTGACCTTCCTGATGTTCTTCATCATGTACAAGTTCATCCCGGAAACCAAGGTCCACACGGGGCCGGCGGCCGTGTCGGCCGCCGTCGCCGCCCTGCTTTATGAGATCTTCAAGCGCTTGTTCGCCATCTACGTCGTCCGCTTTTCGGCCATCGGCATCGTCCTGAGCCGGCTGCTCGAAGGGACCCTGACGTCCATCATCTTCTTCCTGTTGTGGATCTCGGCCTCTCTGGTCATCATGCTCTGGGGCGCGGAGCTGGCGGCCGTCCTCAACGAGCGGCGGGAGACGCCCGCTCCTCAGGTCCCGCCGCCGGCCGCAGCGGCCCTTTAGGCCGACCTCTTCATGAGATAGCCGGTCTTTCGGGGGGCGGCCTCTATGGGACCTTACGGCGGGTCGCCAAGCGAGCGGACTTACGGATACCGGGTTTTGTGATCCATCCGCGTTCTCAGGAATGGAGGAGGCTAGGGCCGGCGTGCGGGGCGCCTGGAACTCAAGCGAGCTCGGAAAGGTATTCCTCGGCGGACAGGGCCGCGTGGACGCCCGTGCCGACGGCCGTGGCGACCTGCTTGGGGCAGGCGTCGGAGACGTCCCCCGCGGCGAAGACGCCCGGGGCCGAGGTCGTCAGGCCCGGCCCGGCCTTGATCTGGCCCCACTCGTTGAGGGCCAGCAGGCCCTTGAGGATGTCCGTCCGGGGCTCGGTGCCGATCGAGACGAAAAGGCCCGAGACCTCGAGCTCGGAGACCGTGCCGTCCTTGAGGTTCCGCAGCGCGAGCGACTCGAGCCGCTCCCGGCCGCGGATGGCCTCGACCACGGTGTCCCAATGAACGCGGATCTTGTCGTTGGCCAGGACCCTGTCCTGGTAGACTCTTTCGCCGCGGAACCTGTCGCGGCGGTGGATGAGGGACACCCGGCGGGCGAACTTGGTCAGGAACACGGACTCTTTGAGGGCGTTGTCCCCGCCGCCGACGACGGCGACGTCGCGGCCGGCGAAGAAGGCCCCGTCGCATACGGCGCAATAGGAGACGCCCCGGCCGGTCAGCCGGTCCTCGTTGGGAAGGCCCAGGCGGCGGTAGGCGGACCCCATGGCCAGGATGACCGCCCGGCCCTCATAGGGGCCTCCGCGCCCCTTGAGGAGCCAGCCGGCCGCGGACCTCTCGAGCGTCAGGATCTCGTCGGTCTCGATCCGGGCGCCGAATCTCTCGGCCTGCTTCCGGAAACCCTGCATGAGGTCGAACGGAGCGACGCCGTCGGGGAAGCCGGGATAGTTCTCGACCCAGTCGGTCAGCAGGATCTGCCCCCCGGGGACCATCTTTTCCAGGACCAGGGTCGCCCGGCCCGCACGTCCGGTGTAAATGGCCGCGGCCAGGCCGGCCGGGCCGGCCCCGACGATGACGACGTCCCAGAGGACGCTCATGGGCTCAGACGTATTTGGCGACCAGGGCGGCGAGCTTGTCCTTGGGCAGGACGCCGACGGCCTTCTCCTTGAGCTCTCCCCCCTTGAACAGGATGAGCGTGGGGATGGCCATGATGCCGTAGGTCTGGGGCGTCGTGGCGTTCTCGTCGACGTTGAGCTTGACGATCTTGAGCTTGCCCTTGTGCGATGCGGCGATCTCCTCGAGCGCGGGGGCGATCATCAGGCACGGACCGCACCAGGGGGCCCAGAAATCGACCAGGACCGGGAGGTCGGACTTGAGGACTTCGGCGTCGAACGAGGCGTCGGTCCCGGTGAGGATGGCGTCGGACATGGCGGTCTCTCCAATTCTTAGTGTTTTAGTAGTCTATCGGCGAGCCCCCATGATAGCGGCTCGAACCGGGCTTGTCAAACGCCCGCCGGGCCGGCCGCGATTGAATTCGCCGGGAAAAATTGCGATGATGGGGCCCATCAGGACAGGAGGTGCCCCCGATGATGACCCGCAGAGACTTCATCGTCAGTTCGGCGGCCCTCGGCGGGGGGGCGGCGCTGCTCGGCCTTCCGGCCGCCTGCTCCCGGAGCGTCCGGTCCCCGTTGAAGAGCATGGTCGTCTCCGCGGCCGCCGAGGACATGCTGATCGACCTCCGCTACAACGCCGAGGCCGTCCACCGGGCTTTTGAGGGAGGCCTCCGCGAGCTGACCGGCGAGCGGACCCTCGAGAACGCCTGGAGCTCGCTTTTCGGCCCGGACGACGTCGTCGGGATCAAGGTCAACTGCATCGGCGCGCCCCGGATCTCCTCTTCCCGCGAGTCGATCGAAGAGACCATACGGGGCCTGAAGAGCGCCGGGGTCAGGGAGAACAACATCATCGTCTGGGACCACATGGACCAGGCCTTCCGCAACACGGGTCTCAAGGTCAACCGCGGCCCGCGGGGCGTCCGCGTCCACGGGACCTCCGACAAGAGCGGGGTCACCGTCCCCTGGGCGGAAGGCTTCGATCGCGGCACGTCCATCAGCCTCGAGGCCGGGACCCTGAAGAGGTTCCGGGAGCTCGTCAAGGCCGGGCTCGTCGACGGCGGCACCCATCGGCAGCTCTTCAACTCCTGCGCCTGGCTGTGGATGCTCATCAGCCTGGGGAACGAGAGGGCCCAGGAATACCGCGACGACATCCGCCGCCTCTACATGGATTACGAGGACCGGGAAGGGATCCGGCGCATCGCTGAAGAGGTCGCCGACAAGTTCGACGACGTGGTCATCGAGGACGAGGACAAGTCGTTCCTCTCGACGATCGTGACCACGGATATCACCAAGCTCGTCAACATCGCCGTCCTCAAGCACAACGAGGACAGCGGCGTGACCTGGGCGACGAAGAACATCGCCCTGGGGGTCACCACGAACAAGGTCCGCTTCCACATCGACTATTGCACGGAAGCCATCCCCGAGATCCTGGCTCTGCCCTGCCTGAAGAACAAGATGGTCCTCCACATCGGAGAGGCCGCCAAGATCTCGACGCTCAGCGTCGCCGGGGCCCGGCTGGCCCTTGACAACCGGATCTTCTTCGGCCGCGATCCGGTGGCCCTGGACGCCGTCGGGCTCGAGATCCTCGAGGAGAAGCGGCGCGGACAGGGTTTGGAGCCGGTCCGGGACATCTCGACCCACGTCGCCGCCTGCGCCCGGAAGGGCCTCGGGACCGCCGATCCCGCGAACATCGACCTCCGGGAGATCCGGGTCTGAGAACGGGGGCGGCGGCGGCTACTCGGCCCAGCCGAGCTTCTCTTTGACCAGGCCGAAGTAATTGCGGCGCGGCGAGGTGACGAGCTGGAGCTCGAAGGGCGCTTTGCGGACCTCGATGACGTCGTTGCGGACCAGGACGCCGCCGCGCTGCCCGTCCAGGGTCAGATAGACCTCTTCCCCGCCGGTCAGCAGCGTGATGCCGATGGCCGCCCCCGAGGGGACGATCATCGGCCGGAAGGTCAGCGTGTGGGGGCAGATGGGGGTCAGGACGACGGCCGGCACCTGGGGATGGAGGATGGGCCCGCCGGCCGACAGCGAATAGGCCGTCGATCCGGTCGGGGTCGAGATGATCAGGCCGTCGGCCTTGAGGACGGCCACGTCCCGGCCGTCGATCTTGATGGCGCACTCGATCATCCGGGCCAAGGCCCCCTTGGTGATGACGACGTCGTTCAGGCAGTAGGAGGCCGACGCGTCCGTCCTGGCCTCGAGCAGCCAGCGCGGGCTGATCAGGCCGCCGCCGTCCTCGAGGAACGTCTCGAGGGTCTCGACGGCCTCGTCGACCGGGATCTCGGTCAGGAAGCCGAGCCGGCCCAAGTTGATGCCCATGACCGGAATCCCGCCCTGGGCGGCGAAATGGGCGATGCTGAGCAGGGTGCCGTCCCCGCCCAATACGAGGACAAGGTCGGAGGCCCCGGGGATCTCCGCCCTCAAGAGCCCTTCGGGACGGCCCAGCTTCCGGGCGGCGGCATCCTCGAGGACGCATTCGACGGAACGGGCCTCGAGGACGTCGATGAGCTCCCGGAGGACCTTCTCCACGCCGGGGGCGTGGGGCTTGATGACGAATCCGACCTTATCAATCTTTCTCATGGCGCGCCGCCTCCTTGATCCATGACGGGATGAGGGCCCGGTGGAGGTCGGGCCGTCCCTTGACCCACCGGGCGAAGAACTCGCGGTTGCCTTTCTGGCCGCGGGTCGAACATCGGATGATCCCGGCCAGACCGAAGCCGAGCTCCCTGGCCCCTTCGACGACCCTGGTCAAAACATCCTCGTGGACGACGGGATCGCGGACGACCCCTTTCTTGCCGATCTGGCCCCGCCCGGCCTCGAACTGGGGCTTGACGAGCGTCAGGAGGACCCCGTCGCCGGGGAGGGCCCCGACGGCGGGCAGGACCTTGAGCAGGGAGATGAAGGACAGGTCCATGGTCACGATGTCCGGGACCTCTCCGATATCGGCGGGCCCGAGGTGGCGGGCGTTCTTCTCGATCATGACCACCCGCGGGTCCCGGCGGAGGGCCCAATCGAGCTGTTTCGTGTCGACATCCACCGCATAGACCTTCCTCGCCCCCCGCTGGAGCAGGCAATCCGTGAAGCCGCCCGTCGAGCTGCCGATGTCGACGGCGACCGCTCCGCCGACGTCGATCCCGAAACGGTCCAGGGCCTCCTCGAGCTTGAGGCCGCCCCGGCCGACGTAAGGGAGAGGGGTTGCGACGCTCAGCTCGGCGCCCTCTTCGACGAGGTCCCCCGCCTTGAGGACGGCCCGCCCGCCGGTCGAGACCAGCCCGGCCATGATCAGGGCCTGGGCCTTCTCCCGGCTCGGCGCGAGCCCGCGCTCGACCAGGAGTCTATCCGTCCGTTTTCTCATCGCCGCAGGTGCCCCCCGGGCCCCGGAAAGCCTTCCGGAAGCGTTCGGCCAGGCCCTCGACATCCAGCCCGTACAGCCGCCGGATCTCCTCGGACTTGCCCACGGGCAGCAGCTCGAGAGGCAGTCCGACGGCCTGGAAGCGAACGCCGAAGCGCTCCTCGCGGTCGAGGAGCTCGCGGACGGCGCTGCCCGCCCCGCCGGCCAGGACCCCTTCCTCGACCGTGATGATCGTCCGGCCGGGCCCGGCATAGCGCAGGATGACCTCCTCGTCGAGGGGTTTGACGAACCGGCCGTTGACGACCGCCAAAGACAAGCCCTCGCTCTCCAGAAGGCGGGCCGCCGCGAGGGCCGGGTGGACCATGTTCCCGAAGGCCAGGACCAGGTCCCGGCCTTCCTTGAGGAGCTCGCTCCGGCCGGCGGGGATGGTCCGGAACTCCTCGTCCATCGGCGTCCCCAGGCCTTTGGCCTTGGGGAAGCGGATGGAGACGGGGTGGCCGTAGGACAGGGCCGACCACATGAGGTGCTGCAGCTCGTTCTCGTCCCGCGGAGCGCAGACGATCATGTTCGGCATGTGCCGGAGGTAGGCGATATCGTTGAGGCCCTGGTGGGTCGGCCCGTCGTCGGGGACGATGCCGGCCCGGTCCAGGGCGAAGACGACCGGCAGGTCCATCAGGCAGACATCGTGGTACACCTGGTCGTAGGCCCGCTGAAGGAACGTCGAATAGATGGCCACGACGGGCTTGAGACCCGACAGGGCCAGCCCGGAGGCGAAGGTCACGGCGTGCTGTTCGGCGATGCCGACGTCGAAGAAGCGTTCCGGGTATCTCTTCGAGAAGCCATGGAGGCCCGTTCCCTCGCCCATGGCCGCGGTGATGGCCAGGACCTTGGGGTCCCGCCCGGCGATCTTGACCAGGCTGTCGCCGAAGACGCCCGAGAAGGACGGGGCCGATTCGTTGTTGACCGGCTCGCCGGTCGCGATGTGGAACGGCCCGGCGCCGTGGAACCTCTCCGGGTAGGTGCGGGCCGGCGGATAGCCGCGGCCCTTCTGCGTCACGCACTGGATGAGGATGGGCCCTTCGTACTTCTTGGCCAGCTCGAAGGCCTCGACCAAGGACTCGACGTTGTGGCCCTGGACAGGCCCGACATAGCGGATGCCGAGCTCGGTGAAGACCAGGCCCGGGAAGATGGTCTTCTTGACCAGCTCCTCGAAGGCCCGGCCGGCCCGGATGAGGGGCCAGCCGATCTTGGGGATGTTCTTGAGGATGGACTTGGCCTGGTCCTTGATGCGGATGAAGGGCTGTCCGGACACGAGATAGGAGAGGTATTTCGACCAGGCCCCGACGTTGGCCGAGATGGACATCTCGTTGTAGTTGAGGACGATGATGAGCCGGGTCCGCAGATGTCCGATCTGATTCAGGGCCTCCAGGGCGATGCCTCCCGTCAGGCTCCCGTCGCCGATGACGGCGATGACGTGGTGGCCGAGGCCTTCCTTGTCGCGGGCCACGGCCATGCCGAGGGCCGCCGAAAGGGCCGTCGAGGCGTGACCGGTGTTGTAAGCGTCGTGCTCGCTCTCCTCGCGGCAGGGGAAGCCCAGCAGGCCGCCACACTTGCGGAGGCCGTGGAACCGGTCGCGGCGGCCGGTCAGGAGCTTGTGGGTGTAGCACTGGTGGCCCACGTCCCAGACGATCTTGTCCCGGGGCGAGTCGAAGACGGTGTGCAGGGCCAGGGTCAGCTCGACGGCGCCCAGGTTCGAACCGAGGTGGCCGCCGTTCTTGGCGACCGTCTCCAGGATGACCGTCCGGATCTCGTCCGCCAGCCGGTCGAGCTCGTCCCGGGAAAGCGTCCGGATATCGGAGGGGCGGCAGATCCTGTCGAGGATCACTGGTCCTCGGCCTCCTCGCCCTCGCCGGCGTCCCCGGCTTCGAAGTCCTCGGTCCGCAGGGCGCCTTTCTCGTCCTTGAGGAGGATCTCGATCTTCCGCTCGGCCTTGCCGAGCTCGGTGCGGAGGAAGCGCGTCAATTTGACGCCCTTTTCGAACAGGGCCAGCGACTCGTTGAGGGACACCCCTCCCTTCTCGAGCTTGGCCACGATCTGCTCGAGCTCCGTCAGGGCCTTCTCGAAGGTCATGTTGGTCATGGGCTCTCCTTCAGGAACCGCGATTCCAGGAGCTTCTTGCGGTCGACGCCGCGGACCTCGGCCCGGAACTCGCCCTTGTGGAAGGAGACGATGACGGTCTCCCCGGCGGCCAGCTCCTCGACCTTGCGGACCAGGCGCAGGCCGCCCTCCTTCCAGACCAAGGCGTACCCCTTCTTGAGGACGTCGAGGGGGCTGAGGGCCTGGAGGGAGGCCGCGAGCCTCTCCCAGGCGCCCCGGTGGTCCCGCAGGCGGCCGCGGACGAGATGGACCAGCTTCTCAGAGTTGACCAGGGCCCGGCTCTTGGCTTCGGCCAGGTCCTGGCGGCCGGCGCGGACGACGTCCCGGGCCCGGCTGTCGAGGTCGTCGACCCGCTGGCCGAGGTTCATGAGCTTGATGCGGAAATTCTGGAAAATCCGGTGCTGGGCCAGGTCGGCGACCGCCGAGCGGCGCTCCTGCAGCTCGTATTTGAGGAGGTCGGCCGCCCGGCGGGCCAGGGCGTCGATGCGCTCCTGGAAGGCCGCCTCCTTCTCGATGACCATCTCGGCGGCCGCCGAGGGCGTCGAGGCCCGCACGTCGGCGACGAAGTCGGCGATGGTGAAGTCGGTCTCGTGCCCGACCGCGGAGATGACCGGCTTGGGCGAGCGGGCGATGGCCCGGGCCACGGGCTCCTCATTGAAGGCCCACAGGTCCTCGATGGACCCGCCCCCGCGGCCGACGATGATGACGTCGATCTCCGGCCGGGCCCCCAGATGGTCGAGGCCCTCGGCGATCTCCCGGGCCGCGCCCTCGCCCTGGACCCGGGCCGGATAGATGACGACGCGCAGCTTCGCGTAGCGGCGCTCGAGGACCCGGAGGATGTCCCGGACGGCCGCTCCGGTCGGCGAGGTCACGACGCCGATCGTCCGCGGCCGGAGTGGGAGGGGCTTCTTGCGCCCGGGATCGAACAGCCCCTCGGCCTTGAGCTTGGCCTTGAGCTGTTCGAAGGCCAGCTGGAGGGCGCCCTTGCCCTTGGGCTCGACGAGGTCGACGTAGAGCTGATAGTCCCCGCGCGGCTCATAGACGCTGATCTTGCCCCGGCAGATGACCTTGAGGCCGTCCTTCATTTCGAAGGCCACCCGCCGGGCGTGGCTCTGCCACATGACGGCCTTGAGAACGGGGGGGTTCAAGGCGATCTTCTCGTCCTTGAGAGTGAAGAAGACGTGGCCGGAGGCGGCCCTCTTGTAGCCCGAGACCTCGCCCTCGACGAGGACCTGGGGAAAGGCCGCTTCGAGGGCCGTCTTGACCAGCTCGGTCACTTCGGAGACCGAGTAGACCCGCTCGCGCTCGACGAGACCGTCAGGCATCCCCTCCGTCCTCCGCCAGGACCTCCCGCCGGATCGACAGGGCCTTGCCCGTCCGGGGGTCGATTGTGATGAAGACGCCCGAGAGGAACAGGCCGTCGCGGGACGGCTCGAACCGCTGGGGACGCGATGTCAGGAAGCGCTGGAGGGCCTGGTCCCGGGCGATGCCGATGACCGAGTTCCGCCCGCCGGTCATGCCCGCGTCCGTGATGTAGGCCGTACCCTGGGGCAGGATCCTCTCGTCGGCCGTCGGGACGTGGGTGTGGGTGCCGATGACGGCCGAGACCCGGCCGTCGAGGTACCAGCCGAGGGCCTGCTTCTCGGAGGTCGCCTCGGCGTGGAAGTCGACGATGATGATCGGCGTCTCGGCGGCCAGAACGGCCACCTCCTCGTCGGCCCGCCGGAACGGGCAGTCCAGGGGCTCCATGAAGACCCGGCCCTGGAGGTTCAGCACGGCGGCCTTGACGCCGTCGGCGCCCTGAAAGACGTACGCGTGACGGCCGGGATTGACGGCCGGATAGTTCGCGGGCCGCAGGAGCCGGGGCTCCCGGTCGAGGTAGGGCAGGGCCTCCTTCTTGTCCCAGATGTGGTTCCCCGAGGTCAGCACGTCGACGCGGAGGAACAGGTCCTGGCCGATGTCCTCCGTGACGCCGCTGCCTCCGGCGGCGTTCTCTCCGTTGGCGATGATCATCGACGGCGCGTACTTCTTGACGAGGGCCGGCAGGAACTTATCCAAGGCCCGGCGGCCCGTCCGGCCGACGATATCGCCGAGGAACAGGACGCCGAAGTTATCGGGCATATTCGATGGCCCTCATCTCCCGGATGACCGTGACCTTGATCTGTCCCGGGTAATCGAGTTCGTTCTTGATCTTTTGGGCCGTCTCCTTGGCCAGGAGGGCGGCCCGGTCGTCGGTGATCTTCTGGCTCTCGACGATGATCCGGATCTCCCGGCCGGCCTGCAGGGCGAAGGCCTTGGAGACCCCGTCGAAAGAGGCGGCGATCTCCTCGAGCTTCTCCAGCCGCTGGATATAGGTCTCGAGGAGCTCCCGGCGGGCGCCGGGCCGGGCGGCCGAGAGGGTGTCGGCGGCCTGGACGAGGACGGCCTCGATGGACGGGAAATCCACATCGCGATGGTGGGAGGCGATGGCCTGGACGACCCTCTCCGATTCGCCGTACTTCTTGGCCAGCTCGACGCCGAGCTCGGTGTGCGTCCCTTCGGTGTCCCTGTCGACGGCTTTGCCGATGTCGTGGAGTAGGCCGGCCCGCAGGGCGACGTTGGGATCGAGACCGATCTCCCGGGCCATCATGGCCGCCAGCATGGCGACCTCCTTGGTGTGCTGGAGGACGTTCTGACCGTAGCTCGTCCGGTACTTGAGCTTGCCCAGCAGCTTGATGAGCTCGGGATGGATGTCCCGGACCTTGAGCTCCAGGACGGCCGACTCGCCTTCCTGCTTGATCTTCTGCTCGAGGTCGCTCTTGACCGATTCGACGATGTCCTCGATCCGGGCGGGGTGGATGCGGCCGTCCGTGACCAGCTTCTGGATGGACAGCCGGGCCAGCTCGCGACGGATGGGATCGAAGCTCGACAGGATGACGGCCTCGGGCGTGTCGTCGACGATGATGTCGACGCCGGTGGCCATCTCCAGGGCCCGGATATTGCGGCCCTCGCGGCCGATGATCCGGCCCTTCATGTCCTCGGAGGGCAGGTCGACGACCGAGACCGTCGTCTCGACGACGTGCTCGGCGGCCGAGCGCTGGATGGCGTTGGTGACGATCTCCCGGGCCAGGGAGTTGGCCTTTTCCTTGGTCTCCTCCTCGATCCGCCGGACGGTGGCGATGGCCTCGAGCTTGGCCTCGTCCTCGATCCGCTTGATGAGCATGGCCTTGGCGTCCTCCTGGGTCAGGCCGGAGACGCGCTCGAGCTCCTCGACCGTCCTTCTCAGGGTCTCGGCGACCTTGGCCTCCTCGAGCTCGATGTCCTTTTCTTTCTGGAAGAGCCGCTTCTCCTTCTGGGAGAAGTCCCGCTCCTTCCTCTCCAGGGACTGGAGACGGCGCTCGAGATTCTCCTCCTTGTTGAGGAGGCGGCGCTCGAGCTCGTTGATCTTGCGCTGTTTCTCCCGGTTATGGGCCTCAAGCTCGGCCTGACGGCTGAGGTCCCGCTCCCGAGCCTCGATGGCCGCCTCCCGTTTGGCCTTTTCCCCTTCTTCCTGGGCCCGGGCGATGATCTGCCGGGCCTCCTCCTGGGCTTCGAAGATGCGGCGGGTCCCTTCCCTCCTCTTGATCAGCAGGAAGACGACCGCTGCCGCGAGTATGATGATGACGGCCATGCCGCCATAGGTGATGGCGCTCACGTGTTGGACCTCCTCTCAGTATGGGCGGAGGAGACGCGTCGAAAGGCCGGAGGGCGTCAGACGCCGGGGACCCGGGCCGCGCCCGGGCCGGACCGGATATCCGGCCGTCCCGAGAGCGGGTGACCCGGGAAGCCCCCGTCAAGAGGGAACTTCGTCCCGTTTCGTGTATGTCTTTTCATCTTCGAAGAGATGAACCTCCAAGCTTTCGATCTCCGTCTCCATGTGGCCAAGCGCTTCGTTGAGTTGATCGAGTTTCTTCTGGCCCAAGAACAGCTCGTCCGCGATGTTCAAGGCCGCCAGAACGGCGATCTTGGTCGTGTCCGCGGACTGGGATTTCACAGCCACCTCGTGCATCTTCTGATCAACGTACGAAGTCAAGTGGCCGATATATCTCTCATCCTCCTCTCCTTTGACGCGGATCTTGTATCGTTGTCCGTAGATCTCGATCTCGAGAATCCTGTCGGTCATAACCCAAGCTGATCGATCTGGCCGATGATGGCCTCGATCCTCCCCTTCAGGGCTTCCCGCTCGCCCTCGAACTTCTTCAATTCCTCGTCCAGGCGGGCGACCTTGCGGACGTTCTCCTCGGACTCCTTCTTGTCGGCCCGCAATTCCTTGATCTGCTGCTTCAGCTTCTCGTTCTCGGCCGTGAGCTTGTGGACGTGGTCGACGACCTGGCCGATCTTGCCTTCCAGTATTTTAATTCTCTCAAGCTCGGATGTCAATTTTCGCCTCCCTCAATTGGATATCCCAGACCGATCTCAGATGACCGACGATGTCCTCTTCGACGCGGTCGACCTCCTCGGCCGTCAGCGTCCGCTGGGCGTGTCGGTACCGGAAGCGGAACGACAGGCTGACCTTGTCCGGCGGCAGCGGAGGGCCGCTGAAGCGGTCGATGAGCTCGACGCCTTCGAGGAGGGGCGGGGCCAGCTTGTCCAGGGTCTTGCGGACGTCCTGATAGGACACTTCCCGGGCCACGAGGAAGGACAGGTCGCGGTGAACGGCGGGGTACTTCGGGACCGGGGTGAACTGGAACGGGCGGGGCGTCTTCTCGAACAGGCAGGTCAGGTCGATCTCGGCGGCGTACACGGGCCGGGCGACGGACGCCCCGGCGGTCGCCGCCCCCGCCAAACGGCCCAGGCGGGCCACGGCCTGTCCCTTGTAGAGAAGGGTCAGGGCGGACCCCGGCTCGAACGGGGGCTGGTCGGCCGGCTCGTAGGAGAAAGGCTCGTAGCGGAGCTCGGCCAGGAGGGCCTCGACGGCGCCTTTGAGCAGGAAGAAGTCGGTATCCCTTACCGGGTCCTGCCAGCCCGAGCCGGACAGCCGCCCGGTCGTCAGCAGGCCGAGGCGGAGGGGCTCCCGGGGCTCCTCCCCTTCCCAGAAATAGACGCTGCCGATCTCGAAGATGTGAACCCCTTCGAGCCCCCGGTTGAGGTTCCATGCCGCGTTCTCGAGGAGGCCCGGGAGGAGCGTCGTCCGGAGGATCGAGGCCTTGACGGAAATGGGGTTGCTGATGGCCACGGCCGGCCGTCCGGCGGACGCCGGGCCGTCCTTCTCCGGGTCCGCGAAGCTCCAGTTGATGACCTCGTCGAACCCCTGGCCGAAAAGCGTCCGGCGGATCCTCTCGAGACGGTCCGCCGGTCCCGTTTTCCGGCGCTCGAACGACTTGAGCGGAGTGAACGCCGATGGGATGCGGTCGTAGCCGTAAAAGCGGGCGACCTCTTCGATGAGGTCGGCCTCCCGGTCGATGTCCACGCGGAAGGTGGGGACCTCAACGGTCCAAAGGCCCGCCGAGGACGGCTGGACCCGAAAGCCCAGGCTTTCGAGGATCCGGGCGACGAAATCCTCCGGGACCTCGACGCCGAGGAGCTCGCCGATGCGGCGGTAGCGCAGGCGAATGGACTTGGGCTTACGGGGGCGGGGATAGGCGTCGAGGAGGCCCCGGGTGGCCTGCCCCCCCATCCGGGAGAGGAGCGAGGCCGCCATGAGCGCGGCCCGGGGGGCCATGTCGACGTCCGTGCCCCGCTCGAACCGGTACGAGGCGTCGGTCGACAGGCCCAGGGCCTTGGCCGTCCGGCGGATCGAGGCCGGGTCGAAGTGGGCGCTCTCGATGAACACGTCGCGGGTTTCTACGGTGACTCCCGAGGCCTGACCGCCGATGACCCCGGCCAGGGCGACCGGGCGCGTCTCGTCGGCGATGACCAGCATGTCGGGCCGCAGCTCGAGCGGCCGGCCGTCGAGATCGACCAGGATCTCGCCCTTCTTGGCCCGCCGGACGACGATGCGCCGGCCGCCGATCGCGGAGAAATCGAAGGCGTGCAGGGGTTGGGCCGTGGCGAAACAGACGTAGTTGGAAACGTCGACGACGTTGTTGATGGGCTTCAGGCCCATGGCCTCCAGGCGCCGCGCGAGCCAATCGGGCGACGGGCCGACCCGGACCCCTCGAACGACCAGGCCGCAGTAGCGGGGGCAGAGGGCCTCGTCGGCTATCTGGACGCCGGCGACCGAGGCCGTGGCCTCGGGGGCCTCGACGACCGGCCAGTCCTTCTCGAGGAGGGGCCGGCCGAGGGCCGTGGCGATCTCGCGGGCGACGCCGAGGTGGCCGAGCGTGTCCGGCCGGTTGGCGTAGGTCTCGAGGTCGAGCACGACGTCCCCGTCACGTTCCTCGACGGTCTCGGGGACGAGCCCGATCATGGTCAGCCGGTCGACAAGCTCGCGGACGCCGAGGTCGACGTCGACATAGTCGCGGATCCAATCGAGGCTGATCTTCATCTCGTCCCGAATTGCCTGAGGAACCTCAGGTCGTTCTCATAGAAATGGCGCATCTCCGGGATGCCCAGGGCCAGCATCGCGGTCCGGTCGATGCCCAGGCCGAAAGCCCACCCGGAATACTTCTCGGGGTCGATGTTGACGTTCTTGAGGACCTGGGGGTGGACCATGCCCGAGCCCAGGATCTCCTTCCAGCCCGTCCCGCCGCAGACCCGGCAGTCCCCGCCCCGGCCGCCGCAGACGACGCACTCGATGTCGACCTCGGCCGAGGGCTCGGTGAAGGGGAAGAAGCCCGGCCGGAACCGGGCCTTGACCTTCTCGCCCAGCAGGGACCGCAGAAAGAACTCGAGGGTCCCCTTGAGGTGGGCGAAGGTCACGCCCTCGTCGATGACCAGGCCCTCGATCTGCAGGAACATCGGCAGGTGGGTCGGGTCGGGCGTCTCGTGGCGGAAGACCCGTCCGGGGCAGACGATGCGGATGGGCGGCTTCGACCGCTCCATGACCCGGACCTGGACGGGCGACGTGTGCGTCCGGAGCAGCAGGTCGCCCTTGATGAAGAGGGTGTCCCACTTGTCGCGGGCCGGATGATGGGGCGGGAAATTGAGGGCCCCGAAATTGTAGTAGTCGGTCTCGATGTCCGGGCCCTCCTCGATCGTGAAGCCCATGGCCAGGAAGATGCTCTCGATCTCCTGCCCGAAGAGCGTCAGGGGATGGGGGCGGCCGACATAGCGCCTTCGGCCGGGCAAGGTCAAATCGTCGGCCTCATCGGGACCGACGACGGACGCCCGGCCGGACGCCTTGGAACGGGCCCGGCTCTGGCCGGACGGACGGACGGCGCCGCCCGAAACCTCCCGCTCGAGCTCCCCGAGCCGGTCCTGGAGGGCGGTCTTCAGCTCGTTCAGGAGCCGTCCGGCCGCCTTCTTCTCCGCGGCCGGCAGGGCCTTCATGTCCTCGAACAGGGCGGTGACCAGGCCTCTTTTCCGGCTGAAGAAACGGTTGCGGAGGTCCTCGAGCCCCGTGGCGTCGGAGACCGTCCGGGCCCGTTCCTCGAATTCCCTCCGGAGATCCCCGGCCCGGTCCTGGATCGCGGTCATCGCGGGAGAGCTAGGCGGCCGCTTCCTTGGCCATCCGGGCCAGCTCGGCGAACGTCCGCGGGGCGCGGACGGCCAGCTCGGCCAGGACCTTGCGGTCGAGCTCGATGCCGAGCGTCTTCAGCCCCTTGATGAAGCGGCTGTAGCTCGTCCCGTTGGCCACGGCCGCGGCCTTGATGCGGATGATCCAGAGGGACCGGAAGTCCCTCTTCTTGGTCCGCCGGTCCCGATAGGCGTAGAGCAGGGACTTCTCGACGGCCTCCTTGGCCGTCCGGTAGTTGCGGCTCTTGGCGCCGAAATAGCCCTTGGCGAGCTTGAGGACCTTGGTCCTCCGGTCTTTCCTCTTGGTGCCTCTTTTCACGCGTGGCATGGTCGTCTCCTTACTGCGGCGGGGAAGCTCCTAGAAATCGTAGGGGAGCATGGCCTTGACGGCCCGGCGGTCGGCGGGGCTGGCGACGGCCTTCCGGCCGAGCTGCCGCTTGCGCTTGGAGGCCTTCTTGGTCAGGATGTGGCTTTTATTGGCCTTGCTGTGCAGGACCTTTTTCCCGGCCGTGACCTTGAGCCTCTTTTTCGCTCCCTTGTGGGTTTTTAGCTTTGGCATCTTTTCCTCCTGTCTTCACGGGGACCAAGAGAGCGGAAACGGCCCAATCCTGTTTCCGGGCGCTGCCGTCCTGGGTCGCCAGGTCCTTCAGATCCTCCTTGACCCGGTCGAGGACCTGGAAACCGAGCTCCGGCTTCTGCTTTTCGCGGCCCCGGAGCATGACGGTGATCTTGACCTTGTTGCCCTCCCCGAGGAACCTCTTGACGTGCTTCATCTTGAAGTCGTAGTCGTGGATGCTGATCTTGGGCCGGAACTTGATCTCCTTGACCTGGATCTGCTTCTGGTGCTTCTTGGCCTCGTGGTCCTTCTTGTGCTGCTCGTAGAGGAACTTCCCGTAGTCCATGATCCGGCAGACGGGAGGCTGGGCCGTGGGCGCGATCTCGACCAGGTCGAGGCCGCGCTCGCGGGCCATCTGAACGGCCTGCGACGTGGGAAGGATCCCCAGGGGCTTCTTCTCCTCGTCGAGGACCCGGATCTCCCGTGCCTGGATCATGTCGTTGATCCGATGGGGCTTGGCTTTGGCGACGACAGGATAGGCGGCATGTCTCTTGAAAATGACGGTCCTCCTCTAGAAATTCACGCTCAAATTTTTATTCTGATGGAATTCCTTGGCTTTTTCAAGGAAAGCGGTCAGCTCGACCTCCCCCTTGTCCCCCTGGCCGTGGACGCGGAGGGCGGCCGTGCCGCGCTCGACCTCCTTGTCGCCGACGACCAGGATGAGGGGCACCTTCCCCAGCTCGGCCTGGCGGATCTTCTTGCCGACCTTCTCCCGGCTGAGGTCGGCCTCGGCCCGCAGTCCGGCCTCGGTCAGCCTCCCGACGAGCGAGAGGGCGTAGGCTTCGTGCCGTTCGGCGATGGGCAGGACGGTCACCTGGACGGGGGCCAGCCACAAGGGGAAGCTGCCCCTGTAGTGCTCGATGAGGATGCCGAAGAACCGCTCCAGGCTGCCGAGCAGGGCCCGGTGGACCATGTACGGGCGGTGCTCCTTGCCGTCCTCGCCGACATAGGTCATGTCGAAGCGCTCGGCCATGTTGAAGTCGAACTGGATGGTCGTGCACTGCCAGAGCCGCCCGATGGCGTCCTTGACCTTGATGTCGATCTTCGGGCCGTAGAAAACGGCCTCGCCTTCCATCCGCTCGTAGGCCAGGCCGCGCGTCTCGAGGGCCTTGACCAAGGAGGCCTCGGCCTGGCACCAGCGGTCGTCCGCGCCGCAGTACTTCTCGAGGTTCTTCGGGTCGCGCACGGACAGCTCGATCTTGTTGTCGGTGAAGCCGAAGTCGGCCAGGATGGAGATCGAGAAATCGAGGACCCGGAGGATCTCGTCTTCGATCTGGGCCGGGGTGCAGATGATGTGGGCGTCGTCCTGGGTGAAGCCCCGGACGCGGAGCAGGCCGTGGAGGGTGCCGCTGCGCTCGTAGCGGTAGACGGTCCCCAGCTCGGCCCAGCGGAGGGGGAGGTCCCGGTACGAATGGACCTTGGCCTTGTAGATCTGGATGTGGAAGGGGCAGTTCATGGGCTTGAGATAGTAGTTCTGCCCGTCGATCTCCATCGGGGAGTACATGCTGTCCTTGTAGAAGCCCAGGTGGCCGGAGGTCTGCCAGAGGGTCTCCCGGCCGATGTGGGGCGTGTAGAGGACCTCGTAGCCGCCGGCCCGGTGGCGCTCGCGCCAGTGCTCCTCGATGACGGCCCTGATCCGCGATCCCTTGGGATACCAGAGGATGAGCCCGCCGCCGAGGTCGTCCGAGGTGCCGAACAGCTCGAGCTCGGGCCCGAGCTTGCGGTGGTCGCGTTTCTTGGCCTCCTCGAGCATGACGAGATGGTCGTCGAGTTCCTTCTTGGTGAAGAACACGGCCCCGTAGATCCTCTGGAGCTGGTGGCTGCGCTCGTCGCCCTTCCAGTAAGCCCCGGACACCGACAGGAGCTTGACGTTGGCCAGGACGCCGGCCGAGGGAACGTGCGGCCCGAGGCAAAAGTCGGCGAACGGGCCCTGGCGATAGATGCTGACCGCGGCGTCGCCCTTCTCCCGGACGAGCTCGACCTTGAGGTCCTGGCCCCGCTCCCTGAAGAACTCGACGGCCCGGTCCTTCTCGTAGACCTGCCGCTCGACGGCGGCGTTCTCGCGGGCGATCTCCTTCATCCGCTTCTCGATCCTGTCCAGGTCCTCGGGAGTGAAGGGCGTGTCCCGGAGGAAATCGTAATAGAAGCCGGTCTCGACCGCCGGCCCCACTCCGGTCTGGGTGCCGGGGTAGAGCTCGAGGACGGCGTGGGCCAGGAGATGGGCGGCGCTGTGCCGGAGGACGTCGAGGGCCTCGGGGTCGCCGGGGCCGACGAGCTCGACGGTGCCGCCTTCCGTGATCGGGGCGCCGAGGTCCGTCAGGCGGCCGTTGACGCGGGCCGCGACGAAGGGCCCGGTCGCCTCGAGGCGGACGACGAGGTCCGCGGGGCGGGTCCCCTTGTCGACCGTCAGGGACGAGTCCCCGACTTTGATCTCGATCTGTTCACTCATACGAAACGACCCTCTTGGCACACAAGGACAGGGGCTTCAAATCCGGCGGTCCCGCCGGCCTCTTGAACTCTGACCTCTTGAGTCGAGTGGTAGGCGCGGAGGGGATCGAACCCACGGCCTCTTCCGCGTCAAGGAAGCGCTCTCCCACTGAGCTACGCGCCTAACATCCGCTTTTTAAAGCTGTTATATATTATGGAAATCGGGGGGGCCTGTCAACCAGGAGGCCAAAAATCCGTCGCCTCTCCTGTCGCCCTTCGTCTCTGCGGGGCGGCTCCTCTCGCGGAGCACCCCCGTCCGTGCTCACCGCTCCAAAGGGCTCTTCGGCATCAGCGGCTGCGCGCGGGCGGGGGGCCCCCGCTCCGCTGCGTCACCGCCCCTCGCTCATTAGCGGCGCCCCCCCCCGTGGTGACCGCGCTGGCTATGGGCTATAATGGCCCCTCGAGGATCGAACCATGATCGGCATCATCTCCGACACCCACGACAACCTGACCGCCGTCCGCCGGGCCGTCCGCCTGTTCAACGACGCCGGCTGCGACCTGGTCATCCACGCCGGCGACTTCGTGGCCCCCTTCACGGCCCAGGAGCTCAAGGCGCTCACGGCCCCGGTCCGGGGGGTTTTCGGCAACTGCGACGGCGAGAAGGCCGGCCTTCTCCGGAGCTTCGAAGGTCTGGGCGAGCTCAAGGAAGCCCCCCACCTCTTCAGCCACGCCGGCCGCCGCTTTCTCGTCTGCCATCTCGACGCCCCGGTCGACCGGTATCTCGTCGCGCACGCCTGCGACGTTCTCGTCTTCGGGCACACCCACCGCCCGCTCGTCGAGACGCGCGGCGCGACCCTCGTCGTCAACCCCGGCGAGGCCGGAGGCTGGCTCCGCGGCCGGAGCACGGCCGCCCTCCTCGATCCGGGAACGCTTGAAGCCCATATCATCGCCCTGGAGTGAGCCCATGCCCCACCCCGTCAACAACCGCCAGAAACCCGTCTGGAAGCAGCCCCGCCGGCCGCCGTCCCCGCCTCCCCGCCAGGGTGGGTTCCAGAAACGGTCCCCCGGCCGCAAGGTCTCCCCGCCCTCGAAGCCCCGGTAGCCGGCTGGCGTTGACAGCTCGAGTCCTCGAGGAGTTGAGAAGAAGATAAGAAGAGCGCTTCTCGCTCGAGATACAGCAGCTTGTCTATCTCGCTCAGTCGAAGGTGCCGATCCAAAGCTTCATTCTCAAGACCTGATCCGACCGGCCAGGCTATCGGAGCTCATGGGCGGCATCTCCCTGGCCCGCTCATCGACGATCACGGTTCTCCAAAGCCGGCCTCCGGTCTCGCCGTCAGATGTCGGCGATCGCCCGGGGGAACCGGAGAACGGGGGGCGACCATTCGCCCAATTGATTTAAGGCCTTAATTGGGCTATACTTATGCTTCGTTTTCTTACAACTGAAGATGTCGGAAATCATGGATGGAGTAGTGTTATTTTAACAAGAGAGGAGTCATAGCAATGAAAAAGGTCATCATCATGGGCGCGGCCGGACGCGACTTCCACAACTTCAACACCTACTTCCGGAACAACAAAGGTTACCGCGTGGTCGCCTTCACGGCCACCCAGATCCCCGACATCGAGGGCCGCAAGTATCCCGCGGCCCTGGCCGGCAAGCTCTACCCCAAGGGCATCCCCATCGAAGCCGAAGAGGATCTCGACCGCCTCATCGCCGCCCACAAGGTCGACGAGGTCCATTTCGCCTACAGCGACGTGTCCCACGAATACGTCATGAACAAGGCCTCCCAGGTCCATGCCGCCGGGGCCAACTTCGTCCTCCTCGGCCCCGCCGATACGATGATCCCCAGCCGCAAGCCGGTCATCTCCATCTGCGCCGTGCGGACCGGCTCCGGCAAGAGCCAGACCACCCGCAAGGTCGCCGAGATCCTCCAGGCCAAGGGCCGCAAGGTCGCCGCCATCCGCCATCCCATGCCCTACGGCGACCTCGTCAAGCAGAAGGTCCAGCGCTTCGCCGACTACGCCGATCTCGACCGGCACGAGTGCACGATCGAGGAGCGCGAGGAGTACGAGCCCCACATCGACAAGGGCATCATCGTTTACGCCGGCGTCGACTACGGGGCCATCCTCCGGCGGGCCGAGAAAGAGGCCGATGTCATCCTCTGGGACGGCGGGAACAACGACTTCCCCTTCTACCGGTCCGACCTCGAGATCGTCGTCGCCGATCCCCACCGGGCCGGCCACGAGCTCCGCTACCACCCCGGCGAGACGAACTTCCGCAGGGCCCAGGTCGTGGTCGTCAACAAGATGGACACGGCCCGGGCCGAGGACGTCCAGACGGTGCTGGCCAACCTCAAGAAGGTCAATCCCAAGGCGACCGTCATCCGGGCCAATTCGCCGACCCTGGTCAAGGACGGCGGCCGTATCAAGGGCCGGCGCGTCCTGGTCATCGAGGACGGACCGACCCTGACCCACGGCGGCATGACCTTCGGGGCCGGCGTCGTCGCGGCCCGCAAGTACGGCGCGGCCGAGATCATCGACCCCCGGCCCTTCGCCGTCGGCAGCATCAAGAAGACCTTCCAGAAATACGGCCACCTCGACAACGTCCTTCCGGCCATGGGCTACGGAGCCAAGCAGACCCGCGAGCTGGCCAGGACCATCGAGGCCGTCGACTGCGACCTCATCGTCAGCGCCACGCCCATCGACATCACCCGGGTCATCACCGTGAGCAAGCCCATCCTCAGGGTCCGCTACGAGCTCGCGGAGATCGGGACTCCCACCCTCAAGGACGCGCTCAAGAAGTTCTGAGGACCCATGACACCGAAGACCGCTCTCGTCGCCTTCGGCGGCAACGCCCTGCTGCCCGAGAACCAGCGGGGGCTGCAGGCCGAGCAGATGGCCAACGCCCGCCGGGCCGCCGCCCTCATGCTGTCGATCGTCCGCAAGGGCTTCGAGCTCATCATCGTCCACGGCAACGGGCCCCAGGTCGGCAACCTTCTCATCCAGATGGAGGAGGCCGACAACAAGATCCCGCCCTACACGCTCGACGTCTGCGACGCGATGACCGAGGGCAGCATGGGCTACATGCTCGAACGGGCCCTGACCAACGAGCTCCGCCGCCGGTCGATCGACAAGGAAGTGGCCTCGCTGGTCACCCAGGTCGTTGTCGACAAGGACGATCCCGCGTTCCAGAAGCCGACCAAGCCCGTCGGCCCGTTCTACTCGAAGTACCGGGCCCAACAGCTGGCCCGGGAGAAGAAATGGGTCATGGTCGAGGACGCCGGCCGCGGCTACCGCAAGGTCGTGGCCTCGCCCAAGCCCATCGACGTCGTCCCCAACCGGATCATCCGGGACCTGGTCGAGGCCGGGCGGATCGTCATCGCCGCCGGCGGCGGCGGCGTGCCGGTCATCATCAACGGCCGGGGGCTGTTCGAGGGCGTCGAGGCCGTCATCGACAAGGATTACGCCGCCAGCCTGCTGGCCCGGGAGGTCCGGGCCGACCTGTTCATCATCCTGACGGCCATCGAGCGCGTCTATCTCAACTTCGGCCGGCCGGACCAGACAGAGGTCCCCGTGCTGACCGTGGACGAGGCCAAGAAGCACCTGGCCGACGGCCAGTTCCCGCCGGGGTCGATGGGCCCCAAGATCCGGGCCGCCGTCGAATACATCGAGGCCGGAGGCCGCGAGGTCCTGATCACCAAGGACACCCACCTCAAAGCCGCCCTGCTCAACCGCTCGGGGACGCGCGTCGTCGCCGGGACATAGGAGGAAACGCCATGAAGAAGGATTTTATCTCGGTCCGTGACCTGAGCACCTACGAATTCGGCATGCTGCTCGACCGCACAACCGAAATGAAGAAGCACCCTCGCCGCTTCCGCAAGGCCCTCGAGCACAAGATCCTGGCCATGATCTTCCAGAAGCCGTCCCTGCGGACGCGGATGACCTTCGAGGCCGGCATGCTCCAGCTGGGCGGCGAGGCCATCTACCTGGCCCCCTCGGACATCCAGATGGGGAACCGCGAAGGGGCCTACGACATCGGCAAGAACCTCGAGCGCTGGGTGGACGGGATCATGATCCGGACCTTCGGCCACGGCATCGCCACGGCCCTCGCCGAGAGCACCCATATCCCGGTCATCAACGCCCTGACCGACCTGTCCCATCCCTGCCAAGGGATGGCCGATTTCTTCACCCTCCGCGAGCACAAAGGGTCGCTGGCCAATGTCCGGCTGGCCTATGTCGGCGACGGCAACAACGTCTGCCACAGCCTGATGCTCGCCGCCGCCCGGGGCGGGACGAAGATGGCCGTGGGCACGCCCCCCGGCTATGAACCGGACCCGGGCATGGTCAAGGCCGCCCGGGAGGACGGCCGGGATACGGGCTTCGAGCTGACCGTCACCAACGATCCGGAGAAGGCCGTCCTCGGGGCCGACGCCGTCTACACCGACGTCTGGGCCTCCATGGGCCAGGAGACCGAAAAGGATAAGCGGGCCCTGATCTTCGCTCCCTTCCAGGTCAACGCCCGTCTGATGGCCCTGGCCAAGAAGGACGCCGTCTTCATGCACTGCCTGCCGGCCCACCGGGGCGAGGAAGTCACCGACGAGGTCATCGACTCGCCGAACTCCATCGTCTACGACCAGGCCGAGAACCGCCTTCATGTCCAGAAGGTCATCCTGACGCTCCTGATGGGGCAAAAAGAAAAGAGATGAGCACCGAAACCACCAACCTCACCACGGCGACCCCGGAGGACATCCTTCTCCTCGAGAAGGAGCTCGAGCGGACCCTGCGTCCCCTTCCCCTCCGGGAGCTCGCCGAGACCCTGGCCTTCGCCAAGACGGCCGGTCAGCGGGCCCAGGCCGTCAAGAAGTACGATCCGTACGCCCGCTACGAGGTCGGCGACTACATCTCCAAGGAATACGACGAGCCCCTGACGGTCGGCAGCAAGGCCGTCGAGCATTTCGAGGGGACCGTCATCCTGCAGGTCGTCGCCAAGACCCCTTACCCGAACTTCGACTGCGAGATGCTGGAGGTCGACTACTCGGGCGGCGGCCCTTTCCGGAAATACATCGACTACATGACAAAGACCCGGACCCAGGTCCTTCTGCCCGCGAACACGGGCGGAGCGAACCGCACGCCGGACGTCCTGGACGCGGCCGACGATCCCCGGGCGACCGAGCTCCCCATGACCGAGCGCGACCTCAGGGCCCTCGAGAAGAGCATGCGGTCGGCCCTCGTCAAGGACCCGAACGTCTTCGGCTGGAGCGACCGCTGGCAGCTCGTTTCGAAGCGGGTCGACATTCCGGCCGAAACGTTCACCGAGATCGAGAAAGAGTTCTCCGAGACCCGGCGCTCGGCCTCGACCGAGGACCTCGTCAAGAGGCACTTGGGGCTCGAGGCCTCCTCGGACATGTTCGACCTGACCTGTCTGAGCCTGAGCTACTGGCTCGACAAAAAGCACAAGAGGGATTTCCTGCTTCTGGCCGACGTCGGTTGGGGCAAGTGGCACCTCAAGAAGATCCTCAACGCCCTCCCCGAGGGGCTGGCCGTCTCGGCGCCCATGGCCAAGAGGCCCGAGCTCGAGGAGGCCGAGAAGCCCGAGCTCAGCAGCGTGCCGGGCTTCCCCGTCAAGGTCTATTTGACCTGGCGGGAGATCCTGTCAGGGGCGCTCAAGGTGCCCCGGAGCCTGAACCGGGAGCTCTCCAAGGCCCGCGAATACACCTTCACGGATCCCGAGGACGGCAAATCCCACACGCTCTACTTCTTCCCGGCCCATAACTTCTTCTTGGGCCTCCAGGATTTCTACGCCCAGCACCATATCCCCCAGGGGACGAGCCTGACCCTCGAGCGTTTGGGCCCGAACAGCTTCAAGTTCTGGGTCAAGAAATCCAAGAAGAAGATCTCGGCCCCCCGTCTGGCCTACGACGCCGGGACCGACAAGTTCCTCGACACGGGAGAGGACGCCTTCTCCTTCGCCGAGCCGAACAAGATCATCTTCATCGAGCGCGAGACCCTGACCCGCCTGCTGGCCCTCGCCGAGACCCGGGAGGGGCTGGACCTCAAGGACATCCTCGTGCTCCTGTTCAAGGACCCGGCCCTGGCGACGCCCTCCCACGCCCTCCATTTCCTGAGAGCCTATCATCTCGTGGACCTCATCGCCCAAACGACCCAGGAGGACGTCGAGTGGACGCTCCTCAATTCGCCCGAGTTCTCCAAGTCCGACAAGAAGAAGGGCGTGTTCACCTACGAGGAGCCTTTCGTCCCGAAGGAGGAGGAGCCGGTCGAAGCCCCGTTCGCCGAGGGCTACCCCGAAGCCCCGGCCCCGGCCTACATGGCCGACGACATCCCCCTCGGCGACGAGGAGCTCGAGGCCGCGGCCGAGGAGATCCTGAGGACGGCCCCCGAGGCCGTGCCGGCCGAAACGCCCCGCGAGAGGCCCAAGGCCCCGGCCGCCCCTCCGGCGGCCCCCGCCAAGAAGGACAAGCCCTTCAAGAAAAAGAAGCCGAGGGCCGAGGGCGAGAAGGTCGCCCGGCCGAGGAAGAGCGAGCGGCGGGTCATCGAAGAGAAGATCGAAGAGGAAGAGTCGGTCCAGGCCGCCCTTTCGGCCATCAAGGAGAAGGAAGACGAGAGGGAGGAGCAGCGGGCCCGGGACAAGCGGGACAAGAAAGAGGAGTTCAAGGCCATCCCCAAGGAAGAGCCCAAGTTCGGCCTCTTCGCCGACCTGCTCAAGACCGCCCTTAAGAAGAAGGACGAGAAGAAGCCCGAGAAAAAGCCCGACAAGAAGCCCGAAGGGGACAAGAAGTAAACGGTCTATAGGATCTCGCGGGAGGAGCCCCTGCGCCGGGTGACGCCCATCTCGTCGAGCAGCTCGAGAAGCGGGATGGCGTACTTCCTCGACAGGCCCGTCATGGCCTTGAAGTCGGCGATGTTCAGCTCTTTCCGGCCCGTCCCGCGGACGCGCTTGACGAGCTCGTCCAGCCAGACGGAGTGAAGGATGTAGCCGTCCCGGCCCTCGATGATCCTCTTCCGCTCCGTGAGGACGGTCAGCAGGGTCTCGAGCTTGCCGGGCCGGAGCCGGAACCTGTCCCGGATCTCGTCCATGTCCACGGCCGCGAACTCACCTTTGAGGAACATGTCCTCGAGCTCGGCCAGGATCCTTTCGTCGGCTTCCGAGAGCGGGATGCGGAAATCCGACAGCCAGACGAGACCGCTTTCCGAAGCGACCCGGCCGGCCTTGCCCAAGGACCGGACGGCAAGAAGGAGAACGCCGCGGGGGGCCCCGAAGCGCTTCTCGATCCGGTCCAAGGTCGCGCCTCTCACGCCGGGGTGGGTCTTGTGGAACTGGGCCAGGTAGATGGCGATCTTTTCCTCCAGGTGGTCCAAGGCTTCCTGGGAGACCAAGAACAGAGGGGAAAAGGTCAGGATCCGGACCCGGCCCTGCTCTTCGAGCGCCCGGGCCAAGCTCCCGATGTCATGCGGCTCCAAGCCGGAGAACTCGACCGCTTCCTCCTCGCGCACGCCCCGCAGGCCGGCGCGCTCGGCCAGGGCCAGGAGCATATCCTCCTCGCGCCCCGAAAGGCGTTCCAGCAACGCCTTCCTCTTGGCGGACTTTAGAGTCTGGGGCGGCGGCGCCTGGGGAAGAAGGCAGACGCCTCGGCCGAGCGGAGCGCCTCTCTCGTCGAGAACCTCGAACCCGTCCCGCCAGCGGACGTCGACGGGCCCGGCGGGCTCGACCCTGACGAAAGGGGCCTCTTTGCGGCCGGCGAACCCATAGTCCGTGAACGCCGCGCGGACCGTCCCCCGGGGAGACCGGACCGCTCCGTGCATAATCCGGCCGGGCCCCCGGAAGGGGACATCGAGGACGGCGTCGAACGCGGGCGTGCTCATGTCGGACCTTGGTCCGGTCCCGGCGCCGGGGCGAACCCCATGCGCCGAAGGACCGGGTCGCAGGAGACAAGGATTACACGAACCCTGTCCCCCAAGTCAAACCGTTTGGAGCGCCGCGGGGAAGGGCGCCGCCGTGACGGGCCATGGAAGGCGTCCCCTCCGTGGAGCAGGGCGAAGGGCAGGAGCCCGTCGACGAAGTACTCGTCGAGCTCGACGATGAGCCCGGCCTTGGACACGTCGACGACGATGCCCTCGAACTCCTCGCCCAGCCGCTCCTTGAGGAACCGGAAGATGCGCCACTCGACGAGGGCCTGCTCGGCCTCGCCCGCGTTCCGCTCCCTTTCGGACGATCGGTCGGCGATGGGCCCTAGGGGAACGCCGGTCGCCGCTTCACCCGCCAGGAGGCTCTTGAGCCGCCGGTGGACGACGAGGTCGGGATAGCGCCGGATGGGCGACGTGAAGTGGGTGTAGTCGGACTGGCCCAGGCCGTAGTGCCCGACGTTCTCGGCCGCATACACGGCCAGTTTCATGGCCCGCAGGACCTGGATGGCGACGAACTTCTCCTCGGGACGGCCGCGGGCCTTCTCCAGCACGGCCTGCAGGTCCTTCGAGCGGACCTTGCGGGCTTCCGGCAGGACCAGCCCGAAGCGAAGCAGCAGATCGCGCAGCTTCTCGAGGTCGCCGGTCTCCGGGACCGGGTGGACACGGTAAAGGACCGGGGCCGCCCTGCTCGTGAAGAAGGAAGCCACGGCGACGTTGGAGGAGACCATGAACTCCTCGATCAGCCGGTGGGCCTCGTTGCGCTCGGCGGCGGCCACGGCCAGCAGCTTGCCGCGCTCGTAGACGAGCTCCGGTTCAACAAGGTCGAAATCGAGGCTGCCTCCCGCCAGCCGCCGGGCCCGCAGGACCCGGGCCAGGTCCCGCATCGCGAGCAGGTCGGGAGCGACGTCGGCATAGGCCCGGGTCTCCGCGGCGTCCCCCTCCATGATCCTGAAGACCGAGGCATAGGTCATCCGGTGGGCCGTCCGGATGACGGACGGGACGAATTCGGAGGAACGGATCCGGCCGTCGGCGCCGACGTCCATCAGGACCGAGAAAGTCAGCCGGGGCACGGCCGGGCGCAAGCTGCAGGTCCCGTTGGAGAGCTTCTCCGGGAGCATCGGCAGGGTCCGGCCAGGGAAGTAGACGCTCGTCCCCCGCTCGAAGGCGTCGCGGTCGAGGGCCGTCCCCGGCCGGACGTAGTGGGAGACATCGGCGATGTGGACGCCGAGGAGCCAGCCTCCGTCCGCCAGGACCCGGATGGAGACGGCGTCGTCGAAATCCTGGGCGTCCTGGCCGTCGATGGTCACCGAGGTCCAATCCCGGAAGTCCCGCCGGCCCTCCAGCGCCCCGGAGGGCGGCCCTTCGGGGACGGCCGCGGCCTCGGCCTGCGCGGCCTCCGAGAAACGGACCGCAAGCCCGTAGCGGCTGATGACGACCTCGGTGTCCACTCCGGGATCCTCGGGAAAGCCGTAGACGCGGGACACGGCGAGCGTGGACCGGTCGGCCTCGACGATCATCCCCGGCCGGGGGGCGGGACGGCCTTTCGAGCGGAGCGGCATGTCCTCGGGGGACGGGGAGTCGAACGCCTGGAGGAACGGCGACCCGGCCCTTTCCGTATAGACCCCGAGGAGGGCTGCCCGCTCCCTTCTGACGATCCGGACGACCTTGCCCTCGGGCTTGCCGAAGGCCCCCCGGGCGTCGACGGCGACCTCGACCTCGTCGCCCTGCAGAACGCCCTCGGCGAACCGGGCCGGGACGAAGATGTCGGGGCCGCCGCCGGACGGCGTCACGAAGCCGAAGCCGCGCCGGGAGGTCACGAAGCGTCCCCGCTCGAGACGCGGCCCTTCGGCGATGAGGTAACGGCCCCGCAGGAACCGGACCCGGCCTTCCTCCCGGAGCCCGCGGAGCTCTTCGAGCAGCTTGAGACGCTCGCGCGGCTTGACGCCGAGCTCGGTCCGGATCCTGTCGAACGCCAATCCGTCCCGGTGCTTCCTGAGAAGCGAGAGGATCTTGGCGGAAGCGGGGACGCCCATGGCTCAATAATAGAACAGAGAGACGTAGGGGATCCTGGCCCGTTCCCTCACGGCCTTGACGACCCGCGTCCGGGCCAGGGACTCGACGTCGTCCGCCTCCGCGCCTCGGAGCTCCCGGCGGGCTTCGCGCGCGGACCGGCTTTTGTCCTCGGGCGCCGCCCGCTCGTAAAGCAGGCGCTCGAGGGCGCTTTCGATCCTTTCGAGGGCCTCTTCGTCGGGTCGCTCTTCCGCCAGGATCCTACGGGCCGACGCCAGCAGGCCGGCCGCTTCCTTGTCGTCCGGGGGAAGTCCGGCGATGGCCCGCTCGACCTCGTGCAGGGCCCGTTCCCGTTTCCCCGGCCCGACCGGGGCCGACCGGCGCCCGCCGGCGCCGCGCTCGCGGGCCTGCTGCCACGCCCGGGCGACCTCGCGCTCGCACCGGGCGAGGGACACGCCTTTGGCCCCCCGGCCCTTCTGCTGGAGGCCCTCGAACGTGCGCTCGATGCCTTCCAAGACGGCCTCCAAGGGGATCCGGCGGGCCTCCCAGCCGGCGATGACGCCGACATCCCGCGGCGAGAGGAGCAGCGGGCCGCCCCGTCTCTGGAGAAAGGCCGAGGCGATGGCCCGGTAATACCCGCTCTGGTCGCTTTCTCTAACGTCCATCTTGGGCGGCGGGGGAGGCTCAGCCCTCCCGGTTCCTGTCGAAGATGATCCTCAGCCCTTCGAGGACGAGGTCGGGCTCGAAAGCCTCGATCCGGGACAGCTCGGGGACGATCAGCCCGCCGAACCCTCCGGTGGCCACGACCCGGGTCCCGGGCCCGAGCTCTTTGCCGATCTCCTCGATCGTGTTCTTGACCAGCCCGATGTAACCGAAGTAGAGGCCCGACTGCATGCTGGAGACCGTCGTCCGGCCGATGGCCTTCTTCGGCTTGCGGATCTCGATCCGGGGCAACCGGGCGGTCTTCTGCGACAAGGCCTCGGCCGAGATCCGGATGCCGGGACCGATGGCTCCCCCGAGGTACTCGCCCTTGGCCGAGACGGCGTCGAAGGTCGTCGCCGTCCCGAAATCGAGGACGATGACCGGTCCCCCGTACTTCTCGAAAGCCGCGACGGCGGCCACGATCCGGTCCGCCCCGACCTCGAGAGGGTTCTCATAGAGGATCGGCATGCCCGTCTTGAGGCCGGGGCCCACGACCCGGGCCTCGATCCCGAAGAAGCTCCGGCAGATGTCCTCGAAGACGGGCGTCAGCGGGGGGACGACGCTGGCGATGATGGCTCCCGTGACGGCCCCCGGATCGTGGCCGGAGATGCGGAAAAGGTCGAGGAGGGTCGCTCCGTAATCGTCGCTCGTCCGGTCCCGGTCCGTCTTCAGCTTCCAGGACTTGGCCAGGGCCCTGGCCTCGAAGAGGCCCAGAGCGACGGTCGTATTGCCGATGTCGACGGCCAGCAGCATGTCTCTCTCCTTATCCTCGCGCCTCGAGACCGCGGATGTCGTCGAGGGCTACGGGCTGGGACCCTTTCCCGCGGTCGACGAGCAGACGGCCCCGGTCATCGAGCCCCCGGTAGACGCCTGGGAAGGCGCCGGCGACGGTCGTCACGAGGACCGGAGCGCCGTCCGGGAACGCCGACCGGTCCTCGAAGGCCCGGACGATGTCCGCCGCCGCTCCCCGGATGACCGCATTATACCAGGTGTCGAGGGACCGGCATAGGGCGCTGAAGATCGCGTCCCGGTCCACAGGCCGGCCGCCGCAAAGGCGGAGAGAGGTCGCCCGCGGCCTCAGTTCCTCGGGGAAGTCCTCCTCCGTCCGCCCGATGTTGATCCCGACGCCGATGACGGCGTATCCCGGCTCGGAGCCGGTCGAGACGCTCTCGACGAGGACGCCGCCGAGCTTCCGGCCGTCGTGGACGAGGTCATTGGGCCAGCGAAGCCGGACATCGACGCCGGACGAGGCCCGGACGGCGTCGGCGGCGGCCACGCCCGCCGCCAGCGGCAGGAGAGAGAAGGCCGGGACCGGCCCGCCGGCGGGGAAGCGGGCGATGAACGATACGTAGAGCCCGCCGCCCGGCGGCGAGTGCCAGGCCCGGCCTTTCGTGCCCCGGCCCCGGATCTGCTCCTCGGCGACGACGGCCGTCCCGTGGGGAGCGCCCTTGCGGGCCAGTTCGCGGGCCGTGTCGTTGGTCGAGAGGACGGCCCCCCGCTTATCGACGACGGTCCCGAAAGGCACGGTCAGCGTCCTTCCGGCCGGGCGCGCCCGGCGGGTCGCCGGCGGCTCGGTGCCCCCACGTCTCACTCCTCGGGATCCGGGCCCCGGTCGGCCCGGGACTTCCGTTCCTCGAGTTCGGCCAGGAGTCGGACACGGACGCGCTTCTCGATCTCCCGCTCCATTGCGACGATCTCCCCGCGGACCCACTCGCGCAGGGCGGGGTCCGGGGGGGCGGCCTGTCCGGCCCCCTCCCCGGGCGGGCCGGCCGCTCCAACCTCGGAGGTCCAGACAGGCTCCTCGGGCAGGGTCGACGGCCCCGTTTTCCTGACGATGAGCTCGCGGACCGCGGCGACCAGGCGGTCCGAGTCGAACGGCTTGCGGACGACCGCGTCGTAATCCTCCCCCCGGATCCGGTCCATGTCCACGGGCTCGAACGTCCCCCTCAAACCGATGACGGGCAGGTTCCCGAACGCCTCTCGGCTCCTGAGGGCCCGTCCGATCTCCTCGCCATCCCGGGCGGCCAGGTGAAGACTGACGAGGACGGCGTCCGGGCGGACGTTCTCCAGAGCCTCGAGCATCGACGGCCCGTCCTCGAACGGGTAGAGCCTGAACTCCGGTTCGGGGAAGGCGGCCTGGACGATCCGTTGGACCGACACGCTGGGCTCGGCGACGATGATCCTGTAGGGCACGGCGGTTCCATCTTCCCTATTTCCGCCCGGACTGTCAAACGCCCCGGGCTCTCAATAATCGACCGTGACGCAGTCGTCGCCGAGCAGGGCCTCGACCTTCTTGACGAGATCCTCCGAAGGGGCCACCTTCTGGACCTCGGCGCTCCGGGTGAAAAGACGGAACGAATGCGGCGTCTCGAGCTCGAAGTAGACGGGGCACCGTCCTTCAAAGCCGTCCAGGATGGACTTCAGCTCGGCCAGGGTGGCCTCCTCGAGCCCGGGCAGGAAGATCCGGATGACGACGCGCTTGGCCTGTTTCTCGAAGGCCTCGGCCAGCGGCATGGCCTGGCTCAAGCTTATCCTTCGGCTGTCGCCCTCCCCCAAGTACTTCCCTTTGACCCAGACGAGCTGGCCTTCCCGAAGGTAGGGGCCGTACTTCGCGTAGCATTCGGGGAAGGCCACGGCTTCGATCCGCCCCGTCAGGTCCTCCAGGGTGAAGGCGGCCATGCGCTCGTCCTTCTTGGTCTTGAGCTGTTTGAGGGCCGTGATGATCCCGGCGGCGCGGATCTCCTTGTCGAAGTCGCGCTCGTCGTCGATCTCGCCGAGGCCGTGGGACACGAGCTTGCGGAGCCGCTCTTTGTACCGGGCCAGGGGATGGCCGGTGATATAGAAGCCCAAAGCGTCCATCTCGTAGGACAGGAGATGGGATTCTTCCCATTCGCCCATCTCCAGGACCTCCTGGGGCACCTCGGGCGCTTCGGCCTCGCCCGAACCGAACAGGAGCGACTGCCGGGACGCACGGGCCTTCTGGATCTCGTGCCCGAACTCGATCATCCGGTCGACCAGATGATAGCACTGGGACCTCTTCCATCCCAGCGAGTCGAAGGCCCCCGCCTTGATGAGGCTCTCCACGGCCTTGCGGTTGAGGATCTTGGCGTCGTGGTCCCGGAACAGGTCGAAGGGCGAGCGGAAGGCCCCGCGGGCCCGGCGGGCCGCGACGAGCTCCTCCACGGCCGCCTGGCCGATGCCTTTGACGGCGGCCAGCCCGAAGCGGATGTTGCCGTCCTCGGCCGTGAAGCGGAATTCGCTCTTGTTGACGTCGGGCGGCAGGACCTGGATGCCCATCTCGTGGCACTCGCCGATGTACTTGACGACCTGGGAGGTGGCCCCCCGCTCGGCCTCGGAGGTCAGCAGGGCGGCCAGGAAGTGGACGGGGTAATGGGCCTTGAGATAGGCCGTTTGGTAGGCCAGGAAAGCGTAGGCGGCGCTGTGGGACTTGTTGAACCCGTACTCGGCGAACTCCTTGATCTGCTCGAACAGCTTGTCGGCCTTGGACGCGCTGATGCCCTTCTTGCGGGCGCCCTGGACGAACTTCTGCTTTTGGGCCCTCATCGTCTCTTTGTCCTTCTTGCCCATGGCCTTGCGCAGCAGGTCGGCCCCGGCCAGCGAGAAGCCGGCCAGGTCGGTGGCGATGCGCATGACCTGTTCCTGGTAGACGATGATGCCCCGGGTCTCCTTGAGGATGGGCTCGAGCTCGGGGAGCTCGAAGGCCACCCGTTCCGGGTGGTTGCGGCGGTGGATGAACTCGTCGGTCATCCCGCTCTTGAGCGGCCCGGGCCGGTAGAGGGCGTTGAGGGCGATGAGGTCGCGGAACTCCTCCGGCCGGAAGCGCCTGAGGAGGTCCTTCATCCCCGGGCTCTCGAACTGGAAGACGCCGTCCGTGTTGCCGGCCTGAAAGACCTGGAAGGTCTTGGCGTCGTCGAGGGGCAGGTCGTTGATGACCATCTCCCGCCCCGTCCCGTTGCGGATGAGCTTCAGGGCATCGTCGATGACCGTCAGGTTCCGCAGACCGAGAAGGTCCATCTTGAGCAGCCCGAGCGACTCGACCTCGCTCATGGCGAACTGGGTCGTGATCTCGCCCTTGACCGATTGATAGAGCGGCAGGAACTCGACGAGCGGCTTGGGGGTGATGACGATGCCGGCCGCGTGGATCGAGGGATGGCGGACCTGTCCCTCGATCCTCTGGGCGATGGCCATCAGCTGGGCGATCTTGGAGTTCCGGTCCCGGAGGGCCCGCAGCTCCGGGACGCCCTTGAGGGCCTCGGCGATGGTCGAGTCGGGGCCCAGCGGGATCATCTTCGCGATACGGTCGACCTCAGGCAGCGGGACTTCGAGGACCCGGCCCACGTCGCGGATGGCCCCCCGGGCGGCCATCGTCCCGAAGGTGATGATCTGGCAAACGTTCTCCTGTCCGTACTTGCCGGTCACGTACTCGATCATCTCGCTGCGGCGGCGGCCGCAGAAATCCATGTCGATGTCGGGCAGGCTGATGCGCTCGGGATTGAGGAAGCGCTCGAACAGGAGGTCGTACTCGATGGGGTCGATCTCGGTGATCTCGAGGGCGTAGGCCAGGAGGCTGCCGGCCGCCGACCCGCGGCCCGGCCCGACGGGGATGCCTTTCTCCCGGGCGGCCTTGAGCAGGTCCCAGACGATCAGGAAATAGCCCTCGAATCCCATCTCCTTGATGAGCTTGATCTCCCTCTCCAGCCGCTTCTCGTACTCCTCGAGGGAATGATCTCCGAGGCCGGCGCCGGACCCCGCCGCGCGCTTGGCCATGCGGGCCTCGAAGCCCGCCCAGGCCACCTCCTCGAAATACTCGCTCAGGGTCTTGCCGGACGGCGGCGTGAAATTCGGCAGGAAGTAGCTCTTGGAGGGGAAATCGAAGCCGCACCGGGCGGCGATCCGGCCCGTGTTCTGGATGGCCTCCGGCGTATCCCGGAAAAGCTCGGTCATCTCCGCGGCCGACTTGAAATAGAACTGGTCGGAGCTGAATTTCATCCGCTCCGGGTCGGAGACCTTCCGGTTGGTCTGGATGCAGACCAGGACATCCTGGCTCTCGGCGTCCACCCGGCGCGCGAAATGGATGTCGTTGGTGGCCACGAGGGGCAGCCCGAGCTTGCGGGCCACGGCGATGAGCTGCGGGTTGACGGCCTTCTGCTCCGGCAGGCCGTGGTCCTGGAGCTCGATGTAATAATCCTCGGGGGCGAAGATGGCCGCGTACTCGCGGGCGGCCTCCTCGGCCTTCTCGGGGAACCCCCGGTTGAGCCAGACCGAGACCTCCCCCTTGAGGCAGCCGGACAGGGCGATCAGCCCCTCGGCGTGGGCCGAGAGAAGGTCCTTGTCGACCCGGGGCCGGTAATAGAACCCTTCGAGGTAGCCGGAGGTGAGCAGCCGGCAGAGGTTCCGGTAGCCCGTCTCGTCCTTGACGAGCAGGGTCAGGTGGAAGTGATGGATGTCGCTGCCGGGCGTCGGCTTCTTGTCGAAGCGGCTTGCGGGAGCGACGTAGACCTCGCAGCCGAGGATGGGCTTGATGCCCCGGGCCTTGGCCTCCTTGAAGAACGAGACGGCCCCGAAGATGTTGCCGTGGTCGGTCAGGGCCACGGCCGGCATGTCGTTCCGGAAGGCGGCGTCGACGAGATCGGGGATCTTCAGGCAGCCGTCGAGGATGGAGTACTCGGAATGATTGTGGAGGTGAACGAATGTCGGTTCCATGTCGATCCGTGGACCGGCCCGGGCCGCCGGGGCCGGCCGCCGCGCTCTATTCCCACTCGATCGTCCCGGGCGGCTTGGTCGTCACGTCGTAGACGACGCGGTTGACGCCCCGGACTTCGTTGACGATGCGTGTCGAGATGCGGGACATGAGCCCCGCGGGGGCCGGATACCAGTTGGCCGTCATGCCGTCGGTGCTCTGGACGAGCCGGACGACGACGACCCGGTGGTAGGTCCGCTGGTCCCCCATGACCCCGACCGAACGGACCGGGAGCAGGACGGCGAAGGCCTGCCACAGCTTCCGATAGACGCCGGCCCGCCGGACCTCCTGGAGGACGATGTCGTCGGCGGCCCTCAGGATCTCGAGGGAATCGCGGTCGACCTCGCCGATGATGCGGACGGCCAGTCCCGGACCCGGGAAGGGGTGCTGATGGATGAAATCCTTGTCGACGCCGAGCTCGAGGGCCAGGGCCCGGACCTCGTCCTTGAAAAGCTCCCGGAGGGGCTCGACGAGCTTGAACCGCAGGCCTTTCGGCAGCCCGCCGACGTTGTGGTGGGACTTGATGACCGAGGACGGGCCCTGGACGGGATTGGACTCGATGACGTCGGGATAGATGGTCCCCTGGGCCAGGAAATCGGCCCCGCCGATGCGGGTCGCTTCCCGGTCGAACAGGTGGATGAAGAGCCTGCCGATCGTCTTGCGCTTCCTCTCGGGCGAGACGACCCGCCGGAGCTTTTCCAGGAACAGGTCCGCGGCGTCGATGCCGATGACCTTGAGGGCGAATTTATGGCGGAAGGCGTCCATGAGCGCGGCGTACTGGCCTTCCCGGAGCAACCCGTTGTCGATGAAGATGCAGACCAGGCTCTTGCCGACGGCCTTGTGGATGAGGAGAGAGGTGACGAGCGAGTCGACGCCGCCGCTCAGGCCGCAGATGACCCGGCCCCGGCCCACGGTCTGCCGGATCTCCCGGACCTTGCGGTCGATGAACGACGAGATGCTCCAGTCGGCCTCGAGGCCGGCCTGCCGGAAGAGGAAGTTCCCGAGGATCTTCTGCCCCTCGCGGGTATGGATGACCTCGGGATGGAACTGGACGCCGAAGAACTTACGCCCCCGGTCCTCGATGACGGCCGCCCGGGTGTTGGCCGTGCTGCCGGTGATGGCGAATCCCTGCGGCACCTTGTCGAGCCGGTCGCCGTGGCTCATCCAGACCTGCTCCTTGTCCTTGACCCGGGAAAGGAGCCCGGACCGGTCGAGGACCCGCAGGGAGGCGAAGCCGTATTCGCGCTCCCGGGTGGGGACGACCTTGCCGCCGAGAAAATGGGCCATGAGCTGGACGCCATAACAGATGCCCAACATGGGAACGCCGAGCTCGAAGAGCTCCGGGGACGGATGAGGCGCGCCCTTCTCGTAGACGCTTTGGGGACCGCCCGAAAGGACCAGGGCGGACGGGCCGGCCTCCCGGACCTTGGCCAAGGGTGTCGAAAAGGGCAGGATCTCGGAGTAGACCCCGAGCTCGCGGATCTTGCGGGCGATGAGCTGGGTGTACTGCGACCCGAAATCGAGGATGAGGACTTTCGACATGGAGAGATTCTAGCAGACCGCTCCGCGCGTTTCAAATCGGGCCGGGGAGGGTCCCCGGGACCGGCCGTTTGTGATAAACTAGGAGTGATCGAACCGAGGAGGGACGGCCATGGAATGGGAAGATCTAGCCAGGGAATTGAGCCAAAAGACCGACAGCAAGATCCTCCTGCTGGTCATGGACGGCGTCGGCGGCCTGCCCGTCGACGGCAAGACCGAGCTCGAGACGGCCCGCACGCCGAACCTCGACGCCCTCGCCGAGCGCGGCGTCTGCGGCCTGTCCGACCCGGTCCTCATGGGCATCACCCCGGGGAGCGGCCCGGCCCACCTGGCCCTGTTCGGTTACGATCCGCTCCGCTATCGGCTCGGCCGGGGCATCCTCGAGGCCCTCGGTTCCGGGGTCGAGGTCGGGCGGAAGGACCTGGTGGCCCGCGGCAACTTCGCCACCCTCAAGGAAGGCCTGATCGTCGACCGGCGGGCCGGGCGCATCCCGACCGAGGAGAACGCCCGCCTCTGCGAGCGCCTGAACTCGGGGCTGCCCCATCACGAAGGAGTCGAGATCCGGGTCTTCCCCGGCAAGGAGCACAGGTTCGTGGCCCGCTTCACGGCCGAGGGCCTGTCGGACGAGCTGTCGGACGCCGATCCGCAGAAAGAGGGCCGCCCGCCCGTGCCGGCGGCCGCGCGGGCGCCCGAGGCGGACCGCACCGCCGCGCTCGTCAATCGCTTCCTCGACGACCTGGCCGCCCTGCTTAAGGACGAGCCCAAGGCCAACGCGGCCCTTCTCCGAGGGTTCTCCAAGTTCCCGTCCATCCCGACCATGCCGGAGCTGTTCAAGCTCCGTCCGGGGGCCGTCGCCAATTATCCCATGTACAAAGGGCTGGCCCGGCTTCTCGGCATGGAGGTCCTCGACGTCGGCGGGAAGCCCTCCGACCTCTTCGACGCCCTCGAGAAGCACTGGGCGGACCACGATTTCTTCTACGTTCACTACAAGAAGACCGACTCGGCCGGAGAGGACGGCGATTTCAAGGCCAAGGTCGCGGCCATCGAGGAGGTCGACGGATACATCCCCCGCGTCCTGGGCCTCAAGCCCGACGTCCTCGTCGTCACGTCGGACCACTCGACCCCTTCCACCCTGAAGGGACACTCCTGGCACCCGAACCCCTTCCTGCTCGTCTCCCCGACGGCCGGCGTCGACGGCGTCCGGACCTTCGCCGAGCTGGCCTGCGCCGGGGGGATCCTCGGACGGTTCCGGTCCCTCTCCGCCATGCCGCTGATGCTGGCCCATGCCCTCAAATTGATCAAGTACGGCGCTTGAGATCGGGAGCCGGCGGCAAGGCCCCGAGCGAGTGAACCGGGCCGGCATTCGGCGCTTCCCTCCCCGTTCCGGGCCGCCTTTGATGGACAAGCGCGGCGGGGTCCTATAAAATCGGAAGGAATTGAGAGCTTCGAGGATCGGTCCGCCCGCTCTGATGCTGCTGTCGTGGTGCGCCCTCCTCGCGGCCGCTCGCCAGACCGACCCCCGGGTCGAGATCGCCAGCCTCCGCCAGCACACCCATCCGGCCTTCACCCGCATCGTCCTCGATATCGGGACGCTCCGCGAATACACCTCGGGCGAGCTCCGCGAGCCCGACCGGATCTATGTCGACGTCCTCCAGGCCAAGCTCAATCCCATCCTCCACAACCAGGCCTACCCCGTCCAGGCGGACTACATCAGCCAGGTCCGCATCTCCCAGAAGAACCCGGGCACGGTAAGGGTCGTGGTCGACATCGATTTCGCCAAGGTCCTGGCCTACCGGGTCTATCATCTGTTCGACCCTTTCCGGCTGGTCATCGATATCCATCCGGCCGGGGCGGCCGGGGCCGGCCCGGAGACCCGGCCGGCCGTGTCCGGGACCTCGATGGCCCGGCAGCTCGGGCTGGGCGTGCGGACGGTCGTCATCGACGCCGGGCACGGCGGGCCCAAGCCGGGGGCCATCGGCCGGAGCGGCCTCCAGGAGAAGACCGTCAACCTGGACGTCGCCCTGGCCCTCCAGGAGCTTCTCCGGGAGAAGGCCGGGCTGGAAGTCATCCTGACCCGGGAGACCGACATCGACGTGCCCCTGGAAAACCGGACGGTCATCGCCAACCAGAAGCGGGCCGACCTGTTCGTCTCCATCCACGTCAACGCCCACCGGGACCGGAAGCGGGGCGGCGTCGAGACCTTCTACCTCAACATCAGCCCCGACCCCGCTGTCAACGCCCTGGCCGCCGCGGAGAACGCCACCTCGACCAAGAACATCGGCGAGATGCAGGACATCATCCAGCGGATCGTCCGGAACAGCAAGATCCAGGAGTCGCGGGACCTGGCGGAGAGGATCCAACGGAACCTCGTCAAGGCCCTGAACAGGGAGCTTCCCGGGATCAAGAGCCTGGGGGTCAAGGGCGGCCCCTTCTGGGTCCTCATCGGCGGGGAGATGCCGTCGGTGCTCGTCGAGATCTCCCACCTCAGCAACGCCCGGGAGGAGGAGAAGCTCAAGACCCGGACATACCGCGAGCGGGCCGCCCAGGGGATATTCGATGGTATCATGGAATATATCAGATCGCTCGGGAAAGGATGATCCGCATGAAGAGACGCACGTTCATCAAAGAGGCCGCCGTCGGAGGGATGGCCCTCGGCTTGGCGCCGCGATGGCTGGCCGCCGGGCCGGCCGTCGGCCGGGCCGCCGCCCCCGACATCGCCCTGGTCGAGGGGGCGTCCCCCTATGCCATCACCAAGGAGGCCCTGGCCGCGCTCGGCGGGATGTCCGCGTTCGTGGGCCGCGGCGACAAGGTCGTCATCAAGCCCAACATCGGCTGGGACCGGACCCCGGAGATGGCCGCCTGCACCAACCCCGAGGTCGTCAAGGCCCTCGTCGAGCTGGCTCAGGAGGCCGGGGCCAAGAGCGTCATCGTCATCGACAACACGACCAACCAGGCCCGCCGCTGCTACATCCGCTCGGGCATCCAGGAGGCCGTCAAGCAGGCCGGCGGGACCATGCTCTTCGTCGATGAACAGCACCGGGTCCGGAAGATGCCCCTCGGCGGGACATGGCTCAAGGAGTGGGACGTCGTCCTCGACGTCGTCGAGGCCGACAAGATCATCAACGTCCCTATCGCCAAGCACCACTCGCTCTGCAAGGTGACCCTGGGCATGAAGAACTGGCTGGGCGGGATCGGCGGGGCCCGCAATCAGCTTCACCAGAGGATCGACGAAGCGGTCGTCGACCTGGCGGCCTTCTTCAAGCCCGCCCTGACCGTGCTCGACGCCTACCGGATCCTCGTCCGCAACGGCCCGCAGGGAGGGAGGATCTCCGACACCGAGCTTCGCGAGACCGTCGTGGCCGGCGCGGACGCCGCGGCGGTCGAGACCATGGGAGCCTCTCTCTTCGGCTATACGCCCGCCGAGGTCCCGCATCTCCGGATGGCCCGGGACCGGGGGCTCGGCCGGATCGACGTCGAGGAGTTGAACATTGAAAAGCGGAAGATCTAGGAAATACGCCGCCCTGCAGCGCCTGCGGATGGTCAGCCAGGCCGGGTTCTTCGCCCTCTTCCTCACCCTGCTCATCGGCGCCCGCTACACGGGGGAGGACTACATCAGCTCGACGGTCCAGCGCTTCTTCCACTTCGACCCCCTGCTGGCCCTGCTGACCATCGTCTCGGCCCGGGTCCTCGTGGCCTTGTTCGCTTTCGCCTTAGTCACGGTCGTCGCGACCGTCCTCCTCGGCCGCGTCTTCTGCGGCTGGGTCTGCCCGCTCGGCTCGGTCCACCAGTTCGCCTCCTTCGCCTTCAAGAAGACCAAGTTCCTGAAGCCGCCCCGCGAGGACAAAACGAGCCTGGCCTGGAAATATTACATCCTGGTGGCCATGCTGGGCGCGGCCCTTCTGGGGCTCAACCTGGCCGGCACCATCGATCCCTTCTCCTTCCTGACGCGGTCGCTGTCGACGGCTGTCTTTCCAGCTCTGGCCCAGGGCCTTTCGAGCCTGAACGGGCTGGTCTACGGGCTGGGCCTGATCTCCCTAGGCAGGTCGATCTCGCACTTTCTCGAGAACTGGGCCCTCAACGCGACGTTCATCCAGGGATTCGCCGTCGGCCTTCTTTTCCTCGGGGCCCTGGCCCTGAACGCCCGGAAAGAGCGGTTCTGGTGCCGGTACCTGTGCCCGACGGGGGCCCTGCTGGGGCTTCTCTCCCGCGTCAATCTCTTTAAGCTCCGGATCGACCCGGACAAGTGTATCGAGTGCGGGCTCTGCACCCAACACTGCCAGACCCAGGCCCGGCCTTTTCCCCAGTCCGAGTGGAAGAGCGGCGAGTGTATCTATTGCGACACCTGCGCCGCGATCTGCCCGACAGCGGCCATCGGCTTCCCCCTGCGGGCCGCGCCCGAGCCGATGGCCAACGTCTCGAACGTCGCGCTCGCCCGGCGCAAGGTCCTCCTGTCGGCCTTCCTGGGCTTTTTCTCGGTCCCCTTCTTCCGCCTGACGCCTTTCCGCAAACGGGCCTCCCTCAAGCTCATCCGGCCGCCGGGGTCGGTCCCCGAGAACGACTTCCTGTCCAAGTGCGTCAAGTGCGGCCAGTGCATGCGGGCCTGCCCGACCAACGGCCTCCAGCCGGCCATGACCGAGGCCGGGCCCGAGGGGCTGTGGACGCCCATGCTGGTCCCGAAGATCGGCTACTGCGAATACTACTGCTCCCTCTGCACCCAGGTCTGCCCGACGGGGGCCATCGAGAAGCTGACCATCGAGGAGAAGAACGAGATCAAGATCGGGACGGCCTGGGTCAACAAGAACCGGTGCATCCCCTACGTCCTGGGCAAGCCCTGCATCGTCTGCGAGGAGCACTGCCCGGTCTCGCCCAAGGCCATCCAGCTCATCGACGTCGAGGCCCATCTCCCCGACGGCCGCGTCGTCGTCCAGAAGGGCCCGGTCATCGACATCGAGGTGTGCATCGGCTGCGGGATATGCGAGAACAAGTGCCCGGTCATGGACGAGCCGGCCATCTTCGTGACCAGCGTCGGCGAGACGCGCTCGGAGAAGAACAGGCTCCTGCTCGAGATCCTGCCCGACGCGCCCGGCGATCCCTATCGGTAAAGTCTAATAGGAGGCCTCGGGGTATCCTCTCCGTCCGCGCGGTGATCCTTCACGCGTGCCCGGTCCGGATCCGGTGGGAATGGGCCGCGTATCCGCCCCGATGCCCGCTAGATCACCGCTTTATGCTCCCGTCGAGGACACCCCTCGGCCTTGTCTTAAGCGGTCGTCCTCGGTCGCTGCGGTGATTCCGGGCGCCTTCGAGGGGGCCGGTCGCGGCGGCTCGCGAAACTCGCGGGATCCAGACCAGTCCTCTTAATAGCAGGCTCAGACATCGCGAGCCGTCCTCCGGGAGGATGCCCTCGACCCGCCCCCTCTCCGTCTGAATCACCGCTTTATGCTCCCTTGGAGGACCCTCTCGGCCCGGTCGCCAGCGGTCGTCTCCGTCCGCGCGGTGATCCTTCACGCGTGCCCGGTCCGGATCCGGTGGGAATGGGCCGCGTATCCGCCCCGATGCCCGCTAGATCACCGCTTTATGCTCCCGTCGAGGATCTGTCCCGACGCTATCTCGGCCGGAAGGGGGTCCCGGGGGATATCTCCTCCTGGTCGCAGAACGCCGCCGCATTCGAGAAGGGGAGGCAGGGAGCGGTCGTCTCCGTCCGCGCGGTGATCCGCTTCGCCTCCCGGCGGCACGAACCCTTCTATTCGGACCGGAGGGCGCTTATTCCGCCAGGGCCTTCTTGATCTCGCCGGTCAGCGCCGGGACGACCTGGAAAAGGTCGCCGACGATGCCGTAATCGGCGATCTTGAAGATCGGCGCCTCCGGATCCTTGTTGACGGCCACGATGACCTTGGAGGAAGACATCCCGGCCAGGTGCTGGATGGCCCCCGAAACACCGATCGCGAAATAGAGATTGGGCGAGACGGTCTTGCCCGTCTGGCCGACCTGGTGCTGATGGCCGATCCAGCCGGAATCGACAGCCGAGCGCGAGGCCCCGACGGCGGCCTTGGGGAAGACGGCGGCCAGCTCCCGAAGCAGGGCGAAGTTCTCGGGCCCCTTGAGACCCCGTCCGCCGGTGACGACGACCTCGGCCTCGGTGACGTCGATCTCCCCGCCCTGCTCTTTGAGGACCTCGACGACCCGGCCCTTGACGGCGCCGTCGGGGATGACGACGTCCGTGCGGACGATCTCGCCGGTCCCCCCGGCCGCTCCCTCCAGAGGGAAGACATTGGGCCGCAGCGTGGCCATCTGGGGCGAGGATCTCAGCCGGCACGAGAGGACGGCCTTGCCGGCGTAGATGGGGCGGGTGAACTCGAGCCGGCCGTCCCGGACGCCGATCTTGACGCAATCGGAAACGAGGCCCACGCCGAGCCGGGCCGCGGCCCGCGGGGCGAGGTCCCGGCCCATGGCCGTGGCCGCGAACAAGAGGGCCGCCGGGCGGGCCTCGCGGGCCCAATCGGCCAGGGCCATCGCATAGCCCTGGGCTGAATAGTCGGCGAGGGCCGGACTGACAAGGACATGGACCCGGGCCGCGCCGGCGCTGAAGGCCGGGCCGGCCGCTTCCTCGGGCTCCGGCCCGGCAAGAACGGCGACCGCCTCGCATCCGATGTCGGCGGACCGCCTGTTGGCCTCACTAAGGGCCTCCAGGGAGCTTTTTTTGATCTTCCCGTCCCGTGTCTCCATGAATACGGCGATCATCGTCCCTCTCCTTCCCTAGATGACCTTGGCTTCCCCGCGCAGCAGCGCGACGAGTTCGCGGGCTGTTTCGCCGGGCTCGCCCTGAAGGACCCGCCCGGCCGCCCGCGCGGCGGGTACGTCGAGGCCGGTGATCTCGACCTGCGGCGCGAGGTCCTCGGCCGTCAATCCCAGGGCCTCGAGGGTGACGACCGGGATGTCCTTTTTCTTGGCGGCCATGATGCCCTTCAGCGTTTCGTAGCGGGGCTCGTTGAGCCCCTTCTGGGCGCTGACCACGGCCGGAAGGGCGAGGGTCATCTTTTCCGCCCCGCCCTCGATCTCCCTGACGGCCGTCAGGGTCCCCTCGCCGAGCTCGATCTTGGTCACCACGGTCGCCTGGGGCAGCCCCAGGAGCTCGGCGGTCATGGCCGGCACCTGGCTGTTGTCGGCGCCCACGGATTGCTTGCCGAACAGGAGCAGGTCCGTGCCGGGGAACCTGGCCTCGACGGCCCGGGCGACGGCCCGGGCCGTCCGCAGTCCGTCGTAGGTCTCCGGCGCGTCGTCCTTGACGAGCAGGGCCTCGTCGGCGCCCATGGCCAGGGCCTTGCGCAGAACGGTCAGCGACTCGTCCCGGCCCACGGAGACGACCCGGACGACACCGCCGCGGGCCTCCCGGATCCGGAGGGCCTCCTCGACGGCATACTCGTCATAGGGGCTGATGACGAAGTTCAGCCCGTCCTCGATGACCGAATGGGTCTCGTGCCGGATGCGGATCCTGGACTCCGTGTCGGGGACCCTCTTGACGAAAACGAGGATGTTCATATGTCACTCCTTTCGGGACCGCCGGAGGGGGACCGGCCCTATTCGAAACGCTTGAACAGCAACGAGCCGTTGGTCCCCCCGAAGCCGAAGGAATTGCTGAGGGCCAGGACGATCTCGGCTTTGCGGGCCTCGTTCGGGACGTAATCGAGGTCGCAATCCGGGTCGGGGAACTCGTAGTTGATGGTCGGGGGCATGATCTGGTGCAAGAGGCAGAGGGCCGTGATCCCCGCTTCGAGCCCGCCGGCCGCGCCGAGAAGATGGCCGGTCATGGACTTGGTGGAATTGACGGCCAGACGGGCCGCGTGAGGGCCGAAGGCTTTCTTGATGGCCAGGGTCTCGGTCTTGTCGTTGTACGGCGTGGACGTCCCGTGGGCGTTGAGGTACTGGACATCCTCCGGACGAACGCCCGCATCTTCCAGGGCCCGCCGCATGACCCGGACCGCGCCGCCGCCGTCGGGAGCGGGGGCGGCGACATGGTAGGCGTCGCTGGTCATCCCGTACCCGACGATCTCGGCATAGATCCGGGCGTCGCGCTTGAGGGCCCGCCCCAGCTCCTCGAGGATCAGGATACCGGACCCCTCTCCCATGACGAAGCCGTCCCGCATGGCGTCGAAGGGGCGGGAGGCTTTCCGCGGCTCGTCATTGCGCTCCGAAATGGCCTTCATGGCGTTGAAACCGGCGACGCTGAGCGGTGTCAGAGGGGCCTCGGCCCCTCCGGCGATCATGATGTCCGCGTCGCCCCTGGCGATCATCCGGAAGGAGTCGCCGATGGCGTGGGTCGCCGTGCTGCAGGCCGTGGCCGTGGCCGAGTTCGGCCCCAATGCCTTGTAGCGGATGGAGATCTGGCCCGAGGCCTCGTTGATGATGGTCTGGACGAGGAAGAACGGCGAGACCCGGTCAGGGCCCTTGTCCAGGAAGACTTTGTGGTTCTCCTCGATGGACCCCAGCCCGCCGATCCCGGAGCCGACATAGGTCCCTGTCCGCTCGCCCTCGAGCTCGGCCGGAGAAAGCCCCGAGTCCTCGACGGCCAGGTGCGCCGCGGCCATCGCGAACTGGACGAAAAGGTCCATCTTGCGGACCTCTTTGCGGTCCATGAACCGCAGGGGATCGAACCCGGGGACCTCCCCGCCGAAGCGGGTCGCGTGCCGGGAGGCGTCGAAACGGGTCAGGGGTCCGATGCCGCTCTCCCCGCGGAGCAGGGCCTGCCAGTTCCCTTCGGTGCCTACGCCGAGCGGGGACACGAGGCCGATGCCCGTGACGACGACGCGCCGTTCCCGAGAATGATCCCTGGCCATTCTGACGATCGATCCGTTTGTAAAAAGGGGGCCGCGGACTTACTTGGCGTGACCGACGATGTAGTCGAGGGCCTTGCCCACGGTGGTCAGCTTCTCGGCCTGGTCGTCGGGGATGTCCAGCCCGAACTCGTCCTCGAGGGCCATGACCAGCTCGACCGTGTCCAGGGAGTCCGCCCCGAGGTCATCGATGAAGGACGCGTCTTCGGTGACCTGCTCCTCGCTGATGCTGAGCTTGTCGGAAACGATGGCCCGGACCTTCTTGAGCAGTTCTTCTCTTTCCATCCTGTCCTCCTTTTCCTTACATATACATTCCGCCGTTGACGCTGATGACCTGCCCGGTGATGTACGAGGCGTCGTCGGAGAGAAGGAATTTTACCGCAGAAGCCACGTCCTTGGGAAGGCCGAATTTTTTCATGGGGATGAAGTCGAGGAAGGCCTTCTTGACCTCCTCGGGCAGGTTCTCGGTCATGGCCGTCAAGATATAGCCGGGAGCGACGCAGTTGACCGTCACCCCCCGGGCGCCCACTTCGCGGGCCAGGGACCGGGCGAAGGCGACGGCCCCGGCCTTCGAGGCCGCGTAGTTCACCTGGCCGGCGTTGCCCATGAGCCCGACGACCGAGGCGATGTTGACGATCCGGCCGTACTTGGCCCCGATCATGGGCCGGACGACGGCCTTGGAGAAATTGAAGATGCCTTTCAAGTTGACCCGTAGGACCGCGTCCCAGTCCTCCTCCTTCATCCGCATGAGGAGGGCGTCGCGGGTGATGCCGGCGTTGTTGACGAGGTGGTCGATCCGGCCGTGGGCGGCCGCGACGGCGTCGGCCACGGCTTGGGCGGCGGCCGTGTCGGAGACGTCCGCGACCCGGGCCTCGGCCCGCCCGCCCCCCTCGTTGATGGACCGGGCCACGGCCTCGAGCTTGTCCCCGAGGATGTCGACGAGGACGACCAGGGCCCCCTCGTCGGCCAGCTCCCGGGCGATCGTCTCGCCGATGCCCTGGGAGGCCCCGGTGACGATCGATATCCGGCCTTCGAAACGTTTCATGCCTGCGCTCCTTCCAGGGCCGACCCGTAGCGGAGGATCTCCTCTTGGATCCTCTCGAGGACCCGGTTGGCGACGAAGTCCCGGGCCCGGACGACGGCGTTACGAACGGCGACGGGATTCGACCGCCCGTGACCGATGACGCAGACGCCGTTGACGCCGAGCAGCTGGGCGCCCCCGTATTCGGCATAGTCGACCTGCTTGCTGATCTTCTTGAGGTGCCTCTTCATGAGCAGGTAACCGAGCTTGGCGAAGATGTTCTTGGTGATCTCCCGCCGGGCCATGGAGACCATGCTCTCGACGACTCCCTCGGAGACCTTGAGGGCCACGTTGCCGGTGAACCCGTCGCTGACGACGACGTCGGCTACGCCGGCGTACAGGTCCTTGCCCTCGACGTTGCCGATGAAGCGGAGCGGGGACGCCTGGAGGCGGTCGAAGGCCTCCCGGACGAGCTCGTTGCCCTTGCCTTTCTCCTCACCGATGCTCATCAGCCCCACCCGGGGATCGGGCAGGCCGACGATGGTCTCCATGAAGATCTTGCCCATGACCGCGAATTGGACGAGGTTGTGGGGCTGGCAGTTGGCGTTGGCCCCGACGTCGATGAGCAGCGTGGGCCCCCCGAGGCCGGGGACGAGCAGGGCCAGGGCCGGGCGGTCGACGCCCCGCATGGAGCCGATGACCTCCCGGGAGATGTAGACGACCGCCCCCGTGTTGCCCATGGAGACGAAGCCGTCGGCCTGCCCGTCACGGACGAGCTGGGCCCCGACCCGGATGGAAGAGGCTTTTTTCTTGCGGAAGGCCAGCAGCCCGTCGCCCATGCCGATGGCTTCCGGGGCGTCGACGAGAGTGACGCGTCCCGGGGGAGGGCCCTGCTGGCCCAGCTCCTTGCGGATGAGCGGCTCGACGCCGACAAGGAGGACCTCGATGTCAAGGTCCCGGGCGGCCCGGACGGCGCCGGGGACCGTGGCCCGCGGTCCGAAATCGCCCCCCATCGCGTCGACGGCGATCCTCATGAAAGGGATCCCGGATCAGTCTTCGGAGCCTTCCGTGACCTGCCGCCCCTTGTAATGCCCGCACTCGGGGCACGCCCGGTGCGGCAGCATGGGGTTGCCGCAATGGGAGCAGATCGAGAAGGCGGGCAGGGAGAGGCCGTCGTGGGCCCGGCGCTTCCCCTTTCTCGTCGGAGAATGTCTTCTCTTTGGGTTTGGCATCTATCTCTTGTCTCTCACCGTGAATTTGAGCCGGTTCCAGCGCGGCTCGGGCTCCTTGACCAGGCATGAGCATTTCCCGGCCCTGATGATCTCCCCGCAGACCGTGCAGATCCCCTCACAGTCGGCGGCGCAGAGGGGCTTGCCCGGCAGCGTCAGGTTCAACTGCTCGAGGATGACGGCCCGCAGGTCGAGTTGCCGGCCGGTGTAGTACATCTTGTCGATCTCCTCATCGGACAGGCTCTCGGACAGGGGATCGAGCTCCTCGGGCAGATAGACGAGGTCGAAGCGGCTGGCGACGGGGTACTCGAACGGCGTCAGGCAGCGCGAGCAGACGAAGCTCAGCCGGGCCGTGACTTGGCCCTCGACGAAGATCTCGTCGCCGACCAGGCGGACGAAGATCTCGGCGTGGGCCGGCTCGAGCACGACGGCGTTCTCCTCGATGAGGTCCAGGTTGGCGAACTCGAAGTCCCGGGACAGACGTAACCCTTCCTTCGGGAGACGGTCGATATCGATCAGCATCGCTCTATCCTGTGGACCTGTTGGAATGCCTCGAAAAATTCATCTCATTATACCAACTCGTCCCCGCTTGTCAAATTCCGGCCCGTCCCCCTGGACCTCCTTCCGCCCGAGATAGCCGCAGGACGGATCCACGACTTGGAGGGGGAATCCGCTCCGCCTTCCCCCTTCCAACGGTCGCTGCGCTCCCTGCCTCCCCTTCTCGAACGCTGCAGCGTTCTGCGACCAGGAGGACATATCCCCCTGGACCCCCTTCCGGCCGAAATAGCCCCAGGACGGATCCACGACTTGGAGGGGGAATCCGCTCCGCCTTCCCCCTTCCAACGGTCGCTGCGCTCCCTGCCTCCCCTTCTCGAACGCTGCAGCGTTCTGCGACCAGGGAGAGATATCCCCCTGGACCCCCTTCCGGTTGAGATAGCTTCAGGACGGATCTCGAACGAGCGCTTGAAGTCAATGGCGCAGGGGCGATGCCCGGAGGAGGCCGTCGAAGGGCGGAGCGGGCACGGGTCCTCGACCGAAGGGAGAGGAGAGCGAAGCCCGGAGTCGAAGCGGCCCGACTCGCCGGGGCGGGACGCGGCCGACGGAGCGGCGCGCCCCGAGCCGAAAACTCCCCGGCGCGAGTGAGGCGACCGCTGAAGACAGGGCCGAGGGGATCCACGACTTGGAGGGGGAATCCGCTCCGCCTTCCCCCTTCCAACGGTCGCTGCGCTCCCTGCCTCCCCTTCTCGAACGCTGCGGCGTTCTGCGACCAGGAGGACATATCCCCCTGGACCCCCTTCCGGCCGAAATAGCGTCGGGACAGATCCACGACTTGGAGGGGGAATCCGCTCCGCCTTCCCCCTTCCAACGGTCGCTGCGCTCCCTGCCTCCCCTTCTCGAACGCTGCGGCGTTCTGCGACCAGGGAGAGATATCCCCCTGGACCCCCTTCCGGTTGAGATAGCTTCAGGACGGATCTCGAACGAGCGCCTTAAGGTCAATGGCGCAGGGGCGATGCCCGGAGGAGGCCGTCGAAGGGCGGAGCGGGCACGGGTCCTCGACCGCAGGGAGAGGAGAGCGAAGCCCGGAGTCGAAGCGGCCCGACTCGCCGGGGCGGGACGCG